>Ga0209640_10000560_pt1 | contig 29098 bp, 20 predicted proteins | sample RifCSP10_1_FD_184018 | JGI IMG/M metagenome (GOLD analysis project Ga0209640, IMG submission 184018) | Soil microbial communities from Rifle, Colorado - Rifle CSP2_sed 10_1 (SPAdes) (version 2) | ecosystem: Environmental > Terrestrial > Deep subsurface > Rock core/Sediment | place: Rifle... | reverse complement strand
ACACCAGATGCGTCACGCGGCCGTCGGTCTGTTGCCAGATTTCGGGGCCGGTCTGCTCGTAGTGCGCCTGCGTATTGGACAGGTTGTCGTACTGATTCGCCTTCCATGAGTTCGGAATCTCACGTGCCAACCGCGACGACACCGAGTAGTACGAACGGGGATCTTCCGGATCGACGTTCGTCGGACAGACGATTACCTCGGCGCCGAACGCCTTGAGCGCATCGATTTTCTCCTTCGACTGCTTGTCGGTGGTCGTGAAGACACACTTGTATCCTTTCACGACCGCCGCAATGGCCAGTCCCATTCCGGTGTTGCCCGAGGTGCCTTCGATGATCGTGCCGCCGGGCTTGAGCAGGCCGGCTCTCTCCGCCTCCTCAATCATCGTCACCGCCATGCGGTCCTTGATCGAATTGCCGGGATTGAACGTCTCGATTTTCGCGAGCACCTCAGCGTCGATCACTCCGCGTGTAATCGAGTTGATCCGGACCAGTGGGGTGTTGCCGATGGCGTCCAGAATCGTGTCGCAGATCTTGCGGCCTGGAGGAATTCCCACGCGACGATCATTGCAGGGGGAAGGGGACAGGGGGAAGGGGGAAGGGGCTAAGGAAAGGGGATACGGGGACCGGGCACAAGTCACAAGGCCCGAGTCACAAGGCCCAGAGCCTAAGGTCACGCGGTACTCTGCCACTCGAAGCGGTTGAGCTGAGCGTAGGTATTGGAAAGCTCGAAGGAGACGCCGGCGGAGCTCACCGAGCAGGCCACGGTGTTCCCCACTTCCGCCAGGGACCGAGCTCGTCGAGATCGCGCTGCACGCGTACGCCTCGAGCGTGACGAGCCGTCGATCAGCAGCCACAGGTCCGGCAGCCCGTGCCGTTGACGGGACGCCCGCTCTGGTCGCCGCCACGTGGACCCGGAAAGGGCCGCCCCTCCCCCGAGCCTGGCACGGACGCGCTGCGGCGACGTCGCTTCCCATGAGGAGGCCGGTACGAGGGTTCCGAATGAGTTTCTAGGCCGCGGGGGTGTTATGCCCTCGCACTTCGCTCCGCGAAGGCCGAGCCTCAATAGGTGTTGGGATCAGCCGGACATCCGGATGGGAGTCTCCACTGGAAACGAAGACGGCACCGAACGGAACCACGATGATTCGGCGCCTATCGCTTGCGGTCACGCGTCTTCCTGACTCGACGACCGGACGGAGAAGATCTGTGCCCTTGACGAGGGGTGGGCTGATAGGTGTTGGGCGGTTTATCTCGGTCTTTTGACGAGGTAGTACTGTTTGAAGATGTCGGGGGGTTTCAACTTTGGGTATGAATCTCTCTTGACCGCATCGAGAATCGATTGCGACGAAGCGCCATCGAGGCGGCAGTCCCCTTGCGCTTCGCCGGCTGGATCTACACCCTACCGATGTCCGCCCAAGATGCGAATGCACGCTCTGAGATTCTCGCTTGTGTTCGCGGTTCGCCGAGGGGCTCGGTTCATGCACACACTCAGGCTTCGCGACAGTTCAGTCCCCGCCATCGCCGCTGTCACCTCCGCCACCGCTGTCCCAGTCCGACGAGTCATCCCCGAAGACCGCTTCCACGGACTTCCCGGCAATGCCTCCAGCCATGCCCGCCGCGATAGTCTTCCAGAGCCGTGCGTCCCGCCTTGCCTTCCAAAGCCACCGACAACACCAGGCCGCGAAGGCGATTCCGATGGCCCATGCGAATAGTACTTTCACTCCGCCCCCGTTTCCCCTGGCTCACAGTCCGCCCAACGGAATGGCGATGACCCGCGCCGAGCGGGATGCGCGAGCAGCCCGCCAGCGTCGGTGTCCATCGCCTTGTTGGACAGCCGGCTCGAATGGTACATTGCCGACGTGACGTTCTCGATCGAAATTGACCGGGAAGTTGACGGCCGCTGGCTTGCCGAGATCCCGGCACTGTCCGGCGTCATGGCTTATGGCCAGGATCGGGACGAGGCCGTCGCTCGTGTGCAGGCGCTCGCCCTCCGCGTGATTGCCGACCGCTTGGAGCATCGTGAAGCCCCCGCCGAGTTTCTCAACGTCACGTTCCAGGCTGCGTGAGCAACTGGCCCGCCACGAAGGCCAGCCGCGCGCTGGCGGCCCTGCTTCGGATCGGCTGGACGCTCAAGAGGCAATCTGGTTCTCATCGAACGCTCCAACGATCTGGCTGGCCGGATTTCGTCTTCGCCTTCCACGATAACGAAGAGCTCGGACCCCGGATGTTGGCTCGAATCGCAAAACGTACGGGCCTGACTCCTGAAGATCTGTGATTCCTACCTCGTTCTTCGATTCGGCTGTCTAACGAATAGGGTTTCATCCGCACTGCCACGTTGATCGGCGCAACGACCAGCGCGGGCTCAGTGCGGATAAACCCTGTTGGACGAAACCGCGTGGCTCGGGCGCAGCCGTCAGCTATGGGGATTGTATGGGTGGCCGCCACTCAGGCGCACGAATTTGTGGGCGCGTCGGCGGCCGGCGTAAGGTACGAAGCGGGCGGGCGAGCGGCCCGGCAGGGCGAGGACACTCAAAGGGGTCGCCGAAAACAGCGGTCGAGGACGAGCCAGGCACACGACGACACCGATGTGCCGGTCACATGTCGCGCGGGTCATGGGCGAGGAGGTCCGGGCCGCGTCATGACGAGTCCGGTGGGACGGGTGCTCGCGGGGCGAGTGCGCGCGGCAGGATCTCGACGACCACCCAGTGGCCGACGTGACAGACCGAGCACCGGCGACGGATCGTCTCGATCACGTCGACGGCGTCGGGTGCGGGGGGCGGGGGCGCTGCGGCCAGTAGCTGGCGACACCGAGCCACCATCGCTGCGCGTCGACGATTCGCCAGGAGCCCGAAGTGGCGGATGCGCATGAAGCCGCGCGGCAGCACGTGGAGGAGAAAGCGGCGCAGGAATTCGTCGACCGCCAGGGCCATGACCTTACGCCGGTCGTGATCGGCATAGTCCTTCCACGCAAAACGCACCACGTGGTCCTCGAGACTGAGGAGCCGATTGTTGGAGAGCGCGACGCGGTGCGTGTACCGCCCGAGATACTCCAGCACCTGCTCGGGGCCGGCGAATGGCCGCTTCGCATACACGACCCACTCGACCGTCCGCAGGCGCCCCAGCATGGCGGTGAACGCGCCGCAATCGGCGAGGTCGGCGGTGCCTCCCACGAAGGTGAGCTGGCCCGCGTTGCAGGCGCGCCGAAGCCCCTCGAGATACTTCGCGCGGAAGACGATCGCCAGCGCGCGCACGGGAAAGAGGAATGACGACCGGCTCGCGGTCCACCGCGAGCCGTCCCCTGCTAATGCCCCGCCCGTGACGAGACAATGCAGATGAATGTGTTGCGAGAGATTCTGCCCCCACGTGTGGAGGATCGCGGTCACGCCGACGGTACCGCCGAGATGTCGCGGGTCGTGCCCGAACGCGAGGAGCGTGTCGGCGGCCGCGCGAAAGAGGAGGGTGTAGAGCACGCGGGGATTGCCCTGGGCCAGCGCGTTGAGGTCGTGCGGCAGCGTGAAGACGACGTGAAAGTACGGAATCGGCAGGAGGGCCGCCTTCTGCGCGGCGAGCCAGCGTTCCTTCGCCGCGGTCTGGCATTTGGGGCAGTGGCGATTGCGGCACGTAATGGTGAGCTCACCATTAGCTGCCTTATGGAGAGCGCGCGGTTCTGGGGAGTGCGGGGATGAACGGGCGGGCGGGCCGGGGCGTCACGCCCGTTCTGCTCTCCATTACTGCGAAGCCTTGAGCCACGCGATCAACGCGTCCGTCGGTCGGAAGGTCCCCTTCCGAAGGCTTGGCGGCACGATGGCCTCGATCGCCTCGAGCTTCTCGCTGGGATCCGCGCGGACATACATCTCGGTCGTGGTCAGCTGGCTGTGCCCGAGCCAGAGGGAGACCTTTCGGATATCGTGCGTGGCTTGGAGCACGATCATGGCGCAGGTATGCCGCAGCACGTGCGGCGACAACCGTTTGCTCGCGAGCGACGCACACGTGCCACGGGCGCTGGTCCCGTGACATTTGAGGACGTGCGCCACCCCCCAGCGACTCAACGGCTGTCCGCGCGCATTCACGAACACTTCCGACGTCGGCACGTCGCCGCGCACGGCGAGCCACGCCCGGAGCGCGGCCGTGGTCGTCTTCCAGAGCGGAAGCGCGCGCTCCCGACGACCTTTGCCGCGGACTCGGATGGTCAGCGGCTGCGAGGTCACATCCTCGAGCCGTAAGCCGGTAAGCTCGGAGACCCGGAGCCCGGCGCAGATAGTGAGATGGAGCATCGCGCGGTCACGGATCCCCTGGCGCGTCGTCGGGCTGGGGGCATTCACGAGGGCTTGCACCTCGTCCTGGGTCAGGTAGGGGACGAGTCGGGTATCGCGGCGCTTGAACGGGATGGCCAAGACGCGGCGAATCTGATCGAGGGCGGCCGGTTCGCGGTGTTGCAGAAACCGGAAGAAGGAGCGGATCGCCGCGAGGCGGACGTTGCGGGTCGCCGCGCCGTTGTGGCGCGTCGTCTCGAGCTGCTCGAGAAACGCGCCGACCAGCGCGGCGTCCAGGTGCTCGATGCTCAGGGCGCACGGCGCGGTCTTCGCGCGGTGGGCGGCGAATTCGAACAACGCCCGAAAGCTGTACGCGTACGAGTCGCACGTGTGGAGACTGGCGCCACGGTGGCGCCCCAGGTGCTCGCGGAGGAACGCTTCGATGTGCGGGGCGAGCGCGGTCATGGCTGGCCTCCACCCACCCAGCGCTCGCTCGCGGCCGCGACGTCGGTCAGCAACTCTGGCGTGGCCTCCAGGTACCAGTACGTGGACACGATGCTGACGTGCCCCAGATATGTGGCCAGCGCTCGCATCGCCTGGCCGACCTGCTGACGACCGGTGGGGCTCGTCACCAGCGCGCGCACCGCAAAGGTGTGGCGCAGTCCGTGGAGCGACGGCGCGCGACCGCCGATCGACGGGAGTCGCGTCGCCCGCACGAGCGTACGAAAGACCCCGTGCACCGTCTGATAGGGCAGCGGCCGACCGCGATCGGATACGAAGACCCGGTCTTGCCCCAGCGATCGCCGGTGACGGTGACGCAGGTACTCGCTCAAGCCCGCGATCGCGGTGTCATGGAGCGGCACCAGCCGGGTCTTCTGAAACTTGCTCTTGCGGATCAGCAAGCCGTCGGGAGTGAGGTCGTCTGGCGTCAACGCGAGCGCTTCCGCGATCCGCAGGCCCGTGGCGGCGAGCAGACTGATGAGCGCCGCGTACGTCTGCGGGCGGAGGGCATCCGGTGGAGGGAGACGCGTCGCGGCGGCCACCAACTGATCGATCTCGGCCGGCGTGTAGAGACGTGGCGGACGGCGCGTCTTACGATACCCAAAGTAGCGGGGCGGCGGTGTGTCATGTCGGGGATCGTCGAGCTGGACGTACACCGCAAACTGCCGCACGGTCTCGTATCGCCGGTGGCGCTGCGCGAGCGAAGGCCCCTGACTGGCCCAGGCAATCACGCTGGCCGTGCGAATGTGGGCCTCGTGGCGGTCGTGCGCGAACCGCGCGAAGCTGTGGAGCAGGTACTCGGTATTGCCGAGCGCGAAGCCGGCGACGCGCCGGAGCGCCACGTAGGCGTCAACGGCGGCCTTCATGACCGCCTCCCCGGCCACGGCTGCGCGACCTGGCGGAGCGTGGTGATGTCGACTTTCGCGTAGTACGCCGACATGTCGAGACTGCGATGGCGCAGCACCAGACCGATGTGATCGAGGGAAACGCCGTGGCGCAGCATCTCGGTCGCGGCGGTGTGGCGCAGCACATGGGCGCCAGGCCGCGCGATATGAATCCCCGCCCGCTGGAACGCCCGGGCGACGACCGAGGACACCGCATCGCTGGAGCGCAAGGGGGCGACCGGCGCGATCGTCGTCAGGAAGACGCGATCGGTCTCCGGTACGCGTGGTCGGGTCGCGAGGTACCGCAGCACGGCCTCGCCGACCTCCTGCGCGAGCGGCAGCCGGACCTGGTAGCGTCCTTTGCCTGTCACCTGAATCGTGCCCTGCTCCCAGTCGAGGTCGGTCAGGCGCAGGTGCACCACATCCCCGGCTCGGAGACCGAGCCGCGCCAAGAGCAGGACCATGGCGCGGTCTCGGACCCGTGCCGGCTGGTCGCCGTCACACACCGCGAGCACGCGCGTGAGCTCGTCGGCTGTCAGATGGTGCGGGAAGGATGCGAGCCGCCAATGCGCAACGGCTGGAACCGCAAGCCCCAGATCGGCGCGCGCGTCGCCGCGAAATGCGAGATACCGCAGGAACGCCCGCATCGCCGTAATCAGCTTCTGCGTCGATTCGGATCGACCGCCGGTGACGGCCGCCAACAGAAATTGACGGATGGCGTGCGGGGTCCACATCCGGACATCCGCGCCCAGTGCGTCGAGCATCGCCGTCGCGCCACGCGCGTAGTGCCGCAACGTCGGCGGGGCAACGCCTCGATGGGTCTGATACCAGGCCGTGAACTCGGTGATGAGGACCGGGAGAGGCGGCCGCGCATCGCTGACGATCGGACGCGGGCAGAGCCCGCGCGCCATCAAGTAGGCCTGAAAGCGCTGCACGCCGAAGGGCGCGTGATGGCCATTGCGGCCACCATTGGAGGCAAGACAATGACACCGTCGAATGTGCCGACGAAATGCGCAGACGGTGGCGGCGTCCAGATCCGCAAACGTTTTGTGCCTTCGCCCCAGGAACACGCCCAAGTGGGCGGCCGCGCGCAGGTACCGAACCACGGTCGCGTGGGCGTACCCGTCACGCGTGAGCGCGTCCGCGAAGCCGTCGATGTATGCGCCGCTCGGTCCGCTGCGTAACCGCCGCAGCGTCTTGGGGGCGGAGAAGTATCTGTCAATCATCGCGTCCTCCTGTCGAAGTGGGCCGCCAATGGCCGCCCCACCGTAGAGCAGGAGTCCGCCGATCGTTATGGTGAGTGCATCACGTGCCGAATCGGCCGCACGTCCAGCGTGTGAAAGCGAGACGAGGCTCGCACTCCCCAGAACCGCGCGCTCTCCATAAGGCACGAGTTGTAGGTGATCCGCATGGCGCCGCACTGGTCACACGTCTCCCGATGTCCGCCGAGTACGGCGGTGCGGCAGGACTCAATCGCGCGCAGGGCCCGGAGCTGGACCGTCGCGAGGCGGTGCGTCTGACGATAGGCGTCGCCGTGCGTGCGGACGATGTCCGCAAGCTCCACCCGAGGCGGGACGATCGAGGCCGCCGTGCCCCTCGGCACGGCACACACGAGATCAGCTCTGCGGCGGCGGGGTGAACCGCGCGAGCAGATCGAGCGGGGAGCCGGCGCCCATCTCGGTGTGCCGCGTCAATTGCAAGTAGCGCGTCGTCGTACTGATGTGCCCGTGCCCGAGCAAGCGTTGGATCGTGTGGAGGTCAACGCCCGCTTCGAGAAGATGCGTGGCGAACGCGTGGCGCAGCCCGTGAATGCCTCCGGGCTTCGTGATGCCGGCCTGCTGTTTGGCGATTTGATACGCGCGTTGCAGCGCCGACGGGTCGATCGGCCGCGGCCGGCGCGCCGAGGGAAACAGCCACGGCGCGGCGGGGTGCGTGGCCTTCCAGTAGGCTCGTAAGGCCTCAAGTAAGTGGGGGGAGAGGACGGTGTAGCGGTCTTTGCCCCCTTTGCCCTGCTCCACCCGAATCGTCATCCGGGTCGAATCGAGGTCCGCGACGCGCAGGTGGAGCACTTCGTTCAGACGCAGGCCGGCCGCGTAGGTCGTCTGAATCATCGTGCGATGCTTCAGATTCGCCGTGTGGGCGATCACTCGCTGCACGTCCTCTCGACTCAAGATCGCCGGGAGCTTGCCGGGTTGACGCATGGACGGAATCGAGAACGTCGTGCGGTCGCGCTTCAAGGTCGTGTGGTAGAGAAACCGCAAGCCGTGGACGACGATGTGGCACGTGTTCCAGGACCGTTGGCGATCACGGATCAAATACAGGAGATACGCCTGCACCTCCTCATCCGTGATCTGATCAGGTGACCGGCGGTAGTGCTTCGCCAGGCCCGTGACCGCCGCCAGGTAGGTCTCGCGGGTCCGCTCCGCCATCCCGCGCACGACCATGTCGTCATCCATTCGTCGTCGGAGCTCCGTCATCACACACCTCCGTCGTGACACGGCACGAGCACCAGTGCTCGGCCGCAACGATCGACGGATTGTGGGATGGTGGACGACGAACAGCAGGCGGTGAACGAAGGGACCGGAACCTACCGCGATCAGCGGTTTAGTTCAACTTGTTAGTCGACTGCGAGCCAGCGCGTGTCCGACGCTTCGCGGTACTCCGGCCTGTACTCGCAACCCGTAGAATCGACGGCGATTGTAGCCGAAATCCGCTCCGCCACTCGGCGTGGTTACGCGCGAAGGCCATGTTCACAATCCCACGCCAACTCGCCGATCGGCGCGGTTACGCGCAGGTGCTCGCGCGTAACCATTCGGCACGGCCGACAGCTCGAGGGCCTAAGTGCTTCGTCATCGCGCGGTTCTGGGTCGGCGGCTCTGTCAGGACGTTGGTGGATACACGCCAAGCTCGCGCGTATCCGCTCGCAGCTGGTTCATCGGGCTCTCACCCCTGCGTCCCGGAGCCCTACGCCTGCAAAGCCCAAAGCCCAGAGCCCAAAGCCTAAAGCCCAAAGACCAGAGACTAGAGACCAGAGACCGACGAGCCGGAGGGGGGCTATGAGTGCCCCCCTCTCGAGCGTCAGTTGGTGCCGACGCGGAGGTTGTTGACGACGCGGCTTACACCCTCGGTGTTGCGCGCCATCATGACCGCGCGATCCGCCTCGGCGCGGGATCCCACGTTGCCCGTCAACGTGACGATTCCGTCGCTCGTGTCAACGTTGATTTTGAGACCGCTGACTGTCGTGTCGGCCAGGAACTTTGCTTTCACCGCCGTGGTAATCGCCGCGTCGGCGACCACGGTCTCACCCCGGCGCGCCGCTCGTTCGGTCGCTTCCACGGCTTCCCGGCCTTCCTGTCGGGCTTTGTCACCGAGACTTTCTCCTCCGTCGACGTCGTCACGATCGAAAAGCCCCCCGGTCGGCGCCGATTCGGTGACCGTGATGTTATCCACTACGTCGCGCACTCCATCCGTATTGCGCGCGATCTGAATGGCCCGCTCCTTGGCCAGCGGCGAATCGACGTCGCCGCTCAGCGAGACGACACCGTTGCTCGTGTCGACGTCGAGCTGATACGCCTTCACGGTGTCATCGGCAGCCATCTTCGACTTGACGTTCATCGTAATGCCCGCATCGGTCTGGGCGCAGGCCACAGTGAGCGCGGCGGCACCGACGAGGGCGGCGAATTTCTGAAGCATCACAACCTCCTGAAAAGTTCAGCAGTACTCCCGTGTCGCAGACGCATCCGGCGTACCAACCGAAACGGCCGGGCTGAAACTCGTCAAGAAGATTGCGGCAGAACTTGAAAAACGGGTGAAAGAGAACCGAGAAGCGTGAACGGCTGTGCTGTTCTCCGTTCAGTGGGTCATCGCATAGACGATGTAATTCACGCCCAGGCGATATGCGTCGTTGGTGGGGTCGGTTCCGTACAAGCCCTCGGCAGACCATTCCCAGTAATCGCCGAGATCGTTGTTCCAGTTCGCCAGCGCGAGCATGCGTCCTGTCGGGTCGTTGTTATCGAACATCCCCCAGAACGAAGGCGGTACGTTCACTGTCGGATGCGGCACGTCCAGGTGCTTGATGTTGAAAAACGATTGAAACACCGGGTGCGAGACGTCCAGCCTGATGAAATGATGATCGGGAAGCGCGCGCTTCATTTGAGCCACCATGTTGCGCCAGTGGCCGTCGCCCTCGAAGTCATCAAAGATGATCAGGCCGCCTTTGAGAAGGTACTCCCGGAGATTCTTCGCCTCCGCGTCGTTGCTGGTCCAGTAGCCGGGCTCCGACATATAGATGATCGGGTTCTCGAAGATACGCGAATCGTCCAGGTCGAGGATGTTGCTGCCATCCATCCGCACGCGCATGTTCGTGATGTAGTCGAGAATCGCGGCGAAGTTTCGCTCCGCCGTCGGATAGTCGTGCTCCCACCCACCACCATAAAACCGTCCGAGGCTGGCGCCATAACGAATGCGTGTGAACACGAAGTGACTGTCGTAGTCGACGGTCGGGGTCGCCTGACGCGAAGGCCGCCTCAGCGCGACCTGGCCGGCGGCGACGATCGGGAGGAGGAGCGCCACAACCAGCAACGACGCAGGCAGAAACGGGACCCGCATGACGTCAGTGGGTCATCGCGTACAGGATGACGTTGATGCCGACCGCGTAGCCGTTTGGCGAGAACTGGTAGAAGAAGCGAGGATCTTCGCCTTCGCGCTCCCACGCGTCCGAGATGTCCGTGTTGTGCGTCATCAGCACCATGAGGTTGCCGTGACGATCCGACACACCGCGAACGGCAGGGATGGCGCTGTCCGAGCCGCGCTCCGACGTCCCGCCGCCGCTCGTCCGCCAGAACTGAATCGACGGAATCTGCGGCAGCTCGTGGACTTCGAACATCATCTTGAACACCGGATGATCCGGCGTCAGATCCTGAACCGGATATTCTGACGGCGGTAGCACCCGCGCGAGCTGCGACGCCCAGTTCTGCCACGCATAGGTGCCCCAGTAGTCGTCTACCCACAGGAAGCCGCCCTTGAGCAGGTAGGCCTGGAGTCCACGCACCTCGGCCTCGGTAAAGGCCGCAGTACCCACGTCCTCCATGTGGAGATACGGGCACTGATACAAGGCGTCGTCAGTGAGCCGGACGACGAGGTGATCGGGTGTGCCGTGGGAATCTTTGCTGACGCGCGTCTTCGTCAGCTCCGAGAGGCGGATGGAGAAATTCAGCTCGGCGTCGGGGTAGTCGGTCGACCACCCCTGTCCGCCCGCTTCGCGGCGACCGCTCGTGTAGACCGCACGACAGAAGTTGAACCCGCGCCCGAAGCTGTCGGCGCGGGCAAACTTTGCCGGATACCCGCGCGGACCAAACCCACCGAATTGTCGCCCGAACTGGGCCAGGGTCGTCGTCCCGACGCCCATCACCAGCAGGAGCGTCAGAGAGAGCGATTTCACTTCGGCGTCCTGGCAAGGGACCGATAGTATTCCTGTACGAGCCTGCGGAACTCCTCGGGCACTTCATCCGAGCCGGTCAGGACGATGCTGTCCTCGTTGGCGTCGACCCGGCGGCGGAGTCCAAATTCGAACCGCTTCAGCCCTTCAGCAATCGTCGACTGCAGACGCTGTAGCTCGGACACGTTCTGATAGACGCGCGGGTCGTCCAGGCGACGAAGCGCGCGCAGGATCTCATCGAGCTCGCGCGGATCGATGTTCTCAGCCGCGAGATCGCGGCGCAACTGCTGCGCCTCGTTCGTCCATTGGCGAACCTCACCTCGCAGCTGGCGGACGTCTTCATCCGTCAGCCGGCCGCGCCACCACTCTCCGTAGCCGTACCCGCCGCCCCAATCAGGCCCGCCCCAGGCACCGCCGCCAAAGGACCCGTTCGCATCGCCGCGGCCGCCAGCCTGGGCGCCGTCCGCGCCACCCTGCGAACCTTCTGAACCTTGTCCACTTTGTGAACCTTGTCCACCTTGTGAACCCTGCTGACCCTGCTGGCCCTGCTGGCCCTGCTGACCACCCTGCCGCGCCTGCTGGCCCTCTTGTCCCTGCTGCCCTTGCTGACCCTGCCTGCCACCTTGCTCGGCCCGTTCGCGCGTCCGCTCCTGCAGCGATTCTGCCGCGCGCGCCAGTCGCCTCGCGCGGTCGAGCGCCGTTTCCATCCGATTCGCGTTTTCGTTCTGCCCAAGGGCGCCTGTGGCTTCGCCAAGCCGATCCCTCAGCTCCTGGATGCCGCTTGCAATGTCGTTTTCGGCAGCGTCGACGGCCTGCTCCGCCGCCCCGCGGTTCACCAGGTTCTGTGAATACCGCAGCTTGTCGGCCAGGCGATTGTCGCGAATCGCGCTCGCGGCCTCGGCCATCTTTCGAGACGCGGCGCGCTCGTTGGCGCTGGCATCGCGGGCCGAGCGATCGAGCTGCTGCTCGAGCGAGTTCACCCGCGACTCGAGGTCGGTCTTCTTGTCGTTGATCTGGCGCGCCCGGTCGCGGCGCGCCGTCGTGTTGGGCACACCTGCCAACTCACGCGCCTCCTGGCCGGCCTCCTGCTGCCTGCGGGCGAGCTCATCGGCCTGGCGAATGGCGTCGTTGATGTCTCGCTCCGCCCGGGCTGCCTGATTCTGCTGCAGCCGCCGCTCCGTTTCGCGCAGGCGCTCGAGCGCTGACGCCGCCTGACCCGCCGCGCCGGCGTCACCGCCCGCCGCCGCCCGGCGCATGGCGTCGGCAGCCTGCTGCATCTGCCGTGCAGCCTCCATCAGGTCGGGGCGGTTCTCTTCGCGCGCCAGGCGCTCGAGACGGCGCGCGGCCTCTTCGGCCTGCTCCGCCAGGGCTCGCTGCTGCGCTGCGCTGCCCGACGACGATCCTCCCTGCTCCAGCGCTCGCAGCCGCTGCCGCGCGGCCTCCTGCTCCTGCCGTCGCGCCAGCTCCTTCAGCTTCTCGAGCAGCTCGTCGAGCTCGCGATCGCCGGTCTGCTGCTGCGCCTGATTGGCGGTCTCGTAACGGCTCGCCATCTTTTCGAGCTCCTGCTCGAATATTTCAGCAAGCTCCTGCTGCTGCGCACTTCCGCCGCCACCACCTCCACCTCCGCCCTGCTGAACGCTGATCTGCAGCTCGTATTCCTCTTCCGCCTTCTGCAGGATCTGGAGCGCACGGTGCTCCGGGGGCAGCGCACTGTCGGGACTGACGGCTGCAAGCTTGGTTTCGGCGTCCTTCATCGCGTCGACGGCTTGCGGCAGCAGCTCGGCAATCTTTTCGAAAGCCGGATCGCGCTGGACGAGCTGGCTGTTCAGGCGCGTCAGCAGTCCTTCCACCTGCTCGCGCAGGCGCGACTGCGACAGCCCGACGACCGTCGTGCTCTCGCGAAGCTTGGCCGGCGTGTAGGTGCGCCGGTCGCGCTGCACGTTGAACGTCGCCGAAATGATTTGTCGCTGCTGTTCGGAAAGGGCCTCGACCTGACCGCCGGCTCCGCCACCGCCGCCACCACCGCCTCCCGCCATGGAAGCCGCCTGCCGGAAGTCGCGCCGGAACGGGCGAATGCGCAGGAAGTACAGATCGCTTGTCGCCTGTCGCGCCTGCCCGGCCGCGTTGTCCATGGCGCGCGCGTAGTAGGAGACCGAATCGCCGGGCTGAACGCCGAGCTCCTCGAGGAAGAAGGTGTGCCCGGCCGTCACCTCGGGCAACTGGTTGCGGCCGGCAAAGAGCTTCACGGTCTTCTCCGCTGCGCCGTTCACCGAGTACACCAGCTCGAGATCGCGGACGCCGAAGTCGTCTTCCGCCTGCGCCTCGACATAGACTTCCTCGATTGCCGATACCGACGTGTCGCGGCCGGGCTTCGCAAACGACACCGTGGGCGGCTGGTCCGTCAGGACGTCAATCGTGTACTGAGGCGACGCGGCCGCGCGTTCGCCGTTTGGAGAATCGAGCTCGACACGGTAGAAGCCGTCGCGCGCGACCGTGAATGCCGCGGTCAACGACCCATCTGCCTGGGGCGTCAGCGCCGCCGATTCCTTGTCGTTCAGCTGGATGCGGCCTCCTGGCGACTTCATCGTCGGGAATACACGCAGCCTGACCTCGGTGCCCGCCAGTACCGCTATGTCACCGCCATCCTCGATCGTCTGGGGCTCGAGGCCCGTGTACGCCGGGAAGTGATACTCGAGCTCGAGCCGCTGCACGTACGGCACGTCCACCACGTTCAACGTGAACGTTGGCGACCGCACACCCTCAGCCTCGACGTAGTATTCGAGCGGCGACGCGACGTCGAAAAGCATGCCTTCATACCCGCCGTTGTCACCGCTCACGAGCGGAATGCCTTCGAACCTCGCGTCCGGCGTTCTTCGCGCCATCACTGTGGCATCGTCGGCCACAAACCCCGTCAATCGGGCGGTGATCGTCTGGTCCGCTCCCTTCGGCACGGTTGCATTACCGGGCGTCACGTCGATGCGATACGGCGCCGCAGCTTCGACGCTTCGCTGCACCAACAGGATGGCCGATAGCGCGCTCCGCAGGAACGCAGGGCCGACGAGCACAATCAGGACCGCCGCGGCGGACAATCCGCCGAGAAGCATGCCCCAGCGACGGAGCGGCACTTGTTCGACGCGGCGTGCTGCGTCTGTCGATGCGCATGCATCGAGCGCCTGTTCGACGAGGCGCCGCACCAGTGCGGCGGATACCGTCTTGGCTTCCCTGCTGGTCGCCTCGACGGCGCTGATGAGGGTCGCCTGCAGCGACAGCTCGTGCTCTTCGAGATACAGCGCCACTTGCTCGTCGGTGACACGCCGCCTCAGGGGCCGGATCAGGAAATAAAAGATGGAGAGCAGAACCGCGGCGCCAAGCAGGATTCGCGCGGCGATGATAGAGGGCGCGCTGAAACGTGCCCATTCCAACGAGTACGCCGCGACAAGAAAAAGCACGACGGCAACGCCGACGCTGCGGACCGCGCCCCGGAGCGCCAGCTTCATACGCCAGCGCGAGCGTACGTCCTGGATGATTTCTGTCAGGTTGGAAGGCGGGGTGGATCGACGCTTCGCGCCGACGATGTGCTCGAGCATGAGGCCCCTCTCGAATCCGCCGGGTCCGTGGCCGTCTCGAGTTCCCGCCCGCGGCGCCCGGCTGTAACCCTCAGAATACGCCTAACCTGCCGTCTCCGTTCAGGTTTTCGACATCCGGTTGGAGATCAGCGTATCAGCCCCCAGCAGCAGGATGCCGAGGAACAGGACGTACCACCACAACCGCTGCGATCGCTCCTGCGCCTCGGGTGTCGGAGGCAGGCCCGCCGTGCCGCCCTGCGTGCCGTTGTCGGAGCCCGCGGTCGCGGCAGCGACGATTTCCTTCGGATCCATCGCCGTCAAGTCCGACTCCGCCGTGTCGACGTTGCTCGCCACGACGCCGCTGACGGCGTCGCCCGACCCGCCGCGCAGCTCATAAAAGCCCTGTTCGGTCAGCTCCATCACCTCGGCGCCTTCTTCATCGATGGCCACGCGGCGGCCGGACGGCGTCAGCACCACCCCGCTCACCGGCTGAGATCGGACCGCGCCGAGCGACGTATCCAGCACCTGGCCAACGGTGAGCCATGGGGATGGCTCCGTGTAGGCGGCCAGGTATTGAGCCGCCCGATGGACGAAGGGCAGATAGACGGGCTTGAGCGGGAAGTCATTCCACGACAGGTCCAGGGTAGACGCCCACATCAGCACGCGACCGGCGCCGATGCGCCGTTCGATCAATGCGGGCGCGCCGCCATCAAAACGTGCCAGCACCTGGGCGTCGGGCGTCGGCATGACCGTGCGGTAGCCATAAATCCTGGCCGCTGCAAAATCGCCGCTGCGCGGCGCGCGGAACGGCTCGAACACGGGGTGGCCGTACTCGAGCGCGCCAATGCGGGCGGCATCGCCCCTCGTGCGATCGACCGGCGCCTGCACCGAGGCAGGCAGCACATCCACGTCCTGACTCCAGGTTGCGCGCGAACCGACCGCGACGAACAGACCTCCGCCGCCCTCGACGAACCGCTGCAGCCGGCGAGCCAGCGCCGCAGGCACGGCGATGTCGTTCAGCAGCACGACCGACGCACGGCGAAGGTCGTCGTCGGAGAGCGTGTCGGGCTGACGCGCGACGGTCTCGAATCGCGGAGCATCGCCAATCGCGAGCGCGCGCGTCAGGTACAACGCACCGCCTCCCGTACCACCGCGATCGATGACGATGACGCGAACCGGCTGCGCGGGCGACACGACGAAATGAAAGACGTTGTCTGTGGCGAGCGCATCGTCGCCCGCGCGCACGCTGCCGCGCATGAAGGTTCCCGCCACGGTGACCGGATCAAAGGTCACCGACGTGGAGCTGTTCGCCTCCACATCGAGCGGCTTGCTCTGAATCGCTCGTCCGCCGAATTCGAGCGCCAGCTGACTGCCCCGCAGGGAAGCCATCCCACGATTGACGACGACGGCCGTCACGGCCACGCGCTCCTGGTTGGAGAAGGTCGAGCGGGCGAGCGACACTCCGGTCACGGCGACGTTCGGCGTCTCGGTGCCGCCGGTAATCGCGACGGGAGTGATCGTCGTGCCGTTCGGGAGACGCGCGCCCTCTTCACCGCGCCATCCAACGCGCTGAAAGTCGCTGATGAGGACGACCTCACGACGGGGCAGCGACGAATCGGCCAGAATGCTGCCGGCAACCTTGAGGGCCGGCGCGTAGCGCGTCGCGCCCGCCGCCGGCTTGGCAGCCGTAACGGCTGCCGTCAATCGCTGGCGTTCTCCCGGCGTCGCCGAGCGCAGCGCGATTTCCGCGCCCGACGAAAACAGCACGACGGAGGCGCGATCGTCGGGACCGAGACCGTTGATGGCGTTGTTGGCCGCAGCACGGGCGCGCTCCCAGTGATCGCCGTACGTGATGCTGTAGCTCTGATCCAGCAGCACGACCACCTCTCGGGCGCCGGTCCCCACTGCGGTATCGAGATCGTCGCGCTGCAGGAACGGACGAGCGAACGCCAGCACGATGAGCGCCAGCGCCGTCAGCCGCACCATCAGCAGCAACCAGTTGTGGATTCGCCGCCGCCGTACCGACTTGTACGGGACACGCTGCACGAACATGAGCGACGGGAAGCGCACCACCTGCTTCTTCTCGCGCTGAATCAGGTGGATCAGTACCGGAATGGCGAGAGCCGCGAGCGCAGCGAAGAACAACGGGGCAAGAAATGACACTAGCGAAGCCTCATCTTCTTCTCACGGCCGCCTAGAAACCTGAACAGCGCGTGATCCAGCGGCTTGGACGTATCGAGCAGCGTGTAATCGACCCGGACTTCGGAGAATCGTTGCTGCAGCGCGTCCACGTGCGCGCGCACGAGCGAGATGTACTCTTTCCGCATCGCCTCCGGCACGACCGGAATCTGGTCGCCGCTCTCGAGGTCCTCGAATGCGGACGCATTCGAGAAGCCGAAATCGAGCTCCGCGGGGTCGAGCACATGAAAGACGACCAGATCGTTGCCGCGAAATCGGAGCGGGGTCACCGCGTCGACCACCGTCTCCGGGTCCTCGTAGAAATCCGAAATCACGACAAGCACGCCGCGCCGGCCAAAGTGCTCCGCCAGCTTGTGAAGCGGCTCGCGGAGGCGGCCGGGACGTCCCGGCTTGATCCGGTCGAGGACGTGCAGCACCGTCTCCATGTGCTTCGCAGACGGCGGCACGTGCTCGACGATGTCCTCGTCGAAGGCGACGAAGCCGACGCGGTCGCGCTGATGATGCACGAGGTTGGTCAGGCACGCGGTGAGTATGCGCGCGTAATCGAGCTTGGTAATCCCGATGCTGCCGTAGTCCATCGATTTCGACACGTCCAGCAGCACCGAGAAATTCATGTTCGATTCGGCCTCGTACTCCTTGACGTAATACCGATCCGTCCGCGCCCAGACCCGCCAGTCCACGCGGCGGATGTCGTCGCCGGGCACATAGCCGCGGTGCTCGGCAAAATCGACCGACGCGCCAAAGTACGGCGCCTTGTGCAGGCCGTTGATGAAGCCGTCGACCACCGCGCGCGACACGAGCGACAGGTTCCCGATTCGTGCGAGCACGACGGGATCCATGAAGCGCGCGCCCGGGATCGCGCTGGGGTTGTGACTCGCTAACAGACTCATGTGAATTGCTCAATTGACGAATGTACGAATTGACGTATTTCAAATTCGTCAATCCGTAGATTCGTCAATTCGTTAATCGCTGTCACATTCCGCTCCGCGGCAACGGAACGGCTTCGAGCAGCCGGTCCACGAGCATGTCAGTGGTAATCCCCTCCGACTGCGCGTGGAAGTTGGTGATGATCCGGTGGCGCATCACGGGATGCGCCAACGCACGGATGTCCTCGAAGCTCACGTGATAGCGGCCGCTCGTGAGGGCGCGCGCCTTGCCCCCCAGCACGAGATATTGCGCGGCGCGGACGCTGACGCCGAACGCCACCCATTTCCTCACGTTCTCAGGACACGTCTCGGACTTCGGCCTGCTGGCACGGGCGATGTCAAGCGCATGGCGCATCACGGGCTCGGCCACGGGCACTTTCCGCACGAGCCGCTGAAAGGCGATCAGATCGTCACCGCTCACCGGACGCTCCAGTGTCGGGTCCTGAATAGCGGTGGTCGTCTTCACGACGTCGTACTCTTCGCCGTACGGAGGGTGGTCGATGATGATGTGGAACATGAAGCGATCGAGCTGCGCTTCCGGCAGCGGATACGTGCCCTCCAGCTCGATCGGGTTCTGCGTCGCGAAGACGTAGAACGGCTCGTCGAGCTTGTAGGTGCGCCCCTGAATGGTGACGCGATGCTCCTGCATCGCCTCGAGCAGCGCCGACTGCGTCTTGGGCGGCGTACGGTTGATCTCGTCTGCAAGCACGATGTTGGCGAAGATGGGCCCTGGAGCGAACACCATCTGGCGCCGGCCAGTCGCGGGGTCCTCCTGCACGAGGTCCGTGCCGGTGATGTCCGACGGCATCAGATCAGGTGTGAACTGAATGCGGGAAAATTTCAGATCGAGGACGCGCGCCATCGTATGGATCAACAGCGTCTTGGCAAGGCCGGGCGCACCGACGATGAGGCTGTTGCCGCCCACGAAGAGCGTGTGCAGCACCTGAGAGATCACGTCTTCCTGCCCGATGATGACTTTGTGCAGCTCGGACAGAATCTGCTCGCGGCCGACCTTCATCCTGTCGGCAAGCACCAGATCGTCAGGCGACTCGAGGTCGACGACATCGCTCACATACGGGTTCGCTAGCATTCGGTCGGTCATTGTTTGGGGTCTCCCTCGAGTGTACGAATCTCGCGCGTCTTGAGCGCGAGGTCTGTCACCAGTCGTTCGAGCTCGCTCGTGTACTTCGCCGGCGGCATGCTGTCTTTCAGCAGCCGCAGCGACTCGACGCGGCGCTCGATATCCCGACGCTCGAGATAGAGCGCGCGCAGCTTCGGGTCGTCGGGCAGCGGCGCGGCGTCCGCCGCCGAGCCGAGCGACAGCGCGGCAGCCACCTTGCCGTCGGCTCCCGTCGGCGACGGCGTCTGGCTGCCGTTCTTGTCGCCGTTGTCGTCGAGCATCGCGTGTTCGGTTGCGAGCAGTCCTTCGCGCTCGTAGGCGCGGGCGACCTCCGCCTTCGCGTACTGAAACGCCTCCAGGACGCTGATGCGTTTGTTCTTGTCCGCATCGGCTGCATCACCAGAAAAAGCCTCCACGAAGTAGCCGCCGAAGAGCGTCGTGAACTGTTCCGCCCCGCTTCGTGTCGCCGTGATAATCGTCCGGCCAGGCGCCGAAAGCGCCTCGACGAACGGTCCGCTGGAGCTCGACGTGTTGACGAACACGACGTTGCGGGTCGGCAGCCGCCGGATCATCGTATTGAAGTCGGCGGTCGTCATGTCGGGACCCGGCAGATTGAACCTGGCCGATTGCCCGTCGTAGCTGCCGTGTCCGAAGAGGACGATGTACACGACATCCTCGGGGGCGGCGGCTTTCGCAAACGCGGCAAGCGCTTTGTCGATTTCCTCGCGCGTCGCACGACCAGTGACGTTGGCGCCTTCGCCTTTCGTGTCCGCCAGGTAGACAAGCCGATCGCGCGTCACTCCAACCTTGGCGGACGTCTCGGCAAACGCGGAGCCCCACTTCTGGAACAGCTCGCCGTGCTCGGGATCGCCCGCCAGGCCGACGACGATGAGGAGGAACGCACGAAGCACTTAGAGGGCCCCTTCCAAGTGGAAAAGTAGAAAGTGGAAAGTGGAAAAGTAAGTGGAAAGTACAACCAGCTGGGCTCGGCGCCGTGCCACGACCGGCAACCACGGAGCACTCGTTGCGATTCGCAGCACGGTCGGTGAGCTGGCTGCTTCTACTTCGAACTTACTTTCTACTTTGCACTTTTCCACTTTTCCACTTTCGGCGCAGACTCACGACAATCCAACTGCGCGCCTGTAACCCCATTCCGCGCACACCAGCCCCACCAAGGCTAAGAGAATGACCGGCATGTTCCAGAGCTCGCGCTCTTCGACCGACGTGACGCCGCGACCGCCGTAACGGACGTCTTCTGCGAGCCCGGCCGCCGCGTCTGCCGTGTAGAAGCGCCCGCCGGTCTCGTCGGCAATCCTGCGCAACGGACTCTCGTGCATCGTTGGATCGAAGTACTCGGCGTCGCTCGGGCCCGCCCGCAGGTAGGTGACACCGCTGCCGATGATGTCCGATCCGCGGGACGAATCGACGGCCACCTCGTAGGTGCCGCCATCATTACTGACGAACGTGCCGCGATAAAGGCCGTCCCGTTCGCCTGTCCATTCCAGCGGAACGTCCAGCGTCGTACCATCGGGCTTGGTGACACGCGCCGTGACGCTGGCGTCGTTGAGCTCGACGTACGTCTTGTCGACGATCGCCGCTTCGAGCGTGACCGGCTCGCCCGGCTCGACACGGTCGACCGTCGCGCGCGCTTCGACAACGCCCGGCACGCCATCCACCAGCCACCGCAACATCTGCCGCCAGAAGTTCTCGTGCGTTTGGTCCTCGAGCGGGATGCTCGCGTGCATCTGCCACTGCCATGTGTCCTGCAGCGTGAGGGCGACGGCTTTGCCCCGCCCGTATTGGTGCCACGCCAACACCGGCTGCGAGCGACCGCGCTCGTCGGTGCCGGTGAGAAGAACGGTCGCCGCCGGTTTCGGATTGAGTGCGGCATTGACGCTCGTCACCTGCGGCAGATCGCGCCAGCGCGCGGCCGATGCCGCTTCGGTGCTGCCGATCTGCGTCGATGCATGTGACTGACCTGCGCGCGTCGGCTGTACTTGCAGCCGCGCGAGATCGGCCGGCTCCGAGGCCCTGGTCCGCGGATCGATGACGAGCGGCAATGCGTCGGCGACAGGCGTGCCCCCAAATCCGCCCTCCCCGAACGCGCGCGCACCGCCGAGCATCAACAAGTTGCCGCCGCGTCGATCGACGAAGTCCGCAATCATCTGCAACTGGTCGCCGGAGAACGCGCCGGCTTCGATGCTGCCGAGAATCAGGCCGCGATACGAGAACAGCTCTTCCCGCGTCTTGGGGAAGCCGCCGACCAGTTCGTCCGGGCCGTCGACGCCGAGGCGAAGGAACTTGTTGTCCGCTGTCCTCTGCAGAACAACGAGCTGAAGGTTCTTGTCGTCGGTCACGGCACGCCGGACGAACTTCATCTCGAAGCGCGGCTCGCCTTCGAAGTACAGGATCTTCTCCTGCACGTCACGCACCTGGATGAGCGCCTCGCGCACGTTGTTCTGCGCGACCACTTCATCGGACTGCGGCGCCACGCGGAACTTGAACAACCGCGGACCGGCCTCCGACGCAGTCGCCCGGACGCGCACCGTAGCGGGGCTGTCGTCGGTGGGCAACCGTACTTGCTCCGAGCCGACGATCCGGCCTTCGTCTTCGACGTCGACCGTCACGCTTCGGCCGCCGTATCCGGTCTGCGTGATGACGACGTCCACGAGGAGCGATGCGCCCTTGAGGACGGCGCGCGGCGTACTGACGCGGTCGACCTGAATGTCGCGCGGCAGCTGCGCGCTTCCGACACCCACCGTGTAGACCGGCAGCTTCTCGGCCTTCATCCCAAGAAGCGCGTCGGCCAGGGAGGCGTCGGTCGTGTCGGCGCCGTCTGACACCAGCACCAGGCCCGACACCGGCAAGCCGGCCAGCTCTTCGCGGGCGCCGTCGAGCGCCGGACCGAGTCGGGTCTGCGACCCGCCAAATGTGAGATCGTTCGCCGAATCGAGACGGCCCGCGGTCGCCGAGAACCTGAACACGCGCACGAGAAATCGATCGGACAGCGCTTTCATCAGCGCGCTCTCGGGCGCCCCGAACTGCTGCTTGATGAACTCGCCACGAGGCCGTCCGGACCAGTCGGGTATCTGCATGCTGCGCGAATCGTCCAGGAGCACGGCCACCACGTTCTGCTGGGGCACCGCAGCGCGCACGATCAGCGTTGGGCGGAAAAGACAGAACAGGACGAGGGCAAGCGCCGCCATCCGCAGCGCCGTCAGCACGATACGATCGCGAAGCCGCCCCTTGGACCGAACGCCCCGGTAGGTCACCGCCGCGGCCACCATGACCGTTCCGGCCAGCACCGCCGCGACGAGCGAACCGGTCCCGAGGTCGAAGCGGAACTCACCCTGCTGAAAAACAACCGGCCGATAGCTGAAGAGTGCCTGAAAAATGGCCTCCAACACGGCAAAACTCCCCTTCTTGAAATACAGCAGGCCTCAGGACCCAGCGTTCGAGCCTCAGCCATTTCTGGGCCCGAGGCCTGAGACCTGAGGCCTGTTGAGCGCCGATCATACCCTCTGGGACGTGCCGGGAGAAACCCCTGATTGAGGACGTCAAGGCGTCGGAGCCGGGACCGTCCACGTCACGAAACGGCGACCCTCATCACTCGTGAGTACCTCTAGCCGATTGCATCGACGTGGCGAATGGGGGCTGCGCCGGCGTCAGTCTGAAGTTCTGCACTCCGAAGACGAGCTCCCGGAAATCGTTTGGAGGATGCGCACGCGGCGCGTCGGACACAAAGCGAATGTCGTGTTGGCCAGGTGGGAGGCGCAGAATTCGCTCGACGTGCGGGCGATTGCGCTCCACACGCACAGGCTCGCCGAGCAGCGGCGATTGGATGATCACACTGCCATGCTCATTCGGCGTGACCGACATCTCGATTCGGACGTGCTGCTCTCGCGCGGCCCGGTTGATCAGTGTCATCCGCGCGTCGGACCCGGCCCATCGCCAGAACAAATTCGGGGAGTCCTCCTGATCCGAGAATCCTTCCCGCCATACAGCCAGTGGCGGATGAAGGGCAGCGTCGCGTCGAGCTTCCCATTGGTCCGGTGAGGTCCGCTGTTCCAGCCGCGTGCGATAGCCCGCCAAGTCGTAGAACGCCAGCTCCTCGTCTGGACTCTGAATCGACAAGCCAACCTCGTTGCGAAGCTCCTGCTCGAAGCGCGCCCGACGGTAAGGCCCCTGAATGCCTGAGGTTGCGGCCGGGTAGGCGCGTACCGGTGGAACCGACGCACTGACCACCGACCGCTGACTCTTAAAGAAGGCGACCGACGAGGACCGCGCCGACCGCCACCGTGACCCATCGCGCCGCCCGTGGACGCACGTGCTTGAAATGGTTCCACCGCCAGGCCAGCGCGATCATCGCCGTCACGACGGCCAGAACCGCCACGACTGTCGTGAGCGGGCTCAGTCTGGCGCCGTACAACCGCACCAACCCAGGGTTCCAGATCGACCCGTACACGATGCAGAGGTGGACGAAGTAGACGAGGAGCGACTCCTGCGCCACGGCGCCGAACACGTGCGGGAGCTGCGACACATGACGGCTGACGATGGCAATGAGCCCGAGGATGAGGCCACAGGCGCCGGTGCGCACGGCGACGTCCCCAGGAATGTCTCCCCACAGCGTCAAGCCGGCAGCAATGAGGGCGACGCCCGGCGCCACCATGCCCCAGCGCGCGAACGCGACGAGGTGCGCCGCTCCCCAGCGCGCGTACAGCTGTCCCGCAGCCGCGCCGACAAACACGAAGGCCGCCCACGGAACCAGCGGAAACAACGAACCGGTGGCGGGCGACAAGTACGCCGCGACCGGCAGCGGCAGCAGTTGTGTCCAGTCGGTGCGCCATGCAGCGGGCGACCCGACGATGAGCGCAGTGCCAACGACGAACGCTGCGACGATGAACGCGCGCCTCGTCCGCGCCACGAGCACGAGCGCCTGCAGGCCGATCAGCGTCACGCCGATCAGCTGCAGCACGTCAACGGCCAGAAACGATCGCCATTGCGCGTCGGAGGTCGCCGGCAGCTCCGAGAAGTGCAGCACTGGAAAATGCAGCCCGTAGCCGAGGACGACGAACAGCGCGAAGCGACGCACGCGCTTGACGACGGCCGCCGACAGGTGCAAGTGCGACGGCCAATGTCGCGTGGTCGCCACGCTGAAGGCAAACCCGGCGAGCAACAGGAAGAGCGCCGACGTCAGGCCGCGCTGAAACATCCAGACGTCGAACCAGCGTCCCGCTCGATACGGGTCGGCAAGGAGCGCGCTCGACGTGTGGCCCGCAACCATCAGGACGACGGCCAGCGCACGAGCGAGGTCGATGAAAGTGACGCGGTGGGCGTGAACCGCTCTCTCGTTCACGCTCAGTGCGTCATCGCGTACAGGAGCACGTTGATGCCGAGCGCGTAGCCGTTCGGCGAGAACTGATAGAAGAAGGCGGCGTCCTCTCCTTCGCGCTCCCACGAATCGGCCACGTCGGTGTTATGGGTCATCACAACCATGATCCGGCCGTGGGAGTCGCGGATCGCCCGGAAGTGCGCGTCGCGACTGTCGTCGCCGCGTTCGGACGTCTCGCGGCCGCGCGTGCGGCGCCAGAAGCCAATGTTCGTGATCTGCGGAATCCGGGACACGACAAACTGGCTGCTGAAGATGGGATCCGTCAACGGGACATCCTCGATCGGGTATTCCGACGGGGGCAGCACCTTGCCAAGCTCGCGCGTCCACTGCTCCCACGCGAGCGTCCCCCAGAAGTCGTCCACCCACAGAAATCCGCCTTTCAGCAGGTACAACCGCAGCTGCTCCGCCTCGGTGGCGCTCAGCCCGATCGTGCCGACGTCGGACGCCATCGTGAACGGACACTCGAAGAGCGCCTCGTCGGTGAGCCGCACCACGTAGTGAATCGGCTCGCGGGCGCTCTCGAACGGCACGGGCGTTTTCGTGAGCTCCGACAGACGGATCAGCAGGTTGATCTCACCGTACGGATAATCGGTCCGCCATCCGCCCCCGGACGGCTCGCGCCGGACGCTCGTGTACAGGAGCCGGCAGAAGGAGAACGCCCGGTCCTTGCGGAGCGCAGGCGGACGCATCGGCGGCAAGTTGCCGTCGCCGCGAAACCCGAAATCGAACTGTGCGTACACCGCGCCAGCCGACAGCAACAGCGCTGCCGTAACGACCCACACGCGAACTCTCGGCACCCGCTGCACTGCTGAACCTCTCTATCCCAGGAGCCCGAACGCCAACCCGATCAGCGTAAACCGAACCGCATGATACCCGCCGTTGATGGCAATCAACACTGCTGGCTTCCGCTCGAAGAGATAATTCATGGCCAGCGACGTGGCAACCCAGCAGACGCCCGCCGCACCGCCCGCCACGATGGCAAACGCCCGCCCGGGGTTCGGCCCAAGGTACAACCCGAAGGCATACGCCGCAACCAGCCCGAGCACGAACGTCGCCCCGTACGTGCGCGCCGGACTGAAATCACGCCGGATCTCCTCCGGCGTCATGCCAACTGCCCGCATCCACGATTTGCCGAACAGGGGACCGTACCACAGGGCCCCCAGGGCAAATCCCGCGACGGTGGCAGTCAGCGTCGCAACCAGTGAAATCTCGCCCATGTGTGTATCTCCTCAGTCTCCAGACCCCGAAGGCAGCCGGACGGTGAAGAGTGCGCCACCTTCGGGCCTGTTGGCGGCGATGATGGTGCCGCCGTGCTGGTGCACGATGCGGCGCGCGATGGCAAGGCCGAGCCCAAGGCCACCGTGGGTACGGGTGATCGACTCGTCGGCCTGCCGGAAGTCGTCGAATACATACGGCAGAAATGCCGGGTCGATGCCCGGCCCGTCGTCCGCCACGGCAATCTCGACCGACTCGGGCAGCGGCACAACCGTGACGCGGACGACACCACCGCTGCCTGAGAACTTGACCGCATTTTCGAGCAGGTTCCATACGACCTGCTGAAGCCGTCCCGCATCGCCCACGATCACGATCGGCACGCCAGGCGCGCTCGTCTCGAAGGTGATGTCCATCGCGGTCAGCGTGTCGCGGACGGTGTCAACAGCCGCCTGGACGACCGCCGAGACGTCGACCGGACGACGCTCGAGGTCGAGGCCGCCGGCGGCGGCCCGCGACACGTCGATGATGTCCGAGACAAGCCGCGCCTGAACGAGGAGGTTCCGGTGAATCGCCTGCGTCGCGCGCGGCAGGCGTTCGTCGCTGTGCGGCAGGTCGAGCAGCACGCGCGCCCACCCGAGCGCGGCATTGAGCGGCGTCCGCAGCTCGTGCGACAGCGTCGCGAGAAAACGCTCCTTGACGCGGTTGGCGTCTTCGGCCTCGAGACGCGCGGCCTGCTCGCCCGCGATCAGACCTTCGAGCGCCTCGTTGAGGGAGCGGATCTCCGCTTCCACCGCCCGCCGGCGTGACACCTCGGCCGCCACAGCCAGCATCACCGTCGTCGTAACCCCGACAAATGCCTGCAGCAGAAGCAGGGATTCGTTCGGCGAGGCGCGCGCGAAAGGGCCCCGGCCCTGCAGTGTGCCGTTGATGGCGACGATGGAAACGACCGCCGCGCTGATGGCCGTCTCCCGCGCGCCAAATCGAAAAGCGGCCCACAACAGAAACGGGACGATGAGGAACTCGAGTGGATACCCGCCTGCGGCGATCGATGGACCCCCGAACACAAGGAACGACACAATCACGAGGCATGCGACCAGCGCCACCGCTTCGACAACGACTGGCGCAGTCCAACTGGCGCGGGACGGCCGCCGCCAGAGCAACACGAGGGGCGGAACGAGCAACGCTCCGGCCGTGTCGCCAAGCCACCAAGTGAGCCAGATCGAGCCGGCGTCTTCGGGCGGCGCAAGCCGCGAAGCAACGAGTGCCGCCGTCCCCACGCTGGCGGCAATCGTCGTTGCGCCAATGGCGGCCAAGAGCGCGAAGCGGACGATATCGGCCGGCCGGTCGAACGCGGCTCGGCCGCGCGCAAAGCGCCGCGCAAGCCATGCCGCCGTCAGGCCCTCCGCCGTATTGCCCGCGGCAATGGCCACCGACGACATCACCACGCCCGAGGTCGTCAGGTTGACCAGAAACGAGCCGACGGCGATTGCCGGCCACGTGTGAGTGCCAATCAGCAGGAGCGCGGCAACCGCAATCCCGGTCGGAGGCCAGACCGCGCTGGCGCTCTCGTTGATGAATGCCAGCGAAAGGCCGAAGCGTCCGGCGGCGAAATAGACGAGGACCAGCCCGGAGAGCACGAGAATCCGACTCGACCGAGACGCAGCCACGCTGGCGGATCTTAGGCTAAATTGACGTCATGCCTGTTCGAACATTCGTCGTTGCCCTCATCGTTGCCACGGCGGCCACCACCGCCTGCTCCCCTTCACCGCGCGGCGAATCCTCGGCGTCGGCGCCCGCGAGCGCCGGTGCGGCTGCGTCCAATGGCAGCGAACGGAAGTACCTGCTCGAACGCGTCGACGACGCTGCCGTCGTGCAGCTGTACGCGGATGGTTTCGCCTCGCTGCCGCTGCGCGAGAAAACGCTGATCTGGCATCTCTACCAGGCGGCACTCGCCGGACGCGACATCTTCATCGACCAGAAGCACCGCGACGCGCTCGAGATGCGCGGCGTGATCGAGCAGATCGTTGCGCACGCGCAGGGCGTTGAGCCCGCAGCGCTCCAGGAAATCCAGCGATACGCCAAGCTGTTCTGGATCAACAACGGCCCGTACAACAACCTGACCGCGCGCAAATTCGTGCTCGGGCTCACACCGCAGGCGCTGGCAACGGCGGCCAAGACCGCCGCCGCAGCGGGTGCGGCATTCGGCACGCGGCCTGGCGAATCGCTCGACCAGATGCTCACGCGTCTCGGCCCGATGTTCTTCGATCCGAACGTCGATCCGATCGTCACGAACAAGACTCCTGGACCCGGGAAGGACATCCTGACCGCCAGCGCCAACAACCTGTACGTCGGCGTCGGCATGGCCGACTTGAAGAACTTCAACGAGCGTTACGGGTTGAATTCGCGCCTCGTGAAGAGAGACGGCCGGTTGATCGAGGAGGTGTACAAGATCGACGGGCGGTACGCGGCGCAGATCGCAAACATCGTGAAGCACCTCGAAGCGGCAATCCCGTTTGCGTCCGAGCCGATGGCCAAGGCGCTCCGTGCGCTGATTCAGTGGTACCGCACCGGCGAGGATGCGGATCGCGCCAGGTACGACATCGCCTGGGTGGAGGACAGGAATTCTCCAGTCGACACCATCAACGGCTTCATCGAGGTCTACATGGATCCGCGCGGCATCAAGGGGTCGTGGGAAGCGCTCGTCTTTTACGTGAACCAGGACAAGACGGGACGAATCCGAACGCTGGCCGCAAACGCACAGTGGTTCGAGGATCGCATGCCGTGGAACCCAGCCTATCGCAAGCCCAAGACCACGGGCATCGTGGCCAATGCGATAGACGTCGTGGTCGAGACCGGCGACTCGGGTCCGGTCACGCCGGTGGGCATCAACCTGCCGAACGATCAGAGGATCCGCGAGCAATACGGCAGCAAGTCGATCTCGCTGACCAACGTTCGTGACGCGTATGACAACTCGACGCCGAGCTCGATGACGAGCGAGTTCGCCTGGTCAGCGGAGGAAAGCGCCCGTGGTGAGAAATTCGGTCCACTCTCGGGCGAACTGCTCACCGACATGCACGAAGTCATCGGCCATGCGTCCGGCCGCCAGAGGGACGGCCTTGCCGGCACACCGCAGGCACTGATCAAGGAACACTTCTCGGCTCTCGAGGAAGGACGCGCGGATCTGATCGCCCTCTACTTCTTGCCGGATCCCAAGCTCGCGGAGCTCGGCATCCTCCCCGCGGCCGACCAGGATGCCATCGTCCGCGCACAGTACGAGGGGTACACGCGCAACGCGCTGGTGCAGCTTCGCCGCGTCCGGGAAGGAACGCAGATCGAGGAAGATCACATGCGCAACCGCCAGATGGTGATCCGCTGGCTGATGGCGAATACCAAAGCCATCGAGGAGCGGACACGTGACGGCAAGCAGTATCTCGTCATGGTCGACCCGGCTGCGTTCCGCGAGGGGGTGGGGCGCCTGCTGGCCGACGTGCAGCGGATCAAATCCGAGGGCGACGCGGCGGCTGCGGCAAAGCTGTTCGATACCTACGGCATCCATTTCGATTCGAAGGTGCGCGACGAGGTGGTGAAGCGGGTGGACGCGCTGAACCT
>Ga0209640_10000558_pt1 | contig 29111 bp, 25 predicted proteins | sample RifCSP10_1_FD_184018 | JGI IMG/M metagenome (GOLD analysis project Ga0209640, IMG submission 184018) | Soil microbial communities from Rifle, Colorado - Rifle CSP2_sed 10_1 (SPAdes) (version 2) | ecosystem: Environmental > Terrestrial > Deep subsurface > Rock core/Sediment | place: Rifle... | reverse complement strand
TTCACACCGTTTCGAAGATCTACCCGCAGCCGTAAACCATCCGCTTCCCATGCCCATTTTTCGGCCAGCCGAGGTAATGCGCGCCCATCGACGTCCATCTGGGTGAGCCCTTCTAGGACGAAGGTATTTATGAGTTCACGCATGCCAATCGCAGCGCTAGCGACGCTGCTTTCTGGCACGCCGATGGTGAGTTCATTGCGCGTTTGCGGAATCTGATTTGCCGCGGGGCCGCAGCCAACGGTGGCAATCGGTACAAAGAAAACGCCGCACCAAAACCACAAGGCGATGCGGCGTCGAACAAAGGACGAATGTGGGGTCGCGAACCGACCCAAACTTGCTACTTCTTGTCTTGCGGCGCCCCCTCCTCGATAACCCATGGGCAATAATTCTGTGGCTTCCGAGTGGTCGCTGCCTTCTTGATAACGGTGATCTTCATGAGTGTACTCCGTTTCCGGTGTATGGCCGATTGTCAGTTATGCGATTGCTGCCGCGGTGCGTTCGGCCAGGCCGCCGACGGCGGACTCGAATGCACCCTTGTGACATGACGGCTGATACATGTCACTAAGCTCGGTGTGCGCGGCAACGGAGCAGCCGCCGCCGCACACGGGAATGAACGAACAGTCGCCACACTCCTCTTTCTTGGGACTCAGGCGCTCGAATCGATCGGCGGCCGCCTGCCGCCAGGCCTCCTGCCGCCCGTCGATGTGACCGGTCGATTCGGATTTCGACCCGGTGAAGCCGGGACAGGCATACAGCGATCCATCGGGTCCAATCGTGTGCGCGTGGCGCCGGTGAATCTCGCAGGGACCCATGTGAACGCCGTCGGGTGTCGGGAACCCGCGCTTCCGGGTCTCGCTGCGAAGGAACGCCATCTTCTCGTCGACGAAGTGGCACGAATCACATACGCTCGAGCCCTTGGGGGAACCCGCGCCCGCGCTCGTCATGCACGTCCCGTTCAGCGGCTTGCCGTTGCCGCCGACGACGGTGAGCGGGATGACGCCTTTGGGCGTCGAATCAGGCGCCTTGATGATCGGCTTGAAGTTGATCTTGACGATCTTGTCTGCAAATTCCTGCTCGCGCAGGAAGTCGAGCAGCGCCGGATAGGTATCGACGGTCGACTCGTCGAAGTTGCCGCCGATGGTGATCGGAACCTTGTGCGCCACGCGGCGGACGTTCTCGACGATCTTGTCGAACGTCCCCTGCCGGCCGCGAAGCGGGCGCATGCGATTGTGCGCCTCGCGATCGCCGTCCAGCGTGATCTTGACGCCATACAAGCCACAGGGCACGAGGCGATCGACGACTTCCGGAGTGAGGAGCAGGCCGTTGGTGATCAGGCTGACACCCGGCTGGACGGCTCGCTCCGTGCACAGCTCGTGACACCGCTCCGCAAGGTAATACGCGACGGGCAAGTTCAGCAGCGGCTCACCGCCAAAAAGCGTGAGCACGAACTTCTGCGGACGCAGCGTGTCCATGCGCTCTTCAATCCAGGCGACGACCTCGCGCGCTGTTTCGAGCGACATCTTCTCCGCGAACTTGTTGTAGTCGCCGTGATCGCCCTGGAAGCAGTAATCGCACGCAAAGTTGCACTGCAGCGTCGTGAGGACGGTGACGCGGAGCTGCTCGGTATCTTCGCGAAGCGTGTCGAAGTACTGGTCGAGCGATCCGTTTTCCCCGTCGCGACTCTCCACGACGAAGCCGTTTTCCAGCAGCGTCTCGATCGTGTCGCCCTCCTCGGCGTCGAACTGGGATTGACCTTGCGAGATGCGGTCGAGCAGCCCGGCGACATCCGGCGAGACCAGCAGCTGCGCATCCGAAAAGGTGTTCATCAGGAACACCTCGTTTCGGTCGGGCAGCGGCACCTGAACGTTGAATCTCGAGGCCTGCATAGTTCTCACAGCTCCGCCAAGAGACACGTTCACCGTGAACTCAGCGGATTCGCGTTACCTGTTGCGTGATTTGATTCGCCGCACGGAGAGCGCAACCTGCGGCTCGGCATCCGTATGAGCAATGGCTGTGCCGGCCAAGCCGTTGCACAACTTGATTACTGAGTTGCGCGGATTTATTACTGCAGTTGCACGGAGATGCGGAGAGACGGCAAGCGACTCGCATCGAACCGCACGCTCACCCGTACGGTCAACGGATTGCCGCCAGATTGAAAAGGATTTCGCCCCGGCCCGACAGACCCGAAGTTCACGTAGCTTTTTCGGTCGAAATCATCGCGCTTGCCGAGCGGCCAACTTCTTGACCGGCTGGTACAGGTGTTTGTCCGATCCGGTCAGTTGCCCCGGACCTTGCGGGTGAGGTCTCGAATGTCCAGCCGGTCGATCTTGAATTTCAGGGTGCTGAGCGGGATTCCCAGCGCCCGGGCCGTCGCCGTGATGTTCCACCTGTTCTTTTCGAGCGCCCGGATGATGAAGGTACGCTCGAACGTCGTGACCGCTCGTTCCAGGAGGTTTTCCGCCGCCCCTCCCTGAGTGTCGAGCTGTGCCACATGGAGCTCAATCGGCAGGTCCTCGTCGGTGATCCACGTCTTGTCCGACACCGCCACCAGCCGCTCGATGAGGTTTTCCACCTCCCTGATGTTACCGGGCCACCAATGGGAGCTCAGGATGCGGATCGTAGAGTCAGCAATCCCCTCCAGGTTCTTGCGGAACTTCACGTTGTACCGTCGCAGGAAGAAGTGGACCAGGTCGGGGAGGTCCTCGATGCGATCCCGGAGGGGCGGCATCCGCAGCGGGATGACATTCAGCCGGTAATACAGGTCCTCCCGGAACGTCCCTTCCTTGACAGCCTTTTCCAGGTTGGTGTTGGTGGCTGCAATCAGCCGGAAGTCCGTTTTGATTGGGTGCGTCCCGCCAACCCGCTCGATTTCGCCCTCCTGGATGGCGCGAAGCAGTTTCGCCTGAAGCTCGTAGCGAAGGTCCCCAACCTCGTCGAGGAACAACGTCCCGCCGCTTGCGAGCTCGAATTTGCCAAGCTGCTGGCGGATGGCGCCGGTGAACGCGCCCTTTTCGTGGCCGAAGAGTGTGCTCTCGACCAGTTCCTTGGGAATCGCGGCCAGGTTCACCGCCACGAACGGCGCCTCGGGGGTGCCTGATTCGCGGTGGATCATACGCGCAAGAAGCTCTTTTCCCGTTCCGCTCTCACCGAGAATCAGCACCGTCGCCGAAAGCTTCGCCACCTTTCGCGCCGTCTCCATCACGTCGCGTGTGGCCCGGCTCGGTCCGACGACGAACTCGCGGTCGACTTGCTCGGCCACCTCGGCGCGCAGCCGTATGAGGTGGCGGTTGAGGTCCTGGCGCTCGCTGGCGTTCGCGACGAGCGTGCGCATCCCTTCGAGGTCGAAATCCTTCGAGATGTAGTGATAGGCGCCGTGGCGCATCGCCTCGATTGCGGCGTCGAGCTCCTTGATGGCCGAAATGACGATCACCTCTACATAGGGATAGTTCTCCTTCGCGATTCTGAGCACCTCGAAGCCGCTGATGCCGGGAAGGCGGACGTCGAGCAGCATCAGGTCGACGTCTTCTTTCTCCATGAGCTGCAGCGCCGACTCACCGGTCGCCGCACGTAGCACACGATAGTCACGCTTGAGAGCCGCGGTGAGCGTATCGCGCATTCCCTCGTCATCGTCCACCACGAGAATGGTCTTTCCGCGTTCAGACATGCTGGCGTCGGAGTATAACGCGGCTCCTTGACACTCCCGAATGGCGTTCGATAAGGTCGGGTGAGGTCCGTCGTTGCCTCCAACGTCGTATGACATTGTCGTAATTGGCGCCGGGACGGGTGGTTACGTCGCCGCCATTCGCGCTTCTCAACTGGGCAAGAAGGTAGCTGTCGTCGAGAAGCAGAAGTCGCTCGGTGGGACGTGTCTCATCTGGGGATGCATTCCAACCAAGGCGCTGCTGGAGCACGCCCACGCGTTCAAGACGATCCAGAACGCGAAGGAGTGGGGCATCACGATTCCGGCGGACACGCCCGCCGTCGACATGCGGCAGGTGCACGCGCGCAAGGACAAAATCGTGACCGGCCTCACGAGAGGAATCGAGTTTCTCTTCAAGAAGAACAGGATTGACTGGATCAGGGGCACGGCGCGCCTTGCTGGACACGGCAAGGTCGATGTGCTCGATGGCGACAGGCAAACACTGCAGGCTGCGGACATTGTCATTGCCACCGGCTCAGCGCCTCGCACCGTTCCTGGAATCGAGTGCGACGGCAGGCGGATTATCACCAGTGACGAGGCGATACACCTGGGCCAAGTGCCGAAGTCGCTCGTCGTTCTGGGGGGCGGCGCCGTCGGCGTCGAGTTCGCCTCGATCTATCGCAGGTTCGGCAGCGAGGTCACAGTCGTTGAGCTGCTGCCCCGCATTGTCGCTTCGGAGGACGAGAGCATTTCGGCGGAGCTCGAGAAGTCGTTCCGTAAGCAGGGCATCAACGTGTTCACGGGGACACGCGTCACAGTGGCCACGGCGACGCACAAGGGCGTGGAGATCCAGGCATCGACATCAGACGGCAGGACGCACGCGCTGACCGCCGATATTCTTCTCGTCGCGACGGGACGAAGTCCGGTCACCACAGGACTCGGCGCGGAAGAAGCCGGCATTCGAATGGACAACGGCTACATCACAGTGGACTCGATGTACCGGACGTCGGTGCCGAACGTTTCTGCCATCGGCGACGTCATCGCGCTCGACGGCATAGCTCATCCGCAGCTCGCGCATGTGTCGTCTGCTGAGGCCGTCGTAGTCGCGGAACGCCTGGCTGGGAAGGACGTACAACCGCTGAACTACGATCACGTCCCGAGCTGCACGTATTGCGATCCAGAGATCGGAAGCGTCGGGCTGACGGAGGCCGAGGCGAAAGCCAGAGGCTACGACGTTCGCGTCGGCTCGTTTCCGTACGGGGTGCTGGGCCGGGCGAAAATGGCGGGAGAAACCGAAGGGTTCGTGAAAATCGTCGCTGACACGCGGTACGATGAAGTGTTGGGCGTTCACATGATTGGATCGCGATCCACCGAGCTCGTTGCCGAAGCTGTCCTGGCACTCCGCCTCGAATGCACCGTCGAAGAGCTCATCAAGACGATCCACGCGCATCCGACCTTCTCGGAGGCTGTCGGCGAAGCCGCGCACGCCACTCACGGCGCGGCGATACACCTGTAGAGGCTTTCGGCTTTAGGCTTTGGACTTTGGGCCTGAAGCCCCCGAGCCCAGGGCCAAGAGCCGAGAGCCTAGAGCCTAGAGCCGAGAGAAGACTGAGAGACCGAGACCCAATATGCCAACTCCGATCGTCATGCCCCAGATGGGGGAGTCGATTGCGGAAGGGACGATCGTCCGCTGGATCAAGAAGGTAGGTGACTCGGTCGACCGCGACGAGCCACTGTTCGAGATCACGACCGACAAGGTCGACGCAGAGATTCCTGCGCCGACGGCCGGAGTACTGATCGAAATCAAGGTCAAGGAAGGCGAGACGGTCGCGGTCAACACCGTCGTCGGCACCATCGGACAGCCCGGGGAAGAGCCGGAGCCTCAGCCCGAGCACAAACTCCCGGAGTCGGTCCATGCGGGTGCGGCGGCGGCTGCTGCATCCACACAGCAGCAGGGCGACGGACAATCTTCTGTTGCCTCCGCCAAATCCTCCACCCCGGAGTCGCCCGACACGCAACGCCCCCGTAAATCCTCGCCGTTGGTTCGACGCATTGCCCGCGACAACAATCTGGACATCGCGGCAATTCAGGGGTCGGGCATCGGCGGTCGTGTCACCAAGCACGACATCCTCACCTATCTGGACAGGGCTCAGGGCTCAGGGCTCAGGGCTCAGGCAACCCAGGCACGGACCGAATCCCGGATCCCGGATCCCGGATCCCGGATCCCGGAACCGCCGACAACCGACCGCGTCGAGATACAGCCGCTCTCGCCGATGCGAAAGAAGATCGCCGAGCGGATGGTCTTCAGCCGCCGCACGTCGGCGCACGTCCATTCGGTGTTCAACGTCGACTTTTCACACGTCGACCGAATTCGGCGCGAGAACAAAGAGGAGTACGTGCGACTGGGTGCCCGGCTTACGTACATGGCGTTCATTGCCAAAGCCGTGATCGACGCCATCAGACGGCACCCAGTCATCAACGCCTCACTCGAAGGCGACAACGTCATCTACAAGAAGGACGTGAACCTTGGCATTGCCGTCGCGCTGGAGAGCGGATTGATCGTCCCGGTAATCAACAGCGCCGATGAAAAGAACCTTCTCGGCTTGAGCCGCGCCATAGCGGACGTCGCCGATCGCGCACGGTCCAAACAGTTGAAGCCGGAGGAGGTGCACGGCGGCACGTTCACGATTACCAACCCCGGACAATTCGGCGCGCAGTTCGGGCTGCCGATCATCAATCAGCCGGAGGTCGCGATTCTGGGCGTCGGCACGATCGAACGACGACCGGTCGTCGTAGACGACGCAATCGCGATTCGCACCATGGCCTATCTGACGCTTGGCTACGACCATCGTCTCGTCGATGGCGCCGTAGCGGATCAGTTCATGTCGGACGTCAAGAAGCAGCTCGAGCACTTCGACATCGATCAGGTCTAGGACATTGACGAATCTACGGATTTACGAATTGACGAATTGCACGGGACGAAATACGCACACCGAAAATTCGTAAACGTGGGTCTCATGCGTGAGTTGGAAGTCCGTCGGCTCGGCGTCGTTCCCTACGGCGAGGCGCTGGAACTGCAGCGCGCGCTCGTCGAGGAGCGCCGCGACGATCGCGTGCCCGACGTGCTGTTGTTGCTGCAACATCCGCCGGTCATCACTCTTGGCGTCCGTGGCGACGGCGGGCGCTCCCACATCGTCGCCGGGCGCGATCGTCTGGCAGCGCTGGGCGTCGAGGTGTCGGAAACCGGTCGCGGAGGCGACGTCACCTATCACGGACCAGGGCAGGCCGTCGGCTATCCCATCGTCGATCTGCGCCCGGACCGCTGCGACGTCCACCGCTACGTGCGGGACATCGAGGAAGTGATGATTCGGACGTGCGCTGATTACGGCGTACGGGCGGGACGAATCGAGGGTCTGACGGGGGCATGGGTCGGCGCAGACAAGATTGGCGCCATAGGAATCCGCATCTCACGCTGGATCACGAGCCACGGCTTCGCATTCAACGTGACCACCGACCTCGATTATTTCGACTTGATCGTTCCGTGCGGCATTTCCAATCGCGGTGTGACGTCGCTCCAGCGCCTTCTCGGCCGCGAGGTCGCCGTTGCCGAGGTGGACGAGGCGCTCGTCCACCACTTCGAGTCGGTATTCGAGCGTACCGCGAGTGCGGTGTTTATGAGTGCGTAGTGTCCGGCTTCAGCCGGACCAGCGCGGTGGTGCCACGAATCCGTGGGTCCGGCTGACCGGACACTACGTCCTTGGGGAGGGGCGCTATACACGCGGTGGAGACACTCGCGTAAGCACCGCGTCCGCGACGCCCCGGCCGGCCACGGCCGCAACCTCGATCCGCGCGTTCTGCCACGTGACCGTGTCGCCGCCGACGGCCGGACGCCCGAGCAGCGTCAATACCAGCCCGCTGATGGTGGTCACCTTCGGGTGCTGCAGGCTGCATCCCAGCGCCTCGCCCGCCTCCTGCAGGCGAACGGTTCCGCGGGCACGAATGCTGCCCGGCGCCAGGCGCACGATCGACATCGGGCCGTGCGTCTCTTCGATGTCGCCGACAACCTCTTCGAACAGGTCCTCAATCGTTACCAGGCCTGCAGTTCCGCCGTGTTGATCCATGACGACCGCCATTTGGGCCCGATATCGCCGCATTGCGGCCAGCACTTCATCGAGCGGCATCGGCCCCGGTACGTACGGCAGCGGACGCGCGTCGAGCGCGGTCACAGGCCCGTTCGCGACGAGGTGCCGCAGAACCTGCTTGATATGAAGACTCCCGATGATGTTGTCCAGGTCACCGCTGTACACCGGATAACGCGTGTGGACGTTGCTCTGCACGATGGCTTGCAGCTCGTCACGCGTTGCGCCGGCCGCGATTCCGGTCAACATGACGCGCGGCACCATCACCTCGCCGGCGGTGAGGTCGCCGAATTCAAAGAGCTCGCGCAGAATCTCCCCCGACTCGCCCCTCAGCAGGCCGCCTTCCTGGCTCTCTTCGATGATGTACTGCAGCTCCTCGGTGGTGTGATAGCGCTCGGCAGCGACAGATTCCCGTCGTACACCGAGAAGACGAAGCAAGCCGTTGCCGACGGCATTGAGGGCAACGATCACGGGCAGTAGCGCCAGCTGGAGCATCTCGATCAGCGGCGTTACGTACAGCACCGTGCGCTCGGCGCGCTGAAGCGCCAGCGCCTTCGGCACCATTTCACCGATCACGATGTGTAGATACGTCAGCAGACCCACCGCGATCACGCTCGCCATTGCATGAGCGGCAATCCATCGGCTGGCGTCGAGCGCCTCGAGCCGAACCGCAATCCACTGGGCGATCACGTGCTCCCCGTACATGCCGAGCCCAAGGCTCGCGACGGAAATGCCCACCTGGGTCGTGGCGATATAGCGGTCCTGCCTCCTTGGATCTGCCAGGATGTGCGCGACTCGCCGTGCGAGTCGGCTGCCTTGTCCGGCCTGGTGTTCGATGCTGGCCCGAGGCGCACCAACGATAGCGAACTCAGCGGCCACGAAGAGACCGTTGGCTGCTACGAGCAGCAGGATGATTGCGAGGGCGACGACGATCGCGGTCACTCCTCTGCCTCCGTCATCACGGGCGTCACGCGGCTGGCGAGCAGCGTCTCGACGGCGCGCTCTGCCACCCGCTCGACTTCGAGCTCGTACTCGCCAACAGTCACGCGATCGCCGGGCCCCGGCAGCCGGCCGAGCGCAGCGGTCACCAGCCCGCCAACGGTCGATGCGTCGGTTGCCCAGGAGGTATTCAGCACCGCGGCTGCATCGTCAACCGCCATCCCGCCCGCGATGCGGACGCGTCCATCGGCAAGGGTCTCGGCTGCCGGCTCGCCGGTCTTGAACTCGTCGCCGATGTTGCCGAGCAGCTCCGACAGGACGTCCTCGAGCGTGAGCAGCCCGGCGGTCCCGCCGAATTCGTCGACGACAAGCGCCTGATGGGATCTCCGCTCGCGCAGCTCGCGCAACACTCGGTCGATAGTGACGCTCTCGTGAACGCTCGCAATCGGACGGGCGAGGCTGCTCAAGGTGGTTGCCGGTTCGCCGCTGACGCGCCAGCGCACGAGGTCCTTCGTGTGCAGCATGCCGATGACGTTGTCGATCGATCCCCGGTAGACAGGCAGCCGCGAGAAGGGGCTCTGCGCGGCGATTGCCGTCACCTCGCTGAGGGGCGTGTCGATGTCGATGGCGGCAATCTTTCGGCGCGGCACCATCAACTGCTTCGCTTGCTTGAGGTTCAGCCGGAGCGCGCGCTGAAGCCGCCGGTGCTCGTCCGGCTCGAGCAGACCGCCGTCGCGGCTCTCGGCAATCAGCAGCTCGATTTCCTCAGGTGAATGAAGATGCCTGTGCGTCTGCGCCGGCGCTCTGACGAGCCGCAGCAGCAGGAGACCTGTGCCGTTGAGCCACGTGATGAACGGGCGGTAAATCCACACCGAGGGCACCATCGGCACCAGGGTGTAGAGAGCTGATTGGGTCGGGTACTGGAGCGCGAGCGACTTCGGCACCAGCTCCGCGAATATCACCTGGCCGGCCGTCAGCACCAACAGCACGACGACCGCTGACGTCGATTGAGCCGTGACGTCCTCCAGGCCGCCCATCTGGACGAACAACGGGGTCAACCAGACGGCGATCGTGCGCTGAGCGTAGGCGCCCAGAACTAGACTGGAGAGCGTGATACCGATCTGGCACGCCGCGATATATCGATCGAGCTCTGCAGGCGACTCGATCCGTGGCAGCAGCCAGGCCGCCAGAGGATTGCCATCGTCTGCGAGCTGCTGGATTCGGCTGCGGCGGACGCTCACGGCCGAGAATTCGGCCGCGACATACACGGCGTTGATGAGGATCAGCGCTGCGACGATGAAAATGGCCGAAGCGATCACGTGATCGGTCCGCTTGGCGTCAACGGCCGGCGAATTGAGGCTTGTCGCTGCGCGCCGCGAGACGAGCGGCCAGCTCGAGGGCGAGGGTCGCAACGCGCGCAGTCCCGGCTGCGTCGATGCGCGGCCAGTCGTCGCCCGGCGCATGATAGTCGTCGTGAAAACCGGTGAAGAAATGAAGCGATGGCACGCGTCTGTCGAGGAACGAAGAATCATCGCTGCGCCCCGCGCCGGGGCCGCCGGGGCGGACATCGATGCCGGCGACTTTTGCTGCGGCGTCGACGTCGTCGCGGATGGACACTGCGGTGGTCAGGCCTCCGACTTCAACCCGGCCGCGCGCCCGGCCAACCATGTCGAGATTCAGCATCGCAACGGTGTCGGCCAATGGAATCGAAGGGTGATTCGTGTAGTGCACGGAACCCAGCAGTCCTCGTTCTTCGCCCGCAAATGCGATAAAGACCAGCGACCGGGGAAACCGTGACGGATTAGCCGCAGCGGCCCGGGCGATTTCAATCAGCGCCGCGACGCCCGACGCGTTGTCGTCGGCGCCGTTGTGGATTTCTCCGGTTCGCTCGGGTGTGCTCGAGAACCGTCCGCCGAGTCCGACGTGGTCGTAGTGGCCGCCCAGGACGACAGCCTCGTCGCCTTTTGCGTTATCCGCGCCGGGCAGCATCCCAACCACATTGCGGACGGTCCGAACGTTGGCGAATAGCGCCTGCGTATAGTCGATCGTCACACCCGCCAGCAGTCGCGACTGCGGAACCAGATCGCGCTCGATCATGGCTGCCAGGCCATCGAGGTCCAGCTCTTTCAGGAGCGGTGCGACATCATCGCGGCGCACTCGAAGCACCGGTATCCCGACGTCCTCCGCGTCCGAGGCGAACAGGAATGCGCGATAGTTGGCCTCGTCCGTTCGATGCGACGGATCCGAGACGACAAGGAGCGCCACCGCGCCGCGGCTGTGCGCCGCAAGCGCCTTGGCCGACAGCGTCGTTTCGCGGAGCGGGCGGGTGCCGTTGAGCCGGCTGTCGGCGCGCCGTTCCTGAGGCTCATGAGAAAAAATGAGGACGGCTTTTCCTTTTACATCGAGTCGTTCGTAGTCGTCGTAGTTGAACGCAGGAGCGGAAATGCCGTATCCGGCAAAGACGACAGGAAGGTCTCTCAAACTGGTTCGCGATTCGCTCGGGGTGGCGGCAAGAGGGAAGTACGATTCGCCGAGCGAAAGGCGTGCCGACTCTGCACGCGCCTTTACAACCAAGGCGTTGTCGTCGCCGATCCTCAGGCCTGCCGCCAGCTCGAGCGGCTGAAACCAGTCGCCATTCTGCCCGGCCGGCCGAAGTCCTGCCCGATTGAATTCGGTCTGAATGTAATCCGCGGCGCGTTCCAGTCCCGCTCCGCCGTTCGCTCGTCCTTCGAGCTGGTCCGCCGCGAGGAACTTGATGTGATCGAGGATCCGATCGGGATCGATCGGTGACGTCGCCGCAGACTGCCTGGCGAGGGCTCCCGCGCCCAGACTGGCAGCCGCGAGGAGCGCTGCAAGGGGCGCAGAAAGGAGGAGTCGTCGCATCCGGTTCGATCCTAACCTAGCGAGGCTGCGCCTCGGACTACCCAGCATGTGGCTCCGCCTCGCTAGGGACAGTATCTGCTTGCCCGCACTCCGTGCGGGCGAGACGTCTTGAAGGGCTGGCCAAAACTTGACTCATTTGGTGCGGATTCTGGCCCTTCAAGACGTCCAGTCGCCAAGCGCGACTTGAAGCTGAACGCGCTCACGCGTGGTGAGCTCCGGCACGCGCGTCTGGACGATGCCACGGGAAGCCAGTCGGGCGGGCACGACCCCGGGGCGGTTTCGCACGCCAAACTCGCCTCCGAGCTGGATGAGCACGCTGAAGGATTGACGCGAGCACGACAGCAGCGCTCCGGCAATTCGCGCCGCTGCCGCGCCGAGGCAATAAGGTCCAGGCGGCCACAGATGCGGCATGCGCGCCTGGACGCGGTTCAGCGCAACCTGCGACAACACGGCCTGCAGAGGATAGCCCCCGATCGACGCCTCGGTCCATGGAACCACGAACCCCGATTGTGGAGCGCCGAGCACCGTCAGCATCACCTCGCGCGGCGAACAGCCAGCTTCCATTGCAACGATGGCGACGACCGACGACGCCAGGGCCTCAGGCGCAGAGCCAATCAGCCGGCGACGATCGATTCCTGCTTCGGTGGCGGCAAGCGCGATGAGCCCAGCCTGCGATGCTCCGGCGAACACAATCGGCGCGCCGCTCAGGTATCCAGCAACCCGTTTCATCATCGCCAGCCCCTCGTCGCCAGACCACTCGGTGCCGTCGGCGCCGAAGCGATCCGCAACGACGCACACGTCGCACCCGGTTACACCGCTCAGGTCGTCGGTTCCCTCGAGCCGCGTGTGAAAGCCGGAGACAGCACCAGATTGTCGAATGTCGAGCGCCTTTCCCTGCGCCGCCAAAGCAGCCGCGTCGATGAGAAGCAGTCGGCCGACGCAATCGGACGCAGCGAGCGCGTGCGCGGTTGCGCCGCCAAGATGACCTGCGCCGACGATCGCGATGGTGGACATGGCGAAGATCGTCGTTCACACGTCGCGCGAACGACACGTGTATTGTATAGAGGTGACGTCATGATCAGCGGTAAAGTCGCAATCGTCACCGGTGGGTCGCGCGGTATCGGATACGCGATTGCGCGTGCGCTGGTACAGGGCGGGGCGAAGGTCGCGATCACGGCCACGTCGGACGACACGCTGCGGAAAGCGGCAGGCGAGCTCGCGTCTTCTGCAACCGGGGACGCCGTGCTGCCGATCAAAGCTGACGTACGACATCGCGCCGAAGTCGAAACCGCGGTCGAAACCGCGGTCCGTCATTTTGGGGGCATCGACGTGCTCGTGAACAACGCCGGTGTCGGTGTCTTTCGTTCCGTCGCAGACATGTCCGTCGAGGACTGGCACAAGATCATCGACACCAACCTCACCGGAGTCTTTTATTGCAGTCAGGCGGCGCTCCCGCATCTGCGCGCGCGCGGCGGGGGATGGATCATCAATATCAGCAGCCTTTCCGGGAAGCACCCGTTTGCGGACGCGGCCGCATACTGCGCGTCGAAGGCGGCGTTGAACGCGTTCAGCGAAGCGTTGATGCAGGAAGTACGGCACGAAGGCATCCGGGTCGCGTACGTCATGCCTGGTTCGGTCCGCACCGAGTTCAGCGGGCGGTCGGTCGGCAACGACGATTGGAAGATCGCGCCCGACGATGTAGCGCGCGTCGTCACCGATCTTCTTTCCTATCCATCACGGAGCCTGCCGAGCTCGGTCGAGATACGCTCCTCGCGGCCACCGAAGAAGGGGTAATGAACGCGATTGCCCATTACAACCTGCTGGAGCTGTTAGAACCTGCTGGGCCCGGTGAATTGTATCGGGCGCGCGATACCCGGCTCGGACGCACCGTGACGGTCCGTCTGCTGCCGCCCGATTTTTCCCCCGATCCTCACGAACGGGCGGCGTTGATCCAGAGGGCTCGCGCGCTCGCGCCGCTGTCGCACCCGAATGTGACGGCCCTCTTCGACGTCGGCGAGCACGAAGGGCGGCTCTATCTCGTCTTCGAATTTCTCAGAGGCCAGTCACTTCGCGCTGAAATGGCGGGACGGATGATGAACGTGCGCCGCGCCCTGGAGCTGGCCGTGCAGATTGCCGATGCCGTGGCTGATGCTCACTCGGCCGGGTTCGTTCATGGTGGCTTGAGTCCAGACTCCATCGTGGTCACCTCCAAGGGCCACGCCAAGATTCCGGCTCTCGAGCTGGCCAGCCGCGGCGGCTTCGATCCGGACGCCGCCAGCATCCGGCTCCACGACTACGATTCCCCTGAAGAGGCGAGCGGTCAGGAGGCAGATGGACGGTCGGACATCTACTCCGTGGGGGCTGTTCTCTATGAAATGCTGACGACGCGGAGGCCGCTGCACCGCGGCGCCGCCGCGCCGAGCGCGGCGAACCGTCACGTGCCGCGCGAGGTCGATGACCTCGTCTTGAAAGCGGTGGCTCCAAATCCGGCCTCCCGGCATCAGAGCGCCGCATCGCTGGCCGGAGAACTGAGAACCGTCGCCGCAATGCTCGATGCGCGCGAAGGCAGCGGGGACGAGGACGAGCACGTGCCGCAGCCTCACGCGCACATCGGCCGCGCGCTGACCATCGCCTTCGTCATTCTCCTTGGTCTTGGCCTGCTGGTGTGGTGGGCGGCATAGTCAGGATCTGACCCAATCGATCGGAAAAGGCGGATCGCGCGAGGACTTCGTCGATTCCCGCCGCGCGCGCGGCGGCGATCACGTCCGTGTGGACGTGCGATACGTACCCGAGCGTTCGAATCTGGCGCAGGGTGCGATCCGATTTCATCGCCGCAATCACCTCGAGGGGACGGAGCTTTGTGCCGTTCAGGTCGAGGATCACGAGCGAAGGCTGCTTTTCCCTGATCCGCGGCAACACCATGTCCGGGTTGCGCTCGAAGAACGTCTCCGCCCCGAGGGCTTTCGCCGCGGTTGAGATCTTGATTGAAAAGATCAGATCGTCGACGACACAAAGGACCATGCAGTACCTTGTAGCATGATTCTCGAAGTACGCGCAGTGGCGCCGTTCTACAAGAATGGGTTTGTCGTTGGCTGCGAGCGGACGAAGGACGCGATCATGATCGATCCCGGCGACGAAGCCGACGCGCTCGTCGACGCTGTGCGCCGCCACGCGCTCGCTGTCAAGTACATCCTGCTCACTCACGCGCATGTGGATCACATCACTGGCGTTGGGCTGGCGAAATCTGCGTGCGGCGCACCGGTGTACCTCCACAAGGATGACTTGCCGTTCTACGACCGTGCGGTTCAGCAGGGGCAGATGTTCGGCCTGGCGGTTGAGCAGCCGCCATCCGTCGATGGATTCTACGATCTGTCATTGATTCAGTTTGGCGACTATGACGTTCAGGTGCACCACACTCCCGGGCACTGTCCCGGTGGGGTGTGTCTGGATGTACGACGTCAGGGGGAAGGGGCAAGGGGGAAGTGGGAAGGGGGAAGGGGGAAGGGGGAAGGAACGCACCTGTTTGTGGGTGACACGCTGTTTGCCGGCTCCATCGGCCGCACCGACCTGCCGGGCGGCAACTACGACGTGCTGATGCGGTCGATCACGAAAGTCCTGTTTCCGCTGGGTGACGAGGCGATCGTTCATCCGGGGCATGGGCCCGACACCACGATCGGACGCGAACGGAAAACCAATCCGTTCGTTCTCGAATATCTGGCGTCGAAAGCGTGAGGACCGCAACGAGCCGGGGACATTTGGAGAGCGGGAGGGTGAAAGAGAAGACGCGGAAGCGGAAGGCCGTGAAGAAACGCTAGGGTGGTGCCTGTTCGTCTTTTCGCCGAACAGGCCACTCAGCATTGCAGACGGTGCAATGCCACTCTAGAACCACGTTCTGGCCCCTGATCGTCTGTTGGAGCTTTATGGTTCCTGTTGCCCCACAGCGAACGCAGGATGTGGGCACGCGAAATCTAACGGGTGTTTCCGCCATCCTTGCTGGAATGGCAGCAAGATGCGGACCACATAGCCCTCTATTCCTGATCGCGAAGCGCAACAAGCTCAACGCGTCCAACGCCGAGGCGGTCGCCTGACACAAGACGCGCCGTCTCGATTCGGCGGCCGTTGATGAAAGTGCCGTTGGTGCTGTCCAGATCACGCACTTCGAGGCTCCCGTCAGGCAGCACCGTCAGCCGGCAGTGCACCCGCGACACGAGAGGGGCATCCACGATGAAATCGGCGCCTGTCGCGCGACCGATGGTGCGGATGCTGCCAGGCATCAGGCGGAACGTTTTTTCTGGTTTGCCTTCGTCCATCGTTCGCAAAATCCACATAGTCGGGGTTCCAGACACCTTTGACCTTTGACTCTTGCTTACGCGTTTCTCGTTAGTACGCCAGCAAGAGTCGAGAGGCGTGCTCGATCGCTTCTTCCGACGGGAGAAAGTATTCCTCGAGCGGGGGAGAGTACGGCACGGGCGTGTCGAGCGCCCCGAGAATCCGCACCGGCGCATCGAGCGACTCGAACGCTTCTTCCTGAATGATAGCGGCAAGGCTCTCGCCGATGCCGCCCGTTCGCGAGTCCTCGTGGACGATGAGTATCCTGCCGCAGTGGCGAGCAACCGTCAGCACGGCGTGCCTGTCGAGCGGGGAGAGCGTACGCAGATCGAGCACGCTGGTCTCGACACCATCAGCGGCCAGACGATCCGCCACCCGCATCGCGACGTGCACGTACGCGCCGTAGGACAAGATGGCGAGATCGTCACCGCGTCGGCGGAGCGCAGCCTTGCCGAGAGGCATTGGTGCCGGCGGTTCGGCAGGCAGCGATTGCCTGATCGCCGGATCGCGATAGAGCGCGATGTGCTCGTAATAGAGGACCGGATCCGGGTCCGCGACGGCCGCCGCGATGAGCGCCCGTGCATCCTGCGGCGTCGAAGGGACGACGATCTTGAGGCCTGGTGTGCGGTAAAACCACGGCTCCGTGTTCTGGCTGTGGTACGGGCCCGCATGCCGCCGCCCCCCCCAAGGCATCCGCACGACCATCGGGACCGATCCACCCCACCGGTACCGGATCTTGGCGGCGTTGTTCACGAGCTGATTGAAGCCGGTGGCGACGAAATCGTTGAACTGCATCTCGCCGATCGGCCGAAGCCCGGCAAGCGCGGCGCCTACGCACACGCCTAGCACACCAGCCTCTCCGAGCGGCGAGTTCACGATGCGATTGCCGAACCGTTCCAGCAGCGGGCGGAGCATCAGGAATGCATTACCGTAGCGACCGCCAACGTCCTCACCGTAGATGAACACACGCGGATCCGATGCCAGCGCGTCTCCAATACCCTGCCTGACCGCCTCGAGAAATGTCGTCCCGTCTGCCGAATAGGGGAGCCCTTCATCAAGTGGAGGAAGCGCTGGCGCGAGATCGACATGGAGACGCTCCGTCGGCTCGAGCGGCTCCAGCCTGCGCCGTGGCTGTTCCGCGGCGAAAACGCCAAGCGCCGCGGTCTCAGGTTCCGGCCACGCAGCACCGATGATGGCCTGGGCTTCGGCTTCGACCAGGTTTTCCGTCTCGTCTTTCAGCCGATCGACGTCAGCGGCGGTGAGAACGCGCTCGTCCTCGAGCCGTCGCGCGTATGAGGAGATTGGGTCTCTTTTCTTCCAGAAGTCGTACCGATCGGGATCGGCATACGCGTGCGGCTGGGCGAGCTCCGCGTAACTCCAGCCAATCGGCGGTTCCTTCCCCAGATAGAGCATGTCGTCGTGATGCGCATGACCGCACATTCGCATGCACACGAGCTCGATGAGCGTCGGGCCATCGCCGCCGCGGGCGCGATCGGCCGCCCATGCAAACGCCGCGGCAATCGCTTCCGGGTCGGTGCCGTCGATGGTCAGCCCGGGAACGCCGTAGCCGACGGCCTTGTCCGCAAACGCGCGCACGGCGGACTGCTCGGCAAGTGGCGTCGAAAGAGCCGTCTGATTGTTTTCGATGCAGAACACGGCCGGCAGCCGTCGTGCGGCGCAAAGATTGATCGCCTCGTGCCATTCACCGAGCGATGAGCCCCCTTCGCCGATGAACGATACCGCTACGCGTCCAGAACGCTGTCGCGCAAACGCCATCGCCATTCCCGCGATGGTCAGCGTGCTGATCGACAGAGGGGCGGCGGCCGGCAGAATGCCCCACTCGAGGTCGCCAATATGCAGGTCCTTCCCTTCCATCGGGGGGCCCTGCTTTCCCATCTGTGCGTTCAGCACCATTCGAATCGTGGGGGGCTCCGGCCGCATGGCCAGGGCGACGCCAACATCGCGGATGATCGGGCCGACGACGTCGCCCTGCCATCCTTGTGCTGAATCGTGGTACGCAGTGCCGCGACGCAGACGCAGCGCGGCGGCGTAGATGGCTTCCTGCCCGAGCGACCGGAAGCCCTTTCCTTGAAACGGGACGTCCTTGTACCGCACGTCGGCCGCAAGAAAGAACTGCTTCAGACGGTTGTCGACCGCGCGCGTCAGAATCATCCCGCGAAGCATCTCGAGTCGTTCGTCTGACGTGAAGGACGCACGAATCGCCTCGCGCGCGAGAAAGCCGTCGCACGCATCGATCAACTCGCGGCATGCGGAATGAGCACGATGCACTGCGCTGACACCAGGCGTTGTCTCGTCGATGTCGCCGAGGTCGATGGCGTCCAGCACACGCTTCAATTCCCTGCGGAAGCCGACTCGAAATGACTCGATGTGCGACGCGTCGCCGTCGGCGAGCCGGTCGGCGCCGCACGCACCAAGCACCTCCCGAACGATGGTGAGCGCAAACGGGAAGCGCTCGAGAACAAAAGCGGCAAGACCGGTGGCAACGCCCGCGGTGGCGTGGGCGGGAGAATGCATCTGGGCCATGGTAACTCTCGGAATGCCAGCGCAGGCTGAAGCCTGCGCGCTACACGCGGCGACCGCAAGGCGCACCACCGCACCTGTAGAGCGCACGCTTCAGCGTGCGACGTCAGGCGGGCTGTGCTGTCAAGGCCGACGTGACCGCCTTGGTCATGTCGGCCGTGGTCGCGCGGCCGCCAAGGTCGGGCGTCTTCACGCGTTCGTCGCCGATGACCCCTTCGATTGCGCGAAGGATGCTGTCGTGTGCCGCCCGCTCGCCCAGATGGTCGAGCATCATGGCTCCCGCCCAGATCGCCGCGATGGGGTTCGCCACGCCCTTGCCGGCGATATCCGGCGCGGATCCGTGAATCGGCTCGAACATCGACGGCGCGGTGCGATCCGGATTGATGTTTCCGCTCGGTCCGACGCCGAGGCTGCCGGAGATAGCCGATCCGATGTCGGTGAGAATGTCGCCGAACAGATTGGACGCGACGATGACATCGAGCGACTGCGGATGCGTGATCATGCGCGCGGCAAGGGCGTCCACGTGGTACTTGCGCAGGGTGACGTCGGGAAACTCCTTGGCGACCTCGGCCACCACCTCGTCCCACATCACCAGCGCATGGTGAAGGGCATTTGATTTGGTGGCGCTGGCAAGAAGCTTCCGCGGACGCGACCTGGCCAATGTGAACGCGTAGCGCGCGATCCGCTCGACCCCACGTCGCGTGAAGATGCTTGTCTGTTCGGCCAGTTCGTCTGCGGTTCCCACGTGGAGCCGTCCCCCAATTCCGCAGTACTCGCCTTCGGAGTTCTCGCGAACGCAGACCATGTTGATGTCGGCAGCGCCGCGGCCGGCGAGGGGCGAGGTAATGCCAGGGAGCAGCCGCATGGGCCGCAGGTTTACGTACTGCCTGAGGCGTTGCCGCAGCGGGAGGATCAGCTCACGAGCCGAAATGTGATCGGCCACGCGCGGGTCGCCGATTGCGCCGAGATAGATGGCATCGAACTTGAGAACCTGATCGATCGCGTCCACGTCGAGCATGCGACCGTTACGGAGGTAGAACTCCGATCCCCAGGGAAGCTCGGTGAACTCGCAGCGAAACCCGCCCTGCGCTGCGGCCGTCTTCAACACGTCCATTCCAGCAGGAATCACTTCCTGGCCGATGCCGTCTCCGGCAATCACTGCGATGCGATAGGTTTTCATCGGTACCTAATCCTAATCCCGGAAGTCCGCCGAGTTGACGCTCTGCGGGTCCTGTCGCGGGGTTTCCCCACCCGCGGCCACCCCACCGCACAAAGTCCGCGCGGCGGGGACCCCGGCGAGAGGCGCCACAAACATGATCACGGCTGAGGCGCCTGCGCGGCGGGTGGGGAAGCCCCCTCCCCGCGCCACCCGCCCACAAGAACGTCGTCAACTCGAATCGTTGTTGGGGTCCAATGCATTCCATTTGCCCTGTCATCTCCGTGTCTCTGTGTCTCTGTGGCCCGTCGAGGAGGGCACGGGTAGCGCTGTGACAAAGACAAAGGCAACCACGGCCACAACCAACCCCGTCAACGTGGGATCCAGCCAGGGATATTCATTGCCAAACCCAAACCGCACGACGAGCAGCGCTGCAACCCCCGCGACGATTGCCGCCATCGCCGCTGCCGATCCGGCTCGCTTCGTGTACAGCCCGCCGATGACCGGCACGAACAAGCTGACCCCGAGCAGCGAATAGAAGATCGTAAGCGCGCCAATCACCGTCGTCAGATAGATCGAGAGAAGAACACCAAGCGTTCCGCCAACGACCGCCGCGATCCGTGCAATGCGAAGAAGCTCTGCGTCGCTCGCATCAGGTCTGAGGTGCCGCTTGTAGAGGTCCTTCGCTGCCGAGGTCGAGATCATGAACAGAATCGCATCACACGTGTCGACTTCCGTGGAAAACACCGCCGCCATCGCGAGCGCGCCCAACCAGGCCGGCAGCTGTTCTCGCAGCAGCGTCGGCAGCACGAGGTTCGGATCCGCGATTCCTGGGAGCGCGACGAACGCCACCATGCCCAGCAGCACAGGAAGGAATGCAAACAGCATGAGGGCCACGGCGTTGATCGCGACGCCTACGCGGAGCGCTCGCGTGCTCGCAGCGCCGTACGATTTCTGAATGAGGCCCGGCGACACGATGAATGCCGGGCCTGTGAGGAAAAGCAGCGTCCACCCGGACCCAGGGCCGGCTGAGAACCCGACGTCGCCGAAATGCGGCGGCAGGGCGGCAAACATCTGGTCGAGCCCGCCGACCGCGCCGAGGGCAAAGGGCAGTGCGACGAGAAAGCCGCCGAGCATCACCACGAGCTGCACGGTATTCACGACGGCGGTGCCAAGCAGGCCGCCCGCGGCGAAGTAGATCGTCATGATGGAGCCGCCAATGAGCGATCCCACCCAGCGCGGCGCCCCGGTCACGACGTTCAGAATCGCGGCGCCCGCGATGAGCTGCCCCGCCAGAATCGCCAGCGATCCAAGGAGGATCAGCGCAGAAACGGCGCTGCGAACGGCAGGTCCGTAACGGAACTCCAGGAAATCGCCGGTCGTGAAGAACCCGTGCTCCTTCGCGAGCAGCCAGATGCGCGGACCGACCGAGAACGCGAGCACCAGCGAGGCAAGCCCGGCCGAACCGCTCCACCACCATGCGCTGATGCCGTCGCGATACGCGAGTCCCGCAACGCCCACCGTTGCCCCAGACCCGATGTTGGCAGCGAGCATCGACGCAAAGATGAGGCCTGGTCCGAGCGTGCGGCCTGCCACGAAGAAATCGCCGCTCGTACGAATCAGCCGCGACGTCCAGAGTCCGAGCCCGACGACGCCAACGGAGTAAACGATGAGAAGGGCGAGGTGAAGGGTCAAGGAGGGGCAGGCGGCGCCAGCGAGCCTCCCTATCTGAAGCGCGCTGGAACCGTTCCCATCTCGCGAGCCGAAGGCAGGCCGCCAAGACTCGCGGCCTGCGCTGCGGCACGAACAATCGCTTCTGACAGCGCCTCCGCGGCGAGCGCGCCGATGATGCTGGTGTCGGCTTCCCCGGACCAGCGGCCCGTCGCGAGCGCGAACACGGTGTCGCCATCACCAATCGTGTGCGAAGGAACGATGGCCCGGGCGATCCCGTCATCTGCCATCAGGGCGACGCGATTCACTTCGGTCTTGGTGAGTCGTGCGTTCGTGGCAACGACGGCGATCGTGGTGTTCTCTGCGGGGCGTGGAGCCACCGCGCGCAGAAGACTGCCATCCAGAAGCAGCTTGCGGGCGTCTGCGAGCGCTTTGCCATCCGCCGTGCGGACGCCGGCGACGACCTGCCCCGTTGCCGGATCGATGACGTCGCCAATGGCATTGACAGCCACGAGAGCGCCAACGACCAGTCCGTTCGGAAGCCTGATCGCGGCCGAACCGATCCCACCTTTCATGGCTCGCCCTCGACCGGCGACCTTGCCCAATGTGGCCCCGGCGCCGGCGCCGACGTTGCCTTCCGCGACCAGGGAGTCGGCGGCGGATTGGGCCGCCCGGTAACCACAATCCGCCGTGGGCCGGATCCTGGGGTCGCCGCCAAACGCGAGATCCATCAGGATAGCCGACGGGACGATCGGCACAACACCGGTCGCGCCCACATTCCATCCAATGTTCCGCTCCTCGAGGTAGCGCATCACTCCTTGCGCGGCATCCAGGCCGTACGCACTGCCGCCGGCAAGCACGATGGCGTTGACTTTGTCGACGAGGTTGAGCGGATCCAGAAGATCGGTCTCGCGTGTGCCGGGGGCGGCGCCACGCTGCGACACGCCGCCGGGTACTCCGTCGCCGTCAACCAGCACCACGGTGCAGCCCGTTGGACGCTCGGTCAACGTGTAGTGGCCGACTTTGAGACCCTCGATTTCCGTGAGGCCTTTACCACGCATGGGAGGAGATTGGGCCGGCACAGCGACGGCCAGCATCGCAAACGCTGCGGCGGCAAACGGAACGTGCTTCATTGGTTACCGCACGCTTTGGAACGCCTTCGTCAGCCATTCACCGAGTGCCTTCGTGACATCGCCGCTGACATTGCGGTTCGGCAGTGAGGCGTACTCGCTGACATCGCCCGTGACAGCCGGCGTCAGCAAATGATTGACGCCGCGCACCGCCACCACGGCCACGGATCTCGAGCGGCTTTGCTTCTGCGCCAATCCACCAAGCCGGTCTACGTGTGAGGGGGGGACTTCGGCGTCGAGCTCGCCATGAATGAAGAGCATCGGCTGCCTGATGTCCTCGATCACCCGTGCCGGGTCGAACTTCAGAAAACTCTGGAACCAGGGCGTATCCGCCTGCTTCCGCACGTCCAGGGGAAGGGCTTCCCATCCACGTGCGCTCATGACGGCGGCATTGATTCGGCCTTGAAGCTCGATCTTTGCAACGCGCTCGGCTGGCGTCAGATTCATGCGTTCGAGGACGTGTCGCTGCTGCTCGAGATTGCGCTCCGAACCGGTCGTCGACGGCGCGGCAAGTGTCACAACCGCAGCAATGCGCCGTTCACGCGCGGCCGCGAGCAGCGCGGCCCACGCACCTTCGTTGTGGCCGACGACCGCCACTCGATCGCGATCGATGTCGCGTCGGTTGGCCAGCCACCGGAACACGGCGAGAGTGTCTTCGGCCTGATCGCCAAGCGTGGCCGATTCGGACCGTCCCCCGCTTTGGCCATGACCCCGTTTGTCATAACGGACTGCCACGAAGCCCGCATCTGCGAGCGCGCCCGCGAGCTGCCCCAGAATCGGCACGCCGCCGACAACACCGTCGCGCTCATTTGCTGTCGCGCCCGCAAGCAACACGACCGCGGGAAGCCTCGAGGTTGCTGACGCACCAGCTGTCTTCGCGCCGCGTGGCCACGTGAGGGTGGCGCCCAGGTTGAAGCCCGCAGCCGGGATGTTCACAGCCTCGTCGTTTGGATTCGAATAGACGACGGTGCGCGATGTGGCCGACGCCAGATCGTCGCGCATGACGTCCACGCGCTGAGCGGGGATGTTCACGCGCAGCAGCGAACCAGCGTCGTCGGTGTAAACATTCACCACGACCATCCCGCGCGGGCCCGCAAAGGAGAGCTCGTAGCGCCGGATGTTGAACGTCGCGGTTCCAATCTGCATCTGCTCGACGCTGGCATTCGTGACGCGCAGGAGTCCCAGCGCCGAAGGACCGATGAACGCCGGAAACTCCTTTTCCGTCGAGGTCGCTGCGAGCCGCCGTGTCAGCGCCTCGTAGGCGCCAAAGAACACATTCGGCAGCACCACGACCCGCGGCGCCACCTTATCGGTCTGGTCGATCGGCTGTCCACCGTCAACGCCCTTCGTGACCGCCGCCCCGTTCGAGAACGACGTGACGAGCCCTGCCTCACCGCCGTTCACCGACGCTTCGAGCTCGTACGAGGACGGCGTCCAGTCGCGGCCGTATCGCACTTCCACGCGTCGAATGACGACATCCTGCGATCCGGAGAGGCGGCCCTGACCCGTGATGACGATGCCGTCTGCGGTCGACTCGACCGTGACGTCTTCACGGCCAACGACGGCGCCTGCAAGGAACACCGTATAACCGCGCGAGGTTCGCGAGACCGGCTGGGGCGCGGACGGCGCCTGCGGCTGCACAGCTGCGACGGGAGCCGCGAGGAGCAGCAACACTGCCCAGATACAATAACGAACAGGCATTACTCGAATCGTATCAATGTTCCCAGTCCGGCTGAAGGCGTTCCCGGACCGTGCCTCAAATGACATTGTCCGAACAATACCGTGCTCTGAAGGAACAGGCGGTGATTGGGGCAGTTGCGCCCAGATCGCCCATTGCCGTCCGCGGCAACGACCGGGCGAGCTATCTGCATGGACTGCTGACAAATGACATTCGTGCCCTGACGCCGGGAACCGGATGTTACGCGGCGTGGCTGACACCGCAGGGGCGCATGCTGACCGACCTGCACGTTTTCGAGCTGGACGACATGATCCTGCTGGACGTTCCCGCCGAGCTGGCATCGGCAACGCTGCAGCGGCTCGATCGATCTCTCTTCAGCGAAGACGTCCAGCTCTCCGATCTCTCGCAGAGCCTGATACCCGTCTGGATCCATGGACCGGGGGCAGCGGCGGTCGTGCGGCAGGTCCTGACCGCTGCTCCGACAGTTGGCTCGTGGGCCGACTATCAAAATGGCACTATCGAATGGGGCGGATCTCCGGTGGTGCTCGCGCGCGTCAATCAGCTGGGCATTCCCGGTTTCTGCATGTACGTGCAGTCCGCGCACGAGGTAAACATGCGGCGTGAGCTCGAGGCCGCCGGGGCTTCTCACGCGGATCCTGAGGCGCTGGAGGCGGCTCGGGTCGAAGCCGGATATCCACTGTTCGGCGTCGACATGACCGAGGACACGATACCGCTCGAGGCGGGCATCGAAGATCGGGCGATCTCGTTCACCAAGGGATGCTACGTGGGACAAGAGGTCATCATCCGCGTGGTCCATCGTGGACACGGTCGCGTTGCACGAAAGCTGGTCGCGCTGCGCGTCGACGGAGGCGTCCCTTCGCGCGGGGCGAAGATCCTTTCAGGCGAGCGCGATATCGGATGGGTGACGAGCGCCGCGAGCTCGCCGCGGCTTGGCGCGATCGCGCTTGGGTACGTGCACCGCGATTTCGTCTCGCCCGGGACACACGTGGAAATCGAGCTGCCACCCGGTCGAATCGCGGCCGTCGTCAGCGAACGTCCGATTTCACCAGGCGCTCGATGAGCTTTGCGTCGGCTGGTGGAAAACCAAGCGATGGCAAATCGGCTCGGGTCACCCACCGGATCTCCTGGCCGAGCAGCGGGCGCGGCCAGCCGAGCAACCTGCAACGGTAGAAATAGAGCACGACCGTCCGATCGGGATACGCGTGGGTGGTCTCGTACATCAGCTCACCCACCTCGATGTCGACCTCGAGCTCCTCTCGAATCTCTCGTTTGAGCGCCGCGGAATGGCTCTCCTCGGGGCCGATCTTGCCGCCTGGAAATTCCCACATGCCGGCCAGGTGCACGCCGGGCTGCCGCCGAGTCACGAGAAAGCGCCGGTCCCGTTCGATCACCGCGGCGACCACCGCAATGTTCATTGGCGCTCGCGCTGGGGATTGTAGGTGCGGCAGAACGTTGTCATGGGACACACCAGACACCTTGGTTTCCGCGCCACACACACCATCGCGCCAAGGTCCATCAGCGCCTGGTTGAAATCGAAGACCCGCTTGCGTGGGACGAGCACTTCCGAAACGGCCCACAGGTGCTTGCGAGTGCGGTGTGCCCTGACATCGCCGCGTCCGACGAAGACGCGAAAGAGCACGCGCGCGACGTTGGTGTCGAGAATGGCCGCGCGCTGGCCGAACGCGAAACTTCGAATGGCGCCGGCGGTGTACGCGCCGATCCCCTTGAAGGAAAGAAGCGTTTCGGCGTCCGAGGGCAGCTGTCCGTCGTATCGCGCAACCGCCTCACGCGCGATCGCGTGAAGCCGCCTCGGCCTGATGTTGTAGCCGAGTGGACGCCACGTGCTCGTGACGTCCGTCTCGGAAGCGTCGGCGAGCGCGTCGAGCGACGGATACTTTTCGAGCCACTCGTGGTACTTCGGCAGGACGCGGTCGACCTGCGTCTGCTGCAGCATGATTTCAGAGACGAGGATGTGATACGGATCGTCGGTGTTGCGCCAGGGAAGGTCGCGGCCGTGAACCTCGTACCACGCGAGCAGCGCCCGGCGGAAGCGCCGGCGCGACGCGGGAGGCGGCAGGGAAGGGGTGGACATCCGCTCCTATAATTTCACGCGTGGCAAAGATCTATACAAAAACCGGCGACGCGGGTGAGACGTCGTTGTTCGACAACTCGCGTGTGTCGAAGGCGGACCCGCGCGTGGATGCGTATGGCGAGGTCGACGAACTGAACGCGTGTCTGGGGGCCGCAAGGGCCGCAGGTGTGGATCACGATATGGCCGAGGCGTTGGAGTCGATTCAGAAGGATCTGTTCGCGCTCGGCGCCCGGCTGGCAGACCCTTCGTCGCGGATTGCGGGTCGCGTGACGAAGGCGGCCGTCACCGCCACCGACGTGGAGCGGCTGGAGCAGACGATCGATCGTTTCACTGCCGAAGTGCCGCCGCTCCGACGCTTTATCCTGCCGGGGGGCTCCGCTGCCGGAGCGCTGCTTCATCTGGCACGCACGGTGTGTCGCCGGGCCGAACGGCGCGTGATCGGGCTCGGTCCAGGCGCCGTCGAGGCCATTCTCATCGTCTATTTGAACCGCCTGTCCGACCTCCTGTTCGTCATGGCACGCACCGTCAATCACCGCGCCGGCGTACCGGAGGTAGAGTGGTGATCGAAGCTTCATGAATTCGATCGTCGTTCACTATCAGGAAATCGCGCTCAAGGGAAAGAACAGGCCCTGGTTCCTGGCGCGACTCGTCCGCAACCTGCGCGCCGCAGTCGCCGACTTGGACGTCCGAGCCGTGCGACCGCTCATGGGTCGCATCGAGCTGGTACTCGGTCCGAACATTACGCGCGAGGAGGTTGGCGAACGTCTTCGTCGCACGTTCGGCGTGGCCAACTTCTCGTACGCTGCACGGACGGAGCTGGACCTCGACGTGCTGTCCCGCGACATTCTTCACGACCTGCGGGACCGGACATGCGGCAGCTTTCGGGTGTCGGCGAAACGCGCTGACAAGCGCTTTCCGATGACATCGCCCGAGGTCGAGCGCGAAGTGGGCGGGCGAATCAAGACCGCGCGCGGCTGGAAGGTCGATCTGGAGCATGCCGAGCTCGTCGTTCACATCGAGCTGCTCACGGGCGAGGCGTTCTACTTTTTCGGCAAGGAGCGCGGGCCCGGAGGCCTGCCGACCGGCACGGCTGGACGCGTGGTCTGCCTCCTCTCGGGCGGCATCGACTCACCTGTTGCCGCCCACCGGATGATGAAGCGTGGCTGCTCCGTCACGTGCGTACACTTCCACAGCTATCCGATTCTGTCTCGCGCCTCGCAGGACAAGGCACGCGAGCTGGTTGCGCTGCTCACCAAGTGGCAGCGTCGGTCGCGCCTTTACCTGGTGCCTTTCGGCGACATCCAGCAGCAGGTTGTCCTGGCGGTGCCTGCCCCGATGCGCGTGATCGTGTATCGGCGTCTGATGATGCGCATCGCGGAGCAGATCGCCCGCGCGCGCGGCGCCCAGGCGCTCGTCACGGGCGACGTCGTCGGACAGGTGGCTTCGCAGACGCTTGAAAACCTGGCCGTGATCGGCAGTACGGTCACGCTGCCGGTGTTCCGGCCGCTCATCGGCATGGACAAGGAAGAGATAACGGCCGAAGCGATGAGGCTCGGCAGCTACACGATTTCCATCATTCCCGACCAGGACTGCTGCACGCTGTTCACGCCGCGACATCCGCTGACGCGCGCACGCTTGAGGCAGATTGAGTCAGCCGAAGCTGTCCTTCCGATCGACGATTTCGTCGAGCGGGCCATCCGTGAGGCTGTCGTGGAGGATTTCCAATTCCCGGTGGTAGCATTCAAAAGTGCCCGTTCGACGTAGTCCGCCTGAAGGCGAACACGACGTACGTAGTTTCCGGCTTTAGCCGGACCGGAGGCTGCACATGGCTACAGTCACAGAAATCGATCGCGCCGCGTCCGCGCTTTCCAGAATCGAGACGATCCTGGGCGATGACGCCCGTCTGCTCGAGCATCAATGCCGGACGATCCAGAAGGAGAGCCTCCACTTGCCTGGTCCGGACTTTGTCGATCGCGTATGTGCGCTCTCCGATCGCCACGTGCGCGTGCTCGGCAGCTTGCAGCGGCTCTTCAACACGGGACGGCTGGGCGGAACCGGGTACGTCTCCATCCTGCCGGTCGATCAGGGGATCGAGCACTCTGCCGGTGCGTCGTTTGCGCCGAATCCCGACTACTTCGACCCCGAGAACATCGTGAAGCTCGCGATCGAAGGCGGATGCAACGCGGTCGCGTCGACGCTCGGCGTACTCGGAGCGGCGGCGCGCCGATACGCACATAAGATTCCGTTCATCCTCAAAGTCAATCACAACGAGTTCATCTCCTACCCGAACGCGTACGATCAGATCCGCTTCGCCGGCGTCAAGCAGGCGTTCGATCTGGGCGCCGCAGGTGTGGGAGCGACCATCTACTTTGGCTCACCGGAGTCGAAGCGCCAGCTGCAGGAGATCACCGAAGTGTTTCAGCAGGCGCACGAGCTCGGGATGTTCACCGTGCTCTGGTGCTACCTGCGGAATTCGGCGTTCAAGACAAACGAGGCTGACTATCACCTTGCCGCCGACCTGACCGGCCAGGCCAACCACCTGGGCGTCACCATCGAGGCGGACATCATCAAGCAGAAGCTGCCGGAAACAAACCTGTCCGGGTTCGACGCGCTCAAGTTCGGAAAGACGCACAAGGCTGTGTCCACGCAGCTCAGTTCGGCCAACCCAATCGACATGACACGCTATCAGCTGGCCAACTGCTACATGGGGCGCGCCGCGCTGATCAACTCCGGAGGCGCGTCTGCCGGCGAAAGCGACATGAAGGAAGCGGTCAAGACCGCGGTCATCAACAAGCGGGCGGGGGGCACCGGCTTGATTTCAGGACGGAAGGCGTTTCAGCGCCCGATGAAAGAAGGCATCGCGCTGCTTAACGCCATTCAGGACGTGTATCT
>Ga0209640_10000556_pt1 | contig 29204 bp, 22 predicted proteins | sample RifCSP10_1_FD_184018 | JGI IMG/M metagenome (GOLD analysis project Ga0209640, IMG submission 184018) | Soil microbial communities from Rifle, Colorado - Rifle CSP2_sed 10_1 (SPAdes) (version 2) | ecosystem: Environmental > Terrestrial > Deep subsurface > Rock core/Sediment | place: Rifle... | reverse complement strand
TCGCGGTCACGTCCACGCCATCGATCCAGATCGAGCCGGCCGTCGGCGTCTCGAATCCCGCCATCATCCGGAGCAGCGTGGTCTTGCCGCAGCCCGAGCCGCCGAGCAGGCAGAAGATCTCGCCCCGGTAGATGTCGAGCGAGACGTCGTCGACCGCGACGAACTCGCCGAATTTCTTGGTGACTTTGTCGATGCGGACGTAAGGCTTCGCGCCCGGGCCCTTCCAGGGCTCGCTGCGGTTCTCTGGGCGAGCGTTCGCCATCGTCTCGATGCTCCCTTTGGCGTGTCGGCGAGCCTACTGCCCGGACTTGACCCGCGTCCAGGCGCGGTTCAGCTCGCGGCTGTACTGCTGCGAGCGCTCCCGCGACACGTGCAGCCGTTCCCGAACATCCGCGCCCGGATACACCGACGGGTCCTCGCGCAAGGACGCTTCGACGAACGGGAGGGAAGCGGCATTGCCGTTGGCGGCGCCGATGTCGTTGCTGATGGATGCGATCACTTCGGGTTGCATGAGGAAATCCAGGAACCGATGCGCGTTCGCCGGGTGCGGCGCATCGGCAAGGATCGCGGCGGCATCGAACCAGAGCGGCGCTCCCTCCCTCGGAATCACGTAACGCAAGGCAACGGGCCGGGTGGCGGCAGCGCCCCGGTCGCGTGCCTGCAGCATGAGGTTGCTCCAGCTGAGCGCCACGCAGACTTCGCCGCTGGCCAGCGCATTCAGATGCTGGTTCGAGTCGAAGGAACGCACGTAGGGACGCGCTTTCGTGACCAGCGCTTCAGCGGCGGCCATCTCCTGCAGATTCTCGTTGCCGGGATCCGTACCCAGGTAGATCTCAGCCGCTTCGAAGACGTCCTCGGGCGCGTCGAGCATCGTGATGCCGCATTTCGCGAGCTTCGATGCGTATGCCGGATCGAATACCGCGCCCCAACTGTCGATCGTATCCGTGCCCAGGACTTTCGCGACCATGGCCGGGTTGTATCCGAGCCCCGTCGTGCCCCACAGGTAGCTGATGGCGTGCCGGTTGCCGGGATCGTTGACCGCGACCTGCCGCATGGCCTCCGGGTCCATGTTGGCCAGGTTGGGCAGGCGGTCCTTGTCGAGCTCGAGGAACACACCCACCTTTGCCATGCGCCCGAGGATCGTCGCGGTCGGGAACACCACGTCGTAGCCGCTGCGGCCAGTCAGCAGCTTGGTTTCAAGGACTTCATTGGAATCGTAGGTGTCGTAGGTGACCTTGATGCCGGTCTTTGCCTCGAAGTCCGCGATCGTCGTCGGGCCGATGTAATCGGCCCAGTTGTAGACAAAGAGGATTTTCTCTCCTGACCCGGCCGCGTCATCGGAGGTTTCATTGCTTCCGCCGCCGCAAGCCGCCAGCATCGCGAAAGCTGCAGCCAGCAGGCCGCAGCGGCTGTCACTGTGGTTGCCAGAAATCACTGCCGGCCGCTTCCGCCTACTGCCCGGTCCGGATCCGCGTCCAGGCGCGGTTCATTTCCCGGCTGAACTCCGGCGTCTCGGCGAGATCCTGGTGCAACCGCGCCCGGACTTCCGCACCCGGGTAGATCGTCGAGTCTTCACGCACGCGCGCGTCGATCAGCGGCAGCGATGCCGCGTTGCCGTTCGCAAACCGGACCTTGTTCGACACCTTGGCGATCACCGCCGGGTCCATGATGAAGTTGATGAACTGGTGGGCATTGCCCGGGTGCGGCGCGTCGGCGGGAATCGCGAGCATGTCGAAATAGTTGATCGCGCCTTCCTTCGGAATCGCATAGGCAACCCTGACCGGGTTCGCCGCTTCGGCGCCGCGGTCCCGCGCCTGCAGCACGTCGCCGTTCCAGCCGACCGCGACGCAGATCTCGCCCGAGGCGAGGTCGTTGATGTAGGACGACGAGTGGAAATACTTGATGTGCGGCCGGACCTTCATCATCGTCTCTTCGACGATCGCGAGGTCCTCGGGCGTCTCGCTGTTCGGGTCGAGGCCCTTGTAAATCGAGACCGAAGCGAAGATGTCGGTCGGCGAATCGAGCATTGAGATGCCGCATTTTTCGAGCTTCGCCGCATTCGCCGGCTCGAGGACCGCGCTCCAGCTGTCGATCGTCTCCGTGCCGAGCGCCTTCCGGACCATGTCCGGGTTGTAGCCGATCCCGACCGTGCCCCAGAGATAGGTGATCGAGTGCTCGTTGCCCGGGTCGTGCAACGCCGTGCGCTCCATGATCTCCGGGTCCATGTTCACGAGGTTGGGGAGCTTCGGCTTGTCGAGCTTCAGGAACACGCCGGCCTTGATCTGGCGCTCGAGGAACGGCGCGGTCGGCACGACCACGTCGTACCCGGTGCGGCCGGCCAGCAGCTTGGTTTCGAGCACTTCGTTCGAGTCGAAGACGTCGTAGGTGACCTTGATGCCGGTCCTGGCCTCGAAGTCCGCGACCGTGGTCTCGCCGACGTAGTCGGACCAGTTCAGGATGAACAGGGTCTTTTCTTCCGGCGACGAATCGCCGCCCCCGCCCTCACCCTCCTGCTTGCCGCCGCAGGCGGCCAGCAGCACGAGCGCGGTCGCCACGGGTACGCACCGGGAATCACAGCGCATGAACGCCTCCAGCATCGGGATTCGGTCCGGTGGATAGTACAGCGGCGATCGGTTCCGCGCCCACTGGCGGGCAGCCGTCAACCGGCGCCGATGTCCGCCGCGGTCAGGTCGAGGCAGCGGCGCGCCTTGTCGATCATCTCGTCCACCTGGGAACGCTCGATCACGAATGGCGGCGCCATGATCATGGTGTCGCGGGTCGCGCGCATGACGAGACCGTTGTTGAAGCAGTGGTCGCGGCAGATCAGCCCGGTGGCGCCGCGATTGCGGAAGAAGGTCCGGCTGCCCTTGTGCGCGACGAGCTCGAGCGCCCCGATCATGCCGACCCCGCGGACTTCGCCGACCAGCGGGTGATCGGCCAGTTCGCGCCAGCGCCGCTGCAGGTAGGGGCCGATGTCGTCGCGCGCCCGCTCCACGAGCTTTTCGCGGCGCAGGATGCCGAGGTTCTCGATCGCGACCGCGCAGGCCACCGGATGCCCCGACCAGGTGAACCCGTGGTTGAATTCGCCGCCCTTCTCGATCAGGACGTCGGCGACCCGGTCGGAGACCATCGCGCCGCCGAGCGGCTGGTAGCCGGAGGTGATGCCCTTGGCGATGGTCATGAAGTCCGGCTCGAAGCCGAAATGCTCGCAACCAAACCAGCGCCCGGTGCGGCCGAAGCCGCAGATGACCTCGTCGGCGATCAGCAGAATGCCGTACTCGCGGCAGATGCGCTCGATCTCGGGCCAGTAGGTGTCGGGCGGGATGATCACGCCGCCGGCGCCCTGGATCGGTTCGCCGATGAAGGCGGCCACGCGCTCCGGCCCGAGCTCCTCGATCTTCTCGGCGAGGCGCCGTGCGGCGCGCAGCCCGTACTCCGGAGGGCAGAGGTCGATGCCGTTCTCGTACCAGTAGGGCTGCTCGATGTGCACGATGTCCGGGATCGGCAGCCCGCCCTGGGCGTGCATGGCCGACATGCCGCCGAGGCTCGCGCCGGCCATCGTGCTGCCGTGATAGGCATTCACGCGGCTGATGATGACGCTGCGCTTCGGCTGGTCCATCAGGTCCCAGTAGCGCCGCGTCATGCGCACGATCGTGTCGTTTGCCTCTGACCCCGAGTTCGTGAAAAACACGTGGTTGAACTGTGGCGGCGTCAGCTCGGCGAGCAGCCTCGAGAGCTCGATGGCCGGTGGATGGGCGCTCTTGAAGAAGCTGTTGTAGAACGGCAGCTCGCGCATCTGGCGCGCCGCGACGTCGGCGAGCTCGTTGCGGCCATAGCCGATGTTGACGCACCACAGCCCGGACATCGCGTCCAGGATCTGGCGGCCTTCGGAATCGTAAAGGTAAACCCCATCCGCGCGGGTGATGATCCGCGAGCCCTCGGCCGCGAGCGCACGGAAGTCCGTGAACGGATGCAGGTAATGCCGGGCGTCGAGCTCCTGCCAGTCGCTGGTCGCTCGTTCCGTGATGCGGGGTTTCGCGCTCATGGGATCTCGCCGGTCAGACGTTCAGCAACAGGTGCTCGCGTTCCCACGAGCTGATCACCCGCGAGAAGGTTTCGTATTCGTTTTCCTTCACGGCGCCGTAGGCCGCGACGAAGCGATCGCCGAACAGCTCGACCAGCGGCTTGCAGCCGCGCAGCAGGGCCAGCGCATCGGCGAGCGTCATCGGCAGGGCGAACGGCAGGTCGTACGCCGAACCGGTGATCGGCTCGGTCGGCTTGAGACCCTCGATCATGCCGAGGTATCCGCAGGCGAGCGAAGCGGCGATCGCGAGATAGGAATTCGCGTCGGCGCCGCCGAGGCGGTTCTCCACGCGGCGCGCCTGCGGCTCGGAGACCGGCACCCGCAGCCCGGCGGTGCGGTTGTCGAGGCCCCATTGCACGTTGATCGGCGCCGAGTTGTAGCGCGTGATGCGCCGGTAGCTGTTGACGTTCGGTGCGAACAGCGACATCGCGGCAGGCAGGTATTTCTGCAGTCCGGCAATGTGCGATTCGAACAGCGCCGTCGGCTTACCCTCGGCATCGCTGAAGACATTGTCGCCGGTCTTCGAGTCCACGATGCTCTGGTGGATGTGCATCGCGCTGCCCGGCTCGCCGGCCAGCGGCTTCGCCATGAAGGTCGCGTACATCTTGTGGCGTATCGCGGCCTCGCGTGCCGTGCGCTTGAAGAGGAAGGCCTGGTCGGCGAGATCGAGCGCATCGCCGTGGTTCAGGTTGATCTCCATCTGCGCCGCGCCCGCCTCGTGGATCAGCGTGTCGATGTCGAGGTCCTGCGCCTCGCAGAAGGCATAGATGTCGTCGAACAGCGGGTCGAATTCATTGACCGCCGCGATGCTGTAGGCCTGGCGTCCTATCTCCGGCCGGCCCGACCGGCCGACCGGGGGTTTCAAAGGGTAATCCGCGTCGGTGTTCGGTTCGACGAGGAAGAATTCGAGTTCGGGCGCGACCACCGGCCGCCAGCCACGCGCCGCATAGAGTTCCAGCACGCGGCGCAGCACGTAACGCGGCGCCATCGGCACCGGGCGGCCGTCGTCGTAAGTGCAGTCGTGGATCACCTGCGCCGTCGGCTCCGCCGCCCAGGGCACGACGCGGATGGTCTTCGGGTCGCCGGTCAGGACGATGTCGATTTCCGACGGGTGGATCGAGCTGTCGTCGTCCGGGTATTCGCCGGTCACGGTCTGCAGGAAGATGGACTCCGGCAGCCGCATGCCCTCGTCCTCAGCATACTTGGCCGCCGGCATGATCTTGCCGCGCGCGACACCCGCCATGTCGGGGACGATCGCCTCGACCTCCGTAATCGCGTGATCCTTCAGGAACTGGTGGATGTCGCTCATCGGGTCCGCCTCGTCGCGTATTCGCGTCCGGCCTGCCCGAAGGCCGCAAACAACGCCCGGGAAAACGCGTTCTCCATGACTTTCCATTCCGGATGCCACTGCACCGCGAGGGCAAAGCTTGGCGCGTCGTCGATCCGGAACGCCTCGATCACGCCGTCATCCGCCTTCGCTTCCGCGACGAGCCGCCGGCCGAGCCGTTCGACGCCCTGCGAGTGCAGCGAATTGACCTTGATGCGCCGCTCGCCCGCCAGGCGGTGCAGCAGGCCGCCCTCGGCCAGTTCCACGTCATGCGCCGGCGCGTACTGCGCTTCGAGCGGCTTCGTCGCGTCCTCGCGATGGTCGAGGTGGCCCGGCTGCTCCTGCAGCTTCTGGATCAGCGAGCCGCCGAAAGCCACGTTCATCTCCTGGAAACCGCGGCAGATGCCGAACACCGGCAGGCCGGCGTCCACTGCGCCCTGGATCATCGGCAGCGTGGTCGCGTCGCGCTCGGGATCGTGCCATGTCCCGGGTGTCGAGGCGGGTCCCTGATAATGGTGCGGCTCGACATTCGACGGGCTGCCCGTGAACAGGATGCCGTCGAAGGACTCGAGCCATTCCTGGAGGTAGCGCTCGCCGAGCGCGGGCACGAGCACGGGCACGGCGTCGGCCGCCTGGGCGATCGCCGTGATGTACTTTTCGCCGACGCAATGGAACCAATGCGTAGCCAAAAGTCGGCGATCGGCTGGAATCCCGATGACAGGCTTGCGCATAAGCATCTGTTAATTATTTTGAACGGCCGCCGATAGGGCGGCCTGTTCGACGGGACGTATTGTCTCATAAACAGGGGGTTCGGCGCGCCGCGATCCGGTGGGGGTAATGCCCTTCGTTCGGCCTGTTTTAGGCCTCGGACCCGTTATGTTGCAGTGCATAATCCTTGCCTGGGGCGACGCCCGCTGGTTATCCTGCCGCGCGGCCGCTTCAGGCCTGCGCCACAAGATCTTAAACGCCGGGTGTGACATGGCCCTGCTCCGGGACGACTATTCGAATGCAGAGGCCTTCCTGGCCGCGCGACCGGCGATCAAGGTCGTCGACCTGCTGCTGCCGGATCTCTGCGGCGTGCTGCGCGGCAAGCGCGTGGACCTGGCCGACCTGCCGGGCATCTACGAGCGCGGCATGTTCCTGCCCGGTTCGATGTTCGCGCTCGACGTGCTGGGCGGCACGATCCAGGCCACCGGGCTTGGTTTCGACGAAGGCGACGCCGATCGCCCCTGCCTGCCGGTGCCGCGCAGCCTGTTCGCATCCCCCTGGCTCGGCCCGGGGGTCGCGCAGCTGCAGGTGCAGATGCTGGAGCACGACGGCCAGCCTTTCTTCGGCGATCCGCGGCATTTGCTCGACAGCGTGGTCGAGCGCTTTAGCGCGCGCGGCTGGCGGCCGGTGGTGGCGATCGAACTCGAATTCTATTTCGTCGATCCCGAGCGGACCGCCGACGGACATGCCCAGCCGCCGCGCTCGCGGCTGACGGGGCGGCGCGAGAACCGCACGCAGATCAACTCGATGGCGGACCTCGATTCCGTCTCCGACATCCTCGCGGAAATTGCCGCCACCTGCGAGGAGCAGGATGTGCCGACCGGCACGGCGCTCGCCGAGTACGGCCCCAGCCAGTGGGAAGTGAACCTGCGTCATGTCGCCGATGCGCGTCTCGCCTGCGACCAGGCCATCCGGTTCAAGCGCATCGTCAAGGGCGTCGCGCTGCGAAACGGCCTCGAGGCGACCTTCATGGCGAAGCCGTATGGCGACATGGCCGGCAGCGGCATGCACATTCACGTCAGCGTGCAAGACGAAGCCGCCCAGAATATCTTTGCCGCTGCGGACGTGCTCGGCAACGACCTGTTGAAGCAGGCTGCCGCCGGCCTGCTCGCGACCATGGCGGACGGCATGGCCGTGTTCGCGCCGAATGCCAACAGCTACCGCCGCCTGCGCCCCGAAACCTATGTGCCGATGCATGCGACCTGGGGCTACAACAACCGTGGGGTCGCCGTGCGGGTGCCGCTCTCCGGCCCCGAAGACCGTCGCGTCGAACATCGCGTGGCAGGCGCCGATGCGAATCCCTATCTGGTTGCGGCGGTCGTGCTCGCGGGCATGCTGCACGGCATCGAGAAAAAACTCGCCGCACCGGCGGCGCTCACCGGCAACGCCTATACCCAGCGGCTGCAGGCGCCGCGTCTGCCGGGCGACTGGCCGACCGCGCTCGCCCGGTTCGGCGCCAGCAGTTTTCTGCGCGAGTATCTCGGCGACCGCTTCGTGCGCCTCTATGAACTGACGCGCCGTGGCGAGATGCAGGACTTCAATTCGCGGCTGTCGGCGCTCGACTTCGCCTGGTACCTGGAGCCCGCATGAGCCAGAAACCCGCGGACAGCTGGTATGAAGCGACCGTGCGGCGGCCGACGGCTGCACCCGCGCTCGCGGGCGTCGTCGATGTGGATGTCTGCGTGGTCGGCGCGGGAATCACGGGCTGCTCGGCCGCCCTGCATCTGGCCGAGCGCGGCTACCGCGTCGTGCTGCTCGAGGCCGAGCGCGTGGGATTCGGCGCGTCGGGAAGATCCGGCGGGCAGCTCATTCCGGGCTACGCCAGCGGTCAGGCGAAGCTCGCGGCGCAACTCGGCCGTGCCGACACGCGGCGGCTGTGGGACTTCACGACCGAAGGCGTCAACCTGGTGCGCGACCGGGTGGCGCGCCATCGCATCGACTGCGACCTCGCCTGGGGCCACATGCACGTCGGCATCAAGCCGCGGCAGCGCGATGAATTGAAGGAGTGGCAGCGGGAGCAGGAGGTCGACTTCGGCTACGGATCCCTGCGCTTTCTCGAGCGGGACGAGGTCGAAACCTGGATCGCGAGCAAGCGCTACATCGCAGGGCTTCTCGACAGCCAGTCCGGGCATCTGCATCCGCTGAAATTCACGCTCGGGCTGGCTGCGGCGGCGCAGGCGGCCGGCACGCGGTTGCATGAAGACAGCCGCGTCACGTCGATTGAGCGCGGGCCAACCGTCACGGTCCGCACGGCGGGCGGCCGCGTGCGCGCAAAGCACGTGGCGCTTTGCGCCAATATCGGTCACGGCGAGTTCGCGCCCGCGCTCGCGCGCAAGACCATCGGCATCGCGTCCTACATCGTCGCGACGCAACCGTTAGGCGCGGAGCGCGCGCGCGCCTTGCTGCGCGACAACATCGCGGTCGCCGATGTCAACTGGATCATCGACTATTACCGGCTGTCGGCTGATCACCGCCTGCTGTTCGGTGGCCGCGTCAGCTATTCAGGGATCGATCCGATCGGCACCGAGCGCGCGACACGCCTTCGCATGCTGAACGTGTTTCCGCAACTGGCGGATGCGGAGGTCGCGCATTCCTGGGGCGGCATGATCGACATCACGATGAACCGCGCGCCGCATTTCGGCCGGCTGGAGCCGAACATCTATTTCCTGCAGGGCTTCTCGGGCCACGGCATGGTGCTGACCGGCATCGCCGGGAAGATCCTCGCCGAGGCCATTGCGGGCCAGGCCGAGCGCTTCGACGTCTATGCGCGGCTGAAGCATCACGACTTCCCCGGCGGCATGTGGCTCCGCCGGCCGACGCTGGTGCTCGCGATGCTGTGGTTCCGGTTGAGGGATCTGCTGCCCTGACGCGGGCAACCTCCGGGTAGCCGCGGAACTGCAGCGCAGGCATCCTACGCACGCGTTCTCGAACGCGGAGAGCAATGAACATGGCGATGACCAAGGCGAGCGGTGCCGCACTCAGCAACATCGAGATCGCGCAGCAGGCGACGATGAAACCCATCGTTCCGCTGGCCGTGGAACGACTGGGCATACCTGCGGAACAACTGCAGCCGTTCGGCCATTACAAGGCCAAGGTTTCGCTCGACTACTGCACCCACCTCGACGGGCGCCCGGACGGCAAGCTGGTGCTGGTCACGGCGATTTCGCCCACGCCCGCGGGCGAGGGCAAGACGACCATGACGGTCGGATTGGGCGATGCCCTCAATCGCATCGGGAAGAAATCGATCATCTGCCTGCGCGAGCCGGCGCTGGGGCCGGTGTTCGGCATGAAGGGCGGCGCGGCCGGTGGCGGCTACGCGCAGGTCGTGCCGATGGAAGACATCAATCTCCACTTCACCGGCGACTTCGCGGCGATCGCGCTCGCCAACAACCTGCTTGCCTCGCTGATCGACAACCACATCTACCAAGGCAACGTGCTCGGCTTCGATACGCGACGAGTCAGCTGGCGGCGCGTGCTCGACGTCAACGATCGCGCACTGCGCGAGATCACGATCGGTCTCGGCGGTCCGGGAAACGGCTACCCGCGCCAGGATGGTTTCGACATCGTCGTTGCCTCGGAAGTCATGGCGATCTTCTGCCTCGCGACCAGCCTCAGGGACCTCAAGGACCGGCTGGGACGCATCGTCGTGGGCTGCACGCGCGACCAGAAGCCGATTCTGGCGCGCGACCTCAAGGCCCACGGTGCGATGGCGGCCGTGCTGAAGGACGCGCTGGCGCCCAACCTGGTGCAGACGCTGGAAAACAACCCGGCGTTCATCCACGGCGGACCATTCGCCAACATCGCGCACGGCTGCAACTCGGTGATGGCTACGCGCACGGCGCTGAAGCTCGCGGACTACGTCGTGACCGAGGCGGGATTCGGCGCCGATCTCGGCGCCGAGAAGTTTGTGGACATCAAATGCCGCAAGGCGGGCTTCAGGCCTTCGGCGGCCGTGATCGTCGCGACCGTGCGCGCCATCAAGTATCACGGCGGCGTCGACCGGGCGGAACTCGACAGGGAAAACATGAAGGCGCTCCAGGCCGGCATTGCAAACCTGGACCGGCATATCGACAACGTGCGCGACGTATTCGGACTGCCTTGCCTAGTCGCGATCAATCAGCGCGCCGGTGACAGCGAGGCGGAGCTGCGCTGGCTGATGGAGCGCGTGACACACCACGGCGTCAAGGTGCTGGTCGCCCGCCATTACGCCGAGGGCAGCAGCGGCGCGATCGACATCGCGAAGGAAGTCGTCGGACTCTGCGAGCAGCCCAACTACTTCAAATACCTGTACGACGAGAGCGCCACGCTATGGGACAAGATCAGGACGATCGCGACGCGCATCTACGCCGCCTCGGAAGTGACGGCCGACAGCAGGATCCGGGCGCGAATTCGCCAGTTGCAGGAGGCCGGCTACGGCGGCTACCCCGTGTGCGTCGCCAAGACGCAGTACTCGTTCTCGACGGACCCGAAACTGCGCGGCGCGCCCAGCGGCCATGTCGTCAACATCCGCGAGGTCCGCCTGGCCGCCGGCGCCGAGTTCGTCGTCATGATCTGCGGTGACATCATGACGATGCCCGGCCTGCCCGCGGTGCCGGCGGCCAACCTGATCGACGTCGACGACGACGGCAGGATCACCGGACTTTTCTGAGCTGGTCCAGCCAGGCTTCGCAGAGTGCGACAGCCTCAGCTGGCCGGAATGTCGTAGGATCAAGGCACCACTCGAGCCACAGCCCGTCGAGCAGCGCCGTCAGGCCGATCGTCGCGAACCGCAAGTTGAATCTCGATCGACCGGATTCTTTCGCCAGGTCCGCCAGCAGTTGTTCGAGCAGGCCGCTATAGCCGCGGCCCTCCGCATCATGAACAGCGCGCATTTCTGGCGACTGCCGGAACAGTCCCCAAAACACGATCCAGGCGGTCAGCACGTCCGGATCAAGGTTGGGCGGCGAGAAGTTGGCCCGAAAGAACGTCGAGAGCTGCGCGCGTGGACTCGCCGGCGCACGATCGATCGCAAGCCGGAATCCAAGCGCCAGTTGCCGGCTGAAATGCCGGTAACTCGCCGCGACCAGCGCATTCTTGTTCGGAAAATGATGATTGATCAGGCCGATCGAGACGCCCGCCTCGGCCGCGATGCTGCGCACCGACAGGCCCTCGTGCCCGTGCCGCTTGAGGCTCCTGATCGTGGCTTCAATGAGTGCCTGGCGCCGGTCGCTTGCGATCCGGCGCTTGAAGCGCGGCTTGCGAACCACGGCATTCACGCCGCTTGTACCGCGCGCGCCGCGAGAAGTCCGGACAACCCGGTCAGGCCCGGGCCTGGGTGCGTGCCTGCGCCGCACAGGTAGAGCCCCGGAACCGGCATCGCATGTCGCGACCAGCCGGCGACGGGGCGCATGAAAAGCAACTGGTCCAGCGCGACTTCGCCGCGCGAGACCGCGCCCTCGCGCAGGCCGAAGCGCGCTTCCAGATCGACCGGTGTGAGCACCGCGCGCTGCACGATGCGCGACGTCAGTCCCGGAACCTGGCGCTCGACGGCCGCGATTGCGCGATCAGCCATCGCATCGCGCGCGCGTGTCCAGTCGCCGTCGCGAAGTTGCCACGGCGTGTACTGAACCCGCAGGGTCGCGACGTGCATGCCGGCCGGCGCAAGATTCGGCTGCGTCACGCTCGGGAACCGCAGCTCGACCACGGGCTCGTCCGAATTCGACCCGTACTTGGCCGCGTCGTACGCACGCTCGACATGTCGGACCGACGGCGCGATCCAGAGCGCGCCCGCCGGCGCGTCCGCTGGGCCCGGTATCGCCGGCAGACCGTTGAGACCGAGCAGCACGTGGCTCGTCACGCCGCGATGGCGGACGTGGCGCACGGCATCGATGAACTCGGTGTCGAGATGGATGGGGTCCAGCAGCTCGAGCAGCGTGAACTGCGGATCCACGGCCGACACAACGCTGCGGCAGCCGATCTGCTCGCCGGAAGCGGCCTCGACGCCCGCGATCCGGTCGTCGCGCACGACGAGCCGCCGCACGGCAGCATTGTTCTCGATCTGCGCGCCGGCCGCGCGCGCGCGTTCCGCGAGCGCGGTGACGAACGCCGCGCCGTCGGTCTGCAGGCGCAGCCGCTCGCCGAAGACGCCCGGCGCCGCGCCGACGTGCCGGTGCAGGAAGGCGAGCGCCGTGCCGCCGCCGGCCGGTCCCTGCGGCAGGTCGGCGACGCCGATCGCGGCGAGCAGGCCCTTCAACCGGTCGGATTCGAACCAGTCATCCAGCAGGTCCGTGAGCGCCATCGGCAGCGTGCGCAGCAACTCGGTCATGCCGTGGCGCCCGAGTGCCCGGTACCGCAGGCCGAGACCGGCAAGCGACAGCATCTCGCCGGCACCCTTTCCGTCCACCTGCAGTGCCGGCCGGCGGAACAGCTCGCCCAGGAATCCGGCGAGCGCGTGCATCTCCGCGGCAAACGCCGGCCAGGCGGCAGCGTCCCGCACCGAGAATTTCTTGAGCCCCGCCGTCGTGGCCGCGATCGAGCGGCCGAGCGCGAGCGGCGTACCGTGGCCGAGTGCGATTGCACAGGAATCGGGCGCGATCGCGGCCGGAAGCACCGCGCCGGTAGCCCGCAGCACCAGGGCGTCCACGTGGCCGAGATCCGGCGCGAGCGGTGCCGCGCGGAACTTCGGCGCGAATTCGAACTCGCGCAGCGTGCCGCCCGGCTCGCATTCGGCTTCGAGCACGAGCACACGCTGCCCGGCGCGCGCGAGCACCGCCGCGGCGACGATCCCGTCCGCGCTGCCGCCGATCACGACCGCGTCGAAGTCGCGGCTCATGTGTCCGCCAGGATTCGCGCCGCGGCCAGGCGGCCGGGTGCGCCCATGACGCCGCCGCCTGGATGCGTCGAGGAGCCGCACTGATAGTAGCCCTTGATCGGCGTGCGATAACCGCACCAGCGCGCGGCCGGGCGCAGGAAGAAGAGCTGCTGAAGCGTCAGCTCGCCCTGGAAGATGTTGCCCTCGGACAGGCCGATCGTCGCCTCGATGTCGGCGGGAGTCAGCACCTGCCGGTGCAAGATCGCGGACTTCAGGTTCGGCGCGTACTCGGCGAGCGTATCCACGACTGCATCCCCGAAAGCCTCGCGCCTCGAGTCGGTCCAGCCACCGTCGAGGTGATAGGGAGCGTACTGCACGAAAATGCTCGCGACATGGCGTCCTGGCGGCGCCATGCCCGGGTCGATCATTGACGGAAACACGATGTCCATGTAGGGCCGGCGCGAGAATCCGCCGTATTTGGCGTCGTCGTAGGCGCGCTCGAGGTAATCCACGCTCGGGCTGATCGAGAAGGCGCCACGGTGATGCGCGCCGATCCCGGGAATGCAGGTGAAATCCGGCAGCTCCGAAAGCGCGAGGTTCACCTTGCCCGAGGATCCGCGAAACCGGAACCGGCGCAGCTGCGCGAGCAGTTCGTCGGGCAATTCGCTGCTATCGACCAGGTCAAGGTAGGTGCGCCGCGCATCGAGCCCGGAGACCACGACCGGGGCGTGCAATTCCTCGCCGCTCTCGAGCACCACGCCCGCCGCCCGGCCGCCCCGCACCAGCAACTGCTTCACCGGGGCTTCCGTGCGAAGCACTGTGCCGTGCGCGCGGGCGGCGGCAGCGATGGCATTGCTGATCGTGCCGGTGCCGCCTTTGCAGAATCCCCAGGCGCGGAAGGCGCCATCGATCTCGCCCATGTAGTGGTGCAGCAGTACGTAGGCCGAGCCCGGCGAGCGCGGGCCCATGAAGGTGCCGATGATGCCGCTCGCCGACTTGGTCGCCTTGAGCGGCCCGTACTCGAACCATTCGTCAAGGTAGTCGGACGAGCTCATCGTCATCAGCTTGTACAGCGCGTGGAACCGTTTCACGCCAAGCGACTGCAGGTGGCCGCCGAGCCGGAGCATGCCTTTCAGGTCGCCCGGCGACAGCGAGGTCGGGTCGGGCGGGATCATGCCGAGGATCGGCTTGACCGCGCGCGCCATGTGCGACATCAGCCGGCCGAATTCCGTAATCGCCTCGGCGTCCAGCGGCGAATGGCGATAGACCTCGCGCCGCGTCAGGTCGGAGTCGCCCCACATCGCGAGGTAATCGCCGTCCGGCAGCGGCGTGACCGTGCTCTCGAGCGGCAGGATCTGCATTCCGTGACGCGGCAGGTCGAGCTCGCGGATGATCTCGGGCCGCAGCAGGCTCACGACGTAAGAGTAGACCGAGAACGTGAAGCCCGGGAACACCTGCTCGCTGACCGCGGCACCGCCGAGCACGTGCCGGCGCTCGAGCACGATGACCTTGCGGCCCGCGCGTGCGAGGTAGGCCGCGTTGACGAGCCCGTTGTGGCCGCCGCCGATCACGATCGCGTCGTACTGGTTCGTCATTTCAGGCTTTCTTGCGCGGCGGATCGAAGAACGGGAGCCTGCGCACGCGGGCGCCGGCGCGCACCCGCCTGTGCTCGACCGTCACCTCGATCTCGACCGGCGTCTCCGGCGCGAAATGCGGAGCCGCGATGTGCGCGAGCGCGAGGTACCTCTTCAGCAGCGGCGACCAGCAGCCGCTCGACGCGTAGCCCACTTGCCTGCGGTCCCGATAGATTGGCACGCTCGCGCGCCAGGCGACCGTCGGAATCGACGGCGGCAGGTCGACTGCCGCGTAGAGCGCCTCGAACGAGTCCCAGTCGACCTCGATGCCGACGAAGCGCCAGGCGGGTCCGCGCGCCTTCTCCGCCGCGAGCGCCTTGCAACCATTGAATGGCGCCTTATCAAGTGTAACCGACCAGTCGAGCGACAGCTCGTAGGGCGTGGACATCTGCGCGTCGATCACGGCGCGATGGGCGGAGTGGTAGTCGACGTCCAGCATGACGAGGCCCGCCTCGATGCGCGCGACATCGAGCGCCCAGATGCCGGCGGGCATGATGCCGTAGTCGCTGCCCGCGGCCATCAGCGCGTCCCAGACGGCGAGCGCGCCCTCCGCCGGAATCCACAACTCGTAGCCAAGGTCGCCGGTGTAGCCGGTGCGCGACACCTGGACGTCGACGTCCGCAATGCGGTTGTCCATCACGCGGAAGTACTTCAGGCCGTCCACGGATTCGCGCGCGGCCGCGTTCAGCACGGCACGGGATAGCGGCCCCTGCAGCGCGAGCGCGCCGAGTGACTCCGAAATCTCGTCGACCCCGACCTGCATGCCGAAGGCGTTGCGGTGCAGCCAGCGCAAGTTGGGCTCAGCCGAGGTCAGCCGGTACCTCTGCTCGCCGAGCCGGCTGATCGTGCCATCGTCGATCACCTTGCCCTGCGCGTCGCACCAGCTCATGTACAGCACCTGGTTCAGTTGCGCCTTCGGGACATTGCGCGTCACCACGCGGTCAAGGAGCCGTGTCGCGTCGCGGCCGGTGATCAGGTACTTGTGCAGCGGCGAGACGTCGATGAGCGCCGCAGCATTGCGGATCGCGGCGTACTCGCGGTCGTGAGTGAATTCGTAGCTGCTCGCCGCCGCGTAGCCGGACCAGCGCCGCCAGGTCTGCCCCTGGATCAGCGGCGCCGTGCGGGCGTGGAATGGCGTGGTCTTAAGGTTGTGCAGGATGCGCATCAGGGACAGGCCCGGCCGGTCAGACCCTTGTTGAACAAGCGTACAACAGATGTCGAGAGACGGTCAACGCACCGGCTTGATTTCTTGTTGAACGATCGTTTAACTTAGTGGTCCGATGTCGAAGCCAGCCGATGCTGCCGCCGATTTCAACCTCGCCGACCTGCCCGACGGCGAGCTGGTCGAGCAGATGTTCGACGATCTCTACGACGGCCTCGCCGATGAGATCGCCGAGGGCACGAATATTCTGCTCGCCCGCGGCTGGGACGCGAAACGCGTGCTGGACGAGGCGCTGGTCGGCGGCATGAACATCGTCGGCGCGGATTTCCGCGACGGCATCCTGTTCGTGCCGGAGGTGCTGCTCGCGGCCAACGCGATGAAGGCCGGCATGGCAATCCTGAAGCCAGTCCTGGCCGAATCCGGGGCCGAGCCTGTCGGCAAGATGGTGATCGGCACGGTCAAGGGCGACATCCACGACATCGGCAAGAACCTGGTCGGCATGATGATGGAAGGCGCCGGCTTCGAGATCATCGACCTCGGCATCAACACTCACGCAGACACGTATATCGCCGCGCTGCGCGAGCACAAACCGGACATTCTCGGCATGTCGGCGCTGCTCACCACGACCATGCCGTACATGAAGGTCGTCATCGACGCCATGAAGGAGCAGGGCCTGCGCGACCGCCATGTCGTGCTGATCGGCGGCGCGCCGCTCAACGAGGAATTCGGCAAGGCGGTCGGCGCCAACGCCTTCTGCCGGGACGCGGCAACGGCCGTCGAAGTCGCCAAGCGGCTGATCCAGGAGCGGCGCGTGGCGCGCGCGTAGCCGCCGCCGGCGTCGGCATGACGATGCCCTCCCCCGTCCTGATCATTGGTTGCGGCGCCCTCGGCCGGGAACTGGCGGAGCTCAAGCGCCTGAACGGCTGGTCACACGTCACGCTGCGCTGCCTGCCGGCGGAACTGCACAATCGCCCGGAGCGCATCACGCCGGCGCTGCGCGAAGCGATCGAATCGGGGCGGCGCGAGTTCGAGCACATCTTCGTCGCCTACGCCGACTGCGGCAGCCGCGGCGACATCGAGCGCCTGCTCGCCGCTTACGGCATCGAGCGCCTGCCCGGCGCCCACTGCTACGAGTTCTTCGCCAGCGGCCGGCGATTCGCCGAGCTGGCCGGGGCGGAACCCGGCACCTTCTATCTGACCGACTTCCTGGTGCGCCACTTCGACCGGCTGGTGCGGCGCGGCCTCGGACTCGACCGGCATCCGGAACTGATGCGCAACTATTTCGGAAACTACCGCCGGCTGGTCTACCTGTCCCAGGCGAATGACCCCGCGCTCGACGAAATGGCCTGTGCGCATGCGCGCTTCCTCGGCCTCGAATACCGGCGGGAACCCTGCGGTTTCGCCCCCTTCAATCAGGCGGTGACGGAGCGGATCATCCGGTGGCGAAGTTGATCAGCCGCTTCTGGCGGAACATCCCCGCCCAGGTCATCGGCCGGGCGGGCCGCACGAGCGTCAAGCGCGAGCCGGCGCCCCGCTTCGCGCAGGCGATCGAACGCGTCAGGAGGCCCGGCAAGTGACACGCACCGTCATCAGTTCCCGGAGCAGGTCGGTTGCGATCGGCTCGGACGAGCCGTTCGTCGTCATCGGCGAGCGCATCAACCCGACCGGACGCAAGCGGCTCGCCGAGCAGATGAAAGCCGGCGACTACAGCCGGGTCGAGGCCGACGCGCTCGCGCAGGTGGCGGCGGGCGCCCAGGTCCTCGACGTCAATGCCGGTATCCCGCTCGTCGACGAGCCGAAGATCCTGGCCGACTGCATCCGGCTGCTGCAGTCGGTCACGGACGTGCCTCTCTGCATCGATTCGTCGATCGTTGAGGCGCTCGAGGCCGGGCTCGCCGTGTACCAGGGCAAGGCGCTGCTCAATTCCGTTACCGGCGAGGAGGAACGGCTCGAGCGCGTGCTGCCGCTGGTGCACAAGTACGGCTGCGCGGTCATTGCCATCTCCAATGACGAGACCGGCATCTCGCAGGATATCGACGTCCGCTTCGAGGTCGCGCGCCGCATTCTTGGGCGTGCCCGCGATCACGGCATTCCCGCGAGCGACGTGATCGTGGATCCGCTGGTGATGCCAGTTGGCGCGATCAACAGCGCCGGCCGCCAGGTCATGCAGCTGGTGCGCCGGCTGCGCGAGGAACTCGGCGTCAATACCACCTGTGGCGCGTCCAACCTGAGTTTCGGCCTGCCGAACCGCAACGCCCTGAATGCGGCGTTCATCAGCATGGCGATCGGGGCCGGCATGACCTCCGCGATCACGAACCCGCTGCACCCGGAACTCATGCAGGCGGTGCGCGGCGCCAACGTGGTGATGGGCCATGACCCGCAGTGCGCCGCCTGGATGCGCCACTACCGCCAGCCGCCGCCGGAAGGCAGCGAGTCGCGCGGCCGGCGCAGCAATCGGCGCAACCGTGCTGCGGTGGACCCTGGCGGGAGTGGGTGAGCGGCCGATGAGCAAGCCGGCGCCGGACGATCCGCTCGTCGTCTTCTCACCCTCGGGCCGGCGCGGGCGCTTTCCGTGCGGCACGACCGTGCTCGCGGCGGCACGCACCCTCGGCGTCGATCTCGATTCGGTCTGCGGCGGGCGCGCGATCTGCGGGCACTGCCAGGTGCAAGTCGTCGACGGCGAGCTCGCCAAGCACGCGATCGTCTCGCGGGCCGGCAGCGTCTCCGCGGCGAGCGCATCCGAGGCGCGGCTCCAGTCCCGCATCGGCTTCGACGCCACGCGGCGCCTCGGCTGCCAGGCCCGGGTGCTCGCGGACGTCGCCATTGACGTCCCCGCCGACAGCCAGGTCCATCACCAAGTCGTGCGCAAGCCATTCGAGGCACACGACATCAATATCGATCCGGTGCTGCGCGTGCATTTCGTCGAGGTCGCCAGGCCCGACATGCAGGATCCGAGCGGCGACCTGCAGCGCCTGCTCGCGGCGCTGCGTTCGGAATGGCGGCTGGAGGGACTCGAAGTGTCGCTGCCGGCCCTGCAGGCGCTGCAGCCGGCATTGCGCGCGGGCGACTGGCGCGTGACGGTCGCGGTCCGGGACGGGCGGGAGATCGCCGCCGTGTGGCCCGGTTTCCGGGATCGCCTCTACGGCGTCGCGGTGGACGTGGGCTCGACGACGATCGCCGCGCATCTCTGCGATCTGGCGAGCGGCGAGGTGATCGGCAGCGCCGGCCGCATGAACCCGCAGATCCGCTTCGGCGAAGACCTGATGAGCCGGATCTCCTACATCATGATGAATCCCGGTGGCGAGGCCGAGCTCACGCGCGCCGTCCGCGCCGCCATCGCCGGGCTGGTGGCGGAGGCCGCGGCGCAGGCGGGCCTCGCCGCCGCCGACGTGCTCGAGATGACGCTCGTCGGCAATCCCGTCATGCACCACCTCGCGCTCGGGCTGAATCCGGTCGAGCTCGGCCAGGCGCCGTTCGCGCTCGCGAGCGATGCGGCGATCAGCCTGGCGGCGGTGAGCCTCGACCTCGGCATCCATCCGGGCGGAAGGGTCTATGCCCTCCCCTGCATCGCCGGGCACGTGGGCGCGGACGCCGCGGCGGTGCTGCTCGCGGAGGCGCCGTGGGAACGCGACGAGATCACGCTGATCGTGGATGTCGGCACCAATGCCGAAATCATCCTCGGCAACCGGCAGCGCCTGCTGGCCGCTTCGAGTCCCACCGGCCCGGCATTCGAAGGCGCGCAGGTCAGCGGCGGCCAGCGCGCCGCACCCGGCGCGATCGAGCGGGTGCGCATCGACCGGCACACGCTCGAGCCACGCTTCAAGGTGATCGGCTGCGACCTGTGGTCCGACGACCCGCAGTTCGCGTCCCGGATGCCCGCCTGCGGCGTCACCGGCATCTGCGGCTCAGGCCTCATCGAGACGATCGCCGAGATGTTCCTGTCGGGCCTCATCCTGGCGGACGGCACGATTCCGGCCGCCATGACGAGGCGCTCGGGACGGGTCGTGGCCGAGGACCGGACCTTCTCGTACCTGCTGCACGCGGGCCCGCCGGAACTGCGGATCCGCCAGAACGACGTGCGCGCCATCCAGCTCGCCAAGGCGGCGCTCTACGCCGGCGCCCGACTTCTGATGGACCGCTTCGGAGTCGCACGGGTCGATCGCATCCGCCTCGCGGGCGCGTTCGGATCGCATATCGACGTCCGCTACGCGATGACGCTCGGCATGATCCCGGATTGCCGCCTGGTGCAGGTCTCCTCGGCGGGCAACGCGGCCGGCACCGGCGCGCGCATTGCATTGCTCGATCGTGCGGCAAGGCCCCGGATCGAGGAGCGCGTGCGCCAGGTCGAGAAAATAGAGACGGCGATCGAGCCGGATTTCCAGCGCCACTTCGTCGCTGCGCTGGCGATCCCGCACGGCTCGGACCCCTTCACCGAACTTGCGCAGGCCGTGGACCTGCCGCCGGCGGTGCCGGCCGAGTCCGCCGGCGGTCGCCGCAGGAACCGGCGCTGACCGATGAAGCAGCCGCTGCAGTCCCGGTTGTCGGATGCACAGTGCCGGGCGCTCGCGCGCGCGGTGGACGAAACCTACCTGGAGATCTTCCCGAGCCCGAGCATCGAACGGCGGCTGGACGCGCTCGAATCCGGTGCCTGGGTCTCGGTCACCTGCTCGCCGACACGCGGCGTCGAGCCGACGCTCGAACTTTGCGCGCGGCTCGCCCGGCGCGGCCTGCGCGTCGTGCCCCATGTCTCGGCCCGGATGGTGCGTGACCGGCAACACCTGAAGGAAATCATGCGGCGAATCGCGGATATCGGCGCCGACAGCATCTTCGTGCCTGGCGGCGACGCGCCGCGGCCCATCGGCGAGTACCGCAGCGCCCCGGAACTGCTGCGCGACATCGCGGGCCTCGATCATCGCCTGCGTCACGTCGGCGTCGCCGCCCATCCGGAGGGTCATCCCGCCGCCGATCCGGAGACATTGCTGCAAGCACTCGCCGCCAAGCAGTCATTCGCGAACTACTTCGTTACCCAGATGTGCTTCGACGCCACGGCGCTCATCGCGTGGCTGCGCATGATTCGCGACCGGGGGATCACGCTCGATGCATGGATCGGCCTGCCCGGCGTGTTCGACCGGCGCGCGCTCCTGGCCGCTTCGATGCGCATCGGCGTCGGCGCGTCGCTGCGCCTGCTACGCGACCGCGGCGGCGCCGTCAGGCGGCTGTTCGGCCCCCGCAGTTACCGCCCGGACGCGATCCTGTCTGAACTCGCGCCTTTCCTCGGGGACCCGGCACTCGGCATCGCCGGCTTCCACCTGTACTGTTTCAACGCCGTCGAGCCGTCGGAGAACTGGCGCCGCCGGTTCGTCGCGGGCTGCCGCGCGCATTCGATCGGAGTGGCCTCATGAGACCCACACTCAGCATCCTGAGTCCCGAGCTGATCGCCTCGATCCTCGCGGAGGCGAAGCGGATCATGGCCGAGACCGGCATGGAGATCCGCGGCCAGCGGCTGCGCCAGCGCCTGCTCGACCACGGACTAAAGGCCGACACGGGCGGCCGCGTGCTGTTCCCGCCGGACGTCGTCGATCGCGCCATCGCGGCCACGCCGAAGTCGTTCACGCTCCACGACCGGGACGGCAACCCGCACGCCGAGATCGGCGGCTGGAACGTGCACTTCATCCCCGGCTCGAGCGGCCTCAAGATCATGGACCACCGCACCGGCGAGACGCGGCTCGCGGACTCGACCGATTTCGTCGAGTACGCGCGGCTTTGCGACGGCCTGCCGCACATCCCCTACCTCGCGACCGCGTTCTCGACGAACGCCGACATCGAGTCGCAGGTGTCCGACGCCTGGCGCCTGTACATGATCCTCGTCAACTCGAAGAAGCCGGTCGTGTCGGGCGCATTCGGCGAGCACGGCGTGCCACGCATGGTGGAGATGATGCAGCTGTTCCGTCGCGATCGCGCCGAGCTCGTCGCGAAGCCGATGTCCATCTTCACCGTCACCGCGACCGGCAACTTCCGCTTCGGCGAGGACTCCTGCCAGAACCTGCTCGACTGCGTCGAGGCGGGCATCGCGGTCGAGATCGTCCCGGTCACGCTGATGGGACTGATTGCGCCGGTGACGCTCGTCGGCGCGCTGGTGTTCCACTGCGTGGACGTGCTGACCGGCATCACGATGGCGCAGATCGTGAAACCCGGCGCGCCCGTGCTGTTCGGCGGAGCGCCGGCGACCTTCCACATGAAGGCGGCGAGCTCGCCAATGGCCGCGATCGAGGCACAACGCCTGAACGTCGCCTACGTCGCGATCGCGAAGTCCCTCGGGCTGCCGACCCAGGCCTACATGGCCCTCTCCGACGGCAAGTTCCTCGACGCGCAGGCCGGCGCCGAAACCATGACGAGCGCGATGCTTGCGGCGCTCGCCGGCGTCAATTCCGTCTCCGGCCCCGGCATGCTCGACTACGTACTGACCTTCAGCCTGCCGAAGCTCGTGTTCGACAACGAGGTCTGCGGCCAGTGCCTGCATTTCGTGCGCGAAGTCCGCGTGCTGGAGGACCTGCCGGCCGCGGGTCTGGTCGATCACCTGCGCCAGCACGACCACCTGATCACCGCGCCGCACACGCTGAAGTACTGGCCGCAGGAGCTGTACCTGACCGACCCGGTCATCGATCGCGAGAACCGCGAGAACTGGACGAAAGCCGGATCGAAGGAACTCTATCAGCGGGCCTGCGAGCAGGTGGACCGCCGCCTCGCGGCCTATACGCCGGTCGAAACCGATCCCGCCATCGACGCCGAGCTGCGCCGGCTCATCAGGGCGGCGCTGCGGGCGCAGTCTGAATTGCCGGCGCTGCCCCCGCTGCCTGCGCATGCGCCCGTGGAGGCCGCGCTCGGGCGGCGCGGACGCCCCGGCAGGCGGCGCGGCTGAGGGTCAGTCACGCCGGCGGATCTCAAAGCAGTGATGGATGCGTGCATCGCGCGCGCAGTCGCGCGGAATCGTCTGCCGCGTGATGTCCCGGACCGACAGGTCCGCGAGCGCTCCGGCGTCGAGCGCGAACTTCCGGAAATTGGTCGAGAACAGCAGCAAGCCGCCCGGCGCCAGGCGCGCGAACACCGTCCGGAGCAGCGCGACATGGTCCCGCTGAACGTCGAACTCGCGTTCCATCCGTTTCGAATTCGAGAAGGTCGGCGGATCGAGGAAGATTAGGTCGAAGCGCCCTCCGTCATCATCGGCGAGCCACTGCAGGCAGTCGGCCCGCACGAAACGATGCGCCTCGCCGCGAAAATCGTTGATCTCCATGTTCCGCCGGGTCCAGTCAAGATAGGTCCGCGACATATCCACGCTCGTGGTCGCTGCGGCGCGGCCTGCCGCCGCATACACCGTCGCGGCGCCGGTGTAGCAGAAGAGGTTCAGGAAACGTTTGCCTTCCGCCGCCTGGCGGATCCGTGCGCGTGTCAGACGGTGATCCAGGAACAGGCCGGTGTCGAGATAGTCCGTGAAGTTGACGAGAAACCGCAGCCCGCCCTCCTCCACGACGACGCGTTCGCCCTGGTCTGCAAGCGCTTCGTACTGCGACTTGCCCTTCTGCCGCCGCCGCGTGCGCCAGTAGATCGCATCCGCCGCGAGACCCGTCACTTCGGGCAGCACCGAGATCGCTTCTTCGCGGCGTGCGCGGGCCCGGTCGCGGTCGACGGTCGCCGGCGGGGCGTATTCCTGCACGTACAGCCAGCGTCCCGCCGCGCCCTGCGGATCGGACTGGTACAGGTCGATCGCGAAGGCGTACTCGGGCATGTCGGCGTCATAGAGCCGGTAACAGGCAATCGCTTCCCTGCGTGCCCAGGGCGCGAGAGTCTTCATGTTCTTTCGCAGCCGGTTCGCGAACATCTGCGCGCCCGGCCTGCGGCGGGCGCCGACCGCGTCGACGACGGGTGGCCGCCCCGGCTCGCGCGACACGACGAATTCCGAGGGCTCGATCCGCAGCCGCAATAGCCGGCACTCGATCGGGCCATTCATCATCCGGTGCGTGCGCCGCGCATTGATCGCGAGTTCGCGGCCGAGCGCCGGGTTTCCGGTGAACACCGCCGCCTCCCAGCCGCGATAGCCCGTCCGCAAGCGCTCGCCCAGCAGCGCGTACAGGGCGCGCAGTTCCTCCGTTTCGCCGATGCGTTCGCCGTACGGCGGATTGACCGCGATGAGCCCGCCAGGCACGGGAGCCGCCGGCAGGTTCGCGAGCTCCGACCGCTGGAACAGGACCCGGTCCGCGAGCCCGGCTCGCGCGGCGTTCGCAGCGGCATCCTGAAGCACGATGGGATCGCGGTCGAAACCGCGGATGCGCCCGCGCGTCAGCAGCTCCGGTGCTGCCCGGGACCGCGCTTCCGCGCGGATGGCCTGCCACGAGTCTGAGTCGTGCTGCTTCCACCGCTCAAAGCCGAAGCTCTTGCGCACCAGGCCCGGCGCGATATCCGCGGCGATCAGCGCCGCTTCGATTACGAGCGTGCCCGAGCCGCACATCGGATCGACGAATGCGCCGCCTGTCGCCGCGATTGCCGGCCAGCCGGCCCGCAGCAGCACGGCCGCCGCCAGGTTTTCCTTCAGCGGCGCGGCGCCCTGCCCGCCGCGATAACCGCGCCGGTGCAGGCTGTCGCCCGACAGGTCGATCGCGACGACGACCGCCCCGCGCGCCGCATGCACGTTGATCCGCAGCGTCGGCGCCGCCCGGTCGACCGATGGCCGCTCCCCGGTCTTGTCGCGGAACTGGTCCACGATCGCGTCCTTCACGCGCTGCGCGCCGAACTGGGTATGGCTGATGCCGGCGACGCTGCCGGAAAAATCCACCGTCAGCGTGTCGCCGACATCCATGTGACCGGACCAGTCGATCTCGCGCAGGCGCCGGTACAGGTCGTCGGCGTCGGTGACCGGGGATTCGGCGATACGCCACAGCACGCGCAGCCCGATGCGCGACCAGAGGCAGGCGCGATAGGCGCCGGCCAGCGGCGAGCCGCAGGCGACGCCGCCCACGGTTTCGCGCACGTCGGCAAGTCCAAGCGCCGCGAGTTCCGCCGCCAGCAGGTCGGCCGTGCCGGTCGCGGCTGTGACGAAGAACGTCGGCGCATTCATGGCGGGTCCAGCGTGAGGAGTTCGGCACCGTACACGGGCCGCTCGATGAATCCAACCAGTATCCGGTAGACGTCGGGATCGAACCTTTCCGGGCGCCGTTGGAAATCAGAGAGTTCAACGGCGCTCGTGGTCATGCCCAGATAGCACCAGCGATCGAATATGTGGATTTCCTCGATGCCGCGCCAGTCGCGTTCGCGGATGCCGATACGCCCGGGAAACGGCCAGTCGCGCCGCTTCAGACCCGAGAGCGCAAGCCGCACGCGAAGCGCATGCAGCGCGGCGTGCTCCTTGCCAACGCAGGCGCCGCGGCAACGGCCCGGTGGATACCCCACGCACGAGCCCTCCGCGCGTTCGAGTCCCAGCAGCTTCGCGCAAAGTTCGTGTTCGCGCAGCAGACCCTCGAGCGCCCGCACGGCGTCCGCGCGCGCGCGGAACATGCCGTAACCCGCACCCGGATCCTCAGCGGGATCGAACTCGACGATCTTTGCCAGCGGCTGGTCCGCATCGCGGCCGAGCCGGATCGTCCAGAACCCGTCGGCGCCGCGCAGGCGGCGGTTCAGCAGCGGCCGGTGTTCCTTGATGAGACGCGCCTCGGTCAAGAGCGCGCCGAACTCGCCGGCGGTCTCGATCCACTCGATGCGGCGCACGAGTCGCGACAATTCCTGCTCGCGCCGGGCACGCACATCGGCGAAATGCGAAAGCACGCGGGTCGCCAGGTTCTTCGCCTTGCCGACGTACAGGACCGCACCGTTCTCCCCATGGAAGAGATAGACGCCCGGACTCTCGGGCAATTCGTCGGCAACCGTCACATCGAGCTGCGGCGGCAGGCGCTGCGTGCCGCGCAGTTTTTCGACGATCGCGGCGAGCTCGTCCGCAGGCCAGCGTTCGCGCGCGATACGCAGGAAGTCCGCCAGCACCCGCGCGTCTTCGAGTGCGCGGTGCCGGGCCTCGCAGGCGATGCCGTAGCGCTGCATCACCGCGTCGAGGTTGTGGCCGCGGATGTCCGGCGTCAGCGCGCGCGACAGCCGCACGGTGCAAAGCACCGGCGCGCGGAAGCGCCGGCCCAGGCGGCGGAACTCGCTGCGCAGGAATCCGTAGTCGAAGCGCGCGTTGTGCGCGACGAACAGGCGGCCCTCCAGCCGCGACATCAGTTCATCGGCGACATCCGCGAACCGCGGCGCGTCCGCGACCATCGCCTCGGTGATGCCGGTGAATTGCTGGATGGCGTGGGGAATGCGGATTCCGGGACTGACCAGCGTCGAGTACTCCTCGACGACCTCGCCGTCATGGAGCAGCACGATGCCGGCCTCGATGACCCGGTCGCGCACCGCGTGGCCGCCCGTGGTCTCGAGGTCCACGCAGGCGATGTCGCCTGCGAACGGCTGCTCAGTCGGCGGCACCGTCCAGCTTCAGTAGCCCGCCGTAGAGGTCGGGCCGCCGGTCGCGGAACACGCCCCAGGCATGCCGGTAGCGGCGGATCGCTGCCAGATCGAAGCTGGCGGTCAGGATCTGTTCGCTGCGATCGTCGGCCTGCGCGACGACCTCGCCGGTGTGGTCCGCGATGAACGAGTGGCCGTAGAAGGTGATCTCGACCTTCTCGCCGCGTTCCCGGCCGATGCGGTTCGACGCGACCAGCGGCATGACGTTCGCGGCAGCATGGCCCTGCATCGTGCGCTGCCAGTGCCAGCGCGAATCGAGCGTCGCGTCCTGCGGCTCCGAGCCGATCGCGGTCGGGTAGAACAGGATCTCGGCGCCCATCAACGCCATCGCCCGCGCCGCCTCCGGGAACCACTGGTCCCAGCACACCGCGACGCCGAGTGTGCCAAAACGAGTGCGCCAGACACGGAACCCCGTGTCGCCCGGCGAGAAATAGAACTTCTCGTGATAGCCCGGGCTTTCCGGGATGTGCGACTTGCGATAGATGCCGAGCGTGCTGCCGTCCGCGTCCACCATCACGAGCGTGTTGAAATAGGCGTTGTGGGCGCGCTCGAAAACGGACAGCGGCAGCACCACGTTCAGTTCCGCCGCGACCTTCGAAAGCCGCCGGATCGCCGGGTTCTCGGCGACGGGCGTCGCAAGCTCGAAATGTTTCGCGAGGTGGTCCTTGCAGAAATACGGCGATTCGAACAGCTCCTGGATCAGGATCACGTTCGCGCCCCGGCGCGCGGCCTCGCGGATCAGGCGCTCGGCACCGGCGATGTTGGCGTCCCGGTCCGTGCCGCCGGCCATCTGCGTCGCGGCGACGGTGACTTTCATGACAGGTCGATCCACGTGGTCTTGAGTTCGGTGTACTTGGCCATTGCGTGCAGCGACTTGTCGCGGCCGTTGCCGGACTGCTTGAAGCCGCCGAAGGGCACGGTGATGTCGTCGGCGTCGTAGCAGTTCACGTACACGGTGCCGGCGCGCAGCGACTTGGCGACCCGGTGCGCGGTCGTGATGTCGCGGCTCCAGACCGCGGCGGTGAGGCCGTAGCTGACGTCATTCGCGATCCGCACGGCCTCGTCGATGTCCCTGAAGGTGATCGCGGAGAGCACGGGGCCGAAGATCTCCTCGCGCGCGATCTTCATCTGCATCGTCACGTTGTCGAACACCGTGGGCTCGACGAAATAGCCGCCGCTCTCCTCGCGGACCCGATTGCCGCCCATGCGCAGCTTCGCGCCGTCCCGGCAGCCGGACTCGATGAAGTTCATGACCGTGTTCAACTGAACCTGGTCGACGATCGCGCCCAGGCGCGTCTTCGGGTCGAGCGGGTCGCCCGGCGTCATCGTGCGGCCAATTTCGACGATCTTCTCCAGGAGCGCGTCGCGCACCGATTCGTGCACGACCAGCCGCGAAGCGGCCGAGCACATCTCGCCCTGGTTGAAGAAGATCCCGTACGCGGCTGCGTTGGCGGCCCGGTCGAGGTCGGCGACGTCGCCCATCACGACGTTCGGCGCCTTGCCGCCGCACTCCAGCCAGACGCGCTTCATGTTCGAGCGTCCCGCGTATTCGAGCATCAGCTTGCCGACGCGCGTCGAACCCGTGAAAGCGACACAATCGACGTCCATGTGCATCGCAAGCGCCTCGCCAGCGGTGTACCCGAACCCGGGAACGACGTTCAGGACGCCCTCCGGCAGGCCGGCTTCGATTGCCAGTTCCGCCACGCGCAATGCGGTCAGCGGCGACTTCTCCGAGGGCTTCAGCACGACCGAGTTGCCCGTCGCCAGCGCCGGACTGAGCTTCCAGCACGCCATCAGCAACGGGAAGTTCCACGGTACGATCGCGCCCACGACGCCCGCCGGCTCGCGCGTGATCAACGCGAGCGAATCGTGCGAGGTCGGGGCGATTTCGTCATAGATCTTGTCGATCGCCTCCGCATACCACGCGATGCAGTTCGCCGCGGCGGGAATGTCGATCTTGAGCGAGTCGGTGATCGGCTTCCCCATGTCGAGCGACTCGGTCAGCGCGAGCTCCTCGCGGTGCTTGCGGATCAGTTCGGCAAAGCGCAACAACACTTTCTTGCGCGCGGCGGGTGCGCGCCGCGACCAGTGGCCCGCCTCGAATGCGCGCCGCGCGCTCGAGACTGCCTGCCCGATGTCCGCGGCATCGCAGGACGCGACCCGCGCGATCGGCTTGCCGGTCGCCGGATTGATGCACTCGAATGTCGCGCCGGAGACCGCGGGCGCGTACCTGCCGTCGATGAATGCTTCCGTGCGCGGCGTCAGCACCGCCGCCCGCTCGTGCCAATCCACCGGTTTCTGCCCGCGGTTCACGCTTGGCTGCTCCTGCTCACAGGGTCGGAGGGCTCGAAGCGCTGATGATCTCACAGCGCTCGCGGCTGCGATTGCGGAACCGGTGCGGAACGGCGCTCGCGAAATAATAGGCGTCGCCGGGCCCGAGCACCTGGGTCTGGCTGCCGATCGTCACCTCGACCTTGCCGCTGACCACGACCCCGCCCTCCTCGCCGGGATGGCTCAGCATCTCCGAGCCGGTGTCCGCCCCCGGCGCGTAAATCTCGTGCAGCATCGCCATGCGCCGCCCCGGACGGCGCGCCGCGACCAGGCGCAGCGAGACGTCACCGTCTCCGAGTTCCACCAGCTCGGCACCGGCGTAGAAAACCTGAGCGGTTCCGGCGGGGTCCATCGTGAAAAACTCGGCGAGGCCCATCGGCAGCCCGTCCAGCACCTTTTTCAGCGACGCGACCGACGGGCTCACGCGGCCCTGCTCGATCAGCGAAATCATGCCGTTCGTGACGCCGGCGCGCTTGGCGAGCTCGCGCTGCGACAATCCGTGCATCAGCCGCACGGCTTTCAGTCGGGCGCTGACGTCGTTTGCCATTCGCGATTCCACT
>Ga0209640_10000555_pt1 | contig 29289 bp, 27 predicted proteins | sample RifCSP10_1_FD_184018 | JGI IMG/M metagenome (GOLD analysis project Ga0209640, IMG submission 184018) | Soil microbial communities from Rifle, Colorado - Rifle CSP2_sed 10_1 (SPAdes) (version 2) | ecosystem: Environmental > Terrestrial > Deep subsurface > Rock core/Sediment | place: Rifle... | reverse complement strand
TCGGTATCCAGGTGCAGCGCCGGATTGCCCTCGACGCTGAGCCGCAGCCGGTGCTCGCGCTGATCCTTGTTGAGCAGGCGCACGATGTAGACGTTCTCGATCGTGCCGTCCTCGAGCATGCGGAACAGTGCATTGCGGTCGCGGATCACGTCGATGCCGAGCGGATTGCGCAGGACGACCGCGGCGACGAAGCCGGCCACGAGCGCACCGAGCAGCGTCGCGTAGATGGCTGTCCGGGGTCTCAGGATACGAGCGCTCTCCCCGCGCATCGAGGCCTCGGTGGCATAACGGATGAGTCCACGCGGATAGGCCATGCGGTCCATGACCTCATCGCAGGCGTCGATGCACGCCGCGCAGGCGATGCACTCATATTGCAGACCTTTGCGAATGTCGATGCCCGTAGGGCACACCTGGACGCAGAGCGTGCAGTCGATGCAGTCCCCCAGATTCCTCGCGCGATGATCGATGCCCCTGGGCCGGCGGCCGCGCGGCTCACCGCGGCGCTCGTCGTAAGAAATGATGAGCGTATCGCGGTCAAACATTGCGCTCTGGAAGCGCGCATAGGGGCACATGTACTCGCAGACTTGCTCGCGCAGGTATCCCGCGTTGCCGTAGGTGGCGAAGCCGTAGAACACGATCCAGAAAAGCTCCCAGGGACCGAGTGTCAGGCTGGCCAATTCGCGCGCCAGCAGATCGATCGGCGTGAAGAGGCCCACGAACGTGAACCCTGTCCAAGCGGAGAAACCGATCCACAATGCCTGTTTGGCGGACTTGCGGAGCAGCTTGGCGGCGGTTAAGGGCGCGCGGTCGAGCTTTATTCGTTGCGAGCGGTTGCCCTCGACCAGCCTCTCCATCCACACGAACACTTCGGTCCATACGGTTTGCGGGCACGCGTAGCCGCACCACAGGCGTCCCGCCAGCGCGGTGACGAAGAAGAGCGACAGCGCAGCAATAATGAGCAGCCACGAGAGCAGGAAGAAATCCTGGGGCCAGAACACCAGGCCCAGGATGTAGAACTTCCGCGCGGGCAAGTCGAACAACACAGCCTGTCGCCCTTCCCAGGGGATCCACGGAAGGGCGTAGAAGAGCCCGAGCAGGAGCAGCACCGTGGCAACGCGCAGTCTCTGGAACCGGCCGCCGACTTCGCGTGGATAGAGCTTCTCGTGCGCGACATAGAGCGTCTCGCTCGTCGCGGCAGCGCCGGTCGCAGTCTCTGCATTCATCGCTGCTCTGAGTCCGCGGCGTCCGCTCTTTCAGTCCGTGCAAGAAACAAAGTGAGCCCGCTGGCTGCCGCGGCCACGATCCAGAGGAAAAAGAAACCGACGCCGTAGCCCGTCATGCGACCGGCCGTCGATTCCCCGGCGTACGGCAGGAAATCGAGCTGCGCCGGATCGACAAACGCAAAGCAGAGCACGCTTGCTGCAGCCGCCACGAGAAACGACGCCCACAACCCGGCGGCCACATCCTGCCGGCGCTGTGGCCAGCGGGTCGGGCTGGTTGGCTCATTCGTGTTCATCGCTCGGCTTTGCGGGGGCGCTCGACAGGTTGATCACGTACGCGGCCATGAGATGGACCTTCTGCGCTCCGAGCAGCCCGAGATGTGCCGGCATCTGACTCATGCGGCCCTGCACGATAGTGGTTCGAATCGCCGCCGGCGACTTGCCGAACATCCACACCGCGTCGGTGAGATTCGGCGCACCCAGCTCGCGGTTCCCGCGACCGTCAGGGCCGTGGCAGCTCGCGCAGAACATCGCGAATCTCTCCGCGCCCGCGCTGGCGAGTTCGGCCGATATTTTCTCCCCGCTGAGCGACAGCACGTAGGCGATGACGTCCTCCACGCCCTGCGCGCCGAGCGCATCACCCCAAGGTGGCATCACGGCCATCCGGCCTTCCATGATCGTCTGCTTGATCGTCTCGGGCTCGGAGCCGTAGAGCCAGTCCGCGTCAGTCAGATTGGGAAACCCGACGGCGCCACGGCCGTCCGAGCCGTGACAGGTGGCGCAGTTGTTCACGAACAGGTTGCGCGCGGTTGACATCGCCTCGGGAGTGCGGCTCAGCGTCACGAGATCCATAGATGCGTAGCGTGCGTACTGCGCGGCATAGATACGCTCTGCAGCTGCCACCTGCTCGGCGTGCTGGCGCTGTTGTGTCCACTTGAGCACGCCCGGAAAGCTCCCGAAACCTGGAAACAGCATCAGGTACATCGCGCTGAAGATGACAGTGAGATAGAAGAGCCACAGCCACCAGCGCGGCAACGGGCTGTTGAGCTCCGTCAGATCCCCGTCCCAGCGATGGCCCGTCGTTTCTGCCTCCGCAGCCTGGCCGCTGCGACGACGCGCGGTCCACCACAGCAGCCACAAGGCCCCGGCGACGTTGAGCAGCACGAGCCCGATGATGTAGAGACTCCACTGGACGCTCATGTGCGAGAGTTCTCCCTGCCAGTGTTGCTCACATCATCTTCGAGCGGCGCGCGTGCTGCGGCGTCGTACGTATCACGGCGTCGCGCGCTCCACGCCCACACCACGATACCGACGAACAAGAGCATCAGCACCAGCGTCAGAAGCCCGAAAAAGGTCCCGGAGTCCATGGCACTACTTCCAGCCGCGCGCGGCTACTCCCAATCCCTGCAGATAGGCGACGAGCGCATCCATCTCGGTCCTGCCCTCGACGGCGGTCGCGGCATCGGCGATCTGTTGCTCGGTGTAAGGGACGCCGATCTTCACGAGCGCACGCATCTTGTCCGCCGTGCGCCGGGTGTCGATTGTGCGCTCAGCCAGCCACGGAAAACCCGGCATGTTCGATTCGGGCACGACATCACGCGGGTTGAGGAGATGGATCCGGTGCCACTCGTCGGAGTAGCGGACGCCGACGCGTGCGAGATCGGGACCGGTGCGCTTGGAGCCGAACTGGAACGGGTGGTCGTAGACACTCTCACCCGCAAGCGAGTAGTGGCCGTAGCGCTCGGTCTCGGCCCTGAGAGGGCGCACCATCTGCGAATGGCAGTTGTAGCAGCCCTCGCGGACATAGACATCGCGGCCTTCGAGCTCCAGGGGCCCGTAGGGCGCGATGCCGGGCGCCGGTTCGGTGGCGGCGCTGGAGAAGTAGAGTGGCACGATCTGCGCCAGGCCCCCGAAACTGATCACGATGGCGGTCAGTACGCCGAGAAGCATCGCGTTCTTTTCGACCTGTTCGTGATTCACTGACGCTCCTTCAAGCGGGCTGCGGCAGCGGCACGTCGATCCGGGCGGCGCGGCCGGCGATCGTACGGCGCACGTTGTAGACCATGATTCCCATGCCGGAGAGCACCAGTAATCCGCCGAGCAAGCGTGCCGCGTAGTAGGGGTAGGTCGCGGCGAGCGCCTCCACGAACGAATACGTCAACGTGCCATCGGGATTGGTGGCGCGCCACATCAGTCCCTGCATCACGCCCGCGATCCACATCGAGGCGATGTAGATGACGACGCCCACCGTCGTGACCCAGAAATGCAGGTCGATGAGCCGCGTGCTGTACATTTCGGTACGCCCGTAAACCCGCGGCAGCAGCGAATAGATCGAGCCGATCGAGATCATTGCGACCCAACCCAGCGCGCCCGAATGCACGTGACCGATCGTCCAATCGGTGTAGTGGGACAGCGCGTTCACCGTCTTGATCGACATCATCGGTCCCTCGAAGGTCGACATGCCGTAGAAGGAGAGCGAGACGATCATGAACTTGAGGATCGGGTCGGTGCGCAGTTTGTGCCACGCACCGGACAGCGTCATGATGCCGTTGATCATTCCGCCCCACGACGGCGCGAGCAGCATCAACGAGAACACCATGCCGAGGGACTGCGCCCAGTCCGGCAGTGTCGTGTAGAGCAGGTGGTGCGGTCCCGCCCACATGTAGATCGAAATCAGCGCCCAGAAGTGCACCACCGACAACCGGTAGGAATAGACGGGGCGTCCCGCCTGCTTGGGCACGAAGTAATACATCATGCCGAGAAATCCGGCGGTGAGGAAAAAGCCCACCGCGTTGTGGCCGTACCACCATTGCACCATCGCATCGACGGTACCGGCGTAGAGCGAGTACGACTTCGTCAAGCTCACGGGAATCGCAGCGCTGTTGACGATGTGCAGCACCGCGATCGTGATGATGTAAGCGGCCAAGAACCAGTTGGCGACGTAGATGTGCTGCACGCGACGCCGGGCGAGCGTGCCGAAGAAGACGACTGCGTAGCTAACCCAGACGACCGCGATCAGGATGTCGATCGGCCACTCGAGCTCGGCGTATTCCTTGCTCGACGTCATGCCGAGGGGCAGCGTGATCGCGGCGAGCAGGATCACGAGCTGCCAGCCCCAGAACGTGAAAGACGCCAGCCGGTCCGAGAACAGGCGCACGTGGCACGTTCGCTGGACGATGTAATAGGAAGTCGCGAACAACGCCGAGCCGCCGAACGCGAATATCACTGCGTTGGTGTGCAGCGGGCGCAGGCGGCCATAGCTGAGCCACGGGATGTCGAAGTTGAGGGCCGGCCACAGCAATTGTGCGGCGATCAGCACGCCGACGGTCATGCCGATCACGCCCCATGCCACGGTCATGATGGCGAACTGGCGTACGACCGCGTCGTTGTAGACCTGCGATTGCCCCATGCGTGAACTCCCCTGTGCGCGGCGTACACGTCGAGGTCCGCAGCTCACGGCGTCGACGGCGATCCGGCCCTGACAAATGCGCCCGTCAGGTTACGTATTTGTACGGATTGGTGCCGTAAGTACTTGCCGCAGTGGGAAGCGGCACCGCCTAGGTCAGCGCAACACCCAGGAGACGGCCGATCAGCCACGTCGCGGCCGCGGCGCCGGCGCCGATCGCAACCATGCGCAGTCCGCTGCGCCAGGCGCTGCGGCCCGTGAAGAGACTGATCGCCATGCCGATGGCGAACAATCCGCAGCCGCTGATCGCGATGGTCGCGCTCAGGACGAAGTCACCCCCGAGACGCGTGAGGAAGGGGAGCAATGGCAGCAGCGCGCCCAGCGTGAACGACATGAAGGAAAATATCGCCGCGCCCCAGGGCGAGCCGAGATCATCCGGATTGAGCCCCAGCTCTTCGCGCGCCAAGGTCTGCAAGGCCTGGGTGGGGTTCGCCATCATCTGCCGGCTGAGCTCGCGCGCACGCTCGATAGCCATGCCGCGCGCGCTGTAGATGAGTGCAAGTTCCTCGGCCTCCTCCTCGGGATACTCGGCCAGCTCGTCACGCTCGAGGCCGATCTGGTATTCATACATCTCGCGCTGCGAACGTACCGAGACGTATTCGCCCGCCGCCATCGACAACGCGCCCGCGAGGAGGCCGGCGACACCGCCCATGAGAATGAACTCGGTGCTGGCCCCGGCGCCTGCCACGCCCATGATGAGGCTGGTATTCGACACCAGTCCGTCGTTCACACCGAAGACGGCCGCGCGCAGATTCCCGCCCGAGACACCCTTGTGCCGCAGACCGATCTGCTGCACCGACGTGGGCATGTCGTGACCCGGGAGCGAGGACGAGTCGTAGACGGACAGACCGCGCAGCTTCATCGCCGCGAGTGCGGGCTTGAGCGCGCGAGGTCCAATGCGGCGGAGCAGCCACGCGACGATGCGCGCTCGCGCCGATGGAGCAAAGGAGGGAATCGAGCCGAGCGTCTGCTCCCAACGCTTGGCCTGGCGTTCCGCGGCGCTCGCCAGCGAGGAGAACAGCTGGCTGCGTCGTTTGTCGGGTTCGCTCGCGGCGACGTGACGGTAAAGCCAGGCCGACTCGCGCTCGTGATGCCAGTTGTCAAGATGGCCGGTCACGTGCGGCCGTCTACATCGACAGCGGTGGAACGCTGATCGCCCGGACGCCGGTCCGGGCTGGAACCGGTGTCCGGAAGCTGGCGGACTTGACGATGCAGATGTCGCAGTCGAGGCGATCGATCACGCGTTGCGCCGTGTCGCCGATGAACAGCCGCCGGAAATTCGATCGCGACACCGCTCCCATGACGACGATCTGCGCGCGCGACTGGCGCGCAATCCCCGGCAACATGATGGCGGGATCACCCGCCACGACGTGGAGCCGTCGCTTGCCGATGCCGTATGGGGCCGTCAGCTTCGTCACCACCTTGCGCACGCGGCGCGTGATCTTGCGCGTATCTGCGATGGGCCCCGGCACCAGGAGAGCTTCTCCCATCGGACCCGGGACGACGCCGACGGCGGCCGCATGGACGTGAGCCGCGTCCAGCCTGCCTCCCAGGCAGCCATGGAACAGCTCGGCGGTCGCGAGAATGCTGTCATCCAGCGCGGCGGGCTTGGCGTGCGCGTGGAGCGGGTCGACGGCTGCAAGAACAGTCGGGTTCCTCCACGGCCGCGGACTCTTGACGAGCAGCAAGGGCGCCGGACACAGGCGAATCAGTTGCCAGTCGGTCAAGTCGAGAAACCACCGCGCCAGCCTGCGGTGGCGACGACTGGTGGCAACGACTAGGTCCGCCTTGTAGCGCAACGACTGGCGGACGATTCCCTCATAGACGGGATAATCCCAACGAACACTGGCGCGCACGTGCAGGCCACGATCCCTGAGAGTCCGGGCACGCCGCTCGAGACGATCCCGCGTCCGCTGCACCAGCGCCTCGATCTGCTTGCCGGCGCCGCGTCCGCTGATGGCGTGTTGCCGAAAAACGTGTGGGTCGTAGAGGCAATGAAACAACTCCAGCTGGGCACCGAAGCGCTGAGCGAGGATTGCTGCCTTTTCGATCGCGGGGTCGGAAGCAGGGGCGGGCAGCGTTACGGCGACCAGGATTCTCTTGATCACGGACATGTCAGCGCTCCTATTGACCTTTGCTACCAAGCGTTCGCATTTTGCCCAGCCACTGCTGGCGGGCGGTGCTGTCACCGGTCGCGATCATGCCGATCAGGCTCTGCCGGATCGGCCCGATGCCGCAGAAGCCCAGGATGTTGCGCGCCAGACTCTTCAGGCTGTGGGCGCGGAAGTACCAGCGATAGAAGAGTGCCGGCATCGAGCCCAGCCACAGCGGAAGAAGGATCAACAGGTGATCGGCCCACGCGATTGCTTCCTGGCAACGGCGAATGACCGGTGGCGGGATCCCATTCTCGAAGTCCTCGCTCCGTCTCAGCAGCGGAAAGTTGAGCTCGCTGATGAGAATCTGCCTGATCTCGTGCCCCGCCTGCTCCGCGCTTTCGCCATACGCTTGCGCGAGAGCGTGGATGAAGCGCTCCGCCCGAGCATCGGGATGCCCGTCGATGATGAGGATTCGGCGGCCCATCTGTTTTCCTGGCGGCAATCGCGAGAGGGAATGGACTGCATGCTAGGCGGCGCTTGCCGATGCAACAATACGTAGTCGCGGCAACCCACAGCGGCCTGCCATGCCGAAAGCGTCAAGGTGAGCTCGGGGTGCGGCTTCGCGAGCACTGCACGCGCGAAGCCCGGGCGATTCCGGCGGAAGTGTGCCTGCGATCAATAGCCGTCGCGCTCGTCCTCGTCGTCGTCCCAATCGTCGTCGTCGTCTTCGTCGTCGTCCCAATCGTCGTCCTCGTCTTCTTCTTCCTCTTCCACTTCCTCGTCATCTTCTTCGGCCTCGGACCCGGACCAGCCTTCCGGTTCCTGGGTCTTCTCCAGGTCCATCTCGGCCCATGTCTCGAGGTCGATTTCCTCGACGTCGCCGTCCACATACTGGATCTCGATCAGCTCGGAATCCTCGTCCACCTTGAGGACCTGGAAAGACTCTTCCTCCTCCAGGTTCTGGTACCACTGGCCGGCAACCGGATCGTGATCTCTGCTCACAACACACCTCGGAAACGGCTGGAATTCGAGCCGGCTGGGGAGTTTAGGGGGTTGCGTGCAGGCAGGCAATCAGCCACGGCATCGAGTTACGGCCTGTGGATCGCTGCTTGACCCCACTGGGTTGCGGCGGCATCGTGCCGTGGAACAGCGGCAATTCTCGAGATCGCGATGGATGAGCTCACAGTCAGCATCCCGGGGCTCGGCGTCGCGCTCGGCGTCGGTTTTCTGATCGGCGTCGAGCGCGAGCGGAGCAAGGGCTCGGGGCCCGGGCGCGGGACCGCCGGCGTGCGCACGTTTGCGCTGGCTGCATTGCTCGGCGCTGCCGGGTACATCGGTGGCGCAACCGCCGGACTCGTCCTGGCGGTCGCCGCGACGGCGCTGCTGGCTGGCGTGTCTTATTTTCGTAGCGCCTCGGACGATCCGGGACTCACGACCGAGATCGCGTTGGTCGTGACTTGTTTGCTGGGTGGGCTCGCGCAGCGCGGCCCGGTGCTGGCGGCGGCACTCGGAACTCTCGTCGCGCTACTGCTTGCGTCCCGAAGCTGGCTGCACGAGCTGGTTCGTGAGCGTCTGACGGAACGCGAGCTGATGGATGGCCTGCTGCTCGCCGGGGCCGGGCTCGTCATACTCCCCATTCTTCCCGATCGTGCGGTGGATCCCTACGGGGTGCTGAATCCGCGCGTCGTGTGGACACTCGCACTGGTGGTGATGCTCATCAACGGCGCGGGATACGTCGCGTTGCGCGCGCTCGGTTCCACGGCGGGGCTTTCCCTGTCGGGTCTCGCCGGCGGATTCGTCTCGAGCGTGGCGACGATCGGCGCGATGGGCAGCCGCAGCCGGGCGCAACCGGAGCTGCTGCGCGCCACGGTCGCCGGAGCCGCATTGTCATCGGTCGCGACCGTGATCCAGCTCGGCGTGATCATCACGATCATCAATCGGCCGCTGCTCGCGGTTCTCTGGCCGGCACTGCTTGCGGCGGGCATCACGGCGGTAATCTACGGGCTGGCGTTCTCCTATCACGCGGCGATTTCGAAGAAGCCGGCGGATGCGCCGCGCGGGCGCGCGTTCGAACTGCCCGCCGCGCTGATCTTTGCGGCTGGCGTGACGGCGGTGACATTTGCCGCCGCATTCCTCTCGGACCGCTTTGGCAGCGGCGGCGGTGTTGCGGGCATCGCGCTGGCCGGGTTCGCCGATGCACATTCATCCGCCGCCTCTGCGGCAAACCTCGGCGTCACCGGTGCACTGCCGCTGCGCTTGTCCACGCTCGCGGTGTTGCTGGCCTTCGCGACCAATTCGCTCACCAAAACGGTGGTAGCCTGGGTGACGGGAGGCCCCGCGTTTGCGATGCGTGTGATTCCGGGAGTGGTGCTGATGCTGTTTGCCGCAGCCGCTGCCACGCTGCTCGATGGCATCGGGCTGATCTGACGGCAGTCGGCGACAGCGTCCCGGTCTGTCGCCCACCGATGCGTCACGTATAGTTGCCCAAATGACGATCGCAGAACGCAGAGAAGTCGCACGCGCGCTGACCCAGGCACGCCGCGTAATCGTGAAAGTCGGATCCGCGTTGCTGGTCGATCAGGCCAACGGCCGCCTCAACCGCAGCTGGCTGGAGACGCTCGTCGACGACGTGGCTCGCGCGCGCCGACGCAAACAGGAGATCGTACTGGTCTCATCGGGCGCCATCGCGCTCGGCCGCCGACACCTCAAGTTGCCCGCGGGCAAGCTCAAGCTGGAGGAAAGCCAGGCCGCCGCCGCGGTGGGCCAGATCCGGCTCGCGCATGCCTGGAAGGAAGTTCTCGACCAGCGCGACATCCCCGTCGCCCAGGTGCTGCTCACGCTCGACGACACCGAGACGCGACGCCGTTACCTCAACGCCCGCAGCACGCTCAACACGCTGCTCAAGCTCGGTGCCGTCCCAGTGATCAACGAGAACGACACCGTGGCGACGGCCGAGATTCGCTACGGTGACAACGACCGGCTCGCCGCGCGCGTGGCGCAGACGATCAGCGCGGATTGCGTGGTGCTGCTGTCGGATGTCGATGGGTTGTATACGGCTGACCCTGCCAAGGATCACGACGCGCAACTCGTCGGCAAGGTGTTCCAGATCACGCCGCAGATCGAAGCGATGGCCGGCGGGTCGGGCAAGGAGCTCGGCACCGGTGGCATGGTCACCAAACTGGCGGCGGCGCGAATTGCGCTCAACGCCGGTTGCGCATTGTGCATCGCCAGCGGCCACGCGATGCATCCGTTGCGCCGGATCGAGGAGGGCGCGCGATGCACCTGGTTCCTGCCATCGAGCTCGCCGCTGAGCGTGCGCAAGCAGTGGATCGCGAGCACGTTGCGTCCGGCGGGAGCGCTGGCAATTGATGCCGGCGCGGCAGCTGCGCTCGGCAGCGGCAAGAGCTTGTTGCCGGCCGGTGTCGTCAAGGCAATTGGTCGCTTCGAACGCGGCGATACCGTGAGCGTGATCGCCCCCGATGGCCGCGAGATCGCGCGCGGCATCTGCGCCTACTCTGACACCGATGCTGCGCGCATCATGGGTCGCCAGACCGCCGACATCGAATCGATTCTGGGATATCGCGGTCGCGACGAGATGATTCATCGGGATGACCTGGTCTGGCTCGGTCAGCGAACCGAGCCGCACATGTTCGAGCAGGAAGCGGCAGGAACGGAACCATGACCACCGAAGTACTGGACTCCGGCAAGCCATCGCCCGCGCAGTCGCTCGGCGAGCTGATGGAATCGATGGGACGCGCCGCGGTCGCGGCCGCCCAGGTCCTGGCACATGCGACCACGACGCAGAAGAATGAGGCACTGCAGCGCGCCGCCGATGCATTCCTGCGCCAACGCAATGAGCTGCTGGTGGCGAATGGGCACGACGTGGACGCCGCAAAGCGCTCCGGATTGAGTGGCGCGATGATCGACCGGCTGAAGCTCGATGCCACGCGAATCGAAGCCATGGCGGCGGGCGTCGATGCCATAGCGAGTCTGCCGGATCCGATTGGGACGGTGCTGGGGGAGTGGAAGCGGCCCAATGGTCTCGTCATACAGCGCGTGCGCGTGCCGCTCGGCGTGATCGGCATCATCTACGAGAGTCGCCCCAACGTCACCGCAGACTCGGGCGCGTTGTGCCTGAAATCAGGCAACGCGGTCGTCCTGCGTGGCGGTTCGGAGAGCCTGCAATCGAACGCGGCGATTCACGCCTGTCTGCTCGCAGGTCTCGAGGCGGCGCAACTCCCCCGCACCGCCATCCAACTCGTGCCGACGACCGATCGTGCGGCGGTGGGTTACATGTTGGCAGGCATGGCCGATTACATCGACGTGATCGTGCCGCGCGGCGGCAAGAGCCTGATCGAGCGCGTGCAGAAGGAAGCGCGCGTACCCGTGATCGGGCATCTCGAGGGCAATTGTCACGTGTACGTCGATCGGGACGCGGACCTCAACATGGCGCGCGAGATCGTCGTCAACGCCAAGATGCGACGCACCGGCATCTGCGGCGCCGCCGAGACCCTGCTGATCGATCGGGCCTGCGCAAGGACGCATCTCGCGCCGATCGTTGCGGCATTGCTGGACGCCGGATGCGAAGTCCGTGGCGATGCGCAGGTGCAGAAGGTCGATCCGCGCGTCCGCCGTGCGAGCGAGGATGATTGGTACACCGAGTACCTCGACGCCGTCATTGCGGCGCGCGTCGTCGATGGCGTCGATGCGGCGATTGAGCACATCCGCAAGTACGGATCCGCTCACACCGAATCGATCGTCACCGACAGCCGGGAGACAGCTGAAAGGTTCCTGGCGCACGTGGACAGCGCCATCGTGCTGCACAACGCCTCGACGCAGTTCGCCGACGGCGGCGAGTTTGGCATGGGCGCCGAGATCGGCATTTCAACGGACAAGTTCCACGCCCGCGGACCGGTCGGCGTGGAACAGCTGACCAGCTACAAGTACGTGGTGCGCGGAACGGGCCAGGTGAGGACGCCGTAGCCCCGATTTGTCATGAACGGCACCGCACATCGGCGAAGACTTGATTGGCAGGGTATTTTCCGGACCGTGGAAAACAGGACGTTTTCCTCGGAGCCCCCATGGATGGGTTTACGGCGTTCCGGAAAATACCCTGCCGATCGAGGCGTCGCCTGCGACCAGTCCTGATCGTTCATGAAAAATCGGGGCTAGAGGCCAGCTATTCCCCCGCGCAATGAATACACGCGTGGCACGCCTTGATGGCGCAACTCCAGCGCCGCGGCCAGGCTGCGTGCGCCGCGTGCGCATACGAGAAGGTAGCGATGCTCCGGATCAAGCGCATGAGGATCGGCCAGCAATGATCCCATCGGGATGTGCGTGTACGGCACTCCCATCATGGGTTCGACGGCGACCTCGCGATGCTCGCGGATATCGACGATTTCGTAGCCGGCGCGCCGCGCGCGGTCGAGCGATGCAAAACTCACTTCCAGCCCATCGATCGAATCCTCGGGACCCTTGAGTGCGGTGATGCGCGCGCAAGCTCCGCCAGTACAGGGTTCTGCGCGCGGCGCGCGGATCCGTCGCGTTTCGTAAGTCGTCAGGTCGAGGATCAGGAGCTCACCCGCGAGCTGACCGGGGAGATCGAGCAGGAGCTTGAGCGCCTCGATTGCCTGCAAGCTGCCGAGTACGCCCGGCACCGGGCCGAGTACTCCGGCTTCCGCACAGTTGCCGACGATTCCATCGCGCGTCGCCTCGGGCCACAGGCAGCGCAGACAGGCGCTGTCGTTGTCGGGTCGATAGAGCTGCAGTTGCCCCTCGTATTGATAGACGCTGGCGAAGATCGCGGCTTTGCCCGCCAGCACGCACGCGTCATTCAGCAGGAACTTGGTGGCGAAGTTGTCGCTGCAATCGATGGCGAGGTCGTAATCGGAGAGCAGGGTACTGGCGTTGTCTGCATCGAACCGCTGCGCGTAAGTGCGGATATTGATCTCGGGATTGAGCCCGTGCAGCCGCGCGGCGGCAAGTTCCGCTTTCGGCTTACCGATATCGGCCAGAGCGTAGAGAGGTTGACGATGCAGATTGCTGGCGTCGAGCACGTCGCCATCGACGATGCCGATCGTTCCGACACCCGCGCCCGCGAGGTAGGACAGCACAGGAGCGCCGAGGCCGCCTGCGCCGACCACGAGGACACGACTGGCGCGCAGCTTCGCCTGTCCAGCCGGGCCGACGCCTTCGAGCGCAATTTGGCGGGAATAGTCGGGTGCGGGAGAGGGTCGGGGTGAGGGCTCATGTTCCGCACACCGCTCGCAGTTCACCCACCCGGAGTCGCCGCTGACGTAATGCTCTTTCTTCCAGATCGGCAAGCGGTGTTTGACCTCATCGATGATGAAGCGGCAAGCGGCGAACGCTTCGTCGCGATGATGAGCACTTACGCCCACCCACACCGCAAGCTCGCCGATCTCAAGATCGCCGACGCGATGCACACAGGCGGCCTTGAGAATAGGAAAGCGCCGGCGGGCTTCGTCCACGATCCGCTCGCCTTCCTTTGCCGCCAACGCCTCGAAGGCTTCGTATTCGAGCTGCGTCACGGCCTGGCCGTCGCTGTGATTGCGCACCCAGCCTTCGAACGCCGCATAGCCGCCGGCAGCCGGATCCGCGAGCGCATCACGCAACGAGGCTACGTTGATCGTCGTCGTACTGAAACGAAAGGCGCTCATCCACCGGCCACCGGAGGTATGAACACGATCGAGTCGTTGTCATTGAGCGCGACGGACCAGTCGGCGAACTCGGCGTTCACCGCGACCTTGAGTTGCTCGCGCACGAGGCTGAAGGGATAGCGGCGCGATAATTCCGCATAGAGCTCTGCCGGTGTCGCCGCCGAGGTGACCAGGCGCTCCTCATTGCGCCCGGCTTGCTCGCGGAGCAGCGCGTAATACTGAACCCGGATCGTGCGAGTGCTCGCGGCCACTTATGCCCCAAGCGTGCGCGCAGCGGCGCGATGCTCTTCGATTGTATTGACGTTGTCGAGCGAGTGTGGATCCGGCTGATCGAGCAGGCACGCATCGGAGTTCGACAGGAACTTCCTGGGACAGTTCTTGCCAGCCGCCAAGTAGGTCTCTATCGCGGGACGGGCCGACGGCTCGTAGATTGCGCACAAAGGTTCGGGAAGAGAATCATGGCTGCCGCGATAGGCCGTGGCGCAGCGGGCCGGGTCGCGATGGGCGAGCAGGTGATCGAGCGTCGCGCGGCTCAGGAACGGCAGGTCGCAGGCCACCACCAGCCACGCGGCTTCGGGATGGGCCTCCTGCGCGGCGGCGATGCCCGCGATCGGACCCTTCCCTTCCAGGCGATCGACGATCTGCGGCAGCCCGGCACGCACGGGATCGCGCGTCTGGTTCGCACGCACCGACACGAATACGCTCTGACAGACCTCCGTCAGCAGATCGTACGTCCATCGCAGTTGCGGCTTGCCGTGATAGAGCAGGGCAGCCTTGTCGCGCTGCATGCGCGTACTGGCGCCGCCAGCGAGCACGAGACCGAACAGAGGCGTGTGGGTCGGCATGACGATTGATTATAGAGGAAAGTGGTGAGGGGTCAGGGGTTAGCGGTTAGTGAAGAAGTGAATGAGGACCCTGGTAAAGCCTGCGCGCTTCGGTTTCATGCGATTTCTTCCTATCATGTTGGCGACTGCTTGATTTGGGCCAGCTAACGACCGCCGATAAGCTGCGGGCGCCGTAGGCGACCGTCAGCTTCATCGGCTTGCTAAGCGGCTCATCGCTCGGCGCTCGGCAATAAGGGATGCGGCGACACCGGCTGCCAGTATGAAGAGCACCAAAGCCAGCAGGTACAGGTTAAAGTGCTTCCCGATAGTGAGTTTCAGCCATTCGGCAAGCAGCATCTTGACGCCCACGACCATCAGGACCAGGGCGAGCGAGACCTTGAGGTAGCGGAACTGCTTCACCATTCCGGCGAGCGCGAAATAGAGCGACCGGAGGCCGAGGATGGCGAAAACGTTGCTGGTGAAGACCAAGAATGGATCGGCTGTAATGGCAAAGATCGCCGGGATTGAGTCCACCGCGAAAATCACATCCGTCGTCTCGACCATGACGAGTGCCAGCGCCAGAGGCGTGAGGAGCAGCGTTCCCGGCCGAGCCTTCTCCACGACTTCGTCCGGCATCGCTGGCGCACCGGGGACCTCGCTCTCGTACGACGCGGGCGCGCCGGCGTGCACGATGAAGTGCTCGCCGTGAAACCTGGCGGTCACCGGGAACAGGCGGCGCGTCAACCGGACCATGACGTTCTTGTTTGGATCGGTATGCTCCGTCTTGAGGAAAAGCATCTTGATCGCCGTCAGGATCAGGAAGACGGCAAAGAGGTACAGAACCCAGTGGAACTCAGCGATCAGCTTTGCCCCGAGAGCGATCATCACGCCGCGCAGGAGTAGAGCGCCGAGGATGCCCCAGAACAGCACGCGGTGCTGGTAGATTGGCGGCACGGCAAAACTGCCGAAGATCACGGCAATCACAAAGATGTTGTCCACGCTCAGCGACTTCTCGACGACGTAGCCCGTCAGGTACTTCTCCGTTGCCGTTGCGCCGTCGTTCAGTAGTCCGTCGGCGGCGTCCGTGACGGTACCGAGGCCGAACCACTGGCCGTCGTAGGCGAAGTACACGAACACGGTAAACATCAACCCCATGGCGAGCCACACGGCCGACCAGGCGAGGGCCTCCTTGACGCTGACGACGTGGGCTTTGCGATGAAATACGCCCAAGTCCAAGGCCAAAATCAGTAGGACAAACGCGATGAATGCTAGCCAGATCCAGATCATTCGACGAGTGGCTCCGTCATGGACTTGAGCCGCCTACCGCGGATTTGCCGGTCTCCGCCACGTTATCGAAGAAGTCAACGACTCCGGTCTCCAGCGAATACTCGGCACCTACGACGAGCAGTCCATTATTCTGGACCAGCTGCTCGAGGACTTCCGATCCGTGTCGCAGATGGTTCGCTGACGCGCGGATGTTGGCCCGAACGGCCTCCCGCACCAAAGCGTCCGGGTCGTGCCTGAGCTCTGTCGCGAGCAACGTTTCGACGGATGGCCGAATGCGGTCGACGATCGAACGCAGGTTCCGCGACTGGTAATCCGTCGGCTGCTGAAGTTCTTCCAGGGTTGCCAGGATAGCCCCGCACTGGGAGTGCCCCAGAACCACCACCAGCCGGGTACCGAACCGCGCCGCGGCGAACTCGACGCTGCCAACTTGAGAAGAAGCGACGATGTTGCCGGCCACGCGGATGACAAACAGGTCGCCCAGGCCTTGGTCGAAGACGATCTCTGCTGGGACCCGCGAGTCGGAACACCCGAGGATGATGGCGAACGGCTCCTGACCTGCCGCCAACTCGTTGCGGCGCGTCTGGCTCATGAGTATGTCGCTGCTTCGAACGCCAGACACGAAGCGACTGTTTCCCTCTCGCAAGCGTTCCAGCGCTTCTCGCGCTGAGATCATCGACGCTTCATCCTTGTCCGCCTATAAGTAGGCCGCATAAGCGCGACCTCTTGTCGCCGCAGAAGTGCGGTATAACACCATTGACGCAAGGTAGAACGCGGAAGGGATTCCGGTCTGGCGAGAGCCTCCACCTCTCTTCACTGACCGCTAACCCCTAACCCCTAACCGCTAACCGCTTCTCTCACCTTCACTCTTCCCCCCGCGCTTTTCCAGCAGCCTGACCTCACTGATCACGATGTCGTGTGAGAGCGCCTTGCACATGTCGTAAATCGTGAGCGCCGCAATCGATGCACCCGTCAGAGCCTCCATTTCGACGCCGGTCTTGTGGTGCACGCTCACCGTGCAGCGAATCAGGACGTCCGTTGCGCCGTCCATGCGGATTTCGATCTTGCAGTTCTCGATGCCGAGCGGATGACAGAACGGAATCAATTCGTGCGTGCGCTTGGCGGCCATGACGCCTGCGACGATCGCGGTATCGAACACCGGCCCCTTCGCCGTTCTGAAGCCCGTACCTGCCAGCGCCTCGGCAACCGACGGGGGCAAGCGCACGGTCGACTGCGCCACTGCCGTCCGGTACGTCGCCTCCTTCTTGCTGACATCGACCATCGTCGGGCGGCCGCTGGAATCGACATGCGACAACGTGCTCATGCGTCACCCGCCGATGTAGTACATCTCGACCTTCTTCTGCGACTGGTCGTGTGACGTGGCCCGCAACTCGCTGTAACGATCGGCGCGCGCGCGCCAAATGCCACGAATCTTTTCGAGCAGTTGCTCATCGGTCTCTCCCTGCCTGAGCGCCGTCCGCAGGTCATGCCCCTGAGTCGCGAACAGGCACGTGTAAAGCACGCCGTCCGATGACAGCCGTGCGCGGGAGCAAGCGCCGCAGAAGGGTTCCGTCACGGAGGAGATGAAGCCGATCTCGCCTGCGCCATCGTCGAACACGTAGCGTTCGGCCACTTCACCGCGATAGTTCTCGGCGACCGCACGCAACGGCCAACGCGCCTGGATCCGTTGCATGAGCTCGCGCGAGGGCACCACGCGATCGAGGCTCCAGTGATTGCGGTTGCCGACATCCATGTACTCGATGAAGCGCACGATGACACCGGTGCCCCGAAAATGTGCCACCAGATCGAGCACCGTGTGATCGTTGAGGCCACGCTCCACCACCGCGTTGATCTTGACCGGCGTCAGGCCGGCTTCCTGCGCCGCGCGAATTCCGGCGAGCACCTGCTCGAGGCCACCGAATCCGCCACTCATCTTTCTGAAGATCTCTTCAGCGAGACTGTCGAGGCTCACGGTGATGCGCTTCAACCCGTTTGCCTTGAGCTCGGCTGCATACTTTGCGAGCAGCATCCCGTTGGTCGTCAGGGCGACGTCTTCGACCCCGGCGAGAGACGTCAGCTCGCCCACCAGGTCCGGAAGATTCGCGCGCAGCAACGGTTCACCACCGGTGAGCCTCACCTTGCGCACACCGAGCGTCACGAACAGGCGCGTGAGGCGCACGATCTCCTCGAACGACAGGCGTTCGTTTGATTTCAGAAAACGATAATTCTCGTGGAAGGTTTCGCGCGGCATGCAGTACGGGCAGCGGAAATTGCAGCGGTCCATGACCGATATGCGCAGGTCGTGTAATGCCCGGCCGCGCGTATCCACCGGCACCGCGGTTCCACCCAGGGCAACGATCGGAAATTCAGTTCGAGCAGCCATCGTTCACCACCGGTAGAGACGCGTCACGAACCCCTTCGGCCAGACATTGGGGCCGGGCGGGAGTTCCACGAAGCCATCGGTACCCGCCAGCGACGTGAAATCCCCGGAACCATGCGTGGGCTTGGGCACGGCCCAGGGCCGGCCCCAGTCATCGTAGTTCACTGTGACCGGAAGAAAGAAGGCCATCAATGCCTTGAACTCGACGGCCTCAGAGATCGCGATCCGCTCGACCGCCGGGGCATCCTGCCCCATCGCCTGGTACAGCGCCGGCAGGACATAACGGGCGAGGCACACCAGGGTCGAGACCGGATTTCCCGGCAGCGCAAACACGGCCTGGCCGCTCTCCGCGACACCAAACCACATCGGCATGCCCGGCCGCTGGGCGATGCGGTGGAACACCAGCCGCACACCAAGTTCCTCGAGCACCTTGGGCACCAGATCGAATCGGCCCATCGACACGCCGCCGCTCAGGATCAATACGTCGTGCGTGTGGAGGTGGAGCGTGAGTCGCTCGCGCAGGGTCTTCAGATCGTCCGGCAGGTGATCGTCCGCCACGCGCACGAATCCGCGCTGGCGCAGCGCCGCGGCGATTCCATAGGCATTCGAACGGCGGACCTGATGGGAAAGAATCGGCTCGCCGGGCTCGACCAGCTCGTTGCCGGTGGAGATCACGATCACGGTCGGCTGGCTGCTGACCCGCACGCGCGACATTCCAGCCGAGGCGGCCACCGCAATTTCCGGAGCGCGCAACAAGGTCCCGACCTTGAGCAACAATTCACCCTGACGGCCGTCGGTGGCGCGGCGGTGCACGTTCTGCCAGCCGACGATCTCTGCGCCGGCCTTGAGACTCACCTGAGCGTCAGCCAGCTCGATTTGCTCGACCGGGATGACGGCATCGCAACCCTGCGGCAGCACGGCGCCGGTCATGACTTCGATGCACGCATCGCCGGCCAACAACCGCATCGGTGGATCGCCGGCGGCCTGCATTCCCTGCATTCGGAAGGTGCGCCGGCCGTTCCGGGATACGCTGCTGTCGACCGCTATGCCGTCCATCGCAACCCGATCAAACGGCGGTTGATCGCGTTCGGCGTAGACGTTTTCACGCAGCACCGATCCCATGCATTGCGGGAGCGGCAGCGACTCGATCGGCAGGCACGTGAGGTGCTGCTGGATGAGCGCTTCGGCTTCGGCGGGTGAAAGCATGGCTCGCGCGAGCCGTTGCCGGCTCGCGGGTGATCAGCGGCGGCGCATGTCAGCCGCTCTGCTTCTTCTTGTAGAGGCGCACCTGCTCATTGAAGCGTTCCACTACGGAAGTGACTTCGTCCACCGCGGCGTTGTGCTTTTGCGTGTGCTTGAGCTCATAGTCCTGCTTCTTCGCGGCGAGGGCCTTCTTGCCTTCTGCGCTCGAGTCGGCCTCCTTTTCCATGGCGGCGAGGTCCTCGTCGCTCTCGAGCTTGATGCAGCTCAGATAGGCGGTCATTTCCTCATTGTACTTACCGACGGCCTGTTTCGCGGCGAGCATGTCTTCCTTGGTGGCGGTTTCGCCATTGGGAATGCTCTCCGGAGCCTTAGGGTAAGCGCACGCGCCATGAGCGACCGCACCGCACAGTCCCGAAGCGGCAGTCAAGGCAACAATCAGCGTCTTCATGTCATTCTCCTGGGCTTCTTTCAGCCCGATCTGGCAATCGCTCATTCGCGAGGGGCGTATCTTATTATCCATGCCGGCGGCTGGCTATCCGGCGGGCCATCGAGGGGCAATCCGTTCATGAACCTGATCCGTTTTCGCATCGATCTGCCCAACGGCGAATCGATTGGGCCGGGAAAGGTCGAGCTTCTCGGCCTGGTGGGGCGCCATGGCTCGATCAGCGCTGCCGCGCGGGCAATGAACATGAGTTACCGGCAGGCCTGGCTCAAGCTCGAAAGCCTGAATCGGGCTCTCGATGCACCGGCGTTTGAAACCGTCACCGGCGGAAGCCACGGCGGCGGTGCCCGATTGACGGCCGCGGGGCGAGAGCTGGTGGCGCGATTCCGGGTACTTCAGGGCGCGCTCGAGTCCGTGGCGCGACGCCAACTGGCGCCATGGGTGCGCCGGGCGCGCAAGAAACGCTTGCGCACCCGGGCAAAGCTGCGATCGGCGAGGCGGCCTGTGAGCCGGCGTCATGGCCCCACCGCGCGTCGATCGAAGCGACGGCCCTGAGCCGCAACGGCTTTCACGAGAGCAAAGCAACGTTTGCCGGCCTTGAGATCGAGCTCGCGAACCGCGCTGTGCGTGATGCGTGCGAGCAGCGTGGTTCCGGCAACGGCTAGGTGGACCAGGACTGACCCGTTCAGAATCTCGAGACGCGTGATCTCAACCGACAGGATGTTGCGGGCGCTCACATGGCGCGGCGGCTCGAGCGCGATCAATACATCGTCGGCGGGAACATAGAGCCGCACGCGGCTGCCGGGTTCGATCTGCGCGAGCGCGACCCGCAACGACAACTCATCGCACCGGATCGTGGCCAGTCGCTCCGCGGCATCGATCCGATCGGCGATGCCTTCGAGTACGCTGCCGATGACGCTGGCGCCGACAATCGCGTGCAGCTCTTCCGACAGGCACATCTCGCGTAGCGGCCCACTCGCCACGATCCTGCCCCGGTCGAGCAGCACCAGGTGTTCCGCGAGCCGCAAGACCTCGTCGAAATCGTGGCTCACGTAAACGATCGGTATTCCCAACTGCTCGCGCAGCCTCTCGAGATAGGGAAGGACCTCGTCGCGACGCTCCGCATCGAGTGACGCCAGCGGCTCGTCGAGCAGCAACAGGCGGGGCTGCGCGAGCAACGCACGACCCAGGGCGACGCGTTGGCGTTCGCCGCCCGACAGCTCGCGGATGCGGCGTGCGAGCAGTGCCGCGAGTCCGAGCAGGTCGACGACGGCGTCGAAACGGATCGGCGCCTGCCGCCCACGAACGCGTCGCAGGCCGTATTCGAGATTGTGGCGGACGTCCAGGTGCGGAAAAAGCCGTGCGTCCTGAAAGACACAGCCCACCGCCCGATGCTCCGCGGGTACGTTCACGCCAGCGGCGGAATCGAATAGCACGGTGCCCTCGAGCACAATCCGGCCACGTGCGGCCGCGAGCAGCCCAGACAAGAGTGACACCACCGTGGACTTGCCCGCGCCCGATCGGCCGAAGAGTGCGGTCACACCCGGACTCGGCGCCGAAAAAGCCACCTCGAGCGAGAAGTGGCCTTGTCTTAAGCTGCAGTCGAACTCGAGCATGTCAGGGGCCCAGCCGGCGCCGCGCGAACCGCGCGAGCCACTCGGATAGCAGCAGTCCTGCAAGACCGAGCGAGACCGACAAGGCAGCGATTCGCACCGCGGCCACATCGCCGTCGGGCGTCTGTATCGCCGTGTACAACGCGAGTGACAGCGTGCGCGTCTCACCCGGGATGTTGGATACGAACGTGATGACCGCGCCGAACTCCCCGAGGCTGGCGGAAAATGCCACGATCCCGCCGGCAAGGATTCCCGGAAGACTGAGCGGCAGGGTGATGCTGAAGAAGCGGTCCCAGCCGCGTGCCCCGAGCGTGCGCGCGGCGGCTTCCAAACCGGGATCGATGTTCTCCATCGACAGGCGAATCGCGCGCACTACCAGGGGAAACGACATGACGGCCGTGGCGAGAGCTGCGCCCGAGGTAGTGAAGACGAGTCGCAGGCCGAAGTGTTCGCTGAGCCACGCACCTATCGGTCCGCGACTGCCGAAGATCAAGAGCAGGAAATAGCCTACGACGACGGGTGGCAGCACTAGCGGCAGGTGGAAAGCGGCGTCGAGCAGGGTGCGGCCAAAAAACGGCCGCCTGGCAAGTAGCCACGCGACCGCGATGGCAAACGGCAGACTCAATGCGACGCTGCGCGCCGCCACTTCGAGGCTGATCCTCAATGCCTGCCATTCATCCGGCGTGAACATCGTGATTACGGGATCACAAAGCCATATTTGCCAAAGACTTCGAGCGCATCCGGCGAGGTGAATTGTGCGAGCAACTCGCGTGCGCCGCCGCGATCGTGCCCGGACACGACGGCAAAGGAGTACCGGATCGCCTCGTGACTCGCCGCCGGAAACTCCGCGACGACACGCACCGACTTCGAGGCGCGCGCATCGGTGGCGTAAACGATGCCGAGCGGGGCTTCACCACGCTCGACCAGTGCCAGCGCCGTGCGAACGTTTTCGGCGCGTGTAAGGCGCGGCTCCGCGATGTCCCAGACACTGAAGTACTCGAGCGCCTGCTGCGCATAACGGCCTGCCGGCACGTGCACAGGATCCCCGGTCGACAGCCGGCCGTCGCCGAGAAGAGCCAGGAGGTCGAAGCCTTTGCTGAGCTCGACCGCGCGGGCCCGATCGGTCGGCGCAACCATCACCAGCCGATTGCCGATGGGTCTGATCCACGTACCCGCGGCGATGAGCCGGCGCTCATCAAGATATGCCATCCATTCCTCGTCGGCCGACAGGAATACGTCGGCTCCGGCGCCATTCTCGATCTGGCGGGCGAGCGTGGAGGTCGAGGCGAACGACAACCTCACGGAGCGCTTCGTATCGCGCTCATAGCGGGCGGCAAGCTCCGCGACCGCGTCGGAAAGCGAGGCGGCCGCGAAAACGGTGAGCGGAGGCGGGGGCGCGGTTTCTGCGCTCGCGCTTACGAGCGCCAGGGTCAGCGCCGCCAGCGCCGCCAGGATCGGGGCAGATACGGTGCGCATGCAAGTTTCTCTGTCGATGCGCGTTATTCTCGCGCGGATACAGCGAGATCGCCACTGCAGCGAGCACGTCGAGGAAAAGGTGGACGCGCTGCGCGTAGGTCGTCAGTACGCGACCGATTGGCATCGCTTCCTTGCGCTAAGCGGGCCCCGGGCAGCCTGATTCACCGGGTGATCCCGTTTGAGGTACGCTCCGGGCCCATTCTCCCGGAAAACTCCCTTGAATCGATCGAGTGAAACTGGTTCGCTGATTTCCCATGCAATTCACCTCGTGGTGCCGGTAAGCTTGTGACTTTCCAGCCCAATTCCGTGCTGGCACCGGAGTTGCTCGCTTCCAGCCAGATGCCCGCGCCCGTCGTCACCGCCAGCCAGCTGCCCCTGTTTCATGTCGTGGGGTTCTCCGGCCACCGGCAGCTCGCCAACGCCGCTGGTGCAGCTGCGGCGATTCGCGGCGCCCTGGAATTCCTCCAGCGACAGGTCCCGGGCGAATGGATTGCGCTGTCCTCGGTCGCCGGGGGCAGCGACCAGCTGTTTGTGCAGCAAGCGCGGGCGATCGGCCTGTCGTGGCATGCCATCCTGCCGCTGCCACGCGCGGAATTCGCCCAGGATTTTGCCCCCGCCGAATGGACAATCGTGGAGGAGACCCTGGCCAAGGCAGACCATCTGCGCGTCATCAGCGAAAACGGCGCCCGCGAAGACGCCTACCTTGACTGCGGCATGGAGACGGTGAATGGCGCCGATGTGCTGCTCGTTGTCTGGGACGGCCAGCCCGCGCGGGGCAAAGGCGGCACCGCCGACGTGGTCGAATATGCGAAGTCGATCGGCAAGCCGGTGATGGTCATCGACGCCACCACCCACGATACGCGCAAGGAAAACTGGACCAAGCTCGAGCTCGGTGACGCCAGCCTGGCAGAGCTGAATAAACTGCCGGAAACCACGAACGCTTCGGCGGAAAATCCCTTCAGGGCCCCCGATGCCATTTTTTCGTTCCAGCAGAAGTGTGACTACGCCGCGAGTCACGGGGCACCACAATTCCGCCGGCTGATTGTCTCGACGGTACTGTTGCATGTCATCGCGACGCTGATCGCTGCGGCGGTCCTGGCCTATGGCCTGCACCTGATCGCGCTGCCCTGGGTCGAACTGCTTTGCCTCGTCACCGCGCTGGGAGCGGCGCTGGCGCTGCGCCATCACCTGCATTCGCACCACAGCTGGGTGCGCTGCCGTCTCGCCGCGGAATTCTGCCGTTCGGCACTTGCCACGTGGGGCCTACCCCGAGCCACTCCGCTGTTGCAGGACCTCGATCTCGCGGGCGTGCGTGGCTTGACACGCGCGCTGCACATTCTGCACAGCCGCTCCTCCGCGGCGCGGCCAGTGCCAATGGAAGAATTCAGAAGAATCTATCTCGCGAAGCGCATCGATGACCAGCTGGCTTACTACAAGAAGCAGGAAAGCCGCGCGCTGCCGTTGTTCAGCCGGCTGAAACTGAGTTTCTGGATCGCCACCATTCTCGCGCTCGTGTTCACGGCGTGCTACGCCGTTGCCCGCACACTCGATCTGGGGTTGCCCGAGTGGATGCAGGCAACGGGGTTCGGTTTTCTGCCGATCTCCCTGCCGGTGGTGGCGGCGTCGGTCATCTCGATCATCTCGATCAACGACCTGCAACGCCGCGTGGCGCGCTACCGCGAAATGCAGACCATGCTCGAGGCCAGCCGCACACAAGTCACCTTCTGCCAGACGTGGAACAGCCTCGAGCGCATCGTGCTCAAAACCGAACGCGCATTGCTGCAGGAAGTGATCGAGTGGCACTCGATCATGAGCTTCAGCGAATCGCACTAGAGCGCGTCCGATGAATCCTCAGTTCAAGTACCGCGCCTTCATCAGCTACAGCCACGGCGACGAAAGCTGGGCCAAGTGGTTGCACAAGAGCCTGGAAACATACCGGGTGCCGAAGCACCTCGTCGGGACTGAGACTGTATTCGGTCCCGTTCCAGAACGATTCGCGCCCGTGTTCCGCGACCGCGACGAACTGGCTACTGCGACCAACCTCGGCGAGACGCTGATCAGGGCACTGGAACAGTCGGCCTTCCAGGTCGTGATCTGCTCACCGGCGGCGGCGAAATCGCGCTGGGTCAATGAGGAAATTCTGACGTTCAAACGTCTGGGCCGTGAGCGCCGTATCTTCTGCCTGCTCGTCGCCGGCGAACCTGGTGCCTCTGCGGTTCCGGAGACCGCGGAGCTGGAATGTTTTCCGAGTGCGCTGATCTACAAACTGGACGGGGATGGGCAGCTCACGGCGGAACGCAGCGAACCGATCGCGGCAGACGCGCGGCCTCACAAGGATCGCAGGCAGGACGTCCGGCTGAAACTGCTCGCCGGGATGTTGGGTGTCGGTCTTGATGAGCTGAAGCGGCGGGAAGCCCATCGCCGCCAGCGGCGCTTGATGGCGCTGGTCTCTGCGTCCCTCGCCGGCATGGTGATCACATCAGCGCTTGCCACGGCCGCTTGGATTGCCCGCAACGAGGCCGAACGCGAGCGCGGCCGCGCGGAGGCGGAAGCCGAGACTGCGCGGCAGACCACTCGATTCATCGTCGATCTGTTCAAGGTTTCGGATCCGAGCGAGGCACTGGGGAACCGGATCACCGCGCGCGAGATTCTCGACAAGGGCGCGGCTCGCATCGAAAAGGAGCTGGTCGACCAGCCGGCCATCCAGGCGACGCTGATGGACACCATGGGGACGGTTTACACGAGCCTCGGGTTGTATGGGGCTGCCATACCGTTGATGCGACAGTCCTTGGACAAGCGCAAGGCGCTGCCGGGTGATCAGGAAGCCGTGGTTGCGCAGAGTCTGCATCACCTGGGTGAGGCGTTGACGCTGAATGCCGACTATGCGGAGGCGGGGCAGCGCCTGCGGGATGCGCTCGCCATCCAGCGAAAGCTGCTCGGTGATTCGCATCCCGATGTCGCACGGACGCTCACCGCGCTGGCCGATGTCATGTCATTCACGGGCGAATATGCCAAGGGTGAGCCCTTGATCAGGGAAGCGCTGCGCATCAGGAGATCACTCTTTGGTGAGGTTCACGCCGACATCGCCGAGAGTATCGGCGACCTGGGTGCGAACTATGGCCAACGCGGCGAGTTCAAGCAGGCCGAGACTTATCTGCGGGAGGCGCTGGCCATGCAGCGCAAACTGCATGTTTCGGTTCATCCGCAGCTGGCAGAAGCCATGAATAATCTGGGCTGGGCGTTGATGGGTCTGAACCAGCCTGGCCAGGCCGAACCCTTGTACCGAAGCGCGCTCGAGATGAAGCGGCAGCTTCTCGGTGACGCTCACCCCGAGCTTGCTGCCGGTCTGAACAATCTGGCCTTTGCGCTCGAGACCCGCGGTGACTACGAGGGCGCGGAGACGGCCTACCGCGAGTCGCTGGCCATGAATCGAAAGCTCTTGGGCAACAGTCATCCGGAAATCGCGGTCAACCTGAGCAACCTGGCCTTTGTTTTGTACGCCAAGGGTGACCACCAGGTAGCGATCGAAATGTTGCGGGAGTCCCTGGAAATGAACAGGCGAGAACTCGGTGCCGAGCACCGCATGGTCGCTGGAGATGCGGCGAACCTGGCGTACTGGCTCATCGATACGGGTGCCTACGCAGAGTCGGCGCAACTGCTGGACGAAAGCCTGGCTATTCGAAACAAGGTACTGGGCGAAAACCATCCACAGGTAGCCAGCACGCTGACTGTCAAAGCGAATCTCCTGTTGGCCACAAGGCGCTTTGAAGAGGCACGGGAGGCGGCCACGGAGGCGCGGCGCATTCTTGCGGTCAGCCTGCCGGAGGAGCATTGGCAGGTCGCCATGGCAATGAATGCCGAAGGCGCGGCGCTCGCAGGACTGGGTGACTACCAAAAGGCCGAGCCACTGCTGCTTGGGAGCCTCGCGAGACTTTCCGGCTCGCCCATTCCCAACCTTGCCGAAGTGGGCCGGGTCCGCCTCGCCACGCTCTACGCTGCCTGGGGCAAGCCCGAGCAAGCAAGCAAGTACCAAAATAATTAGAGCTCGCGTTCGGTCACCCCCTGGCGGAATGGCGAATGACTGAAGATCGAGCTTGCCGGGGTTCCAAATGACAGTTCGCTTACGTCTGAACTGTTAGCATGGGTCCCAAAATCCCGTGCGCTGAGCCAGCAACCTCAGCAAGCAAATCCTCGCGTAGCGATTAAATAAAATACAAGGCGCAAGCACAATGCATTCTCGAGCCCGAAAAAACGCGGCGTCCGCCGCACTCGCCATATTTATGTCGCTAGGTGCCACCAGCGCGTGGAGCCAGGGCCAGGCGCAGACCACCAGGCAGACACTCGACCGTGTCGACGCCTTCAACTCGACTGCGGTGCTCGAGATGGCGTTCGACGATGTTAACCGCACCAAGGACTTCATCAATCTGGGCATCGTTGGAGCGAATTTTTCCACCTGTAAGCTCACTGCGACTGACGGAATCTTTTGCCTCGATGGCAAGGTCGTTCGTCACTGGCCGAATACCCAGGATCCGCTAACATTTGTCGACAGGCTGAGCTGTAACGATCCGGCCCTGGGACTCGATACAAAAAAGACCAACACCTGCACAGGAATGACAGTTGACCTGGCGGGAGCGATCTGGCTCGCCGGAAAAAAGGCCAGTACCCACAGTCTGATCAAGGTCATTGCAAAGGCGGCTGCGGCCGCATGTCCCGATAACACCTGGAAGCAGTTGTCCGGATCTCTCCATTGCGCAAAAGAGTTCTACGCCGGCAGACCGCTGCTCGTCGACCTCGACCCAATCGATGGCGACGTCGGCGCAGCATTCAAACCCTGCCCAACCTGCGCCGCGCAGTCCGGCGTTCTCGGTCTCGAGGAAAGAAAGACCGCGGTATTTTTCCCGGATCCCAAACCTGCCAGCACCAGCAGCCCGATCGTGATTGCCAGTGGCAAAGGCTGGAATCTCACTGGCAACGAGCAGCTGCTGAGCAGCGCGCTGCTGCAGGTGCCGAGCGGCAGTTCAGTGGGCAACTTTGTGCTGGTGACGACCACCAATGGTCGTGTTCTGGCCAAGGGTACCGACGTGACCGGAACCGCTTTCGAGGTATTCAATATTCCTGCGGAGCGGGTCCAGCCCTCCGTGCAGTGCAGCTTTGCTTCCCAGCATTACGGTATCCGCACGAGTTCCAAGTCGGGACGGGTCTACGTGACTGACCGTAACTATTGCCAGGTGCTCGCACTGCTTCCCGACGGATCGCCATTGACAACGCTGATCAATGCCAACGATGGCCAGGACCTGACCCTCTCGACGTCCGACTCTTCGGGTACCTATCCGCCCATCGGGCCGACAACTGCGCCCGGCATCAGCATCGATCTCGCGGACTGCAGCGTGAACTGCACGCTGCTCACCAACGATGATGGGATTGCGGCAGCGTCGCTCGTCGGGGTCAGTCTCGCCGAGGGCAGCAACTCAGGCGCCACCCTGTTTCAGATCAAGGGGATTCCTGACTGTCGGTACGCCGGCGAGCCGAATTTTCCAGCGGCATTGAAATCGGTATGTGACAGCACTGCCGGCGTGATAATCGACCCTGACAACGTGGGTCACCCGGCCGCGCAGCGCTTGAACGCAACGCCGCTGCTGCCCAAGGAAGTGAGGTCCTTGTTCGACAACAGCGGTGTTCCGCCCAACGGATTGCCGCCATTACTGATCTCGCGCCAGTACCGAGCGCAGGACCGGACCGATTTCATATTCGACGCATTCTTTGCAGTCACCGAGGCAGGTGTTCAGTTCCGTGACACATTCACCGCCGAGTTCGACGTGCCGGTGCTTGAGGGAGTGCCGGCGAGTCTCGGATGCCTGCCGGTTGCGGGAAATCTGCTCGCTTGGGATGTGATGACGACGGTGTCGGAGAAATTCAAGACGGTCGATGATCAGTACGTCGACATGCTGACGAATATTGGCTGTATCAACCCGACCAGGACCTCTGGAGAACGGCTCTCGCTGCTGCCGTACAACCTGGAGATTGCGCCCGATACCTACGGGCCCACGATCCTCAGCCCGATACCATCAGTCACCATGGGCAACGATGCCGTTTTCGCGCGGCTGGTCCAGTCCCTTTACGACGACCTGGAGTATGTGCGTCGTGAACTGGCCTGCAAGCAGGTCGATTCTGTGCCCAGCGGGGGTCCCGCGCCGCTTCCGACCTCGGTTTGCGTCACGCTCGCGAATACCTGGCAGAATGGATTACAGAAGCTCGACAAGTGCATCGAGGCCGCCTTTCAGCCGAAACAGAGTGCGGGTGATGAGAACTGCCAGTCGTTTGTCAGCCAGCTGACGAATTACCGCGCGTCATTGCCCGCGACGACGTCTCCATCGGACGTGGCAAACCGCCTCGGTGAGCTCAAAGTGCGGGTGGATGTGATCCGCCATGTCTTCAACACGCGCTTTTTGCCATCGATACCCGCGGCCGGCTTCTGCAGGGAAAAGGATAACGATGGCAACCCCGTGACGTGCCCTGATCCGTGGCAGTGATCGCCACTTCACCGTGCCGATGCGTCAACCGCGGAAGAATCGCATGAGATCCGGGGTCGGCTGGCCAATTGAGCGTTG
>Ga0209640_10000554_pt1 | contig 29297 bp, 28 predicted proteins | sample RifCSP10_1_FD_184018 | JGI IMG/M metagenome (GOLD analysis project Ga0209640, IMG submission 184018) | Soil microbial communities from Rifle, Colorado - Rifle CSP2_sed 10_1 (SPAdes) (version 2) | ecosystem: Environmental > Terrestrial > Deep subsurface > Rock core/Sediment | place: Rifle... | reverse complement strand
CGAGCTTCCCGAGCAGATCCTCTGTCGTCCCGACTGCGCGGGCCTCTGCCCGGTGTGCGGAAAGGATCTGAACGTCGAGCCCCACGAGCACGCCGAGCGCGAGCCCGACCCACGGTGGGCTGCTCTCCGCGAGCTGCGCGACCAGCTCTCGTAGCTGGGGCGAGACCGCGGAATCCGACCGCGCGGATTCAGGTCGCGCGAAGATCCCTGGTGCTGAGCAGCTCGAGTCCGCTCTCGCGGCGTTCGTGGTCGTGTCGCACGACCGTCGGTTCCTAGAGGCCGTCGCAACGACTCGCGAAATCTCGCTTTAGCTATAGTCAGCAGCCGCTCATGGCCGTCCCCAAGCGGAAAACCTCGAAGGCGAGGCGCGACAAGCGCCGCGCACAGCACGGGATCTCCGTCCCGCGCGTCCAGGTCTGCCCGACGTGCCGGCAACCGAAGCGACCGCACCACGTCTGCCCGAACTGCAAGACGTACAAGGGCCGCGACGTCGAGCCGCTTCGGGTCCAGGCCCCGTAGCGCTCCATCCATGATTCGGGTCGCCGTGGACGCGATGGGCGGCGACCGCGCCCCGGAGGAGATCGTTGCCGGTGCGGCGGATGCGGCGTCGTCCGAGATCGAGCCCGTTCTGTTCGGACCTGCAGGTCTCGACACGCTGGGCGTGCGACTCGTGGAGGCAAAGGACGTGATCGAGATGGACGATCACGCCGTCGAGGCGGCGCGATCCAAGTCCGACTCGTCGCTCGTTCGCGCCGTTCGCGCCGTCGCCGACGGCGAGGCTGAAGCGGTCGTATCGGCAGGAAACACCGGTGCGATGCTCGCGGCCGCGCTCCTGTACGTCCGCCGGCTACCCGGCGTGCACCGGCCCGGCATCGCGGTCGTGATCCCGACGCGACGTGGCCCGAGCGTGCTCATCGACGCCGGGGCCAACGCGGACGCGCGCCCCGAGCACCTCCTCCAGTTCGCCCACATGGGCGCGGTCTTCGCCGAGGAGGTCCTCGGCGTGGCAGACCCGGAGATACGACTTCTGTCCATCGGCGAGGAGGACGAGAAGGGAAACCAGCTCACGCTCGATGCGCACGAGCTCCTGCGCGGGAGCTCGCTTCGGTTCGCGGGAAACATGGAAGGCCGGCTTCTCCTCGAAGGAGCTGCTGACGTCCTCGTCGCCGACGGCTTCACGGGCAATGTCGCGCTCAAGACTCTGGAGGGGACCGTTCAAAGCCTTCTCGCTTCGCTTCGCGGCGAGCTCGACGCGTCGCTGCGGGGGAAGCTCGGTGGTTTCCTCATTCGTCCCGGGGCCCGACGGGTGCGCGAGCGCCTCGATCCCGAGACGTACGGAGGGGGTTACCTCCTCGGGCTCCGTGGTCTCGTGGTGATCGCCCACGGCTCGAGCTCCCGGGTTGCGATCGCGAACGCGATCAGTCTCGCCGCGCGCGGCGTCGAGCATCGGATCGTCGAGCGGCTGGCGGAGCGGCTCTCCGAGGCTGCGTCCTCCTGAAAATGGCCTGGGGCACCTGGTCTCGGAAGGTCGAAGGAGCCGTCGCGGTTGGGGCCGGAGGCCGGCTCTGCCGGCCGGGAGGCTGGTGGCCGTCGGCTGTGTCGAAGAGGCAAGGAGGGCGATTGGTGTTAGCATCGGCGCGCTCCACGACCCCGACGGCAGAGAGGTGAGGTCCCAAGGTGGCAAACTCGCGTGAGGAGATTCTCGAGCAGGTCAAAGGCGCGCTGAGCGAGAAGCTCGGTATCGAGGAGAGCGAGATCACGGAAGAGGCGTCCTTCGAGGAGGACCTCGGCGCCGATTCGCTCGATCTGGTGGAGGTCGTAATGGACCTCGAGGACCAGTTCGGGCTCAAGATTCCGGACGAGGACGCTCGCGAGCTCACGACTGTCGGCAAGGCGATCGACTACGTCATCGCGCACCAGGGCTGAGACGCTCCAGCAGGACGGCCCGGCCGAGCTCGGCCGTCTGATTGCCGAGCTGCCGGCCGCCAGGCTCGAGCAGGTCTTCACCCACGCGTCGTGGGCGGAGGACCGCGCGGAGTCGTACGAGCGGCTCGAGTTCCTCGGCGACAGCGTCCTCGAGCTCGCGATCGCGCGGGCGGTCTTCGACCGCTTCGGGGACGCGTCCGAAGGAAGGCTCGCGAAGATCCGCGCGCACGTCGTCTCGCGCCAGAGCTGCGCCGCCGTGGCAAAGGAGCTGGGCCTAGGCGAGCGCCTGCTCGACTATGCCGGAGACGTCCAGCCGGACGAGCTCCAGCGCATATCCCGAAGCCGGAACGTGCTTGCAGCCGTGCTGGAGGCCGCCATCGCCGCGATCTACCTCGAGCACGGGTTCGAGCGCATCGAGCCGGCCATCGTCGGGGCGTTCTCGGAGAAGATCGAGTACGCCCGCTCGAGCCACGTGGACTACAAGACGGAGCTCCAGGAGGCGCTCGCCCGGTCGGGGCGCCAGGTCCACTACACGGTGCTCGAGGTCGAGGGCCCGCCGCACGACCGGAGGTTCGTCTGCGCCGCCCACGTCGCGGGTGCCCAGCTCGGCATCGGGAAGGGCTCGACCAAGAAGGCCGCGGAGCAGGAAGCCGCCCGCCAGGCGCTCGAGGCGCTCGGCGTCGTCCCCGAGCGAATCTAGCGTCACGGTAGACCGGACGACCGCCGTGTGTTAGACGGAGATATGGCGGCCGGCATTGTCGGCAGGAACAACGAGCTCGCGGCGATCGCAGAGTTCCTCGATCAGGAGCGACTCCCCTCGGCGCTCGTGCTCGAAGGCGACGCCGGGATTGGAAAGACGACGCTCTGGCGTGCAGGCGTCGAGGCGGCCCGAGAGCGGTCCCAGCTCGTGCTGGTGGCCAGGCCGGCGAGCGTCGAGACGGAAATGCCGTTCGCGGGCCTCGGCGATCTACTGGGCGAACGTGTGGAGCCGATCCTCGACACGCTGCCTCCGCCTCAACGACGGGCGCTCGAAGCGGCGATGCTGTTCACCGAGGAGGAGGGCGCGCCGCCGCAGCCGAACATGATCGCAGCGGCCGTCTTGTCGAGCCTTCGCGCCCTCTCGAGTGTCGGTCGGGTGCTCGTGGCCATCGACGACGTGCAGTGGCTCGATCCACCATCCGCGAGCGCCCTCGAGTTCGCGATTCGCCGTATCGGTGAGGGCGTGCCGCTCGAGCTGCTGGTCGGCTGGCGGACCGTCGGAACCGAGCATCCTCCCCTCGGTCTTGCCGGCGCGCTCGACATGCGCGTTCGCCGACTGCGAGTCGGCCCGCTCAGTCTCGGTGCGATACATCGGGTGATCACGGATCGTCTCGGACACCCGCTTCCCCGACCGTCACTCACGCGCATTTACGAGGTGTCGGGCGGCAACCCGCTGTTCGCGCTGGAGCTTGCGCAGGCGATCGAGCGGCGTGGTGCGCTCGACCCGGGAGCAGAGGTCCCTCTGCCGACAAATGTCGCCGAGGCGCTCGAAGAGCGTCTCGCGACGCTACCGGCCGATACGAGGGAGGCGCTCTTGGCCGTGGCGTCGCTCGGGACCGCGACGCTCGACATCCTCGAGAGAGCCTTGGGACCCGAGGCACGAGCCGCGCTTCAACCCGCGTTTGACGCCCGCATGCTCGTCCTCGAGGACGAGCAGGTTCGCTTTGCACACCCGCTGACGCGAGCCGCCGTGTACAGCGAGGCGTGGCCTGCCCGCCGTCGTGAGCTCCACCGAGTGCTGGCCCACGTCGTCCCGGATCCGGACGAGCGTGCCCGACACCTGGCGCTGGGGATGGCCGGTCCCGACGCCGAGGTGGCCGCGGCCCTCGAGGGAGCCGCGCACCGGGCTCGCTTTCGCGGTGCACCTGACGCTGCCGCCGCGCTGGCGGAGCAGGCCTGGCGAGGAACGCCGCCCGAGGACGCCGGCCCGGCATGGCGGCGCGGCCTTCTCGCCGCCGAGTACCACATGCAGTCCGGTGACATCGCACGCCTTCGTTCGCTCTGCGACGAGCTCCTTCCGCTTTCGAAGCCGGGCAACGAGCGCTCCCAGGTTCTCGCGCTGCTCTCGCTCGTTGCGGCGCGGACCGAAGGCGGCCCTGCTGCACGGTCGCTAGTCGACCGTGCGCTCGCCGAGGCTGAAAGCACGCACCAGCGGCAGTCGGTCGAGTCCGACTACACGACCCTTCTGGTGCAGGGGGGAGACGTCGAGGCCGGAGCACTCCACGCCCGAGAAGCACTTCGTCTCGCGGACCAGCTCGACGATCCGACCACGGTGGCGGACGCGCTCGCCCTCGTCGCCGCATGCGATCAAGTCCTGGGTCGCGGCCTGCGCCGTGATCTTCTCCAGCGCGCCGACCGGCTCGCCAAGCTCAGGCGGACGGACGGGATGCACGAGACGACGAACGCCGTAAGAAACATCTTCAACTGGGGCGTCGTGCTCTCCGCGGCTGACGAATTCGCCGACGCCCGCGCGCGCCTGGAGTCGGCGCAGCGCCTGATCGAAGCCGAGGGTGTGATCCAGTCCTTGCCGGAGCTTCTGCGTGTTCGCGCCGATCTCGAGTGCTGGGCGGGCGACTGGGATCTCGCACTCGAGTGCGTCGAGGCTTGCGAAGAGGCGGCGGAGCAGACCGGCCAGCCGCAACGCCGGGAGAACGTCAGATACGCGAAGGCGTTCGTGGCAGCGCATCGTGGCGAGGTCGACTCCGCTCGAGAGCTGGCCGCCGAGGGCGTCGTCCGCGCCGAACGGGTTGGAATGGTTCGCGAGCTCCTGCGGAACCTCGGCGTTCTCGGGTTTCTCGAGCTGTCGCTCGGCGATCCGACTGCAGCGACCAGCTACCTCCAGCGGGCGGCCGACGTAGCTGCCTCCGGAGGGTTCTTCGAGCCGGGCAGGACTCGCTTCCAGGGCGACCTCGCCGAAGCGCTCGTCGAGCAGGGCAGGCTCGACGACGCCGAGAAGCTCGTGGCCGAGCTGGAAGTCTCCGGTGAAACGACCGGGTACCCGTGGACGATTGCGACTGCGAACCGCTGCCGGGCGCTCGTCTATGCGGCCGGGAGCGAGCTCGAGGTCGCCGAGCGGTCACTCGAGGACGCGCTCGCCGCCCACGAGCGGCTTGGGAACCCGTTCGAGCGTGCGCGAACGCTCTTTGTGCTCGGGCGGGTGCAGCGCCGGACCAAGCGGCGGGCACATGCGCGCCGGACGCTCGGTGAGGCGCTCACGACATTCGAGGAGATGGGAGCTCGGCTGTGGGCCGAGCACGCAAGGCACGAGCTGTCGAGGATCCCGGGTCGGAGAGGACGCGACTTCGACGAGCTCACCGAGGCCGAGCAGAGAATCGCAGCACTCGTCGCCGAGGGATATTCGAACAAGGAGGCCGCTTCGGCGCTCTTCGTGAGCGTGAAGACGGTCGAGGCTGGTCTGACGCGGATCTATCGCAAGCTCGGCGTGCGGTCGCGCACCGAGCTCGCGCACCACCTCGCGGGCGCGTCAAAAGAGTAGGGAGATCTCCGTTTCAGCGCCCGCGGCGGGCTTCTAGCCTCGTCGCATGGCCAGCTTCCTCGTCGAGTCATACGCACCCGACCTGAGCGACGCGGGGTTCGCGCGGTCCGTAAATCGCGCCCGCGAGGCGGCGGAAGCCCTTCGCGAGTCGGGCGTGCGCGTGCGCCATCTCCGGTCGTACGTCGTGCCGGAGGACGAGATGTCCTTCCACGTCTTCGAGGCCGCCTCGGTCGACGAAGTCTTGCGCGCGGTCGAGCTCGCGGGTATCGCGCTCGGGCGGGTGGTCGAGGCGGTCGGCGTGAGGAGCGATCCATGAGCGGGAGCGACCAACAACCACAGGAGGTGGAGAGATGAAGCCCGCGAGAGTTCTGTTTCTCGGTGCAGTGGTCCTCGTCGTGGGGACTTGTGTCGCCGGCGCGACGGCCGGCAGCCAGGCGACGACGGCCGGGTCGCCGGTCAAGCTGGTCGGCAGCTGGGGCAAGGCCGGGAACGCGAACGGCCAGTTCAATAACGCGTTCGGTCTCGCGACCGACAAGGCCGGGAACGTCTATGTCGCGGACACCGACAACAATCGCATCCAGGTCTTCTCGGCGAAGGGCGCATTCCTTCGCAAGTGGGGGGCGACCGGGGTCGGGAACGGGCAGTTCCTGAGCGCTCAGGATGTCGCGATCGATTCGCAGGGCGACGTCTGGGTGGCTGACTACCGGAACGACCGCGCCCAGAGGTTCAGCGCGGGCGGGGGATTCCAGCAGGCGATCGGCAGCCAGGCGCCAACCGGGGCCGGGGTCGACGCGGAGGGGAATCTGTACCTGGCCGAGTACCGTTCGGGAAAGGTCGCGCGCTACGACAAGGCGTCGGACTACGCCTTGGCAAAGGCATGGGGAGCACTGCAAGCGAGCGGCGACCTCGAGGTGTCTCCCGACGGGAGCCTCTATGTCGCCGACAACCGTGGTCTGCGGGTGGTTCGCTACGACCTCGACGGAAAGCAGCTGGGCTCGATCCGCGGCGGGTTGAGCTCGCCGATCGGGATCGCCGTCGACCTCGACTGCAACCTCTGGATGGCGAACATCGCGCAGCGTCGTATCGAGAAGCGCACCCCCACGGGCAAGGTGCTCGCGACGGCGGCCTCACCCGACCTGATCGCAGTCGATATCGCCGTTGGACCAAGAGGAGACGTCTACGCCTCCGACAACGGGAGCAGGAGCATCGCCCACTTCGCGGAGGACAAGTCGAAGCCGGCGACCGCCAACATCCCGGGCAGGCTCACCGTGGCGAAGGGGCCGGTCGTCAAGGTGCCGTACACGCTCAGCGGGGTCGCGTGCCCCGAGGAGATCGGTGCGACGGCGACCCTGAGCGGGAAGGGCATTGCGGGTACGGCGGCTGGGTTGAAGCTGAAGGCCGGGAAGAAGACGGTGATCGAGATCAAGCTCGCGAAGGGCGCGCTCAAGAGCGCGGCTGCAAGTGGGCCGGCCACCTTCAAGATCGTCCTCAAGACGAACGGGCGACCGACGACGGAGACGCGCAGCGTCACCGTCGCCGTCCCAGCGGGAGTGAGGTAGCTCGTCAGCGCAAGCCGGTGACGACATGAGAAGCGCCGCGGAGACCGGACCCTCCTGGTTTCCGCGGCGCGTTCCTGCCGAAATGCGGAACGTGATCGGCCTGAGGAAGGGGGTGCGCGGCGAAGTCGGGGACCTCCGGCGCGGGCGTGAGAATGCGGCCTCGGTGCACCTGCGCTCGCTCCGCAGTCTCAGGTCCTTCTGGAGCTCTGGCGACAGCCGTCGGGAGGGCTCGGGCCCGAACGGGTCCGGCCATTGGCTGCGCTGGCGAGGCGCTCCCCAGCCGGCAAAAGACTAGGGGTACCTCTGTTTCGCCCGAGGCAGCGGGCTCCTAACGTCGCAGCATGCCCAGGATTCTCGCGAGCCCGAGTCCGTGAGCACCGAATCGTGAGCGGCCAGCATTTCCTCGACGAGCTCGCACGTCGGCTCGCGGAGCCGATGCCGCGACGGCGTGCGCTTCGGCTGCTGGGAACGTCTCTCGCTGCGGTCATGGTGCCCGCGGTAGGGCCGCGGATGGCGCGTGCAGCACTCTCCTCGCATCCTGAGTGTCCCGGGGACTCGCGGCTGTGCTCCTATGAGCCCGAGCCCGGCCTCACCAAATGGTTTTGCTGTCCGCCTCCGTTCAACCAGTGGCAGTGTCGCGCCCCCGGCGAGCGCGAAAAAAAGTGTCACGACCCCTGCACCGCCTCGGGCGGAGCTCCCTGCTCGTCCACCAAGAAGGACGCCGGGGGCCATACGAAGTTCGAGTGCTGCGCACGCCAATTCGGCGAAAAGTGCGAGGACGGGGCCTGCAAGGGCTGCCCGGATAGCACCACCCCCTGCATTCCCGCCAAGCGTGGCGACAGAGAATGCTGCAAGAGGGGAACGTTCTGCTGCTTCAACAACACGAGCTCGGCGTGCTGCGGCCCCAAGCAGAAATGCAACGCGGCCAGGCCTGGAGCGGCGGCCACATGCGTGTGCAGGTCTGGTGCCGGATCGAAGTGCGGATCCGACTGCTGCGGGACGGGCGAGAGTTGCTGCGGCGGACGGGAGTGCTGCACGAAGGGGCAGACGTGCTGCGGCGCCACGTGCTGCGACAACGGCCGGGAGTGGTGCCTGTACAAAGTGGAAAAGACGCCGGGCGAGGAGCTCGGGGTCCCCCAAGTCTGCAAGAAGCAGTGCGCGCCGGCGAACAGGTGCGGAGGGAACTGCTGCGGCACGGGTTACAAGTGCAACAAGAGGAAGGGTAGATGCGTCCCGGCGTGATGACTCATGGCGTCGCGGCGGCGCTTGCCACTGCCGACTTGGTCGTGGTCGCCATCGCGCTCGTGCTCGGCGCGGTCTTCCTGACAGCGGGGTTCGCGAAGCTCCTTGACGGCGTCGGGGCGCGTGAAAGCACGCGCTCGTTCGGCGTCCCCGACCGGTTCGTGGGTGCCGTCACGCTCGGGCTTCCCCTCGCCGAGCTGTCGATCGGCCTCCTTCTCCTTCCGGCCGCCACCCGCTGGTACGCGGCGACTGCCGGGCTCGCGCTGTTGCTCGTCTTCTCCGCGGCGATCGTGGCGGCGATGGTGCGGGGCGAGGCCCCGGACTGCCATTGCTTCGGCCGGCTCCACTCCGCGCCGGCCGGTTGGGGTGCGCTCGCGCGGAACGGCGCGCTCGCGGCGGCGGCGGCGGCGCTCGTCATTGCCGTAGGTCACGACGATCCCGGGCCAGGCGCGTTCACGTGGGTCTCGCGCCTCGACGGCCTCGAGTGGCTCGTCCTCGCGCTTGGCGTCGCCCTGGTTGCGGTCGCGGCGATCGGCGGCTACGCGGTGGCTCACGTGCTGCGGAGCTACGGCCGTGTCCTCGTCCGCCTCGATGCGGTCGAAGGTCGTCTTCGCGCAGCCGGTTTCGACCTCGAGGAGCCGGACGACGTCCTGCAGCTCGGGCTCGCTCCGGGGATGCCGGCACCGGCGTTCTTGCTGCCTTCTGTCGACGGTGACCGCGTCGCCCTCGGCGACCTCCTCCGGCCCGGTCGCCCGGCGCTGCTCCTCTTCACGAGCCCCACATGTACGCCGTGCTCGATGCTCATGCCCGAGGTCGCGCGCTGGCAGCGCGACCACGCCGATGACTTGACGGTCGCCTTGCTGAGCGACGGCGACGGAGAGCTGATCCGCCGCGAGGCGGCGAAGCACGGGCTTGAGCACGTGCTGGTTGACGAACGCCTCGCCGCCTACGAGGCCTACCAGGCGAACGGCACTCCGAGCGCCGTGCTGGTCGGCGACGACGGCACCATCGCCTCCTGGCTCGCAGCCGGAGGCGACTGGATCGAGACCCTCCTACAGGAGGTTCTCGGCGGGGCGGGTCGCGCGCCCGGGCTTCCTCTCGGCTCGGAAGTGCCCTCTGTCCGGCTCGAGTCGCTCGAAGGAGACGAGACCGAGCTTGCGGAGCTCGTGACCAGGCCGACCGCGCTCCTGTTCTGGAACCCTGACTGCGGCTTCTGCCGCGCGATGCACAAGGACGTCGTGGCGTGGGAATCGTCACCGCCACCGGACAGCCCCGCCCTGCTGATCGTCTCCGCCGGTGCCGTCGAGGGCGTCCGCGCCGAGGGTTTCGCGTCACCGGTTCTCCTCGACCCTGCATGGGCCCTGTCGACAAAGCTCGGCGCCAATGGGACGCCCATGGCGGTGATCGTCGACGGCGAAGGCCGGATCGCGTCTTCGCTGGTGACCGGAGGTCCCGCCGTGATAGCGCTTCTTCGCGCGGGCGAGCTCTCGGCAACGTCCTGACGCTTCAGCACGGCTGCGGTGCTGAAGCTGAAGGCCGGGAAGCAGACGACGATCGAGATCAAGCTCGCGAACGGGCGCCTCAAGGCGCGGTCGCGAGCGGGCCGGCCACGTTCAAGATCGTCCTGAAGACGAACGGGCGCCCGACGACCGAGACGCGCAGCGTCTCGGCGGTCGTCGCGAGCGGCGTTCGCTAGCTCCTCGGCGGCCCGCAGGGTGCCGCGCCGTCCGTCGTCGCCGTGAAAATGCAGCTCCGGTGCACCTGCGCACGCTCCGCATCCGCGGGTTCAAGTCGTTCCCGGACCCGCTCGAGATCACGCTCGAGCCGGGTGTGGCCGTCATCGTCGGCCCCAACGGATCCGGCAAGTCGAACATCGCCGACGCGGTCGTCTGGGCTGCCGGCTCGCTGACGCCGTCCGAGCTACGAGCCGAGAAGGCCGACGACGTCCTCTTCGCCGGCGGGGGCGACCGCAAGCCGGCCGATCACTGCGAGGTCGAGCTCGTCTTCGACAACGAGGACGACGCGTGGCCCGAGCTCGACTTCAGCGAGGTCTCCATCACGCGGCGGCTGATCCGAGGGGCCGAAGGGCAGTACCTCGTCAACCGGGCGCCGGTGCGCCGCACGGATCTCGTCGAGCTCCTCGCCGACATCGGCCTCGGCTCGGCGATGCACTCGATCGTCGGGCAGGGGAAGGTCGAGCAGGTGCTCGCATCGAAGCCGGAGGACCGGCGTGCCTTCGTGGAGGAGGCGGCCGGGCTCGGAAAGTTCAAGCGCCGCCGGCACCGCGCGGAGCTGAAGCTGGCGCGGGTCGCTCTCCAGGTCGAGCGCGCACGCGATGTCGAAGAGGAGGTGCGCAAGCGCCTTCGCCCGCTCGCTCTTCAGGCGACGGCTGCCGAGCGCGCCGAGAAGCTCGCGCTCGACATCGCGTCGCTCCGCGCCAGGATCGCCGAGCTGGACCTGACCGACTCGGGCGTGCGGCGTGCGGATGCGGAAGGGCGGAGAGATGCGGCGGCCCTCGCTCGCCGCGGCGCTCAGTCCCGGCTCGAGGGGCTGCTCGCAGATCGCACGCGCGCCGAGGACGAGCTCTCCGACGCCGCCGGCCGGCGGGAGGCCGCCGTTGCGGCTCTGTACCGGCTGCAGGGTGGTGTCGAACGGCTGGGACTTCGGGCCGAGTCGGCGACCGCGCTCTCCGAGCGGCTGCGGAGCGAGCTCCCGGCGACCCCAACGGACGCGGCGGAGCCGAACGCCGCTGCGCGCCTCGAGCTCGAGGCGACACTGGCTTCCGAGGTGGCACGGATCGCCGAGCGCGAGCGCGCCGAGCTTGCCGAGCGCGCCGCGCTCGCGCGCGAGCGAACGCGCGCGCTGGAGCAGGCTCTGGCCGAGCAGGAGGGCCTTCCGCCCGCTGCGCGTGCGCTCGCCGAGCAGGGTGCGAGCCTGGCGCTCGCGGCGCTCGAGATCGAGCCGGGCGCGGAGCGGTCGGTCGCCGCGGCCCTCCGCACGCGCGCGTCCGCCGTTCTCGCGGCCGATCCGACGGTTGGCCTGGCCCTGCTGCAGCGGGCGCGCGCCGCGGGGCTCGGCAGCCTCACGGTTCTCACGGGCCGTTCGCCACAGGAGCTCGTGAGCGAGTTCCCGGTCGTGCCCCTCGCTGCGCTTCTCGATGTCCAGGTGGCGTCCGTGACTCCGGAGGGCTTCGGCTACGACCCCGCCCGCGGCGAGCTCTGGTTCGCGGGCGAGACGGCCGAGGCCGTCCTGCTCGAGCTGCAGGCACGGCGGCGGACGCTCATGGCAGAGACCGCTGAGCTCGAGGAGCGCGCTGAAGCGGCCGGCGTCGCGGCCGAGGAGGCCGCGGAAAGAGCACGCGCGGCCGAGTCGGCGTACGGGCGTGCGGTGCCGGCTCGGGGGCGCGCGTCGATCGACGCACGCGTCCTCGGCCGACTCGTGGAGTCCGCCGGTGCCCTCTTGGAGGGGATCACCGCCGCGCAACGCGCCGCGGAACGCTTCGACGCTCCGCTCCGAGCGCGCGTCGACGCCGGTTCGCTCAAGTCGGGCGAGCTCGGCGACGAGCTTCGCCGCCTTGGCGCCGCGGAAGTGGGGCTGCGCCAGGAGCTCGAGCAGGCGAGTGAAAGATTGACGACCGCAGAGGTCGAGATCGCCCGCCTGGATGCCGAGACGCGCGAGGCGAAAGGCCGTCTCGAGGCGGCCGGGACGGTCGATCCGGCGGAAGGCGACGACCGTGACGAGCTCGCAGCCCGGGTCGAGCGGCTCGAAGTGCGCCGCACCACCCTGGGCCAGGTGAACCCGCTCGCACGCGAGGAGTACGACGCGGAGAAGGAGCGCCTCACGGACTTGCAGACGCAGCGCCAGGATCTCGAGCAGAGCCTCGCGGAGCTCGAGCGGCTTCGCGCCGAGTTGGCCGAGACCGTCGAGCGGCGTTTCGCGGAGACGTTCGCAGCAGTCGCAGAGCACTTCGAGGAGGTCGCAGGCACGCTCTTTCCGGGCGGCGAAGGCCGTCTGCGGCTCGTCGAGCCGGAAGAAGAGGGCGGGGAGCCGGGCGTCGAGGTGGAGCTTCGCCCCGCCGGGAAGCGGATTACCCGCCTCTCGCTCCTTTCGGGAGGGGAGAAGGCACTCGGCGCGATCTCGTTCCTGTTCGCGCTCTTCCTCGCCCGGCCGTGCGCCTTCTACCTCCTCGACGAGGTCGAGGCCGCACTCGACGACACGAACATTGCGCGCTTCGTCGAGCTCCTGCGCCGTTATTCCGACCGTGCGCAGTTCGTCGTCGTCACGCATCAGAAGAGGACGATGGAGGCCGCGGATATCCTGTACGGCGTGACGATGGGACCCGACGGCGTGTCGCAAGTGGTCTCCCGGCGCCTTCCCCGGCATGAGCAGCCCGTCGCCGCAAGTGCGTGAGTAGAACGTGGGCCGAGCTTCTCGGCGACGAAGCCACTGCTGCTGACGAGCCGGAGCGAACCGGTGTCTTCGCGCGCGTTCGCGAGTCCCTCGCAAAGAGCCGGCGCGCGCTGACCGAGCAGCTCGCTTCCGCGGCCTTCGACTCGGGCGACGACGAGGCCTGGGAGAGGCTCGAGGAGGCGCTCATTCGCAGTGACGTCGGTGTACCCGCCACCGCTGAGATCGTCCGGCGTCTCGAGGCCCGCGGCGTCGCGGGAGGACTCGAAAACGCGCTCGCGGAGGAGGTGGAGACGATCTTCGGGAGTCCTCCCACCCTGGCGCTCACGGGTAAGCCGAGCGTCGTCCTGGTCGTCGGCGTCAACGGCACGGGGAAGACCACGACGATCGGCAAGCTTGCGCAGAAGCTGCGCGAGCGCGGCCGCTCGGTGCTCGTGGGCGCGGCAGACACCTTCCGAGCGGCCGCCGAGGAGCAGCTCGAGATCTGGGCCGAGCGAGCCGGCGCGGACTTCGTCGGCTCGCCGCGAGGAGCCGATCCGGCGGCCGTCGCCTTCGACGCGATCGAGGCAGGGCGTGCCCGCGGTCACGACGTGGTGATCATCGACACTGCCGGGCGGTTACACACGCAGTCGAACTTGATGGCCGAGCTCGAGAAGGTGAGCCGTGTGATCGCCGCCCGTCTCGAGGGTGCCCCGCACGAGACGCTCCTCGTCGTGGACGCGACGACCGGCCAGAACGGCCTCGAGCAGGCACGCCTGTTCGGGGACGCCGTCAGCGTGACCGGTGTTGTGCTGACGAAGCTCGACGGCAGCGCGCGCGGTGGTGTCGCGATCGCGATCGCCGCCGAGCTGGGCTTGCCCGTGAAGCTCGTCGGCGTCGGCGAGGGCGTGGACGACCTCCGCCCGTTCGACGCGCACGACTACGCGCGAGCGCTCGTCGCCGGCTAAGGCTGCGCAGGAAGAATCCCTCGATCGAGGGCTCAACTCCGTTGCAAGCGGCCGAACCGCCGCGTAGGCTGTGGCCAACACCCTGTATGCGACGCAGGGAAGGAGGACTGGGAATGGCTGTCGCAATGTTCATGCACTGGCCGGGGGTGACATCCGACCAGTACGACGCCGTCATGGCGAGGCTCGGCCTCGACGCGAACCCCGCTGCGGGCGGCGTGCTCCACATGGCGGCCCTGACCGACGAGGGTCTCGAGGTGTGCGACGTGTGGCAGACGGAGCAAGCCTTCCACAGCTTCCTCGAGCAGCGCATGCTGCCCGTCGTGAGCGAGCTGGTGATCGGGGGAGAGCCCGAGATCAGGATCGTTCCGCTGCACAACCTCTACGCCGGCGACCCGGACATGATCGACCGGATCGGCGCAATTTCCCTCCCGGCTGCGGTCGCTGCCTGGGCCAGCTGACGTCTCACGGCGGCGCGGTCTCCGGGCCGCGTCGCCGAAGGGACACTATGATCGCGCCGTGGACGAGCAGGGCGAAACGACGATCGCATTTGGCCCGGTGGGTCTGGCCGGGTGCGCGCTGCTGCTTCTCGGCATCCTGAAGCGCAGCCGCTTCGTCTCCCTGCTCGGGCTCGCGGGAGTCGTCGCCGACGTCACCGTCGCCGAGCTCGGCGGCTTCAAGGCGATGAACGAGACTCGCTCGGCCGAGCGACTGTCAGACCCTGGCGAGTAGCTTGGTCGTACGGCGCCAGTCCGCCGCTACGTACCCGGATCGCTCACCCGGAACCCCTTCACCCACTGATTGTTCGGACGAGTCCGAATCGCGATGTCGACCGTGAACCATGCATCGTCGAATTGCTCCAGACCTTCGGCGAACGAAACCCCCTGCTTCTCGAGCCTCCCTCGGAGCTCCTGTGCCTTCTTCTGGGCGTAGTCGTCGAACGCTTCTTCGAGTGTCCTTCCGGTGCCGTCCATCTCTACCTCCTCGAACGGTTGGTGGGGCGACATTACTCGTCGGTGCCTGCCGAGACAACCTCGGGGACCAGCACGTCGTGCCCAAGGCGTGCGCCTTCGGCTTTGAGCTTGGCAAGGCTGTGTTCAGTGAGGACTGCCTCGAGCTCCGACGTGTAACGATCGAGGACGGGGAGCTCGAAGGAGTCCAGCGGCTGATCTCTCCGCAGGGCCTCCGCCGCGCCGATGAGCCGCGCCGCGTCCTCATGGGATCCGTCCGCTGCAGCGGCGCCGGCCAGGATGACGAGACAACGGGCGCAGGAGCGGTCGTCTTCGAGATCGGTGTAGAGAGCGAGGCTCTCACGCGCCCGCTCGCGGGCGCCGACGGCGTCGCCGGCGAGGATGTCGAGCTCGGCGAGCATGAACTGCGCCGCGGCCATGTGCGGTGCCTCGCGGAGCTCCCGGGCGAGATCGAGTGCTTCCTCGAAGGCTTGCCGAGCGCGACCCAGATCGCCTCCTTGAAATGCCGCCATGCCGAAGTTGTAGACCGCATCTACCACGAGGAGAGGATCGTCGGCCCGGCGACTGAGCGCGACGGCCTCCTCGTATTGCGCCAGGGCGCGCTCGTGCTCGCCGCGGACCCAGCCGACGTCACCCACTGCCATCAGGGCGAACGCGATCGTTCGCTCGTCGCCCAGTGCGCGGGCAACCTCGAGCGCCTGCCGTCCGAGAGATTCGGCCTGCTCGGGCTCGTCCCGTCTGAGAGCGACGAAGCTGAGATAGGAGAGCGCGACGACTTCGTCGTACCCTCGCTCGCACTCACGGAAGAGCGTGATCGCCTCCTCGAGCAACGGTACCGCACCATCCCAATCGCTCTGCCCCATCGCCATGTGCGCAGCGCTCCGCAGAGCGAGTGCGCGCACGTCGGCTGGTAGCTCCTCCGCTCGCGTGAGACCCTGCGAGAGCCACCGCTGCGCCTCGGTCAGGTGTGCCTGAGCGCGCCAGAAGCGCTCGAGCGCATTGGATGCCCGGAGCGCATCCTCCGCTCGTCCCGAGCCGAGGAACCAGTCGAGCGCGGCCCGGATGTTGTCCAGCTCACGCTCCAGGCGCTCCAAGCACTCTGCCTGCTCCGGGCCTTCCAGCTCTTCCTCTGCGGCCAGGGCGACCTCGAGGAACCGCTCCGCGTGCCTCTGGCGGAGGTCATCGAGCTTCCCCGCGGCGGCGAGGCGGGAGACGGCGTCCTCGCGCACGGTCTCGAGCATGAAGAACCTGACCTGTCCGTCCGTGACCTCGCCGCGAAGCAGGCTCCCGGCGACGAGCGCTTCCAGATCTGCGAGGAAGCTGGATCCCGCGCCGGCGACCGCTCGGCCGTCCTCGAGGGTGCAGCCGCCGGCGAAGACGGCAAGCGCCTGGTGCAGCTCGCGCTGGCTCTCGCCGAGAAGCCCGTAGCTCCAGTCGATCGTCGCCCGCAGGGTCCGCTGTCTCGCCGGGAGATCGACCGGCCCCTCCATGTCGAGGGCGAGCCCCTCGTCGAGCGCACGCAGCAGCTGGGCGGGCGGCAGAACTGCAAGGCGTGCTGCCACGAGCTCGATCGCGAGCGGCAGGCCGTCCAGACGCCTGCAGATCTCGCGCACCGCGGGGAGCATGTCCTCGCGCAGCACCACACCCCGTGCCGCGGCCAGCTCGGCGAAGAGGGTGGAGGCGTCGTGGACTGGCAGGGGCTCGAGCGGAACGACGTGCTCGCCGGAGAGGCGAAGGGGCGCGCGACTGGTCGTGAGGATCTCGAGATCGGGAGCTCGATCGAGGAGGGCGGAGATCGTGCTCGCCGCGGCCGCGAGATGCTCCATGTTGTCGAGGAAGAGCAGCGCCCGGCTTCCCGCCAGCGCGTCGGCGATGCTCTCCGCGAGCGGCCGCTCGGCCGACTCGCGAACGCTCAGAACGCGTGCGATCGCTGCCGGCACGAGCTCCGGGTCGGAGATCGGTGCGAGCCCGACGAGGTGGACAGGGCGCTCGACCGCCGCCAGGCCGGCGGCCTCGAGCGCGAGCCGGCTCTTGCCCGCTCCCCCGGGGCCGGTGATGGTGACGAGCCGCACTCCCGGGCGGGCGAGCAGTGCCAGCGTCGCCGTCAGGTCCCGACGTCTCCCGACGAGACGGTGGTGGAGCGCCGGAAGCGTCGCCCCGCCGAGCGTGCGCAAGGGCGGGAAGGTCTCCGGCAGGTCCGGTGCCTGAAGCTGGAAGAGCTGTTCTGGGCTGGGGACGTCCTTGAGCCGGTGGCTGCCGAGCGGGCGGAAGGAGACTCCGCTCCGAGTGTCGTCTCCGAGGAAGTCCCGCGTCGTACGGGAGACGACGACCTGGCCACCGTGCGCAGCGGAGCAGATGCGCGCCGCCACGATCACGTCCACCCCCACGTAGCCCTCGGCCTCGAGCTCGGGCTCACCCGTGTGGATCCCGATTCGCAGGCGCAGGGCCTCCTCCGGCGCCCACGGCTCGGCGGCGAGCGCACGCTGGATCTCGGCTGCCGCCGCCACCGCGTCTCGCGCGCGCGAGAAGGCGAGGAAGACGCCGTCCCCGGCCCAGTCGACCTCATGGCCACCGTGCCTCGAGGCGGCGTCGCGCACGAGCTCGCGCATGCGGGCGCGTGCCGGCGCGAACCGCTCGCCGAGGGCGTGCAGGAGCCGCGTCGATCCCTCGACGTCGGCGAAGAGCAGCGTCACCGTGCCGGCGGGAAGCTGCTTGCGCGGACCGGCACTTGCAGCCATGTTCAGACGAGTGTACGAGCCTCACGTCGCCGCTCCAAGCGGCCGAGCGTCACCGCCCCGTCTCTACACTGGGCCGACCGTGTTCGACACGCTCTCAGACAAGCTTCAGGGCGCCCTCGGCGGGCTGCGGACGGGCGGCCGGCTCGACGAGGAGTCGATCTCGAAGGCCATGCGCGAGGTTCGGCTTGCGCTTCTCGAGGCCGACGTCAACTTCGAGGTCGCGAAGGAATTCACCGCCGCGGTCAAGGAGCGTGCGCTCGGGCAGGAGGTGCTAAAGAGCCTCTCGCCGAGTCAGCAGGTCGTGAAGATCGTCCACGAGGAGCTGACCGCGCTCATGGGGACGGGCGACTCGCGCCTCGCGTTCGGGCGGCCACCGACCGTGATCCTGCTGGTCGGCCTCCAGGGCTCGGGCAAGACCACGGCCGCCGCGAAGCTCGCTCTCCTCCTTCGTCGGGAGGGCAAGCGCTCCGGGCTCGTCGCCTGTGATCTCCAGCGCCCCGCTGCGGTCGACCAGCTCGAGCAGCTCGGCCGGCAGATTCAGATTCCCGTGTACGCGCTGGAGCCGAAAGACGCGGTTGCGGCAGCGCGCCGGGGGCTGGACGCCGCGCGCCGCGAGGGCCTCGACGTCGTCATCGTCGACACCGCCGGACGCCTCCACGTGGACGAGGAGCTGATGGACGAGCTCCAGCGGATCGGTGAGGCGACGAAGCCCACGAACGTCCTCCTCGTGCTCGACGCCATGACCGGGCAGGAGGCGGTGAACGTCGCAGTCGCATTTCAGGAGCGGGTGGCATTCGACGGCGTGATCCTGACCAAGCTCGACGGCGACGCCCGAGGCGGCGCCGCTCTCTCGGTCCGAGCCGTCACCGGCCGGCCGGTCAAGCTCGCGTCCGTGGGAGAGAAGCTCGACCAGCTCGAGTACTTCCACCCCGATCGCATGGCGTCGCGGATTCTCGGCATGGGCGACGTGCTCACGCTCATCGAGAAGGCAGAAGCGGCAGTCGCCGAAGACGAGCAGGCAGAGATGGAGAAGCGGCTCCGTGCCGGCGAGTTCACCTTCGACGACTTCCTCGCGAGCTACGGAATGCTGCGCCGCATGGGACCGCTCCAGGGCGTGCTCAAGCTGGTGCCCGGTCTCGGCAAGCAGCTCCAAGGGCTCGACGTGGACGAGAAGCAGCTCTCGCGGGTCGAGGCGATCGTGCTCTCGATGACGCCGCAGGAGCGTCGGATGCCACACATCATCTCGACGCAGCGGCGCCGCCGGATCGCCGCCGGGAGCGGGACGTCGATGGACGAGGTCAACAAGCTCATGGCCGCCCGCAAGCAGATGGCGAAGATGATGAAACAGTTGGGCAAGGGGAGGATGCCCGCGATGCCCGGGATGCCGCCGCCCGGCCGCCGCTGACCTCAGCAGCCGCCGAGGGAGGCGCGGTTCCCCTTCGCGACTCCCGGGATCGCCCCTCCCCCCGGGGGTTCGGTGAGGTTTGCCGTCACGATGAGGGCGTTCCGACCTCGCTTGCCGCGATTGCCGGCCACGCGAACGCAGCTCACCCTGTTTCCGCGCGCCGTGGGTCCGATTCCACCGATGAGCCGAATGACGGCGTGCGGGCCGGCGATTCGGTTGTTGGTTATGCGAACGTCTCGCACGACTCCGCGACGGCTGTAGTGCCACCCACCAACGAGCACGATGCCACCCGCGCTCTCGGTGAATGTCTCTCCCGGCAACGGCTTCGCGCCTCCGGTCGTGATGCGATTCGCGTCGATCGTAACGCCAGTGATCCGGTTCCCCATCGCGTACGTGCCCTCAAAGGGAAGGATGTCGCCTGCCCAGAGGTAGACGCCCTTCCCCGTCATGGTCGAGCGGATCACGTTCCGCTCGACACGAACGTCCTCGACGACGTTTCGCGATGCCCCGCCAGCCGCTCCGGCCACGATGCGTACTCCCGCCGCCAGGGAGCCGCTGACCGAGTTCCGGGCTATCTCGACACCCCGCAGCACGTTGTCGCTCGGGTACTCGATTGGCCTGGTGTCAACTGCCCACACGTCGCCGCCGGCTTGGAGAACGATGGCGAAGCAGCACACGCGCGGCCCCTTCCGTACGAGATGAATCCGGTTGTCCAGGATGCGTACGCCGCCGATCGAGTTCGCCGGCGAGCGCTGGAGGCCAGAGGCGACGACGATCCCTCCATCTCCGTTCACGCCCTCGATGGTGTTGCCGGCGACGAGCACGTCGGATATGCGGCCCTGGGTCGCGTTGCCGTGCAGATCGATCTGGACTGCTGCGCCGCCTTGCGCGGGCACTCTGCTCGAGCCGAGCCGGATCACATTGTTCGTGATGGCGAGGCGCTCGATGCGGTCGCTGACGGAGGACGTAATACCGAGTTCGAGTCCGAATCGCCCGGTCTCGATCGTGTTACCGGAGATCGTCGTGTTCGTCCACCGGTTGTAGGTCGGGCAGCGCATCGTGAACGAGTTGCACTCCTGCCCTTGGTATGAGTCCATCGCGATCCCCGTCGCCCGCGCTCCTCCGCGGATAACGAGATTGCTCATGGTGTTGTCCGCGAACGTGAGGCGCCTCGGAAACCCGGAGGTACGCCAGGCGGTCTGCAGCTGGACGCCCACCGGAAACCGTTCGATCGTCAGCGCGTGAAGCCGGTTGCCGCTCGAGAAGATGTGGAACCCGCTGTATCTCGAGGAGGATGACTCGGGCCGAATCGCGATGTCGGGGCTGTCGTCGCCGTCGATGTCGCCGTCGATGGTCACACGGCCGCCTGCGAGCATCAGCGATCCGCGGTTTGGCTGCACGTTGTCGGGCGCCAGGAGCGTGATCGTTCTGCCTGCGAGCGCTGGAGCGAAGCGGATGGTGTACATGCCCGGGTCGTTGTTCGTCGCCTCGACGGCCTCGCGCAGCGAGATCCCGTCAGGCCCGGGGTTCGCGAGCAGCTCGGCAACGGTCACGATGTCGCCGTTCACGCCATCCGCGGCCGTCGTAACGACGATCTCGACCGCTGTCGGCGCCGCCGCGGACGGCACGACGAGAAGGCCGCACGAGGCGACTGTCAGGAGGAGCTTCGTGCCGGCAGTATCCCACGGCCCGCGCCGAAATCGGCACAATGGCCCGTCCACTCGAAACGCTTCCAAGGAGACAGATGGCTGTAAAGATCAGGTTGACGCGGGTCGGGTCGAAGAAGAACCCGATCTACCGCGTCGTCGTCGCAGACTCGCGCTCGCCCCGCGATGGGCGCTTCATCGAGATCGTCGGGCGCTACAACCCGCAGACGGACCCGTCGACGATCGACCTCGACGAGGCGAAGATCAAGGACTGGATCGCCAAGGGCGCACAGCCGACGGAGCCCGTCTCTCGGCTGATCAAGGCCGCCATTCCCGACATGAATGTCGGGAATGGTTAGAGAGCATGGTCCCGCGGCGATCTTCGGGGTTCTGCGCTTCTAACCCTCTTACGCGAAGCGGAAGAGGGCGTGGCTGAGCTTCTCGAATGGATCGCGCGCCGGCTCGTCGACGAGCCTGACGCCGTTCGCGTCGAGACGGAGGAGCGCGAGGACGCAATCGTCTTCCATCTCCACGTCGCACCCGACGACGTGGGCAAGGTCATCGGCAAGCAGGGCCGCATCGCTCGAGCCCTCCGGAGCATCGTCCGCGCGGCAGGGGCCCGGGCCGAAGAGCGCTACCTGCTCGAGATTGCCGACTGACCCGAGCCGGGAGGTCGTCCGGGTAGGTCGAGTCGGCCGCCCGCACGGAGTCGACGGCGCGTTCGTCGTGGAGGAGGGCAGCGAGGATCCCCACCGGTTCGACGTGGGAGCGACCTTGCTCGCCGGCGGCGAGCCCGCGACGGTTGTGATCTCACGCCGGGTCGGCCGCGGCAGGCACGCGATCAAGCTCGACCGCCACGTCGACCGGGGCGCGGAGCTCGCGGTGCCTCGAGACATGCTGCCGCCTCTCGACCGCGGTTCGTACTACGTCGCCGATCTCGTGGGGATGGAGGTGGTCGACGAGGGCGGTGCGCGACTCGGGGTCGTGCGGGACGTTCTTCCGGGCCCTGCGAACGATGCGCTCGAGCTGGACTCGGGCCTGCTCCTGCCGCTCGTCGAGGACTGCGTGCGCGAGATCGACCTCGACAGGCGTCGGGTCGTTCTCAACCCCGGGTTCACGGACTGACGGCTACGGTTCCCCGTCGTGCGCCTCGATGTCTTCACGCTGATCCCGAGCGCATTCGCGTGGCTGCAGGAGCGCCGTCCGGTCGCCGCGGTGCTGGGAACGGAGCTGGAGCTGCGGATCCTCAACTACCGCGACACCACCCCGCTCAGCGCCGGACAGGTCGACGACGATCCCTACGGTGGCGGTCCCGGGATGGTGCTCCGGATCGACGTCGTCGCCGCGGCGTTCGACGCCGTCTACGGCGGAGTGCCCGGGCATAGGGTCGTCGCGCTCTCACCCCAAGGGCGTCAGCTCGACCAGGCGCTCGTCGAGGAGCTCGCAGCCGAGCCTGCGCTCACTCTGCTCTCTGCGCGCTTCGAGGGCTTTGACCAACGAATCCTGGATCATCTGTGCACCGACGTGGTCTCCATCGGGCCGTATGTGCTCTCCGGTGGGGAGATCCCCGCTCTCGCTCTCGTCGACGCAGTCGTGCGACGCCTCCCCGGCGCACTCACCGAGGGATCGGGAGAGGTCGAGAGCTTCTCCGCGGCTCTCGACGGAGGTCTCGAGTACCCGCACTACACGCGTCCGGCGGAGTTCCGCGGATGGGAAGTCCCGGAGATCCTCCTCTCGGGCGATCACGGGCGAATTGCCACGTGGCGGCGGGAGCATGTCAGGAGTGCCACGTGAGCGAGACCGACGAGCAGCGGCGTCCTTCGGTCGACGTGACGTCTGAGCCCGAGGACGGCAGGCTCGACCCCGAGTGGCGCATGCCGGAGAAGCCGTACGAGCCGCCGCCGCCGGCGCCGCCGTTCTCGTGGCCGCTCCCGCCGCCGTCGACCTCGGCCGAGCCGAGTGGGAGCGCACACGAGTTCCATCATCCGCTCGACCGGGTCACGGGTCGTTTGCCGCGGCGACTCCGCATCGCGGTCGACTGGATCGTCACCATCGTCGGGGCCGTCGCGATCGTGCTTGCGATCAAGGCGTGGGTGATCAACCCCTACCGCATCCCGTCCTCCTCCATGGAGCCGACACTGCACTGTGCCCGGCCAGCTCCGGGCTGTGAGTCGCGGTTCTCCGACCGCGTGCTCGCAAATCGGTTCATCTACCACTTCCGCGACCCGCAACGCGGTGACGTCGTGGTCTTCGAGACGCCGCCGGCCGCAAAGGCGAAATGCGGCGCCGGAGGGACCTTCGTGAAACGGATCGTCGGGCTCCCCAAGGAGACGATCCAGATCCGGCTGCGACGTGGGGCGGCGTTCGTGTACGTCAACGGGCGCAGGCTCGAGGAGCCGTACATCGAGCACGACCGACGGGACATCGGGCCGGAGGAGAAGTTCAAGGTGCCGGCTGCCAGCTACTTCGTCATGGGCGACAATCGCTCGCAGTCCTGCGACTCGCGCGTGTGGGGGTCCGTTCCCGAGAAGAACCTGATCGGAAAGGTCTTCATCACCTACTGGCCGCCCAACCGGATCTCGTTCCGCTAGGCGGTGTCGTGCGCAAGAGCAGAATCTGCGAGCGCAGATTCTGCTCGCGCGAGATCCTGACCGGCAGCTTCGCGTGCTGCGCCCTCCGGTCGCACACCGCGAGCCGCCGCTGTTGCGATTCGCTACCATGGCGGCCCGGCCCCGGCTGCCCTCCTTTCCGATGAACACGACGATCGAGAGCCTCGAGCAGCGCCATCTGCGCACGGACCTGCCTCAGTTCAAGGCGGGCGACACGCTTCGCGTGCACTTCAAGGTCATCGAAGGCAGCCGCCAGCGGATCCAGGTTTTCGAGGGCATCTGCATCAAGCGGCAGGGCTCCGGGTTCCGGGAGACCTTCACCGTCCGCAAGCAGTCGTTCGGCGTCGGGGTCGAGCGGACGTTCCCGCTCCATTCGCCCAAGATCGAGAAGCTCGAGGTCATGGCGATCGGCGACGTCCGCCGCGCAAAGCTCTACTACTTGCGCAAGAGAGTGGGGAAGAAGGCGCGCGTCCGCGAGCTCCGGCAGGGGTAGCCAGTATTCTCGGCCGCGTGGCTCGGTCCAGCGGCCAGCGTCTCCTCGGGTTCGACAGGCGGCTCGGTGTGCGTTTCGTGGCAGGGGCGGACGAAGCCGGCCGCGGATCGCTCGCGGGGCCGCTCGTGGTGGCGGGGGTCCTGCTCGACTACGAGCTGCTGCAGGGCGCCAGGGTGCGCCCGCTCGCGTCGTTGAACGACTCCAAGCAGGTGTCACTGCACGAGCGCGAGGCGCTCTTCCGAGCGGTCGGTGCGTGTGCGGCCGCGATCAGCGTGCGCATCGTGCCCTCGAGCGAGATCGACCGCTCCGGCCTGCATCGGTCGAACCTCGCCGGGCTTCGCGCGGTGCTCGCCGATCTCTACCCGCCGGCGGACGCCTGCCTCGTCGACGGGTTCCGACTCGGACCTTCGGCCCCGCCGCACCAGGCGATCGTCGACGGGGACGCGCGGAGCGCTGCGATCGCGGCAGCCTCGATCGTCGCCAAGGTCGTGCGAGACCGCGTGATGCGGCGCCTGGACGCCCTCTACCCCGGGTACGGGTTCGTCTCGCACGTCGGCTACATCACCCCCGCACACTCCGAGGCGGTCCGCGCGCTCGGCCCTTCGGCTCTGCACCGCCGCTCGTTCCAGGCCGCCTGCTACGAGGCGGCGTGAATCGCGGAGAGCGGCGCGCCCTCCGCCACTATCGCCTCCGCGGCTACCGCCTCCTCGACGCCAACGCGCGTGTCGGCCGGTACGAGCTCGATCTCGTGCTGCGTCGCGGTCGCCGATTGCTCGTGGTCGAGGTGAAGGAGAAGAGCGGTGCCGCGTTCGGGGATCCGCTGGAGATGATCGACCGGGAGAAGGTTCGCCGTGTGCGGACGGGAGCGCAAACATGGCTGGCCAAGCATCCTGAGCTCGAAGGCCTCGATCTCACGTTCGAAGCCGCAGGTGTTCGGGGCCGCAGAGTCGAGCGTGTCCCTCTCGGATAGCTGGACACGGACCTCTGGCGGCGGGATCATGCGCGGGTGACGCGCGCACTCCCGACCGGCGTCGTGACCTTTCTCTTCACGGACGTCGAAGGTTCGACGAAGCTCCTGCACGAGCTCGGCGACGCCTACGCGGATGCGCTGCACGATCATCGGCGCATCCTGCGCGCGGCATTCACGGCACACGACGGCGTCGAGGTGGACACGCAGGGCGACGCCTTCTTCGTCGCGTTCGGCCGTGCGTCTGACGCTGTGGCCGCGGCCGAGGCCAGCCAGCGGGTCCTCATCGACGGCCCGATCAGCGTGCGCATGGGCCTGCACACGGGCGAGCCGCGCCTGACCGCGGAGGGGTACGTCGGGCTCGACGTCCACAAGGGGGCCCGGATCGCCGCCGTCGGACACGGAGGGCAGGTGCTCCTGTCGCAGGCTACGCGAGCACTCGTCGACGCGGACGTGCGTGACCTTGGTCCTCACCGCCTGAAAGATCTGACCACACCCGAGCGCATCTTTCAGCTCGAGATCGACGGGCTCCCCTCGGAGTTTCCGCCTCTGAAGACGCTCGAAGCGGGCATGCGGAACCTTCCGGCCCCGCGCACGTCGTTCGTGGGGAGGAGCGACGAGCTCGCCTCGATCGATCGCATGCTCGACGAGCCCGACTGCCGCATGCTGACGCTCGTCGGGCCCGGCGGGGTCGGTAAGACGAGGCTTGCGCTCGAGGCGGCCGCTCGCCGGATCGACCGCTACCAGCACGGTGTCCACTTCGTTCCGCTCGTCGGTGTCCCGGCACCCGACCTGCTCGCGCCCGCCGTCGCCGAGAGCCTGCAGTTCCAGGTCGACAGTGCGCACAGCGCGATCTCCGCTTCTGACCAGCTGGTCGACTACCTACGCGAGCGCGCGACGTTGCTCGTGCTCGACAACTTCGAGCACCTGCTCGACGCGCGGGACCTGCTCACCGAGGTCATCGAGCAGGCCCCCCAGGTGGAGCTGTTGACGACCTCGCGGGAGCGCCTCCAGGTGCAGAGCGAATGGGTGCTCGACCTGGAAGGGCTCGGGAACGGGAACGGGCACGCGGGCGACAGCGCAGCAGTGCGTCTGTTCGTCGATCGTGCGCGGCAGGTCGACAGCGGATACGCGCTCTCCGACGCGGAGCGTCCGCACGTCGAGCGCGTGTGTGACCTGGTGAACGGGATGCCGCTCGGCATCGAGCTCGCGGCGGCCTGGGCTTCGACCCTCCCGTGCAGCGAGATCGCCGACGAGATCGAGCGGAACCTCGGCTTCCTGGAGACGTCGATGCGCGACGTCCCGGAGCGCCACCGGAGTCTCCGCGCCGCGTTCGAGGGTTCGTGGCGTCTTCTCTCGGACGACGAGCGGCGCGTGTTCTCGCGACTTGCGGTCTTTCGCGGCAGCTTCGCGCGGGATGCCGCTGCGGCGGTGGCCGGAGCCGGCCTGCCTGAGCTCCACGGGCTGGTGAGCAAGTCGCTGGTGCGCCGAGCCGGGCTCGGCCGCTTCGAGTTGCACGAGCTGCTCCGCCAGTACGCCGGCGAGCGCCTGGCGGCTGAGCAGGCGGAGCTCGCGGATGCGCGAGAGAGCCATGCGCGCTTCTACCTCGGGATGGTCGCCGCGCGGGCCGAAGCGCTGCTCGCCGAGCACATGATGGAGGCTCGCGACGAGCTTCGCCTCGAGGTCGACAACCTGCGGGTCGCCGCGGAGTGGGCGGTCACGCAGTGGAGTGAGGACGAAGCGCGAGGGGTCCTCTCGTCCCTCGAGCTGTTCTTCTGGGCGCACAGCTGGCACGAGGGATCGCAGACGTTCGCGCAGTTGGTCGACCTGCTCGAGTCCTCGCCTGGCGGCCCACTCGACGTTGGAAAGGCGAGCGACGTCTTGCTCAGCGCACTTGCGTACCAGACCTATCTCGGAAGCGCGCTCGGCTATGACGAGAAGCTGGACGCAATCGCGCGTGCGTGTCTACCGGTGCTGCGTGAGCGACGGTTGACCAGAGAGCTCGGGGTTTGCCTGCTCGCACTCGGCACGAACGACTGCTACCGGGACGTCTACGCGGAGTCAGCGGCCAATCTCGAAGAGGCCGTCGACGTCGCGCGATCGGTAGCCGATCACCTCGTCGTCGCGGCTTCCCTCTCCTGGCTCGGTTTCGTGCGTCTCCTCCTCGACGACCTCGGAGGGGCCCGAGAGGCGTTCGAGGAGTGCCACGCGGTTTCGGCGGAGCTCGCAGGCCCTTTGATGCTCGGCTTCGCACTCAGCAAGCTCGGGCTGCTTGCGGCTGCGGAGGGTGACTACGCGAAGGCGATCGACCTTCACCTCGAGGCCCGCGACGTCTTCGCCGGGTTAGGCGATCAGGGCGGTGCCGGCTACACGTTGAGCCGCGCCAGCGAGAGCGCGTACTGCCTCGGAGACTACGAGCAGGCGATGCAGCACGCGGTGGCCGGCTACGAGGGCTTCGAGAGCGCGAATCATCGCTGGGGTATGACGGCTGCACTCTGCCGGCTCGGGTTCGCGGCCGCGGCGCTGGGACGCTTCGACGAGGCTCGAGAGCATCTGCGCCGCGCGCTCGAGCTCGCGCGCGAGATGCAGGCAACGTCACTCCTTCTGCTCGCGCTCAGCGGCTACGGAGTGCTCCTCGCGCGGGAAAGGGCGGATCGACGCGCGGCCGAGGTGCTGCTCTCTTCGCTCGGCCACGAGGCGATGCCGGCGACGTATCGGCTCGTTGCGCAGCCCACGCTCGATGCGCTCGAGGCCGAGCTCTCGCCTGAGGAGCTCGAGGACGCGCGGGAGGCTGCCGCGGCCGCGGATCTCGACGGCCTCGTCTCGCAGGCTCTCGGGGAGCCCGTGCGCTCGCCGTAGCCGGGAAGGACTGTCCGCCTCGGTCCGAAAGATGGTGGGGTGGCAAGAACACAGGCCGCTCTCTACGAGGAGATCGCTGACGGTCTCCAACTTTCTTGGACGGAGGCCGAGCTCCCGGAGCGTGTGCGGACGAAGCACGTCCATCGACTCCATCCGTACCTCGGGAAGTTCGTCCCACAGCTCGTCGAGGCGCTCCTCGAGCGGTATGTCAGGCCCGGAGGACGTGTCCTCGACCCGTTCGCCGGATCGGGAACGACGCTGGTCCAGGCGCTCGAGTCCGGATACGACGCGGTCGGGATCGACGTTGCTGCCTTCAACTGCCTGCTGATGCGGGTGAAGACCGCCTCGTACGACGCATTTCGTCTCGAGAAGGATCTTCGCGACGTGCTCTCCCGCCGCGGGAGCTCGACGGAGCGTCCTCGCGGGTACGTTCAGGAGTGGTATGCGCCGCGGGCTGCCGCCGAGCTCCTCCACTTCCGGTCGCTCTTGGCCGAGTACGAGCACGCCGATGTTCTGCGCGTCGTCCTCGCGCGGGCGGCTCGGTCGGCGCGGCTGACCTCCCACTTCGACCTCGACTTCCCGAAGCTCCCGCAGCGAGAGCCCTACTGGTGCCACAAGCATCGAAGGACCTGCCGGCCGGTCCAGGAGGCGGACAAGTTCCTCTCCCGCTATCTCGTCGACACGCTCGACCGGCTCAAGGGCTTTCAGCGCGTCAGGGATCGCGCGCGCGCGGCCGACGTCGTGCACGGTGACGCGCAGGAAGCCGCTCTCGAGGGGCCTTTCGATGGGCTCGTCACGTCGCCGCCGTATCCCGGCCTCATCGACTACCACGAGCAGCACCGCTACGCGTACGAGCTGCTCGGCCTCGACGATCGACGCGAGCGGGAGCTTGGCGCGGCGGCTCGCGGCACGAGCCGGGCAGCGCTCGAGAGCTACGTCACCGGTATCTCCAACGTGCTCCGGCGCTGTGCACATGCGCTCGCCCCCGGCGCACCGGTGCTGGTCGTCGTCAACGACCGCCGCGCGTTGTATCCGGAGATTCTCTCGCGGAGCGGGCTTCGGATCGTCGACCGCCTCGAGCGCCACGTGAACCGGCGAACGGGACGGCGCTCCGGCGAGTACTTCGAGTCGGTCTTCGTCTCCGTAAGGGAAACGTAAGAAGACCCGACGCGAAGGCGGGATCGGCCGGTCGACCGGGTAGCCTGGCTCGTAGGCCACCCGGAAAGGGGAACGACATGCGAAAGCTCCTGCGCCGGCCCTCGCCGGCCATGGTTGTTGCTTGCATCGCGCTGCTCGTCGCGCTCGGCGGGACGAGCGTGGCGGCGGTGAGCCAGCTCGCGAAGAACAGCGTGGGCACCGCGCAGCTCAAGGACGGCGCCGTGACGAATCCGAAGCTCAAGAACAATGCGATCAACTCGGCCAAGGTGGCGAACCGCTCGCTGCTGCGGGCGGACTTCGCTCCCGGTCAGCTGCCCGCAGGGCCCACCGGCCCGCAGGGGCCTGCAGGCCCACAAGGGCCAGCCGGAGCGGCCGGGGCCGCCGGGCCCGCCGGCGTCATCGGCGCGATCGCGGTCAGGTCGCAATCGGTGTCGGTCGCCGGTGGTGTGGCCGAGAACGGGGCCTACAACACGGCGGAGGTCCAGTCGCTCTGCGCGTCCAACGAGCGTGCGATCTCCGGTGGGACGGGCTGGAGCGACGACAACACAGGCCTCGAGCTGTGGACGCAGCGGCTCACCCCGGTCCTCAACGCTTCGAATCAGGTGATCGGGTTCAAGGGCGCGGGCGGGAACGACAGCGGACAATCGAGCACCTTCATCGTCTACTCGCTCTGCTACACGCCCTGAGCCTTGCGCAGACCGGAATCCGCTGACGCTGGGGGAACCTCCCGGTTGACGCTGGGGGAACCTCCCGGTTGACGCTGGGGGAACCTCCCGGTTCCCCCAGCCCCCCTCCACTGGTCCGCTGCGCGGACAGGCCGCCTCACATGCTGGGGGAA
>Ga0209640_10000550_pt1 | contig 29349 bp, 28 predicted proteins | sample RifCSP10_1_FD_184018 | JGI IMG/M metagenome (GOLD analysis project Ga0209640, IMG submission 184018) | Soil microbial communities from Rifle, Colorado - Rifle CSP2_sed 10_1 (SPAdes) (version 2) | ecosystem: Environmental > Terrestrial > Deep subsurface > Rock core/Sediment | place: Rifle... | reverse complement strand
TAGGGCCCGTTCGGTTCCTCGTAGTTTGCCAGGTCCAACGGCATCTTGGCGACCTGGCCGACGATTGCCCGCCGCTCGGCCAGACCGGCGCGGCGGTACCGGTCCAGCCAGTCGCGGTGACGCAGATCTTTGAAGAAGTAGAAATCGTGCGTCGACAGCAGCGGGCGGTTGCGCCCGGTGTACCGCTCGGCGTTTTCACGGCCGACAATATCCATCACCGCATCGGTCGCGGTGTTGTCGGAGACCGAAATCATGAACCCGGCCAGCGCCTCGAATGTGACCGGCATCCCATTGGCCCAGTCGAACAGTACACCGCCGGGGACCTTCCAGTGGGGCTTGATTCGGACGACATCCGTCCACCGATAGCGCCCGGCCTGGATCTGCTTCTTCAGCGTCAGCAGCAGCGCCATCTTGAAACTCGAGCCGACCGCCCGCGGCAGATCCGCGTTCAGCGCGGCGATCTGCCGCCCATTCTGCAGCACCAGCAGACTCGTCCGGCCGGGAAGATTCCTCAGTGCGGCGACTGTCGGCGCAGTGGCCGCGGTCGGGGCATGCGCCGGCACGCTGACCGAGGCAAAGAGCAGTACCGTCAGCGTGACGAGGCTGACACCCGTGATGCGAACACTGCGCACTCCGGCACCTCGGAGATTGGTGATGTGCCCATTGATTCTGGGAATCCGCGTGGGCTCCTGGCATGCGCCTGGGAATTGATCAGTCGCCGAACAGCGCGGGAAACTCGATCAGTGACGGCAGCAGGATGTCTGGGGCAACCTGTTCGAGCACGGCAGGAGGCGTGAACCCACCGAGGACGGCAATGGTCAGGGCGCCGGCGTTCCGGCCCATCTCAACATCCTCAACGGTGTCGCCCACATACGCGGTGCGCCGGGACGACACCGCAAGGCGCTCCACGGCAAGCAGGAGAGCCTCAGGGTGTGGTTTTCGCTGCGGGACTTCTCCGCCGCAGATCGTCACCTCAAAGGTGGAGGCCCATCCCAGACGTCGGAGATCGCTGTCCACCCGGGCGCGGTCGCCTGACGTAACCAGCCCCAGGGCGCGGCCCGCCGCGCGCACCGCCGCGAGTGCCTCATCCGCGCCCTCCCGCTTGTCGGGACTTTCCTCGTGGTAGTAGCGCAGCCAGGCCTCATCGGCATCCGTCCACAGCTCCTTCGGCAGTCCCAGGCGCTCATAGAACCGGTACCAGTTCGGCGAGTAGTGCCGGGCATAGGCGGCCTCGTCGAACGGCACGGCCAGATCGGCGAACACCCGTGTGTAGACACGATAGTGAGAGTGGAACGAGTCGATCAGGGTTCCGTCGAGGTCGAAGAGGACAGCCCGAATGTGGCTCAGGTTCTGAGATTGCTTCGTCGCTTCGCTCCTCGCAATGACACCCTAACTCACGCAACTGACACAACTCACGATGGAAACTGTTTGCTCATCGCAATGACATGAGGGTCAGTCGAGGCGCTTCTGGAACCTCACGACGCTGACTATGAAAAAGAACAGGCCCAAGGCGGCCAGCGGGATGATCTGGCTGGCGAGCTCCAGGAACCCGACCCCCTTGAGGATGATGCCGCGCACAATCACCAGGAAGTACGTCAGCGGGATGGCATACCCGATCCACTGGATGACCACCGGCATGCCCTCCCGCGGGAACATGAACCCCGACAACAGAATCGTGGGCAGGAACACGAAAAATGCTCCCTGCATCGCCTGGCGCTGCGTACGCGAGACCGTCGAGATCAAAATCCCCTGTCCCAGCGCCGCCAGGTAGAAGACCAGCGTCAGCCCGTAGAGCAGCAGCAGGCTGCCCCGCACCGGCACCCGGAACCAGTACACGGCAATCAGCAGCGCGAGGGTGATGTCCACGTATCCCATCAGGACGTACGGCAGGATCTTTCCCAGCATCAGCTCGCCTTTCCGGATCGGCGTGGCCACGAGCTGTTCCAGCGTTCCCAACTCGCGCTCGCGGACGATGGCGATGGCCGTGAGCATAAGCGTCAGCAGTGAGAGCACGACGGCGAGCAAGCCCGGGACCATAAAGTTCACGTTGCGCAAATCGGGGTTGTACCAGGCCCGCACGCGCATCTCGAGCGGCAGGCTCACCGACGGCACGCCGCTCCGCTGCAGCCGACGCGTGACGATCTGCAGCGAGGTCACCTGGCCGATCGCGTCGGCGGTGGCCAGCCCGCTGCGGGCGACCAGCGGATCGGAGGCGTCGACAATGACCTGCACGGTCGCGGTGCGTCCCGACTGAATGGCAGCGGCATAGTCGGGCGGGATGACGATCCCCACCCGGGCCCGGCCATAGTCGATCTCTCGTTCGATGTCCGCCAGACCGGCGACCGGACCGATAATCGCAAAGTATCGCGAGTTGGCAAACCTCTGGATGAGGGCACGGCTCTCCTGGCTCTGGGATTGGTCGAACACGACCGTGGGAAGATTCTCGACATCGGTGGTGATCGCGTACCCGAACAGCAGGAGCATGACCACCGGCATGATCAACGCCATGCCCAGCGTGCGCGGGTCGCGCACCAACTGGAGGAACTCCTTGATCACGATCGCCGCCAGCCGCCGGCTCATCGGTCTGGCTCCTTGCCGAACCCGGTGGCGGCGTGGTTCTCGCGCGGCCCCCCGGTCAATGAGACGAAGACGTCCTCCAGCGTCGGGAGACGCTGTTCGATGCGGCGCACGGTGATTCCACGTTCGACCAGAGCCTGCCGGACCCGCGCACCCGCAGCATCAGGATCGTCGGCCACGGCGTGGATGGTCACGCCGTACAGCGCGGCGTCGCGCACCTCGGGTACCTCGCGCAACGCCTGCATGGCCGGCATCCACGGATCGGCCACGATCTCCAGGAGTCCCCCGCGCATCGCCGTCCTCTTGATGGTCGAGGGCGATCCCTCCGCGATGATGCGGCCGCCGTAGATGAAGGCCAAGTGGGAGCAGTGCTCGGCCTCGTCCATGTAGTGCGTCGTGACCAGAACGGTTGTGCCCTCGTCCGCAAACCGGTAGATGAGTTCCCAGAATTCCCGGCGTTGGACCGGGTCGGTGCCTGAGGTGGGTTCATCGAGGAGCATGAGCTCCGGCCGGTGCAGGATCGCGCATCCCAGCGCCAGGCGCTGGCGCCAGCCGCCGGAGAGCGTGCCTACCAGCTGGCGCTCGCGGCCCGCCAGCCCGGCGCGCTCGATCCACGCGTCCACCTTCCGGCGCCGTTCCGCCTCCCCCAACCCATAGAGGCGCCCGAAGAAGTGGAGGAGTTCGGACACGGTCAGATCGTTGTACATGGCGCTGCGTTGTCCCATGTAGCCGATGCGTTCCCGCACCCCTTCCGGATTGCGGGCGACGTCGAGGCCGAGCACTTCCGCCCGGCCGGCCGTCGGCGGCAGCAGGCCGCACAGCATGCGAATCGTGGTGGACTTACCCGCGCCATTTGGACCGAGGAAACCAAAAATCTCTCCTTTCGCCGCGGTGAGATCGACGGCGTCAACGGCCACGAACGCGCCAAACCGCTTGGTGAGGCCTTCGGCCAGCACCGCAGGCTGCGTACTCACGCGGTGCGACTCAGCAGGGACACGAAAATGTCTTCCAGTGAGGGCTCGATCACCCGAGCGTCCTCCACGGCAATGCCGGCAGTGCGCAGCGTCTCGATCACGCGCGGTTCGGCCTCCCGGGCGGGCAGCACGAGGTGGAGAGCATGCCCGAACACGCTGGCCGCCTTTACCTCCGCGATCTCCCGCGCCACCCGCAGGGCCTGGCGCCTCGGCGCGGCCACGACCTCCAGGACGATTCCATCCATGTGCGCCTTCATCTGCTCGGGGGCATCCACAGTCAGGATGCGGCCGCGGTGCATGAGCGCCACACGCGTGCACCGTTCTGCCTCGTCCATGTACGGCGTGGCCACGACCACCGTCTTGCCCTGGGTGTTCAGGTCATAGAGAATTTGCCAGAACTCCCGCCTGGAGACCGGGTCCACGCCTGTCGTCGGCTCATCGAGCAGCAGCACCTCCGGTTCGTGGATCAGCGTTGCCGCCAGCGCCAGTTTTTGTTTCATCCCGCCGGAGAGATGTTCGGTGCGCCGGTGGATGAATGGCCCCAGGCGGCTGAAGCCCAACAGGCGCTGGAGGCGCGGCCCAAGATGCGCCCGCGGCACTCTGTACACTTCGGCCACGAAGCGCAGGTTCTCCAGAACCGTCATGTCGGTGTACAGCGAAAGTGCTTGTGGCATGTACCCGATGCGTTCCTTCACCGTCTCCGGACTGCGCCGGACATCGGCACCGCCAATGCGCGCGCTTCCAGCCGAGGGCTCAAGGACAGTCGCCAGCATGCGGAACAGCGTCGTCTTTCCAGCGCCGTCGGGTCCGAGGAGGCCGAAGACCTCGCCGGCGCGGACGTCGAAGGAGACACCGTCGACGGCGGTGGTGGTTCCGTACCTGCGGGTGAGTCCTTCGGCCTGGATCATGACACGGTGGTCATGCCATGACACCATGGAACCCCGATGACCGCGTATAGATCGTCGCGTCGGCGGGCATGCCGGGCTTGAGGAGATGATCGAGATTCTCCACGGTGACTTTCACGGCGAAGACGAGCTTGACGCGTTCTTCCTGCGTCTGCACGTTGCGCGGCGTGAACTCGGCCTGCTGGCTCACCTCGGCAACCGCGCCCACAAAGGTCTTGCCGGGAAAAGCATCTGAGGCGATGTCGACCCGCTGGCCGAGCGCGACCCGGCCGAGTTCAGGAAGCGGAATGAAGACGCGAATCCAGACCTGATCGAGGTTCGCCACGGTGAGAATCGGGGCACCCGCGCCGATGACTTCGCCTGCCCTGGCGTGCCGGGTGACCACCACGCCGTCGATGGGCGAGGCGATCGTGAGGTTCTTCTCCTGCTCGAGGAGGACGCGCAGGCTGGCCTCAGCCTGGGCGACGGAGGCCTGAGCGACGACGACGTCGGCCTGCCGCTGGGCGACGGCGTCTGTGCCGGCGCGCGCCGCGTCCAGCGCGGCGTCCGCCTGCCGCTGGGCCGCCTGAGCCGCGGACACCTCTTCGGCGCGGATGCCGACCTGCTGGCGGGCGGCGCGGACCAGCCGGACGGAAGCTTCGGCCTGCGCGACGGCATCGCGCGATGCGTCGTACTGCGCGCGCGCGGCGTCGCGGGCGGCCCGGGCGGCATCCAGCTGCTGCGCACTGACGGCGCCTTCCTTATGAAGCGCCTCGACCCGGGCGAAATCTCGTGTCGTGTGGTCAAGATTCACCTGCGCCGTGCGGCTGGCAGCCTGCGCGGCGGCCAGGGCCGCCTCGGCCTGCGCCACCGATTGGGAAAACTGGTCGGCGGTCTGCGTACCGGCGTGCTGCGCCTGCCGGACGCGGGCCCGGGCGGCGTCCACCGCGGCCTGTGCCTGCGCCACCGAACTGGCGTGCTGGCTCCGCTGGAGCCGGACGGCAAGCTGCGCCTGGGTCACCCGTCCCTGGGCGGCCGCGATGGCGGCCCGAGCCTGATCCATTTGGGCGCGGAGTTCGCGCCCTTCGATCGTCACCAGCACGGTCCCGGCCCGCACCGCATCGCCTTCGGCAACCCCGATCTGTTCGATCCGCCCGGGAATCTTGCTGGCAATGCTGACCTGTTCCGCCTCGATCGTCCCCGACGCGAACAGCACGTCGGTCCGGACCGGCGCCCGGCGCAGGTACCGGACGCCCGCCCACGTGCCGGCGGCCAGTAGGATCACGATGATGACGGCAGCCCGCGCGCGATGCGCCATCGCAGCCCTCCTAGGGGACCGTCCCGACGGCGCGTTCGAGCGCCGCCAGCGCCGCGCTATAGGCATAGAGCGCCTGCGCGCGGGCGACCTCGGCCTGCGAGGCGTTGGTCTGTGCGGTCAGCACTTCCAGCGTGATGCCGACGCCGGCCTCAAACCGCACCGTCGCGATGCGCAGGGCCTCGCGGGCCTGCGTCACCAGGGCGTCGGCGCCCGCCAGCTCCTCGCGCGCAGACTGGAGGGTCAGATAGGCCAGCCGGACCTCGAGCTCGATCCCCTGGCGCTGCAGCGCTTCGGCCGCTTTCAATTGCTCCAACCGGAGCTGCGCCTCCTTGATCCGCTCGCGTGTGATGCCGCCGTCGAAGAGGTTCAACGTCGCGGCCAGCGTCACACTCCATCCTCCCGATGCGATAGTCCCGGCGAACAGCCCGCCGCTGTTGCCGTAGTTGGCGGCCGCGTTGAGGCCCACGGTCGGTTTGGCGCCGCTCTCCGCCAGGGCGATCGCCGCCTGCGCCGCGGCCTGCCGCGCGCGCAGTTCCGCCAGTTCGGGCCGCGTCTCCAGCGCGCGGGCGATCAGCCGGTCCAGCGGCGTCGTCACCGCCTGCGTGCTGAATCCATCGCGGAGGTCCAGCGGTGTGTCGAGCGGCAGGTTCAGCAGCGCGGCCAGCGCGTGGGAGGCCTGCGCGATCGCGGTACGGGCGCGAACCTGGCTCTGCCTCGCCGTCGCCAGGTTGACGTCGGCCTGCACTTCGTCGAACCGCGCAGCGGCGCCCGCCGCCACCCGGGCCCTGGCCACGCGGAGACTCTCGGCAGCCAGCGCGACGGTGCGGTCGGCCACTTCCGCCCCGACCTGCGCCAGCAGCAGCCGGTAGTAGGCCTGGCGGACGTCGTGGATGATCTGGAGTTTCAGCCGCTCCAGCGCGGCCTCGGCGCCCTTCACGCTCGCTTCGGCCAGGGCGATCTGCGACTCGATCCGCCCGCCCGTGTACAGGGGGTACTGCAGGACCAGCCGCAGGTCGAACAGGTTGGGCGACGGCGCCGGCAGGATAATCGTGTGGATCACGCCGTGACTGACGAAGAAGATCGTGATCGGTCCGGTGTCCGGGACCCTCGTGTAGCTTGCCTGCGCCGTCACGGTCCCCGCCTTGAGCCCTCGTGCCTGCGCGAGCTGCGCGCGGGTGATGGCGACTTCGAACGCGGCCACGCGCAGCTGCTGGTTGTCGCGCAACCCGATCGTCAGCGCGTCGGTCACCGTCAGCGCGCGCGGCGCCCGGGGCTGCGCCGCCGCCGTCTCCGCGATGGCGACCAGGAGCGTGAGCATGATGACCCCTGCGATTCCCTGCCTCGCTCGATTCACGTTCGACTCTCCTCCCTGTGCCTGGTGACCCCGAACAGAAAGATACGCACGACTTCGGGCACGATCTGGTCGTACCCGCGCTCAATCAGAGGGCGTTCGAGCAGCACTTCCTGCATGATGAGAAAGATCAGCAGCATCCCCGGCAGCGCCCGCGCGGCCACGGCCGCATCCAGGTCGGGCCGGAACAGCCCCCGCGCGATCCCGGCGCGCAGGAACCGTTCGAGTAACTCCGCGGCATAGATCGGCAGCACGCGGATGTACTCGACTTTGGCCTGCGCCGAGAGCGTGGGCAGCGCCGAGAAAAACACCTTGAGGAATTTGGCGTTGGCGCGCACCCGGCCAACCATTGCCGTCGTCAGCGCGAGCAACTGGCGTTCCACGTCGGCGATGGTGCCGGGCACGGGCATCTGCTCGAGCAGCGGGGTGAGGACGGGCTGGACGAAGTGCCGGGGAATGTTGACCAGCAGGTCTTCCTTGCTGCGGAAGTAGTTGTAGATGCTCCCTTCAGACAGACGCGAGGCTTTGGCGATCTCGGCGATGGTCGCGCGATGGTAGCCCCTGCGCGCGAAGACCTTCGAGGCCGCCGCCAGGATCTGGGTGCGTCGTGACTCCTCTAGTTGTGTCTTCCCTTTGAATGCCGGCCTCGCCATCGCAGGGCGCCACGCGAATGAGTGAGTGCTCACTCATTGTACCGTACCGTCTCCCGCACGCGCAAGCTGGGCGGGGACCGGAGCGGTCAGGCCTTACCCTCGGAGTCCGGCAACAAAGCGGCTGGGGGACACCCGTGGCTCACCGGCATCGGCGATGCCTTCGAAGACGATGAGGGACACGTAGCGGCTGATGACCTTCTCGGTGGGCACGGCCGTCTCGATGAAAACGCCGACGCCGACGACTTCGGCCTGGAACTCCCGCATCAGGTCCACGACCCCCCGCGCCGTTCCCCCACCCCGGAGGAAATCGTCAATGAAGACCACGCGGGAGTGGGGCTGGATCGCGCGCAGCGGGAGGGTCATCGTCTGCACCGTGCGTGAGGAGCCCGACACGTAGTTCACGCTCACCGTCGGCCCGTCGGTCACATTCGCCTCCCGCCGGACGGTCACGAGCGGGACGTCAAAGGCGCGGGCCGTCATCAACGCCAGCGGGATGCCTTTCACTTCCATCGTGAGGACGACGTCGGGCCGGCTGTCCGCGAAGAACGTGGCGAACGCCTCCCCCACCGCTGCGGCGTACTGGGGCGTCGAGATGATGTCGGCGTTGTACAGGAATCCGCCGGGAAGCACGCGGGCGGGATCGCGCAGTTGCCGGCACAGCTCGTCGACGAGGGCGCGAATGCGATCCCGGCTGTGGTACGGCAGATAGCGCACGCCGCCGGCCGCCCCGGGAATCGTCTCGACCTTGCCCAGGTGGAACCGCTCGAAGGCCTGCCGCATGAAGCCGAGATCCTCGCTGATCGTGGACTTGGCGGCGCTGAGCATGTCGACAAAAGCCCCCAGGGCAAACAGCCGGTGCGGCGCGGCGAGGAGGTGGTGGGCCATCACGACCATGCGTTCCCCCCGACGCAGCTTCAGGCGGCGCTGCGGGTCCGGCACCTCAGGACTCCCCCGGCACGGGTGCGCGTCCTTCGAGCTCGCGCCGGATGGCCTCGAGATTCTCGGGCCGCCCGACGTCGACATCGAGGGCGAGCTCGGGCCGGTCGATCACCACCGGCCGCACGGGAATGCCCACGACCTCGGTGGCCTTGTCGACGATCTCGTCAATACTCAAGCGGCTGCTGGCGAACTTCATCACGATCGACCAGCCGAACATCTGGGCGAGAAGCCAGGGTTTCTTCCGTGCGGCGATCACCCGTTCCACAAACGGCCGCACCCGGTCCAGCACCTGCGGGTTGAACACCATCACGCTGCCGCCGCAGAACGTGCCGTCGACGAGCGTGACGTAGGTCTTGCGGGCCGTGGGGAACCGGCGTTCCATGACCTCTTTGGGCACGACCGGATAGTAGAAGTCCGCCGCGGCATCAGCGCATACGGCGAGGAACTCATCAACGACCGGCCCGGTCAGCAGCGGGAGGTCGGCCGCGGCCACCAGCAGCGGACTTTGTGCCTGAAGGGCCGCGGTTGCCTGCGCGACGTTGTCCATGATGTCGCCGGCGCTGGGCAGCAGCAGGGTGGACGCGGGAAGGAGCGGACGCAGGGACTCCACCGGCCCGACGGCGGCGATCCGGCCGATGCCCGACGCGGCGGCGAGGGCGGCGCCCACATACTCCACCAGCGGGCGGCCGGCGATGGGAATGAAGGCCTTGTTGGGCAGCCCCGGGTCTAACCCGGGCTCACTGCCGCCACCGGCGAGGATGATGGCGTCAGGCATGCCCCGTACCCGAGCGAAGCGAGCGGTACCGGGGCACTAGCGGATCTCGGCAAACGTCCGCGTCACGGTCACCTCCACGTCGGGGATGCCCCGCAGATCGTCGGCCGTCTTCCGGGCGGCGGCCTCGTTGGCCATGAGCCCATAGACCGCGGGACCGGTCCCGCTCATGGCCGCGCCGTAGGCTTCGCCGTGGAGGATCCGGGATTTCAGGTCGGCCACCAGCGGATGCGCCGCACCCGTCACGCTCTCGAAGACGTTGCACAGGTGGCGCCCGACCTCGCGGACATCCTCCCGGCGGACCGCGTCGATCATGGCGGGCGTGTTGGGCCGCGCCGCCACTGGGGCCTGGCCGAACTGCCGGTACGCCCACGCGGTGGAGACCTCAGCGTTCGGACGGGCCAGCACGAGCCACGTCGTCGGCAGCGGGGGCAGCAGCAGCAACCGCTCGCCGCGGCCGCGGGCCACGGCGGCGCCGCCCTCGAGGAAGAACGACACATCGGAGCCGAGTTTCGTCGCCAGCGCGCGCATCTGAACTCCGTCGAGCCGGAGTTTCCACATCTGGGCCAGCCCCAGCAGGGTGACCGCCGCGTCGGAGCTGCCTCCCCCCAGACCGGCGGCGAGGGGAATCCGCTTCACCAGTTCAATCTGCACGCCGCGGTCGACCGCGAATGTCTCCTTCAGCAGTTGCGCCGCCCGCGAGACGAGGTTGCGCGTGTCATTGGGCACCGTGCCATCCTTGCTGATCACGTCGATGCCCGCGCCCGCTTCCCGCAGCGTAATCGAGTCGTGCAGCTCCACGGTGTGCATGACGGTTTCGATCTCGTGATAGCCGTCGGGGCGTTCCCCGAGCACGTCCAGCGTGAGGTTGACCTTCGCGTACGCGTTGAGGCGGAGTTCCTTCAACGGCATCCCTCCCCCGGTCGGGACTCCCACCTCATGGCGAGCGCAGGGGCGGCGAAGCCGATGACGACCGGCGCGGTTGACCAACACATGCACGGCAGAGGCAGGGTATATATAGATGTTAGGTATACCGGCGAAAACTCCTTGCATCTCATCAGCGGCCCACCGTCGACGGTTCCTTGACACGCCGGTCCCATCGCGTATGATGGAGTCTGCTCTGATCCTGGGTGAGTGACGTGTCTGAGCCCGACCTCCCGGTCCAACCGACCCCCGACGTTCCGCCCCCACCCCCGCCGCCGGCCCCGGCGACGCGGCGTCTGGACTGGACATATGTTCGCTGGCTGCTGATTGCCCTGCCCGTCGTCGCCGTCGGCCTCGCGCTGGGGACCGGTCTGTACATCGTGTCCCACGCCGGTGTGTACGCGCGGGAGGAATCCGCCGTCACGCAGGTGCCGGCGGCGCCCCGGTCGTTCACCTGGCCGTTTCAGTTGGACCGGCGGGTGAACATCCTGCTCATCGGCGTCGACGTGACCCTGAACAACCGGCGGCAGGTCGTGAACATGTCCCGCGCGGACACGCTGATGCTGCTCAGCGCCGATCCCGACCGCGACCGCGTCAGCGTGCTGTCCATCCCGCGGGACACGCGGGCCTCCATTCCCGGGGTGGGGGAGGCGAAGATCAACGCCTCCTACGCATTCGGGGGGCCGGGCCTGACGATCAAGACGGTCGAGGGGCTGCTCGGCGTCCCGGTCCACTACTACGTGAAGCTCGGTCCGCAATCGTTCGCGCGCATCATCGATGCCATCGGCGGCGTGGAAGTCGATGTCGAAAAGGACATGAAGTACACGGACACGTGGGCCGGACTGTACATCGACCTGAAGAAGGGGCGTCAGGTGCTCAACGGCGACCAGGCCGAGCAGTACATCCGGTTTCGCCACGACGCGCTGGGTGACATCACCCGCGTCGAACGGCAGCAGAAAGTGCTCATGGCGCTGTTCGCGAAGTTGAAGAACCCGGCGACGCTGCTGTCGGCACCGACGCTGCTGCGTGCGGTCGCAGAGAATACGCATACGAACTTGACGATGACCGACATGATCACGCTGGGAATGTTTGCCCTCCGGCTCGGTACCGACGATCTCCGGACGGCGACGCTCCCCGGCACGCCGACCCCGCTGTACTGGGAACCGGATCGCGTCCGGTTCCAGCAGACGTTGGCCGAATTGTTCTACGGGGTCGACCCGGAGATGCTGGCCGCGACGGGGATCGAGGTCCTCAACGGCAGCGGGATCCCCGGCCTGGCCCGACAGACCGCGCAACGCCTGGAACGGCTGGGATTCCGCATCGTCCGGGTGGACACCGCGCCCGCGCAACTCGACACGACCACCATTATCGACCGCGCGGGCCGTCCCGAAGTGACCCGGCTGCTGGCAGAGATCCTCGGGAGGTCGGTCATCACCCGCGAGCCCGGCACGGGCGCCGATATCACGATTGTGGTGGCGAAAGACCTCGCCGCGACGCGGACGTCGAAACGCTAACCCCCCGGCTGGTCATTGCGACCGCGGGGCCGCGCCGCGGCCGTGGCGGGAAGCAATCTCAGCACTGGGATTGCTTCGTCGCTCCGCTCCTCGCAATGACGAAGAAGGAAATTACCCGGCAGTCAGAGTCTTCGCAGGCAGGTGGCGCTTCACCAGACGCGCGAGGCGTTTGATCCCCTCGTTGATCTGATCCTCGGAAGGAAACGAGTAGTTCACCCGCAGCGCGTTGCGGCCGCCGCCGTCGGCGTGGAAGCCGCTCCCGACGACGTAGGCGACGCCTTCCTCCTCGATCGCCGCGGGGAGCAGCTTCTCGGTGTCCATGCCGTCGGGCAGGCGGATCCAGAGGAACAGCCCGCCGGCGGGGTGCGTCCAGGTCACACCCTCGGGCATCTCGCGCTCGAGCGCGGCCAGCATGACATCCCGCTTGCGACGGTACAGGTCGACGAGCCGGCCCACGCGCTCGTAGATGTGCCCCCGGGCGCAGAACTCCGCCGCGATGGCCTGGGTGAGCGAGGGGCAGCACAGATCGATGGCCTGCTTGGCGGTCACGAACTGATGGATGAGCGGCTCCGGGGCGGCCATCCAGGCGATCCGCATCCCCGGCGACAACGTCTTGCTGAACGTCGACAGGTAGATCACGCGGCCGTCGGTATCCAGCGCGGCCAGCGGCGGCGGCGCCATGCCCTCATAGCGCAGCTCGCGGTACGGGGTGTCCTCGACCACCAGCGCGCGGTGCTCGCGGGCCAGTGCGAGCAACCGCAGCCGCCGGTCCTCCGCCAGCGTGACGCCCGAGGGGTTCTGGAAATCGGGCACCACGTAGATCAGCTTCACCCGCCGCCCCGCGGCGCGCAGCGACGTGAGGGTCGACTCCAGGACATCGATCCGCATACCGTCGTCGTCCTGGGGGACCCCGACCATCTCGGCCCGGTAGCCACGGAACACGTGCAGCGCCGCCATGTATGATGGGAGCTCGACGACCACGACGTCTCCGGGGTCGACGAACACGCGCCCGACCAGATCCAGCCCCTGCTGCGACCCGACGGTGATGAGGACCTGATCGGGGGTCACGCGGATGCCGTCCTTTGCCATCCACTTGACCAGCTCTTGCCGCAGGCGCAGGTCCCCCTCCGTCGGTCCGTACTGGAGGGCGAGCTGCGGCTGCGTTTCGAGCACATGGGTGGTGATGACCTTGAGTTCTTCGACCGGGAAAGTGGACGGGTCGGGCAGTCCACCGGCGAACGAGATGATGTTGCGGCGGCGCGTGAGCTTCAGCAGCTCGCGGATCAGTGACCGGGTCATGACCCGCGCGCTGGCGGAGTAGTAGTCGGTGTAGTCGTCGGACATGGCCCTCTGTTGAGTTCCCGCTTTCATGGAATTACCCTCTCCTCTTCAGCGCCGCCGCCAGCGCCGCAAACTCCTCTAGTGACAGGGTTTCCCCGCGGCGCCGGGGATCCAGTCCCGCGGCCGCACAGGCCCGCTCGGCCTCCGGCGGCGCGATGGCCAGCCCGGCGGCCAGGGTGTTGCGCAGCATCTTCCGCCGTTGGGCGAACGCGGCTCGGACGACGCGGAACAACGCGGCCTCGTCTGGCGTGGCGACGCGTGGCCGATCAAGGACTTCCATCCGGACGATGGCGGATTCAACTTCAGGCGGCGGATAGAACCCGCTGGCGGGAATGCGCCCGACCACCTCCACATCCGCGCGATACTGGACGGCTACCGACAGCGCACCGTAGTCCTTTCCGCCGGGGGACGCCGTGAGGCGGCCGGCCACTTCCCGTTGAATGGTGAGCACCATCCGCCGCACGGCTCTTGGACGCTCGAGCAGCCGTACGATGAGGGGCGACGCCACCGCGTAAGGAAGGTTGGCGACGACCTTCGTCGCCCCGGCGGAGATGACGCCCAGGTCAACCCGCATGACGTCGCCGTGGATGAGGACCACGTTCGTGAAGCCGGCCGCCGACGACCGCAGCGCCGGCAGCAGGGCCGCGTCGATCTCGACCGCCACGACCGCCGCGGCGCGGCGCGCCAGTTCGACCGTCAGGGTGCCCAGCCCGGCGCCGATCTCCAGCACCGTATCCTCCGGCCGCACGTCGGCGGCTGCGAGGATCGCGGTGAGGGCGCGGCGGCTGACGAGGAAATGCTGGCCCCAGCGTTTCTTCGGCCGGAGCCCAAACGCCCGCAGCACCCGGGCGGTGCCTGCCGGCGTCGCCAGATCCGCGATGGTCCTACCCCGTTCCAAGTCGGCTGCCCCAGGACTCAAATCCGCAGCGTCAATCTGCCGACTTGGAACGGGGGCCTAGCGTCTGGCCGCGCGTTCGATGATGTAGACACGGACCGCCCGGCGGCCGAACCGGACCGCTTCCCGTGCGGTGTCAAATCCCAGGTCGATGCGCAGTCCTTTGATCAGTCCGCCGGTGTCGCCCGCGATGGCGTAGCCGTACCCCTCGATGTACAGCCGGCTGCCCAGGGGGATGATGGCGGGATCGACGGCGACGACGCCATAGCCGGCCCGCAGCCCCAGCGCGGTCACTCCGTCCACACCGGGGCAGCACCACGGCGCGTACGCGGTCGCGGTCATCTCCAGCAGTTCCTTGCCGGTGAACTGGCCCCTCGACACGATGAGGATCCGCGTGCCCACGCTGATGATTCGGTCAAGGGGCGTCCGCATCACGCGCTCGCCGATGAGTGTGCGCGTGACCAGGACCCGGTCGGCCAGCGTCAGGCGGTACAGCCGCTCCCTCACGCCTTTCCGGCCCGGCTGTTTCACCCGCACGATCCCCCGCGGGGTGCCAGGGTCTTGGGTCGAGACGACGCGGAACGGGATCTCGACCCGCTCGGCGATGAGCTTGTGGACAATCCGGACGACCCGGACCCGCGCCCCCGACCACAGGGACGCCTGGGGCGCCGGGAACACCTTGTCGTGCTCTCCGAGGGCCACGCCCCGGCGGCGCAGCAGGTCGCCGACCGTCGCCGCGGCGCTGGTGACACTCACGGTCCGTCCGTCGGCGGTCAGGACGATCGGCACGGCCCGGCGGATGACCACGCGGGTGCCCTCGGAGAGCCGGGAGGCCACAGACGGCGACACCTCATCGCCGCGACGCAGCACGACACCGGTTTCGGCCAGCGCCTGCCGCACGGTTGGACTGAACGTCACGTGCTGCCGGGCGCGGCCGGCCACCACCACGGTGATCTCTTTCCGCAGCAGCCCGTAGATGCCGGCGGCCAGCAGCAGCAGCGTGAGGCCGGCCGCCAGAATCACGGCGGTGAGGGAGACTTGAGTTTTCCTGCTTACGTCGGGACGTCCTGCGGCGGGGGCAATACCATCAGACAATCCATCACCTCCGGCGAGCGCCAATCGCTGGGTTAGCGAACCGCCGCCGTCTTGCCCACCCCGGATATGCGAAACAGTTCAGTGAGTGTGCCCTAATTCTATAGAGAGAAGGACCTCTCTGGCAATACCTCGGAGGCTACCGCGCCTGCGGCGCCTGGACCAGCTCGATCAAGACCCCGCGGGCGGCAGCCGGGTGCACGAAGGCGACCAGACGGCCTCCGGCCCCAGACCGGGGGTGTTCGTCAATGAGCCGCTGTCCCGCCGCGCGGGCCTGCTCCAATGCCCGCGCAATGTCGGGGACGAGGAACGCGAGGTGATGCAACCCTTCGCCCCGGCGTTGCAGGAACCGGAAGACCGGCCCCTGCTCACCCAGCGGCTGAAGCAGTTCGATGAGCGCGCCGCCGGCATCGAGGAACGCCACGCGCACGTGGTCGTCCGGAAGATCGTAGCGTTCGCTGACGGCCGCGCCGAAGGTGTGCGCGTAGAGCTCGACCGCGGTGGAAAGCTCCCAGACGGCGACCCCCACGTGGTCGAGAATCACGGCGGTGCCGCCCGCAGGATTTCGTCCGCGGCGGTGTAGGGATCGATCGTCCCCGCGTAGACCTGATCGGCCAGTTCATCCAACCGCCCGCTGCGCGCGACGGCCTCCAGCGCCCGCCCGCGGGCTTTGAGCTCGACAAGGTGCAGGATCTCGGCGCGGCGGCGGTCGCGCCGGCGGCGTTCGAGCAGCCGGTGCTGCTCCAGATAGCGCCGGTGGTCGGCGACGGCACCGGCCACCTCAGCGACGCCTTCTCCGGTCGTCGCCACGGACCGGATGACCGGTGGGTGCCAGCCTCCGGGCTGCGGGTTGAGCCCGAGCATCATCTTCACTTCCGCCGCCGTGCGGTCGGCGTCGCCGCGGTCGGCTTTGTTGACGGCGAAGACGTCGCCGATCTCCATGATCCCGGCCTTCATGGTCTGGACCGTGTCGCCCAGACCGGACACCAGGACGATGACGACCGTGTCCGCCGCGCCGACGACGTCGATCTCCGCCTGGCCCGTCCCCACCGTCTCGATGAGGATGAACTCGTATCCGATCGCATCGAGGAGTTTGGCCACGTCGCTGGTGGCCGGGGCCAGTCCTCCCAGGCTGCCGCGGGTCGCCATGCTGCGGATGAACACGCCGGGGTCGGAGGCGTGGTCCTGCATCCGGATGCGGTCGCCGAGAATCGCCCCGCCGCTGAACGGGCTCGTCGGATCGACCGCCACGACGGCAACCCGGTGGCCGTGTCCCCGCCAGTCGCGGATGAGCGCGTCGGCCAGCGTACTCTTGCCCGCCCCCGGGGGGCCGGTGATCCCGACGGTGTAGCCCCGGCCGGTGCGGGCATGGAGTGACCGGAGGACGGCCTGTCCTTCGGGGGCTCCATCTTCGATGAGCGAAATCGCGCGCGCGGCAGCCTGGTGAGAACCCGAGAGCACCTCGTCGACCAGCAGACGTGTTCCCACCGCGGCTGATCTCAGAGCCCTGCCGGAGGCCGGTACACGCCGAACACCGCCCGCAGCGTATCGCAGATCTCCCCGATGGTCCCGTAGGCCCGCACGGCCTCCAGCACGTGGGGCATGAGGTTCTCCGTCCCCCCGGCGGCCCGGCGCAGGCGGCCCAGCGCCCGCTCGACGGCATCGTTGTCCCGTTCTGCGCGGACCCGGGCCAGGCGCGCGACCTGGCGCTGCAGGACCTCTTCGGACACGCGGAGCAACTCCGGCCGCACGTCCTCCTCCGCCTGAAACCTGTTGACGCCCACGACGACCTGGTCGCCTGATTCGATACGACGGGATTCGCGGTAGGCCGAGTCCGCGATCTGCCGTTGGATGAGGCCCGACTCGATGGCGGCCAGCACCCCGCCGGCGGCCTCGACCTGCTGCATCAACTCGGCGGCCCGACGCTCGATCTCCGACGTCAGCGCCTCGACATAGTACGAGCCGGCCAGCGGATCGACCGTGTTGGCCACCCCGCTCTCGTAGCCGATGATCTGCTGCGTGCGCAGCGCCAGCAGCGCGGATTCATCGGTGGGCAGCGCGAGGGCTTCGTCTTTCGCGTTGGTATGGAGCGACTGCGTCCCACCCAGCACGGCCGCCAGCGCCTGGATGGCCACCCGGACGACGTTGTTATCCGGCTGCTGCGCGGTCAGCGCCACGCCCGCGGTCTGCGTGTGGAACCGCAGCATGGCCGACCGCGGATCGGCCGCCCCCAGACGCTCGGTGACCAGCTTCGCCCACAGCCGCCGGGCTGCGCGAAACTTGGCGACTTCCTCCAGCAGGTTCATCTGCGCGGCAAAGAAGAACGACAGCCGCGGCGCGAACCGGTCCACGGGCAGGCCGCTGGCCATGGCGGCGGTGGCATAGGCGAGCCCGTTGGCCAGGGTGAAGGCCACCTCCTGGACCGCCGTCGCGCCCGCCTCACGGATGTGGTACCCGCTGATGGAGATGGGGTTCCACCGCGGCAGGTGATCGGCGCAGTACGCGACCATGTCGGTCACCAGCCGCAGCGACGGCTGCGGTGGGTAGATGTACGTCCCGCGCGCAATGTACTCCTTGAGGATGTCGTTCTGCGTGGTTCCCTCCAGCGCCGCGGGGGCCACGCCCTGCCGTTCGGCCATCGCGACGTACATCGCCAGCAGGATCGACGCGGTCGCGTTGATGGTCATCGAGGTCGAGACCGCCTCGAGGGGGATCCCCTCGAAGAGCACCTCCATGTCCGCCAGCGAATCGATGGCGACGCCGACTTTGCCCACTTCCGGCTGTGCCAGCGGGTGGTCGGAGTCGTATCCCATCTGGGTCGGCAGGTCGAAGGCGATCGACAGTCCGGTCTGGCCCTGCGCGAGCAGGTAGCGGTAGCGCCGGTTGGACTCCTCGGCGGTCGCGTAGCCGGCGTACTGCCGCATCGTCCACAGGCGCCCCCGGTACATCGTGGGGTAGATGCCCCGGGTGTAGGGATACTCTCCGGGCGCGCCGGGATCGGAGGTCCCTCCCCCCACATCCTCGGGCGTGTAGACGCGTTTCACCTCGATCCCGTCGAGGGTTTCAAAACCCGGCCTCCGCTCCGCGTCTGCCAACGTTGCTCCGTTTCTTAGGACCCTCGTCCCGGTTCCCCTGGTCCCGTTGCCAGCGTCACCAGCACGGCGCCGCGCGGCACCTCCTCGCCGGCCCGAGCCGGCACGGCGAGCACGCGTCCGGCGGCGGGCGCGCGGATCTCCATCTGCATCTTCATCGCTTCCATAACGGCCACGACGCGTCCTGGCGCCACCGTGTCGCCCGGCACCACCCGCGTCGACACGACGAGTCCGGGCATCGGCGCGTGGATGTCATGCCGGGACAGACCGCCGGCGCCCTCCGTGCGGCGTGGGACCGGCCGGCTCTGGAGGATGACAAACTCGTAGCGGTCCGGCCCGAGTACCACGCCCACGGCATCGTTCAATCGAGACACCGCCACGGCGTGGACGGTCCCGTCGATCGTCACGAGGAAGTGCGTCCGGCCCAGGCGCGGGCGGACGTCCACGGCGTAGCGACGTCCGTCGAATTCAATGGCCAGGCCGTCGCCATGCCGGGACACGCGCACCGGGATCTCGCGGCCGTTCCGGCGGACCGTGTAGATCACCGGAGCCCCTCCTCGCGCGCGGCCTGCGTCCAGGGTGTCCGACGCTGCGGCGGACGTACGGCCGGGCGGCGATCGTGGGAAAACGTCACCGCGACGGCGGCGAGGGCGGCCGGCGTCTCATCCCGGGGATCGGCCCGGCGGCGGTCCCACTCCTGCGCGAACCGGATATCGTGTGTGCCGGCGACGAACGCGGGGTGCTCCAGGGCCCACAGGTGGAAGGGGATCGTCGTGGCCACGCCGGCGACGGCCGTCTGCTCCAGGGCGCGGTGCATCCGCTGCCGTGCCTCCTCCCGAGACGGTCCCCAGACGATCACTTTTCCGAGTAAGGGGTCATAGTGGTGCGTCACCGGCATGCCGACGTACATGCCGCTGTCGACGCGGACCCAGGGCCCTGACGGTTCGATGATACCGTCGATGACGCCGGCCGACGGCAGGAAGCCGGCATGCGGGTCTTCGGCGTTGATCCGGCATTCGATCGCGTGGCCGCGCCCGGCCGGATCGGCGGCAGCCAGCCGCCCGCCGCGCGCGATGTGGAGCTGCTGGACGACGAGGTCGATCCCGCTGACCAGTTCAGTCACGGGGTGCTCCACCTGCAGCCGGGCGTTGATTTCGAGGAAGAAGAACTGCTCCCCGGCCACAAGAAACTCAATCGTCCCGGCGTTTTCGTAGCCGACGGCCTGGGCGGCGGCGACCGCGGCATCGCGCAGCCGGATCCGCATCGCCTCGGGAAGCCCTGGGGCAGGCGATTCCTCGATGAGCTTCTGATGACGACGCTGCACCGAGCAGTCGCGTTCTCCCAGGGCGACCACCGCTCCGGCGGCGTCGGCGAGAACCTGCACCTCCAGGTGCCGGGCCCCGTCCAGCCAGCGTTCCAGGTAGATCCGGTCGTCGCCGAACGCCGCGGCCGCCTCGCCGCGGGCCAGCGCCAGGGCCGACGGCAGTCCGCCGGCGTCGCGCACCAGATGGATCCCCTTGCCGCCCCCGCCGCCGACCGCTTTCAGCAGCAGCGGGTATCCAATCCGCTCCGCCGCGTGGGCGGCGTCTCCGTCGGTCACGGGGTCGGTGCCGGGCAGGACCGGCACGCCGGCAGCGGCCACACGCGCCCGCGCCACGGCCTTGTCCCCGCAGAGCGCGAGGACCCGGGCGGGCGGACCGACGAAGGTCACTCCCGCGGCGGCGCAGGCCTCGGCAAACGCCGGATTCTCGGCGAGGAATCCGTATCCCGGGTGCACGGCCTCCGCCCCGGTCGCGTTCGCCGCGTCGAGCAGCGCACCAATGTTCAGGTAACTCTCGAGCGGAGGATCTCCAGGGAGGGGAACGGCGCGGTCGGCGAGAGCCACGTGCGGGGCGTGCCGGTCGATGGGCGCGTAGACGGCGGCCGTGGACAGTCCCATGTCGCGGCAGGCGCGGATGACGCGCAGCGCGATCTCTCCACGGTTCGCAACGAGGACGGTCAGAGTTCGGCCTCTTCCTCCTCTTCCTTCTCCTGCTGTTCGCGCAACCCCGGACGGTGGGCGAGGACGTAGCGGGCGATCTGGAAGCTGCAGGCCTCCCAGAATCGGATGCCGCGGACGTTGTCGGCGATCACCGAGGCATGCACGTCGGTGATCCCCCGCTCCTGGAAGAACTCGATGATCGCGTCGGCCAGTTTCCGCCCGTACCCTTCACGCCGGTACTCGGGGTAGATGAAGAACTCGGCGATCATCCCCTGCTGGCGCCCTCGATCGACCGGCTGCTGGATGACCATCGCCACCGCGAAGCCAATCCTGCGGCCGCCGTCGACGCCCCACCAGATGTGCCGGTGCTTGCCCTGCTCAGAGAAGATGTGCCGCGTGTAGGCGTCCAGCCAGGCATCCGACGGCGCCTCGCCGCCGATTTCCTCCCGGTACTTGCGGAGCCAATCGCGGAATTTCCTGTCGTCGGGGGATGCGTACTCCAGCTTCATCGTCGCGCTCTGGGAAACACTTCTATCTTTCCCGCCGTCCGCGCGGGTTCCCTTTGACGTCTAGAGGGGGATGTTCCCGTGCTTGCGGCGCGGGTTGCTGGCGCGTTTGCTCGCCAGCACGGTCAGTGCGGAGATGAGGCGCGGACGGGTCTGGCTGGGTTCGATGATGTCGTCGATGTACCCGTGCGACGCGGCCACGTACGGCGTCGCCAGCCGGGCCCGGTAGTCGGCGGCCAGCGACGCGCGCAGCGCGGCCGGGTCGTCGGCCGCGGCGAGTTCCTTGCGGTAGATGATCTCGATCGCGCCCTCCGGTCCCATCACCGCGATCTCGGCCGTCGGCCAGGCCAGATTGAGATCGCCCCGGATGTGCTTGCTGGACATCACATCGTAGGCGCCGCCGTAGGCCTTGCGCGTGATCACCGACAGTTTGGGCACCGTGGCTTCACAGTACGCGTAGAGGAGTTTCGCGCCCGCCCGGATGATGCCGCCGTGCTCCTGCTCCACGCCCGGCATGAACCCCGGGACGTCGACGAACGAGACGATCGGGATGTTGAACGCGTCGCAGCAGCGGATGAACCGGGCGCCCTTGACCGACGCCGCGATGTCCAGCACGCCTGCGAGCACCGCGGGCTGCTGGGCGACGATCCCGACGCTGCGGCCGTCCAGCCGCGCAAACCCGACGACGAGGTTGGCCGCGTACGCGCGGTGCACTTCCAGGAACTCGCCGGCATCCACGACGCGGCGGATGACCTCGTGCATGTCGTACGGCTGGGCCGGGTCGGCGGGCACGATCGCGTCCAGGTCCCGGTCCGCGCGGGCCGGGTCGTCCCCGCGGTCGAGGACCGGCGGGTCGTCGAGATTGTTCTGCGGGAGGTAGGCCAGCAGCCTGCGGACCAGGTCGAGGCACGAGGCGTCGTCGTCCGCGACGAAGTGGGCAACCCCGCTGCGGGCGGCATGGACGTCGGCTCCGCCCAGGTCGCCGGAGCTGACGTCCTCGCGCGTGACGGTCTTCACGACCTGCGGACCGGTGACGAACATGTAGCTGGTCCCGCGCACCATGATGACGAAATCGGTGATCGCGGGGGAGTACACGGCCCCGCCCGCGCAGGGACCCATGATCGCGGAAATCTGCGGCACGACCCCCGAGGCCAGCGTGTTGCGCAGGAAGATCTCCGCGTAGCCGCCCAGGCTGACGACACCCTCCTGGATCCGCGCCCCGCCGGAATCGTTGAGCCCGATGATCGGCGCGCCGACGCTCAGCGCGTGGTCGATGACCTTCGTGATCTTCGCCGCGTGGGCTTCGCCCAGCGAGCCCCCCAGCACGGTGAAATCCTGCGAGAACACAAATACCGGCCGGCCGTCGATCGTCCCGTATCCGGTCACGACCCCGTCGGCGGGGACCCCGGCGGCCTCGAGACCGAACTCGCCGCGCGGCGTCACAAAGGCGTCGAGCTCGACGAAGCTGCCCGGGTCGAGCAGGACGTCGAGCCGTTCGCGGGCGGTGAGTTTGCCGGCGGCATGCTGCCGGGCCACGCGCTCCTCCCCGCCGAGCTCCGCCAGCCGCTCGCGGCGTTGCCTCAGTTCGTCCAGCGGATCGGAAGGCACGTGTTCGTCGCTCATCAGAACGTCGGCGGTGTGGCCGGCCGCGCCAGTGGGTGATCGATGATCACGCCTTCGCCGCCCATGGCCTGCCGTTCCTGGCCGTTGATGAGGATCCGCACCCGCGGCGCGCCCGCCGGCTGCGTGGCGGTATAGACGATCTGCCACAGGCGGCCGAGCATGCTGGCGCTGCCGCCGCCGGATTCGATCTCCCCGCTGAAGTCGGCATACACGATGCCGCCGGCGATGCGGACCCCGAGCAGCCGTGTGCCGTCTGGGATCGCACTGCTCAGGCCGGTCGCCTGCTCGACCGGCGTGGGGCCCTTCACCAATTCCTGCAGGGCGGCCCGCACCGCCGCCGTGCGCGGCACGCCCACCCCGGGCAGGCGGGGGAGCGACACGGGACGCGTCACCGGCGCCAGGGCGTCCGCGGTCAACTGGGATCGGATGAAGTACACCTCGATGGTGGCGGTCTGCGGCCGGGAGGTCCACCACAGGATCGCCAGGACCGCGACCAGCACCGTGGCCAGCCCAATCGTGGTCGCACGCATCGCTACGACGTGTTCCCGAATAAGGTCAAGAACTCTTCCTCCGTTAGCACGGTGACACCGAGGCGCTGCGCCTTCGCCAACTTGGCGCCGGGTTCGGCGCCCGCCACCACGTAGTCGGTGTTCGCCGACACGCTGGAGGCCACCAGGCCGCCCGAGGCTTTCACGCGCGATTCCGCATCGGCGCGGGTCAGCGAGTGGAGCGAGCCGGTAAACGCGACGCGCTTGCCCGCCAGGGCCCCGTCCGCGGCGGCGGGAGATACGACCGGCGTCACACCCGCGGCGAGGAGCTTGTCGATCAACACGGTATTGGCCGGATTGGCGAAGAACCCGGTGACGCTTGCGGCGATCACCGGTCCGATCCCGAGCACGTCCGCGACTGCCTCCGGCGGGGCCGCTGCCAGGCGCCGGATGTCGCCGAAGTGCGCCGCCAGGACCTCGGCGACGTGGGCCCCGACGGTGCGGATGCCCAGCGCATAGAGCAGGCGCGCCAGACTCGGATGCCGGCTCCGCGCAATCGAGCCGACGACGTGTTGGGCCGATGTCTCGCCCATCCGCTCCAGCGCCGTCAGTTGTTCGGCCGTCAGCGCGTACAGATCTGCCGGGTCGGCGATCATCCGGCGGTCGAGCAGCTGCCTGAGGAGTTTCGGACCGAGCCGGTCGATATCCATCGCTCCGCGCGAACAGAAATGAATCAACCGGCCCAGCACCTGCGCCGGGCAGGCGATGTTCGTACAGCGCAGGACCGCTTCCCCGGTCTCGCGCTGCACGGGCGTGTCGCAGGACGGGCAGCGCGCCGGCATCTGAAAGGGGTGCTCGCCTCCCGTCCGCCGTTCGAGGAGCACGCGGACGACGTCCGGAATGACCTCCCCGGCCCGCTGCACCACGACCCAGTCGCCGATCCGCACATCTTTGCGGACGATGTCGTCTTCGTTGTGGAGCGTCGCGTTGGTGACGGTGACACCCGAGACGCGGACGGGTTCCAGCACGGCGACGGGGGTCAGCGCGCCGGTCCGTCCCACGTAGACGCGAATGGCCTCCACCCGCGTGACGGCCTGTTCGGCGGGAAACTTGTAGGCGACGGCCCACCGGGGCGCCGCGCTGGTCGCCCCCAGTTCGGCCTGCTCACCGAGGGCGTTGACCTTCACGACGACGCCGTCGGTCTCATACGGGAGCGTCCCGCGCGCGCCGATCCAGTGGTGGACGTACCCCAGCACGTCGTCGAGGGTGGCACAGGTCGCGGTGTTCGGATTGACCTTCATCCCCGCGTCGTGGAGCCAGCGGAGGGTCGCCGCATGCGTGTGGAACACCAGGCCGCCCGCCGCACCGATCCCATAGACAAAGATGTCCAGCGGTCTGGAGGCGGTAATGCGGGGATCCAGCTGCCGCAGCGAGCCGGCGGCGGCATTGCGTGGATTGGCAAACACCCCGGCTCCGCTCTCCTCCCGCTCGCGGTTGATCGTCTCGAAGGCGTCGCGGGTCAAAAAGACCTCGCCCCGGATTTCAACGGCCGCCGCCGCGGGGCGCCGCAGGCGCAGGGGGATGCTCTGAATCGTCTTGAGGTTGCCGGTGACGTCCTCACCCCGCAGCCCGTCCCCCCGGGTGGCCCCGTGCGTCAGTACACCGTCCTCATACGTGAGAGACACCGCCGCGCCGTCAATCTTGAGTTCGCACACGTAGCCTTCCGACGGCTCGCGGCCGAGCACGGTGCGGACCCGGCGCGCCCACGCCTGCAGGTCCTCCTCGCCGAACGCGTTGGTCAGACTGCGCATCAGCTGCCGGTGGTCCACGGCGGCGAACGCGGTGGACGGTGCGGCGCCGACGCGCTGCGTGGGCGAGTCGGGGGTGATGAGATCGGGGTACTGCGCTTCCAGCGATGTCAGCTCGGCGAGCAGACGGTCGAACTCCTGGTCGGGAATCTCAGGCTGGTCGAGGGCGTGATACCGGTCGTTGTGGTATTCGATCCGCGCGCGGAGGTCGGTGATGCGGCGGCGGGCGGCGGACTTGGTCGACTTCATCCGCCGGCCATCGCGGGGACGATCGAAACCTCCGTGTCCGCGCCGACAGGCGTCTGCAGTCCCTGCAGGAAGCGGACATCCTCATTGTCGACAAACACGTTGACGAAAGAGAGCAGCTCTCCGCGCTCGTCCACCAGCCGGGCGCGGATCCCCGGGTACTGCCGCTCGAGATCGTCGATCAGTTCCGCCACCGTGCCGCCCTGCCCCGGGACCGTGCGTCGATTGCCGACGAGGCGCTGCAGGGGCGACGGAATGCGTACCACAGCCATCCCCCGTACCCCCCAGATTAGGTGACTCTGTCCAGCACGACCCGCTCAAAATCACGCAAGGTCGGCGCAATCGCCACCGGCTGGGGCAGGTCGGTCTCAACGGCTTCCAGCGTCTTGAGACCCATTCCCGTCACGTAGGCGACGACCACGTCGTCGGCGCCGAATGCGCCGGCGGCGGCCAGGCGGCGCAGGACGCCGATCGTGACGCCGCCGGCGGTTTCGGTGAAGATCCCTTCGGTCTCCGCCAGCAGGTGCATCGCGTCCACGATCTCGCCGTCGGACACCGCGGTAATCGTCCCGCCGGTGTCGCGGGCCACGCCCAACGCGTAGCGGCCGTCGGCCGGACTGCCGATCGCCAGGGAGCGGGCGATCGTCTGCGGTTTCACCGGGGTGACCGTCGCGGCCCCAGACGCGAACGCCGCCGCGACCGGCGCACAGCCGGCCGCCTGGGCCCCGTGCACGCGCGTGGGCACGCTCTCCAGCACGCCGAGCCGCGCCAGTTCGGTCAGACCTTTGTGGATCTTGACCAGCAGGCTGCCCGAGGCGATGGGCACGACGACGTGATCGGGCGCGCGCCAGCCCAGCTGTTCGGCGACTTCGAAGCCCAGGGTCTTGCCGCCCTCGGAATAGTACGGTCTGAGGTTGACGTTCACGAACGCCCAGCGGTGCTCGTCGGCGATCTCGGCGCACAGGCGATTGACGTCGTCGTACGTGCCGTCCACTTCGACCACGGTCGGCCGGTACATGCTGCTGGTCACGATCTTGCCGTGTTCCAGCCCGCGGGGGATGAACACGACGGCGCGGAGGCCGGCGCGCGCCGCATGGGCGGCTACGGCGTTGGCGAGGTTGCCGGTCGAGGCGCAGGCGACCACGTCGAACCCGAACCGGTGCGCGGCGGCGATCGCCACGGCCACGACCCGGTCTTTGAACGACCAGGTCGGATTGAGCGTGTCGTTCTTCACATACAGCCGGCGCACGCCTAACGCGGCGCCGAGCCGGCCCGCGGGCTGCAGCGCGGTGAACCCGGGGGCAAGATCGACTGCGGGGACGCGCTCGACCGGTAGGAGCGCCCCGTACCGCCAGATGGACGGGGGGCCGGCCTCGATGGCCTGGCGGAGGTGCCCGCAGTCGATCGACGCATAATCGTAGACGGTCTCCAGGGGGCCGAAGCAGCGCTCGCAGACATACAGCGGCTCAACCGGATACTCGGCCCCGCACTCACGGCACCGCAGCCCCAGCAGCGTCACGTCACGTCGCCTCCGGCCGTCTCACATCACGGCTGCGCCGTACCGGTCGACGTCGACCCGCACGGAGCGGGCCGACTGCCCGGCGTCGGCGAAAGCCCGGACCATTGCGGCGCCGACCGCATCGGCTTTCTGCGGGGGGCACACCGCCACGATCGTCGGGCCTGACCCGCTCAAGGCCGACCCAAACGCGCCCGCCCGGCGCGCGGCCGTAATGACCTCCATCATGCCGGGATTGAGCGTCGCGCGGTACGGCTGGTGCAGGGCGTCCGCCATCGCGGTCTCCAGCACGTCGAGCCGACCGGTCAGCATCGCCGCCACGAGGAGGCCGGTGCGGCCGACGTTCGTGACCGCGTCCCGCCGCGGCACGCGATCGGCGAGCACCCGGCGCGCGTGCTCCGTCGGCACGGTGTAATCCGGGATCGCCAGGACGATGTCGGCGTCCCAGGCGGGCAGGAACCGGGTCCAGGCCGTCTGCGCCCCATCCCGCGCAAGCACCACCGCGCCGCCAAAGAGCGCGGCGGCGACGTTGTCGGGATGCCCCTCGATATCTGCCGCGATCTCCAGCAGCGCGGCCGGGGGCAGCGGTTCACCCAGGAGCGTGTTTGCGGCGAAGACGCCGCCGACGATGGCCGCGGCGCTGCTGCCGAGTCCCCGGGACGGCGGGATGCCGTTGTGGCAGTGGATGGCGAACGCCTGCGGCCGGCCCGTGCGTTCGGCGACCGCCGCCGCGGCACGGTAGGCAAGGTTCCGTGCGTCGGAGGGGACCAGACGGCTGCCCTCACCCTCGACCTCCACAACGGGCCGCGTCGCCGCGTCGACGGTGAATACGCTGTGCAGCGCGACCGCCACCGCCAGCGCGTCGAAGGCCGGCCCAAAATTGGCCACACTCGCAGGCACGCGCACCCGAATGGCCATGCGGCCTCTGTTCATCGCGTTCCCGAGCATTCCCTGTGCAGGGAACCGTTGGCCGCCGGGTCGAATTATCGAGCCGATACTTGCAGGAGGGAACCCTGTTGCCCGTGCAGGCATACGTGTTGGTCCGGGTCATGCCCGGTCAAACCGCCGAGGCGCTCGATCGCATCCAGCAGACGCCCGGCGTGAAGTCGGCGCACGCGGTCACCGGACCGACGGATATCATCGCCTTCGTGGAAGCGTCCGATATGGATGCCCTGGGGCGGATGATTGTCTCAAGCATCCAACAATCGCCCGGCGTGACCCGGACGACGACCTGCGTGGTCACGTCGGTCAGGAGCTAACCCCGTTCCAACGTGACAGGCAGATGGTCGAACGGCACACAGACGTGAGTGTCACGTTGGACCGGGGCTGAGCCAACCGCCGGTCGCGGGGAGAGGCAATGCTCGATCAAATCACACAGGTGACGATCCTCGTCACAGACCTGCGCAAAGCCGTCAATTTCTACTCCTACGTGTTGGGCCTGCCGATCATCGTGCAAACTCCTCAGGGCGCTGAGTTCCGCACCGACGGCGTCATCCTCGCGGTCAAGCCGCGCACGCCCGCCGACCAGACCGGGAAGCCCGCCGGCTCGGGCGGGTCCACTCAGGTGACGTTCCAGGTCTCGGATCTCGACGTCGCCTTCACCGACGCCAAGGGTCGGGGCGCGAAGGTGATGGCGCCGCCGCGCACGGTCGAAGCCGGCCGCCTGGCCCGCCTGCTCGACCCCGAAGGCAACATCATCGAGCTCTTTGAACCGGAGGCGTAGCGCTCATCGGCAGTACGCTGACGAGTGCAAGCGCAGGCAGCGCCAAGCCCAGCACGTAGGTCATCGCCGTCTGCAGGCTCACCGCGTCGGCGAGCGCGCCCACCCCGGTAAGGGCCAGTCCCGCGGTTCCCCATGCCAGGCCCATCACGATACTGCTGGCCACGCTGGCGCGGTGGGGCAGGATCTGCTGCGCCATGACGATCGTCACCGCCGCGGTGAGATAGTAGGCGACCCCTCCCGCGGCCAGCAGGGCGAAACTCCACGGCCCCTGCGTGTGCAGAAACGCGTACAGCAGCGGCGTCCCCGTCACCAGCGACAGCACAAGCACCGCGCGCCGGCCCAGCCGGTCTGACAGCGAGCCGCCGAGCAGGCCCCCGATGGCGCCGACGCCCCCGAAAAAGAAGACCGCGGCCCCGCCGGCCAGCAGCGTGCCCCCGCGTTCACGCAGCAACAGTGGAAGAAAGGTCGTGAACGTGAGAATAATCACGCTGCGCATGGCGACCAGCAGCCACAACATCCCCAGCGGCCGGACCACCCGGCGCAAGTCGGCGCGCAGCCTGTGCTCGCGCACGGCATGGGCGGTCGGCTGCGGGCGCACCGCGCCCCACAGCAATGCGCAGGCGATGAGGCCGGGCAGCGCGGCCATCCAGGTCGCTCCCAATCCCCACGCGCTCACGACGAGTGCGATCCACAGCGGTCCGAGCGCGTAGCCGAGTTCTCCGCCGGCGACGAACAGCGACAGTCCGGTGCCCTGCCGCGGGCCGCTGGCGTACCCGGCCGTGGACGCGCCCTGCGGATGGAATGAGGACGTCCCGGTGCCCGCGATCAGCAGCAGCACGACCAGCACCTCGTACGACGGCGCGAGCCCGACCAGGCCCATCGCCGCCACGGTCAGCGTCGGGCCGAGCACCACAAACACGCGCCGCCGCATCTGATCGGCGAACGCGCCGAAGACCGGCTGCGAGATGGCCGAGGACGCGTTGAGGATGGATGCCAGCAGGCCGGCGAGGGTCAGCGTCAGGTTGAATTTCGCGACCACCAGCGGCAGCAGCGGCGCGAGAAACGCGTAGTGGATGTCGTTGAGAAAGTGAGCCGCGGTCGTCAGCGACAGAGTGCGAAGGTCAAATGCGGG
>Ga0209640_10000549_pt1 | contig 29369 bp, 24 predicted proteins | sample RifCSP10_1_FD_184018 | JGI IMG/M metagenome (GOLD analysis project Ga0209640, IMG submission 184018) | Soil microbial communities from Rifle, Colorado - Rifle CSP2_sed 10_1 (SPAdes) (version 2) | ecosystem: Environmental > Terrestrial > Deep subsurface > Rock core/Sediment | place: Rifle... | reverse complement strand
ACATGGGTGTTGTCGCGCTTTTCGCCCAAAGCCGCATTGCGAATACGCGACTGCGTTACCGCCGCCTCGGCCGTTTCGAGCGCCCGGCCGACCTCGGCGAACTCCGTTTGCTTTTGCCCCAGCGCTTGTTCGCCTACCGCCTTTTCTTCTGCGCGCGCTTGGGCTTGACGTTGGCAGCGTTCAATTTCATCGGCGATAAGCTGGACGGTCCGGTTCAGGTCGCCTTGTTCTTGAGACAGCGCCCGCAGCGCTGCGGTTAAGCGCTCATGCTCCTGGTCGGCCGCGCGATTTTCGTGCTCCAGACGTACTCGCTCGAGTTCGAGGCGGTGGATCTCAGCGCCCAGGAGCGTCTTCTTGGTCTCGGCTTGATCGAGCTCTCGCTTGAGAGTTTCGCCTTCGCGCTCTTCGCGGCTAAGCTCTGCTTCGCGCTCCGAAATAAGGATGCCGACCTCGCGAATGCGTCGGCGCTGGGTGAGAAAGCTCCTTTCCAACGGCGCGCCGCTACCCCCGGTCACGGTCCCGATCGGGTCGATCACCTCGCCGTCGGTAGTCACCAGCGTGCTGTGATAGCCGTTGCGGTTCCAAAGGGCCAAGCCGGCTTCGAGATTTTGCACCACCATGACATCGGAAAGCAGGTATTCGGCAACTTCGCGATAACCGGGCTTAACCGAAATCATTTCCATCAACGGCGCGACTACTTCGGCTTCGCCGAGCGGCAAATCCTGATGCGGTTTGCGCGACATCTCCATGGGAATGAAACTACCACGGCCTGAAGCCTGCTCTTTCAAATATTCGATGGCTTCGAGGCCTTCTTGGTGGCTCTTGACAATAACGTACTGCAAACGATCGCCCAACACCGCGGTCAGCGCCTTTTCATAGGTTTCCGGCGCTTCGATCACTTCCGCGACCAAGCCGTAGATCCCGTTCGGCGCCGACTGCTGCTTTTTGAGCATGATCGCACGCACGCCTTCCTGATAGCCTTCGTAGTTTTTTTGCAGCTCCTCGAAGGATCTCAAGCGCGAGCGGTTCTCCTGAATCTGCTCTTTGAGCGAGGAAATCTTATTTTCCTGCTCTTGGCGGCTTCGGCTCAAGCTCTGCGAGGTCGCAATTACCGCGGCAGCTTCGATTGTGCGTTCGCGGACCTCGTCGGCGCAGATTGTCAAGGAACGCGCGCTTTCGCTCTGCTTCGCTTCGCAGTCAGCCAGCGCCGCCGAGGTTTGCTCGATCTCGGCCCGGCTGCGCGCAAGCGCTTGAGTGATTTCTTCGTGCCGGCGTTGTGCGGCGAGAGCCTCATTTTTTAGATTGGCGATCTGGTTGGCGACATCGATCAGCGCCGTCTTTTCCTGATCCAACTCGGCTTGCAGGGCGCGGATTCGCGCCTGAAGATTTTCCAACTCATTTTCTTTTTCGCGCAGGAATGTTTGTTCAAAAAGCGAAAGCTGAATGAAGCTCTCCTTGGCGTTGTTGAGCTCGTCAATTTCCCGGGTGAGAAGCTTGGCCCGCTCTTCGAGCTGTCCGAGGGAGGCGCGAGTTTCGGCTGCGCTTTGTGCGAGTTGCGTCAAGTCCTTGTGATAAAATTCACACTTTTGCTCGGCGCTCTGAATCGCCGCGCGGCGCTGATAGACGTTCTCTTGCTGCACGCCGATTTCGCGATCCGTTTCCATCAGCGACAGCTGGAGTGCTTCACCTTCCGCTTCTTTGCCGTGCAGTGCGGCGAGGTGTTCAGCCAGGCGATTTTCGACGCCGGCGAGCTGGCTTTCTTGCCCCGTGATTACCTCATTGAAAGCTTCGCGCTGCAAGAAGGCGAACGCGAGCTCTTTTTCTTTGAGCTCGGCTTTGACCGCGCGGTATCGCTCGGCTTTTCTCGCCTGCAATTCCATCGTGCGGATTTGCCGCTCGATCTCGCGGACGATATCGTTCATCCGGAGAAGATTTTGCTGGGTGCGTTCGAGTTTTTTCTCGGCGACGAGCTTGCGGCTCTTGTACTTGCTAGTGCCGGCAGCTTCTTCGATCAAGCCGCGCCGTTCTTCCGGCTTCGAGTTAACCAGCTCATCGACTTTGCCCTGCTCGACGATCGCATACGCTTTGCTGCCGACGCCGGTCCCTAAAAACAGCTCGACCACATCCTTCAATCGGCAGTTGACTTTGTTGATGGCGTATTCCGATTCGCCGGAGCGGAACAACCGGCGAGTGACCATGATCTCGCTGAAATTGCCGTATTCGGCCGGGCCGCGCCCGTCCTCATTGTCGAAGATGATAGAGACTTCGGCCATGCCGGTGGCGGGCAGGTTGTCGCTGCCGTTGAACACCACGTCTTCCATCTGGTGGCCGCGCAGGTGACGAGCGCTCTGCTCGCCCATGGCCCAACGCAAGGCATCAACGATGTTGGACTTGCCGCAACCGTTCGGGCCGACGACCGCCGTGATGCCGGGGTTCAGCTCCACGACGGTACGTTGCGCGAACGACTTAAAGCCAATCATTTCAAGGCGTTTTAAACGCATGGTTGCATCTATCGAGGGAATTTAATGGCCGTTTTAGCCCTTAAAGCTTAGCCGCAATATTCCACAGCAAGGTGGAAGCTGTCAAGAGAAAAACCCAATATACGGTGGATCGGTTGATAAATTACCGCAAGATATAGAAAACTGCTGCGCAATTTTGTCGCAGCGTTCCGCCCGGTAGTCATCTGCACGGTAATGAAGGGTATATTCTTCGGAGCAAAGACGCCGCGCTGCAATCAAGAGAGCCGCATTGCGGCCTTTTGGGATCGTTTATAAAACTACATTTCGAGCAGCTCGGTGTTCCAGTAAGAAACATCGACGGTGTTGAGAAAGGGCATCCATTCCCTGTAACGTGACATACTAAAGGTTTCCTGCATGAAGGGTGTCCATTGCGGCTTTAACGGCTTCCTTATCAGCGGCATACTGGCTTGTTGCGGCGTTCGGCCACCCTTGCGCCGGTTGCATTCGTGACAGGAACAGACGACGTTTTCCCAGATCGATGAGCCGCCCTGGGAGCGGGGAATGACGTGGTCGAGATTCAATTCTTGACGCGGCAGGCGCCGGCCGCAATATTGACAGATGCACTTGTCCCGCGCGTAAATGTTATAACGGCTAAAACGTACCTGGCGCTTGGGAACCCGGTCGTAACTTACCAGCAAAATCACTCGGGGAACGCGGATAACCCGGTTGACCAGGCCTATGGTCTCATCGTGCGTGGAGATCGAAAGATCGCTCCAGCTGGCAAAATCGAAGGTCTGGTACTGGTCGTTGACAGCTTTGGCAATGCCCTGGTAGAGCAACACGAAGGCCCGTCGCACCGAGGTGACATGAATCGGCAGATAGGATCGATTAAGGATCAGGACTTTGGTATTGAGAATGCCGTACGTTGGCACGGTGGCCGGGTAGCTCATAAGCCTCTTTCGTCTCTTTACGGAGTCGACGCAAGCCCTTGTTACTCGTGCCAAAATATCGGGCAAAGGCGCCGTTGTCAATTCATTCCCGTTCGCGAACGCCGTGTTACTTGAAGTCGCGGATAAATTCCACTATAAACACAGCTAAATTTCGTAAACGAATTTAGCGGAGTCACCGCGTCTCCGGTTGCTCCTTCTCACATACTTCCCGCCAGCCTGGTCGTATCTTTGTATGAAGCAAGAGATCTATATAAGCTCGACGCCCCAAGAAAGCCGCATAGCGATTATGGAAGATGGCCTGCTCGCAGAGTTTCTGATCGAGAGAAAAGAAGAAATGGGCGTCGCCGGAAACATTTACAAAGGCAAGGTGGCGCGGGTGCTGCCCGGCATGCAGGCGGCGTTTGTCGACATCGGCATGGAAAAGGCCGGGTTTCTTCATGCTTCGGATTTTTCCAGTGAACCGGTTGTATCAGGGGACGAAGTAGAGTTCGCCGAAGCTCCGAAACCGCAACCGTCGCGTCGCCTCCCGCTGGAAAAGCAGATCTCGCGCGGCGAAGAAATTCTGGTCCAGGTGGCCAAGGACCCGCTTGGTACCAAAGGCGCGAGAGTTACGTCCCACGTGTCGCTGCCAGGGCGCTATATGGTCTTTATGCCGGATACCAAGCACATCGGTATTTCGCGCCGGATCGACAGCGAAGAGGAACGGAAGCGGTTGAAAGAGATCGCCCAATCGCTCGGGACTGAAAACGGCGGGTTTATTTTGCGCACCGCATGCGAAGGACGGAGCAAGCGGGAGATTCAACGGGATCTCGCCTTTCTTACCCGGTTATGGAAAGGGATTCAAAAAAAGGCTCAGGGCGCTGCCGCGCCGGCACTGATCCATCAGGATCTCGATCTTATCACACGCGCGATACGGGATTTTTTTTCTAACGATACCGAACAGGTCGTTATCGATTCGCCCAAGGACCAGCGCCGCGTGGTCGATTTCGTGCGCCACTTTATGCCGCGTCTCAGATCTAAAATCGTCACTTACACAGGCAAGGAGCCGCTCTTCGAGCAGCAAGGCATCGAGGAAAAGGTCGCCAAAGCCTTGGAACGTCGCGTGTGGCTGCGCTCGGGTGGTTACATCATCATCGAACGGACCGAAGCGCTCACGGCCGTCGACGTCAATACCGGGCGCTTCGTCGGCAAGCGCAATCAAGAGGAGACGATCCTCAAGACCAACCTGGAGGCGACCCAGGAAGTCGTACGGCAACTGCGTCTGAGAAACGTCGGCGGCATCATCATTATCGATTTCATCGACATGGAAAAGGAAGGCAATCGGAAAAAAGTGTATGACGCGCTCAAAGAGGCGCTCAAGAAAGATAAAGCGCGCACCAACATCCTGAAGATTTCCGAGCTTGGTCTGGTTGAAATGACGCGCCAGCGCACGCGTGAAAGTTTAGAGAATCAGCTGTTGCGACCCTGCCCGCACTGTGAAGGGCGCGGCCGGATCAAGTCGGCGGCGACGGTCGCCTACGATGTGTTACGGGCGATCAAGCGCCAGCAGGCGAACGTCGAAAACGGCAAAAACATCGTCGTGCGCCTGCATCCCGACATCGCGAACTTTCTTTATGACGAAAAGAATAACAGCCTGGAAAATCTCGAACGCGAAATCAATCACCGCGTCATCATCAAGGCGAGCCAGGAACTGCACCACGAAAAATACGAGATCGCCGAGGCGTGAAATTATTTCTTCGGCCAAGCGTGAATGTCGGAACCGGCCCGAAGTTTCTTCTGATCGTAAGTTTCCCAGTGCGTGAACGCCGCCGGCGGGCGCCTAGGTTTTGCCTTGGGCCAGCTGCGCGCATGGCCGATCGGCACGACCCACAATAGACGCAGCTCGTCGGGAACTTCAAACAGCGCCCTCAACTCCGCTTCGACTTCCTCGCGCACCGATACCCACACCGTGCCCAAATTCATGCACGCCGCGGCAAGCATCATTTGCTGCACGGCATTGGCGATGCTCGCCTGAAAGAGTTTCTCGCGGTCTCCGGCCTGCCGCGTCGTCAGATAAACTTGCTTGGTGCGCGCGTCGCCGCACACCAGCACGAGAACGCTGACATCGCCGACATAGTCTTTCTTGAGACCTTTGTAGTGTACCGGATCTTCCAGTTTTCGCTGTTTCCATTCGTTGGCATAGATTTCCCGGACGCGCTTCATCTTCTTGCGATCGCGCGTGACGACGAACTCCCAGGGCTGGGTGTTCGCTCCGGAAGGCGCCCAACGCGCCGCCTCCAAGATGCTCTCGAGCTGCCCGTCGCTGACCTTGCCGCCCTTATAAACCCGCACGCTTCGCCTGGTCCGGATGACGCTCAACAGCTGGTCTGTCTTCATTAAGAACTCTTCCTTCGAAATCAATGTCGGTCAAAGCGCTTCAGCGTAGCTTTCAGACGCTAGATACCCGCTGTTTCCCTATATCAGCAACCAATGACTCGCTCCAGTCGATTGGCCATGTCGTTCGGTGCGGGTTCGGTTTCGTTAAGATCTCTCACTTTCGTTCGAGATGACGATTTTGCTTGTTTGTTGTCATTTCGAGCGGAGCGAGAAATCTTTCTCGTTCAGCCAGCTCGTCGGTACACTCGGAAGAGGGAAACCGGTATGGACGATCAAACTCTCGCAGGCACGATGGCTTGCCGGCTGTCGATTGTGGTTGACTCAAGTGCCGTGAATGGGTAGTTATGCCTTGGCTTTTGCTGTTGCGCGGCCTTGCATATCCCCGAATAGGGTGCCGCGTCGGAGGCAAGTCTGGTACTCTCTAACGCAGCGGGGTCAGCGGCAATGATTTCCATCCGCAAGCTCTGCAAAGCATTCACCGTTGCTGAAGGACAAGTAGCGGCTCTGAAAAGCCTGGACCTAGACGTCGCCGAGGGCGAATTCTTCGTGATCGTCGGCGCCAGCGGTTCCGGCAAAACCACTCTCTTGCGCTGTGTGGCCGGGCTCGAGTCACCGGACGGCGGAGAAATCCGCATCGCGGATCGCGCCGTATACTCGGATCATCCGCCTACGTGGATAGCGCCCCAGGAACGCAACTTCGGCATGGTCTTTCAGTCCTATGCCGTCTGGCCGCATCTAACCGTATTTGAAAATGTCGCTCTGCCGCTGCGCGAGGGCGCCCAAAAGATTCCCCGTACTCAAGTCAATGGCCGCGTGCGTGAAGCGCTGCGCATGGTGCAGCTCGAGGAGCAAAAAGATCGCTCCGCGACTCTCCTGAGCGGTGGACAACAGCAACGGGTGGCGTTGGCGCGCGCGATCGCAGTCAATCCTCGGGTGCTGCTGATGGATGAGCCGCTCAGCAACCTGGACGCCCGGCTGCGCGAGGAGGTACGCGGCAAAATCCGTGATCTCGCCAAGCAACTCGGCGCCACCGTTCTCTACGTCACCCATGATCAAATCGAAGCGATGGCCATGGCCGATAAGATCGCAATCATGAGCTTCGGCAGGCTGCTCCAATACGGTGATCCGATGGAGCTATACCGCCGTCCGAATTGCTCGGAGGTGGCCGATTTTTTCGGCTCGGTGAACTGGCTTAACGGCAGGCTGGCCGGAGCAAAAATGGTTGAGACCAAGATCGGCAGGTTGGAAGTTTGTTTGCGCGCTGATCTGGGCGGCCCCGAGGTTCTCGTCGGTTTTCGCCCGGAGTGTTTGCAGATCGTCGAAGGCTCGAATGCCTGTCGCCAGAATGCTTTCGAGGCAGTGCTCCGATCGAGCACCTTCCTCGGCGATCAATTTGTCTACGAGGCGTTCGTTAAAGATTTGCTCGTGATGGGCAAAAGCCGCTTGATTCCCGTGCGCGATGACCGGCGCCTGCAGCTCTACGTCGATCCGGCGGAGATCATGGTGTTTCCTCACTCGGAGAGCAAGGATCGTATTTTGGCGGCGGGAACCGCATAGCTGAGAAGAAGGCCGGAATGAAGTCAACCTGCTCCATCGAGCCGCGGGGTAAGATCTGCCCGGCATAAATGCTAAGAGCTATGGTTACTGCAAATCCTGAGAGGTTGACGATGGAAGCCGTACTGAGAATGCCTCGTCAGTTTGCGATTCGCTTGCGCACTTCGCCGTTATTGTTGACGCTGGCGCTGGTGCCGATGCTGGTCATTCTCGTCATGGTCGTCGCTCTCGTCTGGATCAGCTTTCAAACCGGCGTCGTCGGCACCCCCAAGGCAACGTACACCCTCAAGAACTACACGGAGATTCTCGGTGATCCGTTCGTGCTCAAAGTCTTCTGGAACACGCTGATTTTCACGTTGGCGACGACCTTCACCGCGCTCGCCCTCGGGCTGCCGATTGCCTGGTTGACCGAGCGTACCACCCTGCCCGGAAAAGGTCTCGTCTACACGATCATGACGCTGGGACTGCTCATCCCGGGTATCTATACGGCGATGGGTTGGACTTTTATCGCCCACGTGCGCATCGGTTTTCTAAATCGCTGGCTCATGGACGTCTTCGCTCTCGAACAAGGACCGATCAACATCGCCACTCCGGTGGGCATGGGGCTCGTGCAGGGGCTCAATCTCACGGCGCTGGCGTTTATTTTGACCGCGCAAATGTTTCGCGCGATGAATCCCTCGCTCGAGGAGGCCGCCAAGATTCATGGTATGAGCTTTGTCGGTACGGTACGCCGGATCACTTTGCCGCTGGCGTTCCCGGCCATTTTGGCGGCAATGATCTACATGCTGACGATCGGTCTCGCGACCTTCGATGTGCCGGCGATTATCGGTCTCGGCAATCGCATCTACATGCTGAGCACCTATGTTTATTTGAAAGCCAACCCGCCCGACAGCGGTCTGCCGCAGCACGGCGTCACGGCCGCGTTAGGGACCGTGATGATTCTACTGGCGCTACTCCTCACCTGGTGGTACAGCCAGGTGCTCCGGCAGGGACATCGCTACGAAGTCGTCACGGGAAAGGGTTACCGGCCCGCTTTACTCGACCTCGGCCGTTGGTCAGTGCTCGCATGGGGGCTGATCGCGCTCTATTTTCTCGCCACCAAGTTGATTCCGCTGTTGCTGATCGCCTATGCGGCATTCACTCCTTATCTGGCCCCGCCTTCGTGGGAAATGCTCGGCAAGCTATCGCTAGCCGGCTTTTACAATCTCAATTGGGACCTATTCTGGCGCGGACTTTACAACACCGTCTTGCTTGTCATCACGGTGCCGCTTATCACATTGCTCCTAGCTTTCAGCATCTCGTGGTTGATCGTGCGCTCGCGCAGTCGCATGCGTTATGTTTTGGAATTCGGCGCATTTTTGCCGCATGCACTGCCCGAGGTGATCATGGCGATCGGCGCGCTCTTGCTGGCGCTCTTTGTCCTGCCAAAATTTATTCCCCTCTACGGGTCGGTGTGGTTGATCGCTATCGTCTATGTGATCTCGCGGCTGGCCTTCGCCACGCGGGCGCTCAACAGCTCGCTTTTGCAGATTCACAAGGAGCTTGAAGAAGCGGCTTATACCGCCGGACTATCGACGGTGCGAACGTCGTGGCGGATTCTTGTGCCGTTGCTGCGGCCGACGCTCATGTCCGTATGGATCTGGTCGGCGATACTGGTTTATCGCGAGCTCACTGTCGCGGTATTCCTCATAAGTCAGGAAAGTGTCACTTTGCCGGCGGTGATTTGGAGTTACTGGTTCTCCGGAGCCATCAATGAGGCGGCGGCGGTGACGCTGCTTATGACGGTCGTGCTGACGCCGCTGATTTTGGTTTTTTGGTGGTTCGGGCGGCGCCAGCTTATGCCGGAGTCATAATTGTTACAGAGAATACTCGAATCGTGCGTCTAATAACTAATGACGAATTAGCGGCTATTCAAATACGAAGGGAGGATCATATGATTCCTGGGAGAGGGCGAAAAATACGATTTTCGATCGCAACGATTTTTGCGACCGGTCTGGTTTTCTCGATCCCCGCAAGCGGGGTTTTGGCGGCGGAAAGCGGCAAGGCGCCGACCATCGCTGATCTGGTCAGCAAGGCTAAGAAAGAAACCACGCTACGGGCGCAGTGGGGAGCGGATACGCTCGACGGCGGACCCGGGCTAAAGAAAATCGTCGCCGCGATGAACAAGAAATACGGCCTTAATCTTCAGCCGTCTTTTACGCCCGGCGCCAATATGCAGGGGATGATGGCCAAGATCACGCGCGAACAGGCGGCAGGTCAGCCGGCGAGCAGCGATGTTTACTTCGGCAACCCGCAGTCTATGCTGCAAGCGATGGAACACAAACCGTTGACGCCGATCGATTGGCGCGCTCTGATCGAACGCAAGTTCTTGGCGGAGCCCGGATTCGATCCGATCGTGCCCGGCGATATCGGCGTCGCGCTGGCCTCGACCTTGGTTGGAGTCATCTACAACAGTAACCTGGTCAAGGGAAGCGACATTCCGCGCAAGCTCGATGACTTGATGAACCCCAAGTGGAAAGGCAAGATCGCCTCGACACCGTATGCGGCCGGATTCAGAGAATTTGCCATGCCGGAGCTTCTGGGCAAAGAAAAAATCGTCGACTTTGTCAAGAAATATTCCAAGCATATCGGCGGATTGATTCGCTGCGGTGAGATGGATCGCCTGACCAGCGGTGAGTTTCTGATGCTTGCACTGGCCTGCGGCGATCAGGAGGTCAACATCGCGGAGCGCAAGGGCATTCCGCTCGGCTACGCCATCATGCAAGACGCCACTATTTCGCACACCCGCTACGGCGCGGTTCCGAAAAATTCTCGGGCGCCGAATGCAGCCGCTTTGTTTATTGCGTTTTTGCACACCGCCGAAGGCCAAAAGCTCATGTGGGATATCGACGGGCTCGACTTCCATCTTTACCCCGAGTCGAACCAGAAAAAGAAGCTCGATGCGGCCAAGGCCAAAGGCGCTAAGGTCGTGATCAGCTCGCCGCAATGGCTCGACAAGAACAAGCACTATGACGACACGCAGAAAGAGCTGGAAAAGATTCTGCGCGGCGAAGCGAGCTAAGAAAACCCCGCCAAAAAAGTAGGGGCGGGTTTCAAACCCGCCCCTACGAAATTTGCCTGCTATTTCCGCGCCGGTTATCGCTTAACGATATTCGGCGCCCGGCAGCGGGTTCTCCACCGCTTCTTCGAGCGTCGTGGCGCGCTTCCACTCGTTTGCCGGACGGCTGCGGCCATCGGTGCCGACCTGATCCATAGAGGCATAAATCTCGATCTTGAAGCCATCGGGATCGTAAAATTCCAGTCCCGGATTGCCCCCCGGTCCGCGCCTGCCCTCGTAGAAAATCGTCACGCCTTTGGACTTCAAAAACTCGCGGATTTTGAATAGCTCCGAGACGGTGGCGACCTCCAAGGCCATGTGGTCAAAACCTACTTGGCCGCGTTCGGGAAGCTTGTTCTTCTCCGTCGCTTGAATCAATGCGACGGAATGATGGTCCGTGGCGTTACGGAAGAACACCATGCCGTTCTCATTCTTATCGGAAAACTTGAAGCCCATGACGTCGGTCCAAAACTTTGTGCTGCGCTCAATGTCGCTGACGCTCAGCACCACGTGACCGATTTTCTTGATTTTTATCGGAGAATTTTCTTGCGCCATAAAAAAGCTCCTTTCTGAGGATGATGGCAATACCGCGGCCGAAGTTAAGAAACCTCTACCACGGAAGATCGGTCAAGGCAAAGTTAAAAAGACCCGCCGCCGGGGCGCTCCAGGTGCTATTTCATTTGGAATCGCGCAACCAACTTGCGGCCATAACCGCGCAACGTGCTCGAGTCGAGCGAACGGCGCTTGAGCATGTCGAGGCGGATCATTTTCCACTGAATGCTTCTGGCGAGCGCGAGCCGCTCGCCTTCGTCCTCGACATGCTTGAGCAGGTCTTCGATGGTGTGGATATCTTTGAGCAGCTCGGCTTCCGGCGGCAGCACGTTGGCATTCTTAAGCACCATGTAGCCGATCCGCAACTCATCCGGGACCCAGCTGAGATCTTCCAATTCGAGCGGCTTGCCCCTACCTGGGAGATTGTCGAAGGCGCCGGCCCGCTGGGCTTCGAGTATGCGCTGCTCGGCGATCCGGTGCATGAACGACACGGCGCCGGTTTGCTCTCTCGGTCTCTTCATCCGCTAGCTTCTCCCGGTTTCTCTGCTAACTCTTCGGGTGGCCGGACATGGCGAAACATCAGGTAAAAGGCCACATCGTTGATCAATTGTAACCCGCCGCCCAGGAACAGGGGAAGAGTGAGTGAAACGCTTTGCATGAGGTAGGTGGAAATCGTCGGGCTGATGCCAAAGGGCACGATGCGCGCGAGGCTGGTGACGCCGGCGGCCGAGCCGCGCTCGTCGGACTTGACCATCGCCATCGTAAAGGACGCGCGCAGGGGGTTGTCCATATAGGCAAAAAACGAGCGGATGATGAGAAGCGCAGCGGCCAGCTCAAGCGTCGATGCCAACGGCAAAGTCAGAAAAATTACCGACGCCAAACCGTGGGAAAAGGCCATCGTCTTCACGACACCCATCCTGCGCGCGAGCACCGGCGCGCTGAGAAAGGACAGCGCGGCAAGAAAAAAGGAAGCGAAGAAAATCACCGCGAGCGATTTCAGCTCGACGCCGAAGCGAAGGAAAAACCAATAGGGAATCAGCGCGCCGGCCATGCCGGCACCGAAGTTGTCGAGCACGGCGAGCAGGGACATTTTGGTCACGAACTTGCCCGTAGCCTTGGAGATTCTTTTCTCGACCTTGCGCGCTTGATGCTCTTCGTGAATCGCACGATAGACGAACAGCAGGACGATGCTGAATAGAATCGTCAAGCCGAACAGCGGCTTGTACGAAGCCACGGCGCTCCAGCCCCAGGCTTCCTGGAGGTACTGCGGCAGAGCACTGAAGAGTGCTCCCACGGAGCCCATGATCGAGCCGGCGCAAAAATTGAGCGCATAAATGTGATTGCGCTCTTTGGGCGCGCATTTTTCCGCCAGCAGGGCTTCTTCCGCCGGGTTAAAAGGGCCGCCTCCCGAACCGCCGCCGCCGCTGCCGCCGGCGCCGACGTTGGCGATGATCACAGCAAGGAAAATAAAAAACAGGCTGCTGAAAAGAATCAAAATGCTGTTGGAAACGATTGTCAGCAAGCCGAGCAACATCAAAATTTCGCGCCGGCCGTAACGGTCCGATAGGTAACCCCAGACCGCGGTCAGCAAGGCGCCGCTTAGATAGGCGACTGTGAAAATAATACCGATCGTCACTGTCGAATAACCGAGCCGGTCCAGGTAAATGGCGAAGACGACGTTTAGATAGGAGAAGGCGAACGCGCGGATACCGCGCGCGAGCATCAGTAATTTGGCGTCCCGGTGGAGATCACGAAACCATCCCATGTTTATGCGGTGGCCGCTTGCGGTTTTGCTGCTTGTTCCTCCGGCGGTTTCACGTCGCGGAAGAGAAAATAAAAAATGCAGTCATGCGTGAGCTGCAAGAAGCCGCCGATAAAGACCGGCACATTCAATGTGAACGCTTGCATCAGGTAGGCGGAGAGCGTCGGGCTGATGGCGACCGGGACATGGCGCGAGAGAGTGGTGAAGCCAGCCGCCGCGCCGCGATCCTCCGGACGGACGACGCCCATGATGAATGAACTCCGCAGCGGGTTATCCATGTAGGCGAGATACGAGCGGATAATCGTCATCGTGGCAGCGATCGCAAACGTCGGCGCCAACGGAAGAATGAGCCAGATGAGCGACGCCAAACCGTGTGAAAACGCCATCGTGCGCACCACGCCGATGCGCCGCGCGATGATCGGCGCGGTCAAAAACGACATCGCCGCGAGGAAGTAGGAGAAAAAAAACATGAAGCCCAAAGACTTGAGCTCGACTCCATAGCGTAGAAAAAACCAATACGAGATCAGCGGGCTGATAAGTCCGCCGCCCAGGTTGTCGATCATGCCGAGCAGCGACATTTTGACCACGAAACGATTGGCTTTGGTCATCAGCGGTTTGTTTTCGCGCCTCTTCGGCACGTGATGCTCTTCGATTCTCGAATAGGCGTAGATCAGGACGATGCTGAACAGGATAGTCAGAACAAATAGGGGCTTGTAGGACGCGATCGGCGGCCAGCCCCAGGATTCTTGGAGATGTTGCGGCAGACCGCTCAACAGCGCGCCGAGCGCGCCCATCATCGAGCCGACGAAGGCGTTGGTCGAGAAGACTTTGTTGCGGTTCTCCGGGCGGCATTTCTCCGCCAGCAGCGCCTGTTCCACCGGGCTCATCGGGCCGCCCCCTTGGCCGCCGGCGCCCGAACCGCCGGCGCCGACGTTGGCGATGACCACCGCGGCGATGATGAAAATCAGATGGCTGAAAAAAATATAGATCAGGTTCGACACGATCGTCAGCGCGGCCAGCAGCATGAGAATCTTCTTGCGCCCGAATCGGTCCGATAGGTAGCCCCATACCGCGGTCAAAACGGCGGCGCTGGCATAGGCCGTCGTGACAACAAAGCCGATCGTCACGGTGGAATAGCCAAGCTGGCTCAAATAAATGGTGAAAATGACGCCGAGATAGGAAAACGCGAAGGCGCGCACGCCGCGCGAAGTCATCAAGATGATCGCGTCGCGTTCGAGGTCGCCGAAAATCCTTCCGATCACCGCGGCCTCGCGGTTTTGGCGTAGTCGCGCTCGAAATCGAGCTCAGTATAAATTCCCAATTCGTGCAGCGCGCGGTTGGCTTCGTCGAGCGAAGTCGAGCGTCTTAGGGCTTGCGCGGGGTACGAAAGCGTGTCGTACAATTTTGCCGCCGACATAAAAATAATCAAAGTCGTCAACGGCGTCAGCTTGACCCTCCGCTGCCCATTGCGAATCTCGCGCTCGCCCCAAGCACCGCGAAAGCACTCGAGCGGAATGGCGCTGGCCTCGGTGGGCACGGTCTTGACGACCTCTTCGAGCTCGGCCGCGACCCTAGGCGTGAGTCCCCAGGCGCCGAGCAGGCCGCCGGCAGCGGCGATCTTACTCAACGCCGTTTCGATTTCGTCCGTGCTCAGTTCGCCGTCGCTGCCGTAGCCGAAGACGCCCCAAACGACGCGCCGGCCGCGCTGCTCCAACTCGGCGAAGGCGGCGAGCATGACCGAGTCGGCGAGCGGGCTGCGCAGGCCGGGCTCGTGTCCCTGCGCCAATGAATCGCCGCCGACATCGATGCCGACGAGCAAGTCGGTGTTGAGCCGTTCCATGGCCGTTTCCAAACCATCGACCACGCCTTCCACGCCGCCAGTGATATCGAGCAGTAAAACTTCTCCACGGATTGCCGCCGCCATGCGCGATTCGGCGAACGCTACTCCGGCGTCCGTCTGGCTGTCGCTATTCGCCATCCATGCGAACGGATGAATGACGCGGACGTTTTTAACTTCGCTGAGCTTGCGGGGTCCAGGGACGGGATCGTAGACCATGCGCTCCCAAGAAAGTCCGCCGAGGGTGAAGTTCAGGCCGAGGAATTCTAAAAATCGCGCCGCCGCCAAGGCGCCGACCACGTCGCCGCCGCCACCGACGCCGATCACCAATGCGTGGGAGCGGGCGCGGAATAGGTCTTCGAGCGAAACCGGCGCAGAGGTCATCGGGGCAGGTGAGTGTCCTGTCCCGGCACCGGGTTGGCGATGGCTTCTTCCAGCGACTTGACGCCGTGCCATTGGTTCGCCGGGCGCACGCGGCCGTCGCTGCCGACCTGATCAACGCCCCAGTAAATCTCCAAGGAATGGTTGTCCGGGTCGCGGAATTCCACGGCGATCTGGCAGCCGGCGCGACGCCGGCCTTCGAAGTCGATCTTGGCGCCGTGCTCGCGCAGCCGATCGCGCGCCGCGATCACTTCCGCCAAGGTCGGCACTTCGAAAGCCAAGTGATGCAACTCCCGATTCGTGTTGTTGCCGTCGCCGGCGCCGACCAAAGCGAGACAATGATGGTCGGTGTTGCAGCGCAAAAACACCATCCCGCCGGGCATCATGTCTTCGGGATAAACGTCGGAGACTTTGAAGCCCAGGATTCGGGTGTAAAAATCCGTCGAGCGTTCGAGATCGGTTACCCGCAGGACGACATGCCCGAGTTTCCCGATATGAAACTCCATTCCTGCCGGAGGCGACAGGCTCTTTAACTTTTCGACATTCACCGCCATGTTCATTTTCCCTTCCGGTTGAGAGACTGCGCAAACACTCGTTTCGTGATGAAGCCGAAGTTCCGTCGGCTATCCCTGCAAAGAACCTTTACTTGGTTTTAGAATGAGAACAGAAATATCGGCAAATTAGCTGCCTCTCATCGCTTTGATCAATCCGGCGACGCGGGCATCAAATCGTTGGCGCGCAGGAAATCGACGACGAATGCGTCGAAACCGGCGGGATCTTCAAGGTTGCAGGCGTGGCCGGTCTTGGGAAGGATTTTATGCACCGCACCGGGGATTAACGATGCCGTTTTCTTGCCCCCCGGCAAGGAATGATCGTACTCCCCATTGATGACCAGGGTGGGCACTTTCATCGTCGCCAACCGGGGCGTCATATCGAGACCGCCACGGGCGCGAAAAATCTGGCCGATGGATTCTGCCGATAGCCAGGGATCGCGCTCGACGAACGTTTGGAGCAGATATTTGCCCAGTTTCGAATCGGCGAAATCGGGTGCGACCAAGTCGCGCAGATGTTGGATGTGATACTTATCGATGCCGATTTTGGTGTAGCCGTGGATTCGCGCATCGATCGAACCACCCGGACCGCTGCTGCCGCCGACGAGAATGATCGCTTTGAACATTTCGGGATAATCGAGGCCAAGGAGAATCGCCATGCCCGAACCGACGCTGACGCCGCCGAGGATTGCTTCCGTCACTTTTTGATCACGGCAGACGCCCAGTATGTCGTCGCCCATGTCCTTGAGGCTGAACGGCGTCTCCGGTTTGTCCGAGCGACCGTAGCCGCGGATATCAATGGCGATGACTTTGAAGTAGGTGGAAAAGTGCGCGATCTGATACATCCACAAGTTATGGTCGAAAGGATTCGCGTGAACCATCAGAAAAGGAAAGCCCTCGCCGGAGACTTCGTAGTAGATCTTGACGCCGTTGGCAGTGCTGTACATGATTTCAGATTGATTGCGTTCAAAACGTTCAAGCCGTTCAACCGCTGCGCTCCGTACAAATCGTTAGAAGCTGTTCTGTTTTATCCTCCGATGTTTTGAACGAATTGAAAGTTTCGAACGGCTTGAACAAATTTCAACTCGGTTTTCTCGGCCGCTCCTGCTTGATCTTCTCTTTCACCTCTTCCAATTTCATCACATCACAGTACTTGTGATGCATGTCAAACAGATTGACTTTATGAGAGAGCGGACTGCGGTCAAAAACCGTTTCTTCGACAATGCTGACATGATAACCCAGCGAGTACGCGTCGACGCAACTCGCGCGTACGCAGCCGCTGGTGCTCTCGCCGCAGACGATCAGACTGTCGATGCCGAGTTGCGTCAGATGGGCGATCAACGGAGTGCCGAAAAATCCGCTTGCCCGTTCTTTGAAGATCACCACGTCACCTTGCTGAGGTTTGAACTCTTCCTTGATCTCGAAAGCTTGCGGATCGATTTTTACGCGCTGACGGTTGGTGGCGTAAACGGCGTCCGGTTTGGCTTCCTTGCGCGTCTCGGTGGTGGTGTAAAAGACGGGAATTTTTAACGACCGTGCCAGCGCGAAGAGCTCTTGCGTCGGTTGGATCGCATTGTGGGCGTAAACGCCGCATGAGCTTTTATAGGTGTCGACGAGTTCGTGCGGCTCCTTGGCGCCGCCTTCGTAGGCGAGATTATAAAGGTCGATAGCCAAGAGCGCCGGCCGTTGACCGATATAGGTCTCTCGGTGATAGGGAGTATAGGTTTTGAGAATCTCCGGTGTAACGACATCTTTCCAACAGTGGTCTTCGAATTCGGCAGCCATAATGGATCTCCTTACGAATTAATTTTTCAACCAATGCGAAGCGCGCGGCTCCTTTTCATCTACCTGCTAGCGGAAGGAATTGTCAAGGAACCGAAGTCCGGCGGTTACGCTGGGTCATCCTGCGGGCAGACTGTTTGCCGGTACTGGCCAATTATAAGGCCGCCCGAACTCGCCATCCCAAGCCGCTAGCTCGCTCCGACAGGCAGCCCATGCACCTGTCCTCCTCCGCAATGTCCCAAAAAGCATTCAGATGAGATCCAGACTTGTCTCAGCGATGACGAAGTGCCGGGCAGAGTGCATTAGCTCCTTGTTTACCGGTCTGAACAAACGGTGCTGACGCGTTGTCAGCGCGATCGGGAGCGCTGGCACCCGTCTTGCTCCGCTAAAGAGCCATGTTTTTAATAGGTGTGCGGCGATTGCCAAAGCGCGTGGGAATCTTGGGATTTGTTTCTCTTCTGATGATTTCGTTGTCAGCCCACGCATTCACAAATTCGCAAGCCGGGAGGAATAATCCCGACAATCGCGAATCGGTTGCGATGGCGGTAGATGGCCTGGTGTCGGCGTGGAACCAGCATGACGCGGAAGCGATTGCCGGGCTCTTTCTCCCCGATGCGGTTTTGGTCATGCCGACCGGCAACGTCGCGAAGTCGCGTTCGGGAATTCGTCAGAAACTCCTTGACCAATGGAGTGGAAAATTGAAGGACACAACCTTGAGCCATGCCGTCGAACACGTCGCCGTTCTCGATGGCGATACGGCGGTGGTGAAAGGGAGGTATCGGTTGAACGGCCTAAAGGTTTTCGGCTTTGAACGATCTCCCGAAGGGGCTTTCGTTTTCCGTCACAAAAAACAGCAGGGCCGTTGGATGATCTCAAAAGCAGAACTTGCGCGCGATAGCTAGGGCGTCCCGTACGGCAAATCGAATACCGATATCGCAGAACTACTGGGTTAGTTGCGGCCCGCCAACCGAGGGCAGCACGCATCCGTTGGCGTTAGAATGTCACCGGTTTGGCAAACTTGTTAGGCCAAACATGAAAACCTTCGGTGAACGACAGCCGAAGCGATGGAGGACGGGCCGCTTTCGCGACTTGGCCTTCCTCCTCCCGCGGCGTTGGAGCAGTATAGAACTGGATTGACTCTTCTTTGGACTACCAACTGGGAGACGACTCGCGCCACACCGCAGTTTGAACTCAACGGCAACAAGAGTTTATGAGGTTTCCTAGCTCCACTCTTGAGAGCACCCTGTTTTTCTTTACCGGCTGCAGCCTGTTGCTGTTGAGTGTGCCGGAGATTCACTTAAGTTTACTCAACCCCATCGATAGCGCCTACCTCTGGGAGCGGTCGAGCGTGCTGCCAGCGTTGCTGATTGCTTATGGGGTGGCACTCGTCGTTCTGAGTTTTTGGAGCGGATACCTCGCGAGCAGAGGGACTGGGTTGGCCGGCGAGATTGTGCGGCACATGAGCAATGCTCACGCACTGATTCGAGACGACCTGCTCCCGGCTCTCCGGCGTCCGTTCGAGCCGCGTTGGGCTGCTGGGGGGTTGCTCCTTGTCCTTTGTTTGGGGATCGCGGTGCGCGGCTATTTCCTCGCTCAGCCCCTGCGCTACGATGAGGCGTATACCTTTCTCAAGTTTGTTAACGGCCACGTCTTGCGCCTGTTCGATTATCCGTACCCGAACAATCACGTGCTGCACACGATTTTCGTGAAGTTCTCCACGATGATCTGGGGATCTCATCCATGGTCGATCCGACTGCCGGCATTTATCGCTGGCATCGCCTCGATCCCGCTGATGTTTTGCCTTTCGCGCACTCTGTTACGCGAAAGATCGGGAACTTTCGCAGCGGTGGCGATTTCAGTGTTCCCCTATCTGGTACTTTATTCGGTCCTTGCCCGAGGCTATTCGACAGTCGTGTTTCTGACGCTCGCGCTCATTTGGGTCGCAGCCCGGACGGCGCAGTCGCCGTCGATCGCAGCGTCGGCCATCCTGTCGATCATTGCCGCTTTCGGGCTGCTGACGATTCCGAGTACCGCGTTTGCCGTCGCGGGAGTATATCTCTGGTACGGGTGCTTATTATTGATCAACGGCAATAAGGTCAACCGGGTGATCAACCACTTCGCCGCCCCCTGCGCGGTGATGACGGCAGGATTTGCCGCGGTTCTTTACACTCCCGTCATATTCGTTTCGAAAGGGATCGGGCCCCTGCTCGACAATGACTACGTCAAGGCGCAGCCTACCGCGGAGTTCCTTAGCGAGATCTACCCCCATGCCGCCGCCACGCTTGCCGATTTTTCCAGAGACATACCAGGCCCCATTCTCATTTCGTTCGTCGCGCTCATGGTGATCGGTACGTACGGCGCGGCGAAGAAGTGCGACTGGCCTGTATTGCTCTTGTTGCCGGCGGTGTTTACCGCTTCGGCTATTTTGTCTTTTGTCAAGCATGCGATCCCTTTTCCGAGAACGTGGATCTTTTTGATTCCGGTCGCAATTCTCCTAGCAAACGCCGGATGGGTCTATTGCCTGGAAGGTCTTCCGGGAAAGATACAACGCTCTATGAATCGCGGCACCATACTCGCAGGAGGGGTCTATGCGCTGTCACTGATTTTATCGAACGCCATTGCGAAATGACCCGACACGGGTACGTTCCCGGAAGCACCGCGGATTGCCGGATATCTCAAAGCGCTGATGAAGGAAGGGGACGAGGTTTACGCGAGCGTCCCCGCCGATTATCCGACTTACTTTTATCTTTGGTATAACGGGTTAAGCGACTTCAGGGTCAAAGAAGATAATGACGGCGACCAGACGAAGTATTTCATCGTGCAAAAAGGCGGCTACCTTGAGCCGAATCCAATCGAGGACAGGATTGAAGAGCCTGTGGAAAAGCTCATCGATCTGTCCGACGCCGCCGTTTTTCGGATCAAGCCCGCCCATGATCAAAGCGGCTAAGAGACCTCCGGCCGCGGTTTATTCGTCGCCGGCATGCTGCGGTTAAGTCACGAGCGAGACGAACCCTTTTCTCGATCTAACGCCGCTGTTGCAGCTTGCTGAGTAGCCGCAGGATTTCAAGATAAAGCCAGATCAGCGTGACCATGAGGCCGAACGCGGCAAACCATTCCATGTACTTCGGCGCGCCCTGCTCGGCGCCTTGCTCGATGAAATCGAAATCGAGCACGAGGTTCAGAGCGGCAATGACTACGACGAAAAGGCTGAAGAGAATGCCGAAAACGCCGCTGCCGTGAATCAGCGGTATACTCACGCCGAAAAAACTTAGGACGAAGCTGATTAAGTAGACGAAGAAAATACCGCCGGTCGCGGCGACAACGCCCAATTTGAAATTTTCGGTCGCCTTAATCCAGCCCGATCGATAGGCAATCAACAGTGCAGCAAGAGTGCCGAAAGTGAGAAAAACCGCCTGGCTGACAATTCCCGGATAGCGGCTCTCGAAAACCGCGGAAATCCCGCCCAGTGCTAATCCCTCGAGGGCCGCGTAAATCGGCGCGGTCATTGGTGCCCAAGTTTTCTTAAAGACGGTAACGAGCGCTACAACGAGGCCTCCGATTACGCCTATCAGAATGAGACCGCCAGCAGCCGGTCCCTGGTTCCACGTAAAAGTCGCGGTCACGAGCAGAATGGCGAATATCAGCGCGGTCTTGTTGACCGTGCCGGCAATCGTCATAGTCTCCGTGCCGGGTAAAACCCGTTCTCTACCGAAAGTGCCCTCGCCCAGAACCGGATTTCCCGACCTCATCGCAAGATGTGCAGCCATACCAGTTGGGTAACTCTCTTTTCGGCAGAATGTCAATCCATTTTTGCCGCTGGAGCGCTTGCCCGCATCTCAGTCACCGCATTTAACCGCAAATAGCTACCGCTGTTGGGCTGCGATGAAGCTGCGCCGCTCCTCTATCGCGCACCGAAGAGGGGCAAACTTAGATCGAGAAAGGACCCGCGGCATGGGATCCTTTCTCGAATGAACAATAACCGGTCCGATGTATTCCTCGGCCGCTAAAATATTGCTCGAAACAGCCCGCCGACTGCTCGAAAGGGCAGAGCGACAACTTCTCCTATTACATTCATCGTGCCGCTGAGAACCCCTGTGTCTTCGGAGCTATCGGTCACCGTGGTGGTATGTCTTTCGACCGTGACGGGTTGGCCGGTACGTTCATCGTACACGACCTCGTCGGTGACGGTCCGATGCGTGGCGCACGCAGCTGTCAAGTTCGCGGCCAACAACAAGCTCAAAATGAATTGCGACGACTTACGCATGACTTTTCTCCTTTCGCTGCAAAGCATTGCCTTTCACAACACGAGCAAGAGAAGGAGCTAAACTCGTGCCAGCGGCGCAGGGAGTAATAAAGTCCCGCAATTAAGACAGAGAGCCGCAAATCATTTGACAGAATGCAGCGCTGGAACGCGGCGGGATGAAAAGGCCGAATTCGGGCCGTGTTCGAGTCGGGATTTTTAACCTAGATTTTTGTCGGATAGGAGGTTTTTTCCTGACGTGCAGCTCGTCTATACACGGCTGAGCAGATTTTCGTCGGTTCGGTGTACGACGGATCGTAAGAATTGCGATCACAAACGCAAGGCAATGCTTTTCTTGTTGACCCAGCATGAAACTGCGTCGGTTGCAGGGTTGTCCGATATCCGCTAGGAATGAAAGATTCATTGTCGAGATTCCGGACACAACCTTGAGTGCCATCAACGATACGACCCGCGCGACTAAGTCCGTTCCTGTACCTCCAAAGATCGCCTTTGCGGCGCTTAAGCATCACGACTTTCGCTGGTTTTTTTTAACCACGATGCTCGCCATGATGGCCGACAACATCGAGCACGTCATCAGCTACTGGGTGTTGTTTGAAATATTTCAGTCGCCAGTGCTTGCCGGCTTCGCCGTGATCAGCCACTGGACGCCATTTCTGCTGCTGTCGGTTTACTTCGGTGGCTTGGCCGATCGGTACGATTGCCGCAAGCTGATTCAAATCGCCCAGGTGATGTACATGGCGGTGGCGGTCGTGTGGGCGATTCTTTTCCTAACCGGCACGATCCAAGTCTGGCACGCGTGCGTCTTACTCGTGATTCACGGCGTCGCCGGCGTCTTCTGGACGCCCGCGGAGCAGTTAATAATTCACGACATCGTCGGCTCGGAAGATTTACCAAGCGCCGTGCGCTTAAATGCCACGAGCCGCCAGTTGGGCATCCTGTTTGGACCGGCCGTGGGTGGCGGGCTGATGTTGTGGTTCGGCGCACCCGCCGGTTTGTTTATCAACGCGCTGATCTATTTGCCGCTTACGATTTGGTTGATGATTGTTCCCTACTCAGGGCATACACGAGAGGGATTACAGCCGCGCCGCGCGCTGCGCTGGCGCGATGCGTTGGACGTGATCGGTGAAGTGGCGCATAACCGGCCGGTCATCACGATGGTGGCACTCGGTGGCGCAGCATCGCTCTTTGTCGGCAACGCGTTTCAAGCCAACATGCCTGAGTTCGCGCACGATCTCGGCACCGAGCACGCCGATTTTGCTTACAGCGCGCTGCTTGCCGCCAATGCGGCCGGATCGGTCTTCGGCGGCTTCGTGCTGGACGGCAAGGCCTGGTTGCCGCCGACGGTGAAGTCGGCGATCCACTGCGCGATCTTGTGGTGCGTGACCATGACCGTTTTTGCTTTTTCGACAAGTTACCCGCTGTCCCTCGTGCTTTTGTTCATTGCCGGAGCGTTGAACCTGGCGTTTTACTCGATTGCGCAGACGATCGTTCAGTTGCAAGCGCCGGTGGCATTGCGCGGCCGGTTGATCGGCCTCTTTTCCATGTCGGCGTACGGCCTGCGCGCTTTTAGCGGCGTCACGATCGGCGTGGTCGGCGGTCTGATCGGCGTCCATTGGTCGCTCGCGCTGAGCTCAATGATCTTGCTCGCGGTGACGATTGCGCTGTTTGCCTTTGCGTCGCAGAAGCGAGGCAGCGCAGAGCTAAATTAAAGACAAAGCACAACAACTAAGAGAGATTGTCTTGAAAGATTGCTTTGCCAAGCCGAGTCATCCAAGCGCGGAGTTGATAGATCAGCGAGCGCGATCCGAAGCCGAGCCGCCAATTTCCCTGCGGTTTGCGTCGCCTGCCAAGTTTCGTTAGTGTCGCTGATTGATTCGCCAAAGTTCGGAGAAGAGAGTGGCCCCCGGCAACACGCACGCAAACACGGCAGCGGATGCGCGCAAGAGAGTCGCCTTTGCGGCGCTGCACAATAAAGATTTTCGTGTCTACTTCGTGGCGACAATGCTGGCCATGATGGCCGACAATATCGAGCATGTGATCAGCTACTGGCTGCTCTATGAAAAATTCCGCTCGCCGGTGCTTGCCGGGTTCGCCGTGCTCAGTCACTGGACGCCGTTTCTGCTCTTTGCGGTGTACTTCGGCGCGCTGGCAGACCGCTTCGATTGCCGCAAAGTCATCCAGGTCGCGCAAATCATGTACATGGGCGTGTCGGCGGCGTGGGCGTTTTTATTTTTTACCGATACGATTGAAGTTTGGCATGCTTGCGTTTTGCTGGTGATTCACGGCATGGCCGGCGTGTTGTGGGGGCCTGGAAGCCAGCTGTTGATTCACGACATCGTCGGCACCGAGCATCTGCAGAGCGCAGTGCGGCTTAATTCCACCAGCCGGCAATTGGGCATCCTTTTCGGTCCGGCGGTGGGCGGCGCGATGATGCTTTTGATGAGCCCGGCGATGGGCCTAGTGATCAATACGCTGATTTATTTGCCGTTGACCATCTGGTTGTTGACGGTTCCTTACACCGGCCACAGCCGTGAAGGCGCCGCACCGGGGCGCCGCGCTCTGCGTTGGCGCGACGCATTCGAAGTCGTGCGCGAAGTTTCCGGCAATCGCCCGATCATCACCATGGTCGTGCTCGCGGGTTGCGTGTCGTTCTTTGTCGGCACCGCGTTTCAAGCGACCATGCCCGAGTTCGCCCATGATCTCGGTACGGAGAAAGCCGACTTCGCTTACAGCGCGCTGTTGGCTGCCAATGCCGCCGGCGCGGTAATCGGCGGTTTCCTGCTCGAAGGGCGAGGCTGGCTGCCGCCGCGCGTCAGCACCGCGATGGTCAGCGCGATTCTTTGGTGCATTGCGATCGCCGGTTTCGCGCTGTCCACAAACTATTATTTGTCCCTGGCGCTGCTCTTTACAGCGGGCATCTTAAACCTGACCTTCTCATCCATGGGGCAGACGATCGTGCAACTATTATCGCCGCCGAATCTGCGCGGACGATTGATCGGCTTGTTTGCCATGGCGAGCATGGGGTTGAAAGCCTTCAGCGGCTTGACCGTCGGTGTTTTGGGCGGCTTGATCGGTGTGCACTGGTCACTGGCGGGAAGCGCCATGGCATTGCTCGCCGTGACGGTGTTGCTGTTTGCTTTCGCCATGCCGGGCCAACGTCAACCGGAGATCGGCTAAGAAATTAAAAAGTAAAAATTAAAATGTAAAAGGTGAGATAGGAAAGTAAAAGGGCAAAACATTTCGGATAGACCTGCCGTGCCGCATCGGTTCAGCTGCCGCCGTCGCTCTAGAAATTCATGACTCTTAATCCTAGCTCGTCAAATCGCGCCGCGGCGGCGCCGTCGGCAGAGAAAGCAATCGCCTTCGCGGCGCTGCGGCACCGCGACTACCGGCGTTATTTTTTCGTCCATTTTTTTTCAACCATGGGCGACAATATCGAGCATGTCATCAGCTACTGGCTGCTGTTCCAAAAATTTCATTCGCCGGTGCTTGGCGGCTTTGCCGTGATCAGTCACTGGACGCCGTTCCTATTCTTCGCCGTATATTTTGGCGCGCTCGCCGATCGACACGACTGCCGCAGGATCATCCAAGCTTCGCAGTTGCTCTACGCTGCTGTCTCGCTGACTTGGGGTGTTCTATTTCTCACCGACACAATTGAAGTATGGCACGCGTGCGTCTTGCTGGTGTTGCACGGCATGGCCGGAGTGCTGGGCGGGCCAGGGGGCCAGTTGATCATTCACGACATCGTCGGCCGCGAGTATTTACAGAGCGCTGTGAGACTCAATTCCACCAGCCGGCATCTGGGAGTTCTTTTCGGGCCGGCGGTGGGAGGCGCGAGTATGCTTCTTTTTGGCGCTCCGGCGGGGCTCTTTCTCAACACACTCATGTTTATGCCCGCGGTCCTCTATATGTTCTTCTTGCCCTACACGGGTCATGGGCGCGACGCTGGGATGAGCGCACGAGCGCCGCGCTTAAGTTTTCGCGGCGCGCTCCAACTTATACGTGAGACATCCGCCAATCCGACGATTCTTTCAATGATTCTTCTCGGTGGCGCCACGTCCTTGCTGGTCGGGAATGCCTTCCAAGCGCAGATGCCCGAGTTCGCCCACGATTACGGGCGCGATCATCAAGACGTGGCTTATAGCATGCTGCTTGGCGCCAGCGCCGCCGGCGCGGTCGTCGGCGGTATTCTGCTAGAGGGTGGAGGATTGCTGAAAGCCAATCCGCGAAATGCGGCGATCTGCTCTATTCTATGGTGCCTGCTCATCATCGCTTTCGCTGCATCGACGAGTTATTGGCTCTCAGTCGCGTTGCTCTTCGGTGCCGGTCTTCTAAACCTCGCCTTTCTCTCGATGGCCCAGACGCTGGTGCAGCTTCAAGCGCCGTCGCCATTGCGCGGGCGGCTGATCGGCTTGTTCAATATGTCGAACAACGGCCTCAAGGCCTTCAGCGGCGTCACCGTCGGTGTGGTTGGCGGGCTTATCGGCATTCACTGGTCGCTCGCGCTCAGCGCCATGGTATTACTCGCGGTAACGGTCGGCTTGTTCGCGCTTGTGATCCCGGGACGAGGCGCAGGGAATGAGCTGAGCCATTGAGGGCACGAGCGAGCGATCGTCGATAACCAAAAATTTCACAACCAAGCGCCCAGCGCGCCACAGCGCAACCAAAAAAATTCGGCACCGAGAAGCACACAGGGTCACAGCTCAAAGATTCGGATCGGAACATTACCGCAAAGAACGCAAAGTATGCCAGTTTACGTAGGTGCGCTCCGTTCGTGATACGATGTTAGTAGCCGACGGCGCGAGTAGGTTTCCCTTCGGTTCTCTTGCCGCCGCGAAATTCGTTCCGTTTCAATGCCTGATAGCTTTCGAGCAATTGTTTTTTTTCGGCATCGGATATGCCGAGCTGCGGCCGGCGCACCTTGGCGGTTTTGATCAGTCCTTCATGTTGCAGCACGGCTTTGATGCGCGCGACGGCTTCGACGATCGGTTCGTTGAAGACGAGTTCTTTCACGGATGCCAATTCGCTTTGGATGGCGGCGGCTTTTTCGAAGTTTCCGGAGCGGCCGGCCAAATCCAACGCGCCCCATTTATCTGTCGCGACGTTGGCGACGCCGATCAGCGCGCCGTCGGCGCCCATTGTGTAACTCTCCGCAACGAACCGATCGTTGCCCGTCAAAACTCGCATTTCGGCTTTCTCGCGCTCGAGGGCCTGAACTGTGTCACGGAAAAGGTCGATATCGAAGGACGCTTCTTTGAAGGCCGCGACGTTCTCGAGCCGGGCGATGCGGCAGATGGTTGCCGGATCGTAGTAGTAGCTTCTGACGGGGATTTGAAAAAGCACGACGGGCAGCTTGGTTTCTCGCGCCAAGTCTTCGAAGAAGCGGACTTTGAGGTTGGGGTCGACCTTGCCCCAAGAAAACAGCAAAGGCGGAAAGATCATCACGCCGTCAACCGGAACATTTTCCAAATCGCTCATGAGAGCGACCGCTTCATCAGTCGATTGCGGTGCGATGGTGGCGATATGGACTTTGCCGCCCTCGCGTGCGGCTTTGCCGGAGACTTCGTAAACGCGGCGTTTTTCGTCGATACTTAGAACCGGACTTTCCCCGATGCGCGCGCAGGAAACCAAACCGGCGACGCCGGGAAGCGAAGCAAAATAGTTCGTCAAGCGCGTCAGGCTCTCGATATCGAGTGCGCCGGCATTATCAAAAGGCGTGACATGGGGAATAAAAAGACCGCTAAATTGTTCATGAAGCGTCGCCATAAAAACCTCCCGGCACTGGGTCAAATCAAAGTATGCGCTTGAAATTATCGCAGTCATAAGTAGAACAGATTTCGAGGGCAGGTCAAGGCAACCGCGGAGAGCCCAAGCCCCCACGAGGAGAAAAATTATGGATACAGCTCTTTCATGTGAAGATCTCGCGAATCTGATGACATCGAGCCAGCTCTACGCGGTGTTCGATATCCGCGAACGGGGAGAATTTAACGAACGCCAGATTCCGGGCGCGACCTCCTTGCCGCGCAGCCAAATTGAATTTCGTATCGCCGCATTGGTGCCGGATCGCAATATCCCGATGGTCGTCTACGACGAAGGCGGAGCGCGGGCGCCGTTGGCGGCGGCGACGCTACTCGGGCTCGGATACGCACAGGTTTCGATTCTTGATGGCGGCTTGAGCGCCTGGCAAACGGAACGCCGGCCGGTCGCCAGCGGTGTAAATGTGCCGAGCAAAGCCTTTGGCGAGAAGGTCCATCACGAACGAAATGTTCCCGATTTGACGCCGCAGGAGCTCAAGGCCCTGCAGGAGCGTTCGGCGGAGTTGGTGATTCTAGACATGCGCACTCCCGAAGAGTTCGGCAGATTTTGCATCCCCGGCGGCATCAACGTTCCCGGCGGCGATCTGATTCTCTGGGCGGACGAGTTGAAGCAGCGAAAAGACACCGCGGTGGTGGTCAACTGCGCCGGCCGCACCCGCAGCATCATTGGCGCCGCCGCACTGAGACGGTTGGGGTTGACCAACGTCCGCGCGCTGCGAAATGGCACCATGGGTTGGGTCCTCGCCGGCTTCGAGTTGGAAAATAAACCGCCGCGGAGCGCGCCGCAGCCGCCGCAGACCAGTCGTGACAATGCCACCGTCCTGGCCCGGCAGGTTGCGGAAGAGGAACAGATTCCCTCGATCGCCTCTCGAGAGCTGGTGCGCCTGACCGGATTGAGGGGGGGGATGCACTATCTGATCGATGTGCGCTCCGAAGACGAGTACGCCGCGAGCCATGTGCCGGGCTCGTTTAACGTCCCCGGCGGCCAAGCTGTGCAGCGCGCCGACGATTTCATCGCCGTGCGCAACGCGCCGATCATTTTCATCAGCAATGAATCGGCGCGCGCCGTCATGGCCGCCTATTGGTATCGCCAGATGGGATTTGCCAATGTTAGCGTGTTGGAAGGCGGGCTGAGTGCGTGGTCGAAAATCGTTGGAGATCTCGAAAAAGGAGAGTTGAGAGACGAACCGCTCGGTTATCCAGCGGCGAAACAGGCGGCGCGCTTTATAGAAGCGCCGGCGCTTGAGCGTATACGACGAGATTTAACGACTTTGATTCTCGATGTTGGCACCAGTGTTGAGTTTGAAACGGCTCATGTGCCCGGCGCCCGGTGGATTTCGCGCGGCTGGATTGAGGGTACATTGCCGGAGCAGTTTGCCGACCACAAACAGGCAATTGTCTTGACTTGTCCGGACGGCCGGCAATCGCTGTTTGCGGCGCAGACGCTCGCGGAAATGGGTTACACGGAGGTTGCGGTTCTCGACGGCGGCGTGCGCGCGTGGTCGGCGGCGGGATTCCCCACCGAGCAAGGATCGAATGACTGCCTGGTGCCGGCTAACGACGTGGTTTTATCACCGTCGATTCGCGGCTCGAGAGAAGATATGCAACGCTATTTGGATTGGGAATTGAAACTCAACCGCTAAGCTGAACGACGGTTTCAGCAGTTGTCGTATTTCGGGCTGGCGAAAGTCTTGACGGTCTTGGTCGAAACATCGAATCGCAGGCGCGGCATGTCCGTCAGGTCCTTGCCGTAGACGTGAATTTCCACTGTGTCTCGATCGGTGACGTTATTCATTTCATGGATGTCGTCGTTTGGCGCGATCAGACAAGAAACCATTCCGGATTTGTTCTTCAATACTGCCGTGACTTCGACGTCCGCGTAATCGGCTTGCGCGCCCGCGTCTTTGCGGCGAAAGCGCGTTTCCTGGATTTCATTCTCGACCACGCCGACCATCCCCCAGGTACCGTGGTTATGGGCCTTGGCGTTATCT
>Ga0209640_10000548_pt1 | contig 29375 bp, 24 predicted proteins | sample RifCSP10_1_FD_184018 | JGI IMG/M metagenome (GOLD analysis project Ga0209640, IMG submission 184018) | Soil microbial communities from Rifle, Colorado - Rifle CSP2_sed 10_1 (SPAdes) (version 2) | ecosystem: Environmental > Terrestrial > Deep subsurface > Rock core/Sediment | place: Rifle... | reverse complement strand
GGGCGACGTCAGGCTTTCCACCCAGGCTTGCACCGCCGTCGGCGAGACGACATCATCCTGATCCCCTTGTAACACGAGTATAGGCACGCGCGGCGCAGGCAGCGGGCCGAGTTTCGGGTAGTGCTGCACCGGTGGCGCGACGAGAATCAGCCGAGTCACCGGTAGCCGTGCCGCCGCGCGCAGCGCCATGTGTGCACCAAAGGAGAAACCCGCGAGCCAAATCTGTCCCTCGGGCTCGTGGGCACGGGCCCAGTCCAATACTGCCAATACATCCTCGGTCTCGCCCGAACCTTGTCCAAATTCCCCGTGGCTCGCGCCGACGCCGCGGAAATTGAAACGCACCGTGCGCAGGCCGAGCTCGCCGAAACTGCGAGCAAGCATGTGCACGACTTTGTTGTGCATGGTGCCGCCGTGCTGCGGGTGCGGATGACAAACGACAACGGTACCGATCGCTGTCGATGTCGGACAAGTGGTTATCGCTTCCAGGGTCCCGGCCGGACCGGGAATGGTGATGCTAACGTTACACGGAAACACGGTCGGTCGACTTGGCGAAATTCTGCCTGCTGGCAGCGTGGCCCGCTGTATGCCAGTGGCCGGCACAAAACGCAAGTATTCCGCAGCTGCAACGAACTAGCGAAACACATAAACTAAAGACCGACGAGCGATCCATGGACATCGACCCAACAATCTTTTGGCTAGGGCTGGCGCAAATCATCGGCGTCAATATCGTGCTGTCCGGCGACAACGCCGTCGTGATCGCACTCGCGGCGCGCTCGCTGCCGCCGCTGCAACAAAAGAAAGCCATTTTTTGGGGCAGCGCCGCTGCGGTCGCCTTGCGTATCGTATTGACGATCGTCGCCGTCGAGTTGCTGCGGCTGCCTTATCTCAAATTGGTCGGTGCCGGGCTGTTGTTGTGGATCGGCGTAAAACTGCTGTTGCCGGAAGATGAGTCCGAAAACGGCGGCGGTGCTAGCGGATCCGGTCTTGGCGCCGCGATACGCACGATCCTGATCGCCGACCTGGTGATGAGTCTCGATAACGTGATCGCGGTCGCCGCAGCGGCCAAGGGCAGTTTGCTACTTCTCGTTCTGGGGCTCGCTATCAGCATTCCGCTGGTGGTGTTCGGCAGCACGCTGTTACTGGTGTTGATGCAACGTTACGCATTCATCATCACCATCGGCGCGGGTCTGCTCGGATGGGTCGCCGGCGAAATGGCGATTTCCGATCCACTGATCAAAGAAACGGTGGATGCGCAGCTACCGTGGCTGCACTTCGCCGGCCCGGTGGCCGGCACCGCGCTGGTAATCGCGATCGGCAAATGGCGGCGCGCCGCGAGCCACTCGACGGTGCCCGAACCAGCCGCGGCCAATGCCGATCCCAGCTCAAACCGAAACAATTAATCTATTCGAACCATGCTCAAGCTACTGCTCTGCATCGATGGATCGGAATCTTCTGCGCGTGCGCTCGAGCACGCGATAAAAACCATCGACCGCTACAAAGAGGCGCCGGAACTGCATCTGCTCAACGTGCAACCGCCGCTACCGGGCGACATCACCATGTTCATTCGCCACGACCAAGTGCAACAGTTCCATAACGACGAAGGATTGAAGGCACTGGCCGGCGCGCGCGCAAAACTCGATAGCGCGAAGCGGCCGTACGTTTTCCACATCGAGGTCGGCAGCCCGGCGGAAACCATCGTGCAGTACGCGCGCGAAAAACGCTGCGATCAAATTTGCATCGGCACGCGCGGCTTGGGGCATTTCACCGGCATGTTGCTCGGCTCGGTGACCACCAAAGTGGTTCACCTGAGCGACGTACCGGTACTGCTGGTGAAGTAAGCCCGGACCCGGCGCTACGTCGGCGGCTGCGTCGCGACGAACGCCGGACGCGCGCCGATGCCTTCGTGCCAAGCGGCAAGTTGCGGATTCGGCGAACGCCAATCGTGCGGATAGCGAAAATCGATGTACTCAAGCGCCGTCGCGAGCGCGATGTCGGCAAGCGTCAGCCTCCCGCCGGCCAAATAGGCGCCGCCCGATACCTGCTCTTCGGCAAACTCAATCGCCCGCGCGATTTTTAATTCACGCCGCTTATTCACCTCGGCCGATCGCTGCGCTGCTGCTCGGCGCAACTCCATCGTGCGCGCCACGCATTGATCGAGCATACCGTCGGCCAGCGCCGCCAGCCGCAGCACCTGCCAACGTGGTTCGCCGCTCGCCGGAATAAGCGCCGGCGCTTGCAGCGAGTCGAGATACTCGAGAACAACCGGCGAGTCGAACAACGCCGAACCATCGTCCCGCACCAACACCGGCACTAAGCCGAGGGGGTTGTGCTTCGGTACCGGACTGTCGGCGGCGGTCGGATCGGCCACGACAAAGTCGCAAGCAACCGATTTCTCTGCGATTAAGATGCGCACTTTGCGCACATAGGGTGAGGTGAGCGATCCGTATAGTTTCATGGGTCATCCATTGAAATAGCAATCGAGCGCGAGCCCGAGAAAAACGACGGCGCCGAAGCGATTGTTTTCAAGAAACACGCGAAAGCACGCTTGCGGATCGCGCCGACGAATTGCGAATTGTTGCTGCACCGCGATCCCGCCGACGATCGCGAGTCCGGCATAGTACAACATCCCGCGCCCCGTCGTAGAGCCGGCAAGCGCAAGGAGCGCCAGCGCACCGGCATGAAATAATCCAATCAGCAAGCGATCGTAGTCGCCGAACAAAATAGCCGTCGACTTCACGCCTATCTTCAAATCGTCGGCGCGATCGGCCATCGCGTAGGCGGTGTCGTACGCCAGCACCCAACTGATGTTGGCGGCTAGTAACAGCCAAGCGAGCGACGGCAGACTGTTGGTTTGCGCCGCGAATGCCATCGGGATGCCCCAGCCAAACGTCACGCCGAGATAAACCTGTGGCAGATGGGTCCAGCGCTTGAATAGCGGATAGGACACTGCCAGAAACACAGCGATGAATGACAGCGCCACGGCGTACCAGTTCAGCGTCAGCACCAGACCGAACGCGACGATGCAAAGCGACGCGAACAGTATCAGCGCTTCGCGCGGTAGCACGCGACCCGCGGCAATCGGCCGCGTGCGCGTGCGCGCGACGTGCGAATCGAAATCGCGATCCAAGTAATCGTTGATGACACAGCCGGCCGAGCGCATGAGCAAAACACCTACGGAAAAAACGAGGAGCAATTTAATATCAGGAACCCCGCCGGCGGCGAACCACAGCGCCCACAGCGTCGGCCACAACAGCAGCAGAGTGCCGATCGGCCGGTGCAGGCGCATCAGCTGGGCGTATTCCCACAAGCGTGCCGTAACCGCGGTCATACCGCTCCATACTCCTCACGCCGGCGGAGCCAGCGACGAATGATCGGTTCAACCCGCTCGGGATGGCGCTCGTGCAGATGCGTTGCGGTTTGCTGCACGCGCGGAAGTAAATCACGGTCGCGCACAATATCGGCGATGTGAAACGCGGCGAGACCGGTCTGGCGCGTGCCGAGCAACTCACCCGGTCCGCGCATCTCCAAATCGCGTCGCGCGATTTCGAAACCGTCGTTCGTTTCGCGCAACGCCGCCAGCCGCGCGCGCGCGACCTCGGACAGCGGCGCCTGGTACAGCAACACGCAACTGCTCTGCGCCGTGCCGCGCCCGACGCGACCACGCAATTGATGCAACTGCGACAAGCCGAGCCGCTCCGCGTTTTCGATAATCATGAGCGAGGCATTGGGCACATCGACGCCGACTTCGATCACGGTGGTTGCAACCAGCACATGAATATCACCGCGCTTGAACGCCGTCATGGCGCGTTCTTTTTCGTTCGCCTTCAAGCGCCCATGCACCAGCGCGATTTTCAGATCCGGCAGCGCTTCGACCAGGGTCTCGGCCGTGCGCGTGGCGGTTTCGAGATCGAGCGCCTCGGATTCTTCGATCAGTGGGCACACCCAATAGGCCTGGCGTCCGCCGCTGCATGCCTCGCGCACGCGGACCACGACTTCGGCGCGTCGGTTCGCCGGTACCGCAACCGTATCGATCGGCTGGCGACCGGCGGGTAGCTCATCGACGATTGACACATCGAGATCGGCATACACGCTTTGTGCGAGCGTGCGCGGAATCGGCGTGGCGCTCATGATGAGCTGGTGCGGCACCAAGCCGTCGCTGTTGCCCTTACTACGCAGGCGCAGCCGTTGTTGCACGCCAAAGCGATGTTGCTCGTCGACGACGATCAGCCCGAGACGCGCGAAGCGCACCTCGTCCTGAAACAGCGCGTGCGTGCCGACGACAACGCTGGCGCGCCCGTCGGCAACATCGATATACGCGGCGGTGCGCGCGCGACCGGTCAATCGACCGGAAATAGACGTAACCCCGACACCGAGCGGCAACAACCAGTCGCTCAGATTTTTTAGATGCTGCTCCGCCAGCAATTCGGTCGGCGCCATGAATGCGACTTGAAACCCCGCCTCGACCGCGAGCAGTGCGGCGCAAGCGGCGACCACAGTCTTGCCCGAGCCGACGTCGCCCTGCACCAATCGCTGCATCGGTTGCGGCTGCGCGAGATCGTGTTGGATCTCCGCGAACACTCGTTGTTGCGCGCCGGTGAGTTGAAACGGCAGGCGGGCAAGCAACTGCTGCACTAAGGTTCCTGCGACCGCGAGCGGCGGCGCCGGTTCGGCTTTGAGCCGTGCGCGCACACGTTGCAGACTGAGGTAGTACGCCAGCAGCTCCTCGAACGACAGGCGCTGCTGCGCCGGCGCCTGTCCGCTCATGAGCGCGCTAACATCCGTCCCCGGCGGCGGCCGATGTACCAAGGTCAGCGCCTCACGCAAACTGGGCAGCCGCATTTGCTCGAGCACGGTCTCGGTCAACAGTTCGGTCAGGTGGTCGAGATAGCCATCGAGCGCCTGAGCGATCAAGCGTCGCAGATACGCTTGGCTCAGACCCGCCGTCGCCGGATACACCGGCGTCAAATGATCCTCCGCCTGCGGTGCCTCGCCCTCGGGCAGCAAAGCATATTCGGGATGCGCCATTTCCAAGCCGGCGGGTCCGAAGCGCGCGGCACCGAAGCAGCGCAGCCAGCGTCCGCGCGCGAGCTGATTCTGCTGCGCCGCGTTGAAGTGAAAGAATCGTAAGTGTACGTGGCCGGTGTTATCGCTAAGGCGACAGACCAGCGCGCGGCGGCGACGATAGACCACGTCGACGAGTTCGATACGACCGGCGATCAGCGCTTCCTGTCCCGGCCGCAGCGACCCAAGCGGCGTCAGCCGCGTGCGATCCTGGTAACGCGACGGCAGATGAAATAGCAGATCCTGCACCGTCGCAAGCCCGAGGACGTCCAATTTCTCGGCGACCCGCGGCCCAACACCTTTGAAACGCGTCAAAGGTATTTGCGTTAAATCGATTGCGTCAGTGCGTACGACCACGGACACGCATTACCTCACGAGACGCGGTTAAGCAGCGGTGGATACGTTCATTTGATTTGGCTCAGGCCTCGGACAACACCAGGATCGCGTCCATCTCCACGGCAGCACCCTTGGGCAACGCCGCCACGCCTACGGCGGCGCGCGCCGGATAAGGTTGCGCGAAATAACGCGCCATCACTTCGTTTACCAGCGCGAAGTTGCCGAGATCCGTCAGGTAGACATTCAACTTCACGATATCCTTCAGGTCACCGCCGCTCGCCCGCGCCACCGCGCGCAGATTTTCGAACACGCGCGCGATCTGCGCCGCCATGTCGCCGGCATCGAGTTCCATCGTTTGCGGATTGAGCGGAATCTGTCCGGAGAGATAAACCGTGTTGCCCGCGCGCACGGCCTGGGAGTAAGTGCCGATAGCTTTCGGCGCCGCGGCGGTTGAAATAGTTTGCTTAGTCATGAGGCCCCTCATTCGATCAGGGCCAAAAGTGTCGACGGCGGCCGATGGGAATGCAAGACCGACGCCGGATGGATTGAGAAGGTTTAGCCTTTCTTACGGTTAATTCGCACGACCGTATCGAGCGCGCGTATGCGGCGCATGATGCGGGCGAGGTGGACCCGGTCTCTTACCTCAACCGTGAAATCCATCGAGGTGTAGCGGCCGTCGCGGTCGTCGAACGATACCGTATCGATATTGGCCTCTTGTTCCGCGATTGCGGCCGCCACCGACGCGAGCACCCCGCGGTTGTTGCGCACCTCCACCCGAATCGCGACGGGGAACACACCTTCAATACTTTGCTCCCAGCGCACGTCGATCCACTGTTCCGGGTGTTTGCGGAATTTCGCGACGTTCTTGCAGTCCTCGGTGTGAACCACGATACCGCGCCCGGCGGAGAGAAACCCAAGAATCGGATCCCCCGGTATCGGGCGGCAGCAGCGCGCGTGGGTAACGACCACGCCTTCGGTGCCGCGGATTGCGAGCACCGGCTCCTTGTCGCTCTTGCGCAGCAGCTTGCGAAAACGTTGCGTCAGTCCGAACCCGGACGGCGGCGATGCGATCTTCGGCACCAGCTGGCGCGCCACGACCGCGGCCACGCGATTACCGAGGCCGATGTCGTTCAACAATTGATTCCAGTTCTTAAGCTTGAGGCTCGCGAGCAGCGTCGCGCGCTGCGTGTCGGTCACCGGGACCGGGGCCGCACCCGCGCCCAGTTCCTTGAGCGCGCTGTCGAGGAGCCGGCCGCCCAGATCGACTGCGCCACCGAACTCGCGCCCTTTGAGGAAGCTGCGAATATGCGCGCGCGCCTTACCGGTGACGACGTAGTCGAGCCACGTCGGGCTCGGACAGCCCGCCGGCGCAGTCAGAATTTCGACGTGATCGCCGTTCTTGAGCGTAGTGCGCAGCGGCGTCAGTTCGTGGTTCACCTTCGCCCCGACGCAATGATTGCCGATGTCAGTGTGCACGTCGTAGGCGAAGTCGATGACGGTCGAGCCGCGCGGAAGTTTCTTGATGGCGCCGTTCGGGGTGAACACATACACCTCGTCCGGAAACAGATCGATCTTCAAATGCTCCAAGAATTCGTGCGGGTTACCGGCTTTTTGTTGGATCTCCAACAACTCTTTGAGCCATAACAGCGCGCGCTGGCGCATATTGTCGGAACCGATCTCACCGCTCTTGTACAGCCAGTGCGAGGCGACACCGGCGTCGGCGACCCGATGCATGTCGCCGGTGCGAATTTGCAGCTCGATCGACACGCCGAACGGTCCGAACACGACCGTATGCAACGACTGGTAACCGTTCGACTTGGGAATGGCGATGTAGTCTTTGAAGCGCCCGGGGATCGGCTTGTACAGACTGTGCAGTATCCCGAGCACGCGGTAGCAGGTGTCGGCCTTATCCACGACCACGCGGAAACCGTAGATGTCGTAGACCTGATCGAAGCTGAGCTTCTTGGTTAGCATCTTCTTATAGATGCTGTAGACGTTTTTCTCGCGCCCGGTCACGTCGGCGCTAACGCCCTCGTGCTCGAGCTGTTGCAACATCGCCGTCTTCACTTTTTCGACGATCGCCTTGCGGTTAGCGCGGCGCTTGCGAATCGACTCGTTCAGGACGCGATAGCGCAACGGATAAAGCGTCGCCATCGCCAGATCTTCGAGTTCGACCGACCACTGGTGCACACCCAGGCGATTGGCGATCGGCGAGTAAATATCGAGCGTTTCACGCGCGAGCGCCCATCGGCGCGCGCGCGGCAGCGCGCCGATGGTGCGCATGTTGTGCAGTCGATCGGCGAGTTTGATTAAAATCACGCGGATGTCGCTCGCCATGGCGAGCAGCATCTTGCGGAAATTTTCGGCTTGCGCTTCTTCCTGGCTCTGAAACTCGATACGCGTGATCTTCGACACGCCATCGACGAGATCAGCGACGTCCTTGCCGAAGGCCTCGGCGATGCCCTCCTTCGCGGTCTTCGTGTCCTCGATGACGTCGTGCAGAATCGCGGCGACGATGCTCTTCGCGTCCATGTGCATGGACGCGAGAATGTGCGCGACCTCGAGCGGGTGGGAAATGTAGGGCTCGCCGCTTACGCGGCGCTGGCCGGCGTGCGCAGTGGCGCCGAATTGATACGCCGCACGCACATCGGCGACGTCCTTGGGGTCGAGATAAGGATTAAGCAGCGCGCAGAGATCGTCGATCGCAAAGTGCGACGGCGCAACCGGTTCGCGCGGCGGCGCCTCGTCGACGTTCCGCCGCTGGACCGGTTCCGCCGCGTTAGGGCGTGGCCGCGTCTTCCCCCGGCTTGAAGGCGGCGAGGGCGGCGGCGGCGGGGATTTGCTCGGGTGTTGCGTCGTCATCTGCTTCAAGCCCAGGTTGCGGGCTCTCGTCGTCTAGGATTGCGTTGGTCACGAACCCGCCGGCGATCTCGCGCAACGCGAGCACCGTCGGCTTGTCGTGCTCTTTCGGTATGCAGGCCTCGGCGCCCAAGGTCAATTGCCGCGCGCGCTTGGCGGCGACCAGAACCAGTTGAAAGCGGTTTTCTACATTTTCCAAACAATCTTCTACGGTAATACGGGCCATGCGTTACCTCTCTACTGTCAAACACTAATAATAGTATGGCGCATTCAATTGCGCTGGATTTCCTCACCCCAACTGAAACCGACCGCGCGCAGGCACAGCTCGGTAGCGTACCGGTTCGGCGACGCGAGAAAGACCGGCATGACATTGCCGCCGCCACGAACCTTGCGCTGAGCTATGCGGTCTCTTCCCTCACCCCTTGCCCTCTGATCGCTCCCGGCATCCTGTCTCTTGCGATCTTAGTGCATCCCTGCACGTCACCGGGGGGAGGGGGGTCGGTTCGCGCGCGCGCTCCAGGTATCGGTCATCTTACTGACCGGCCGACGTGAATGCCAGATAAACGCCTACGTTTTAAGCAGCGCGGCGGTATCCAGGCTCAACGGACGGCGCGTCTCGGGCTTGTCACCGAAAATCGCTTCCAGGTCCGCGAACGCATGATCAAAGTCGTCGTTCACGACCACAAAGTCGAATTCGCTGTGATGCCGCATTTCATCGACCGCCGCTTGCATGCGGCGCGCAATAACGTCGGGCCTGTCTTGGCGCCGCCCCTGTAGCCGCTGCTCGAGCGCCGCGCGCGATGGCGGCAGCAAAAAGATACTGCGTGCCTGCGGCCACACGCGCTTGATCGCGCGCGCGCCTTGCCAATCGATATCGAAAATAACGCGCCTGCCCTGCGTCAGTAGCTTCTCAACCGCGGCCCGTGCCGTGCCGTAGCGGTTGCCGAACACTTCGGCGTGCTCGAGAAACTCTCCGCGATCGACCATCGCCTGAAACTCAGCGGGCGTGACGAAATAATAATGCTCACCGTGCTTTTCGCCCGGTCGTGGCGCCCGCGTCGTGTGCGAGATCGACAGCACTACATCCGGCAGCCGATCCACCAGCGCCTGTGCCAAGCTGGTCTTGCCGGTACCGGACGCCGCCGAGAGGATGAAGAGATTGTTGTTATACATTCTTGAAACCGCAGATGAACGCAGATGAACGCAGATATGAAAGAAAACCGTTCTGACGGATTTGGTTCTTATCCGCGTTCATCTGCGTTTATCTGCGGTTCCAAAAATATTACTCGATGTTTTGCACTTGCTCGCGCATCTGTTCGATCAACACTTTCAGCTCGACCGCGATATTGGTAAGGCGTAGGTCGACCGATTTCGACGCGAGTGTGTTGGCCTCGCGATTCAACTCTTGCATTAAAAAATCGAGCCGCCGCCCGACCTGCCCGCGGCTTCCGAGCACACGTGCAACTTCGATCACGTGCGCGCGCAGCCGATCGACTTCCTCGGCCACATCCGCGCGCGTGGCGAAGATCACCATTTCCTGTTCGAGCCGGGTCGGGTCGAGCTGGGTACGAATTTCGCCGAGCCGCGCTTCCAGTCGCGTGCGATAGTCCTTGGCAATCTCGGGCAGTAGCGTTACCAACCGTTCCAACGATTCACGGATGCCGCGCAGCCGCTCCTCGAGCGCCGCACGTAGCCGTTCGCCCTCGCGCGCGCGCGTGGCAATCAACTCATCGAGTGTTGCTTCAAATAATTTTAACGCGTCGCTGCCGAGCGCATCGGCGTCGAGTCCCGGTGACCGCAATACGCCCGGCCAGCGCAACACGTCGTGGACCGACATCGGCGCCAGATCCGCGGCCAACTTACGCGCCTCCGCACCGGCGGCAAGGAGCTGGCGCGCCGCCGCCGCATCGAGTGTCGAACCGGCCACTGACTCCCGAACTTGAAACTTAAGCGTCGCGTCGACCTTGCCGCGCTCGAGACGCCGGGCCATCAGTTCCCGCGCACCGGCCTCGATCGAGCGCAGCTCATCGGGCAGACGCAGACCGATGTCAAGGTAGCGGTGATTAACGGAGCGCAGCTCCCAAACCAGCGCACCGGCCGGAAATTCGGCGCTGCGGCGGGCAAAAGCGGTCATGCTGAGCGTCATGGATGGGTGGTCCTAGAGTAGAAGGCGCGATGGTAGCCCGAATATCGCGGCGGTAAAACCGCCGGCCGGCTAAGCGCGTACCGCCTTCTATACTCTAAAGGTACGGTCGAGCAGCCCGATCGAAGCAACTTGCCCATGAAAAGTAAAATTCAAAACGCGCTAGTCCCCGGTTATGCCTTGCGCCAGTACCGGATCGTGCGCACCCTGAGCGGCGGCGGATTTAGCATTGTCTATCTCGCCGACGACGTCGAACGCGATCAACGCGTTGTCATCAAAGAATATTTGCCGAGCAACCAAGCGCGTCGCGCCAAGGATTCATCGGTCGAGACGCTATCCACCGAAACCGACGGTCCGTTCCGCCAGGGCATCAAACGCTTTTTCGACGAAGCTGCGGCACTCGCCAAGATCAACCATCCGAGCGTGGTGCGCGTGATCGATTTCTTTCGTGAGAACAACACCGTCTACCTGGTGATGCGCCACGAGAAAGGCACGGATCTCAGTTGGTACATCAAGCGCCGCCGCGGCGGGCTGTCGGAAAAATTCCTGCGTACCGTGTTTCCGCAGTTGCTGCTCGGGCTGCGCGAACTGCACGCGAACAACATGCTGCACCTCGATATCAAGCCGCCGAATATTTTCTTGCGTCCCGGCGGCAAACCGCTGCTGCTCGATTTTGGCGCGGCGCAACCGGCGTATCGCGACAACCGTGCGCTCGGCGCGCACACGTTGACGCTTGGCTACGCCCCAATCGAGCAACACCGGCGCGGCCACCTCGGGCCGTGGACCGATCTGTACGCGATCGGCGCGTCGATGGTCGCTTGCATCGGCGGCAAATCGCCGCCGGCCTCCACCGAGCGCGCCGATCGCGACAAATTTCGTCCGGCGATCCGCACCTATGCCGGCCGCTATTCGCCGGAACTGCTCAAGATCATCGATTGGTGTTTGCAAATGGATCAACTGGATCGACCGCAAACCGTGCAACAGCTGCTCGATCGCTTCGAACAACCGGTGGCGATCGAGCCGGAACCGGAGCTCGGCGTGTTCGACCGATTGCGCCGACTGTCGTGGCTCAATAAGAAACAGGCCGGATGAAATATCAGATTGCCCAGTTCACGAGTACCGGCGGGCGCGCCGGTAACGAGGACCGCGCCGGTATCGCCGAACACAAGAATTCGGTACTGCTCGTCGTCGCCGACGGTCTCGGCGGACACTCGGGCGGGGAGCTCGCGGCGCAAACCACGGTCGAAACCGTGATCCGATTGTATCAGGGCATTAAGCAACCCGTTCTTGCCGACCCCTTCGCCTTTCTCGCGCTGACCATGCTCAAGGCGCACAGCTCCGTGGTGGCACGCGCCCGCGCGCATTCCCCGCCGCTCGAAGCGCGCACCACCTGCGTGCTGTGCCTGGTGCAAAACGGCTATGCCTATTGGGCGCACGTCGGCGACAGTCGCTTGTATCATTTTCGCGGCACGCAGCTGGTGCAACGCACCGAAGATCATTCCACCATCGAGGAGCTGCGCCGCGACGGCGTGATCACCGAAGATGAAATGGCGCATCACCCGCGTAAGAGTTATCTTTTGCGCTCCCTCGGCGGCAACGGCGAACCGCGCATCAGCCTCGGTGAGGAAACCGCGCTGCAACCCGGCGATTCGATACTGCTGTGCAGCGACGGTTTATGGGAAGGCATGCCGACCAAGGAAATTGGCCGCTACCTGGCGACGCCGAAACTCGAAAACGGTATCGAGGAGATGCTCTATACCACCGAGAAGCGCATGGGCGAGAGCTGCGACAACGTGACGATCGCCTGCCTGCGCTGGGAAGACCGCGCCGCAACGACATCGCGCTTGCGCGCGCCGATGGCGCGGCAGGTCGACGCCGATCTTCTCTGGCGCGGCGCGGCCTCCAAGGCCGCGGCCAAAGTCACCGCCAAGCACGCAACGTCGGCGCCCAAGGAGGAGCCGGAGCCGCCGAATCGAAGTGGAAGCATCGAAAATCGAATCCAAGAGATCGAGAAATACTTGCGCCGCTACGAGCCGAAAAACTAAGCATCCAACTCGTTCTAGGTGAACCGCTAGCTGCCGCGAGGACGCAAACGTACTTTCGTTTCGTTCGAATCCCTCTTCTAGATTTCCTGCGCCGTTTCATCGACCGCGCAGAACTCCCCTGATTGATACCTTCGGTTTTCGGTCGCCCATGCCGGAAAACGCCGACGCGCGCTGTTAGAATGCGTGGCACTCAATATTTGCGAGATTCCCATGCGACCGAGCGGCCGTGCGCCCGACCAACTGCGCGACATTCGAATTACACGCCGCTATACGCGCCACGCCGAAGGTTCGGTGCTGATCGAGTTTGGCGATACGCGCGTGCTCTGCACCGCGAGCATCGAGGAGCGCGTGCCGCCGTTTTTGAAGGGCAAAGGCCAGGGATGGATCACGGCGGAGTATGGGATGCTCCCGCGCTCGACTCACGACCGCATGCAGCGCGAAGCGGCGCGCGGGAAGCAGGGCGGACGCACGCTGGAAATTCAGCGACTGATCGGGCGCGCCCTGCGCGCGGCGGTCGATCTCACGCGGCTCGGCGAGCGCAGCATCACGCTCGATTGCGACGTGCTGCAAGCCGACGGCGGTACCCGCACCGCCGCCATCACCGGCGGCTGCGTCGCGCTGGCCGACGCGCTCGCGGGGCTGCAAAAAAGAAACTTGATCGCGCAAAGTCCGCTGCGCGGCCTGATCGCCTCGGTGTCGGTCGGTTTGTGCGGCGGCGTTCCGGTGCTCGATCTCGACTATGTCGAGGATTCGAGCGCCGAGACCGACATGAACGTGGTAATGAACGAGTCGCTCGAATTCATAGAGATTCAAGGTACCGCCGAGCGCGGCAGTTTTACCGGCGCGCAAATGGACGCGATGACCGCGCTTGCGCGCCATGGCATTGAGCAAATCTTTGACCAACAGCGGCGCGCGCTGGCCGAACCGTGAGCCAAACGATCATCCTCGCGAGCGGCAACGCCGGCAAGATTCGTGAGATTAACGAGATGTTGGCGAGTCTAGGCTATTGCGTTGTTCCGCAAACCGAGTTCAGCGTCCCGACCGTGGACGAGACCGGTCTGAGCTTCGTCGAAAACGCGATCATGAAGGCGCGCAACGCCGCGCACCACACAGGGCTACCCGCGATCGCCGACGATTCCGGCCTGGAAGTCGATGCGCTCGGCGGCGCACCAGGCGTGCAGTCGGCACGCTATGCCGGCGCCAATGCCAGCGACGCGGCCAACGTTGAAAAACTTCTGGCGGCACTACGCGAAGTGCCGGATGCCAAACGAACCGCGCGTTTCCGCTGTGCCATGGTTTATTTGCGCACCACCGACGATCCGATGCCGGTCATCGCCACGGGAACGTGGGAAGGTCGCATCGCCCATGCGGCGCGCGGATCGAGCGGCTTCGGCTACGACCCGGTATTTATTTTGCCGGATCGCGATTGCACATCCGCGGAGTTGGCGCCGCCAGAAAAAAATCGCTTGAGTCATCGCGGGCAAGCGTTACGCGCACTGGCCAATATACTGCGTCAGTCACGTCCTTGATTTGCCCACGCCATCCGCGATTCAGCACGACGATCGCGAGTTACTTTTCTTGACGTATGCCAAGACCTCCAGGTTGGAAACTTAAAGCCGCCCTTGCGTTCGCGGCTGTCTACGTCGTGTGGGGGTCGACCTACCTCGCCATACGCGTCGGCGTGCAAGAACTGCCGCCGGCGCTCTTTGCCGGCAGCCGGTTTCTGGCGGCGGGGGTGTTGCTGGTGATCTATGCGCGCTTGCTTGGTCGGCCTTGGCCGCAGAATCTTTTCGAATGGAAAACGATCGTTATCGTCGGGATATTTTTGCTCATCGGCGGTAACGGTTTGGTCGTCTGGGGTTCACAGTGGGTCGCATCGAATCAAATGGCACTAATTGTCGCGACTGTGGCCTTGTGGATCGCCGGCCTCGGCACGCTCGGGTCGCACGGCGATCGGCTAGCACCGCAGGCCGCGGCCGGGCTGTTGGTTGGGTTCATCGGCGTCGCGTTGCTACTACGGCCGACGGCGGAGTTTTCCGTCGATGCCCTGCGGGGCCAGATGGCCGCGCTCGGTGCCGCGCTGCTCTGGGCGATCGGGACGATCTATGGCAAACGCCAACGGCCAAAGACATCGCCGCTCATGGCAGCGGGGTTGCAATCCCTCACAGCCGGCGGACTGCTCTGCATCCTTGGTCTGGCGCTCGGCGAAACGGCCGCCTGGAAGTGGACCTGGACCGGGAACATTGTGCTTGTTTATCTCACCGTTTTCGGTGCGGTTGCGTATGCCGCTTATGGTTGGTTGATGCACGAGGTTAAGCCGGCGGCACTGGGTACCTATGCTTACGTCAATCCAGCAATCGCCGTTGTGCTCGGCTGGTGGCTGCTCGATGAAACATTGGATAGCGTGCAGGTCGCGGCCATGCTCACAATATTGGCCGGTGTCGTTCTGGTTAGTACCGCGCGCGCCGAGCAGCTCATCTCGACCTTGAATCCTTGACGGTCCATGTCTGTCGATCTGCTGCCGCCGCTTTCGCTTTACGTCCATCTTCCGTGGTGCGTGCGCAAGTGTCCGTATTGCGATTTCAATTCGCACGCGGCGCGTGGCGACGTTCCCGAAGAACGCTATGTCGACGCGCTGCTCGCGGATCTGGCCATTGATGCTGCCCTGATCGGCGCGCGCGAGATTCAAACAGTCTTTATGGGCGGCGGCACGCCGAGCCTGTTTCGCGCCGAGTCGATCGCGCGGCTACTGACTGGAATACGCGCGCGCGTCGGGCTCGCGAACGATGCCGAGATTACGCTGGAGGCGAATCCGGGTACGGTCGAACTAGATCGCTTTCGCGGTTTTCGCGAAGCTGGGATCAATCGGCTGTCGATCGGTATCCAAAGCTTCGATGAGGAAAAATTGAAAGCGCTTGGGCGCATTCACGGTCGCGCGGAGTCGCTCGCGGCTGCTGACGCGGCGCGGGCCGCCGGCTTTGAAAACGTAAATTTGGATTTGATGTACGGCTTACCACAACAAGGCGCGGAGCAAGCACGCGCCGACGTCGCCACCGCGATCGCGCGCGCGCCCACTCATATTTCGGCGTATCAATTAACCCTCGAACCGAATACGCCGTTTTATCGCAACCCGCCGTCGCTACCGGATGAGCACGTTCTCGATGCCATTCAAAATGCCGTCGACACAACTCTCGCGAACCATGGTTACCAGCAATACGAAGTATCGGCATACGCGCGCGCGGGCAATGAATGCCGGCACAATCGCAACTACTGGGAGTTCGGCGACTACCTCGGCATCGGTGCCGGGGCGCACGCAAAGATTTCCGGCGCGGACGGCGTAACGCGGATCGCCAAGACGCGCCACCCCGACGCGTATTTGCGCGATGTCGGCACCGTCGGCGTGCGCACCGAAGTACGCGATCTCGCGCGCGATGATCTAATCGGCGAATTCATGCTCAACGCACTACGGCTGCACGACGGATTTTCCGCCGAACTATTCACCGCGCGTACCGGTCTATCGTTGGACGCTATCGACGCACCGCGACGCGCGGCGCAAGCGCGGGGGTTGCTGACAGACGATGGCGACTACCTGTCGCCAACGGCGCTCGGGCGACGCTTTCTAAACGATTTGATCGTGCTGTTTCTACCGGAACAGCAACGGCCGTAACGAAGGAGACACCATAATGCGATTTAATTTCGCTCTTGCCGGCTTACTGCTCGCCGGCCTAACTGCACCCGTGCTGGCCGCCGAAAGCCCGCTGTACATCGGACTTAAGATCGGAACGTTGGAGGCCGATTTCGCGGGGTTCGGCAAAGCGACGAACCTCGGCGTCATGTTGGGCTACGATCTGCACCACGATCAGAACGGCACGTTCGCAATCGAGACCGAGTTCACGACGACGATCTCCGATGGTAGTGTCGCCGGTGGCGGGGCGTGGGATGCAGACACGATTGCCGCCACCGCCGCCTACCGCACCGCCGGTAGCGCCTATGTCAAAGCCAAAATTGGCATACTACGACAGGATCTAAATCGAAGCGGCGGAACACTAAACGCCGACGACTCCGGCATCGCCTACGGCGCCGGGGTCGGCGCGCGTGTCAACCGCAAGGTGATGCTGGAAGTCGAATATACCCGGCTGTCGCGCGATCTTAGCTTTCTTAGTCTCGCCTACATCACGCACTTCTGAAGTCCGATCGCGCCGGTCGCTGCTAAACTAAACAGCGCTCATGGACACGCTCACCCACGCGTTGTCGGGCGCGCTACTCGCCCGCGCCACCGAAGCATCGAATGCACCGTCGCTACCGCGACGAACCCGAATGGCGGTGATGTTTTGGGCAGCGGCGTTTCCCGACAGCGATTTCGTATTGCGCTTCATCGACCCGCTCACCTACCTAACGACACATCGCGGCGTAACGCATTCGGTTCTGCTGCTGCCGCTCTGGGCGATGGGGCTCGCGCTGTTATTTCAGTTTCTCTATCGCGGGCGCTATTCGTGGCGCGACTTCGCCGGCGTTTGCGCACTCGGTATCGGCATCCACATCGCGGGAGATGTGATTACCAGTTTCGGTACGATGGTGTTCGCACCGTTGTCGCACTGGCGTGCGCAATTGCCGGTCACCTTCGTCATCGATCTGTATTTCAGCGGCATCATTGTCGCGGGATTATTGGCATCGCTGCGCTGGCAACGAAGCCGCGTTCCCGCCGTGATCGGCCTCCTGGTGCTAGTTGGCTACGTCGCGGCGCAAGCGATTTTGCAGCAGCGCGCGAAGACTATCGGTGAAGCGTACGTCGCGGCGAACGGGCTGACACCGGCGCAGGTATATGCGCTGCCGCAGCCGTTTTCACCGTTTCACTGGCTGCTTGTTGTCGATCAACCGCAGCAGTACATCTTGAGTTACATCAGCTTAACGCGCGCCGACGTGCGCTCATCGCCGTCCGATGCCAACGTGCTGCGGCGCGTGTACGATTCCTATCGACCAGTCGAACAAGCGCTGTGGCAAGTCATTCCGCGTTTCGGCGAATCGGCCGAGGATAGCGCGGCCGTGCGCACACTGTGGGACTCCGCGATGTTTACCCGTTACCGGCAATTCGCCATGTTCCCGGCGGTGTATCGCGTGGATCTGAGGTCCGAGCAGACCTGCGTGCGTTTCGCCGATTTGCGCTTCGCACTGTCCGGGCGCAGCGCGCCGTTTCGCTTTGCCGGCTGCCGCGCGAATGGCGCCGATGATTGGCGCATGTATTACATCAGCGACAACGGCGACGGCACGGAACTGCTACACGCGATCGAATAATCGCCGCAGGATTCCCGTTAAAACAAATCCGCCGGGTCGACATCGATCGACCAGCGTACGCGCCGACTTTCTTTCAACTCGGAAAGCTGCTCTATCCAGGGTTCCAGTAACGCGTGCAGCGGCGCGCGGCGCGCGGACTGAACAAGCAGCTGCGCACGGTAGCGGCCGGAGCGACGCTCCATCGGCGACGGAACCGGCTGCATCAACTGCACACCGGCATCGAGCGGTAAACGGCACGCGAGGGCGTGCGCGGTGCGCAGGAACACCATTGCCATATCGGCGGTCGGCGATTCAGCGCGTAGCAACGCGAGATAACCGAACGGCGGGTAGCCGGTGTCGCGCCGCTCGGCCAGCGCGTAGTCGGCAAAATCGTCGTAGTGTTGCCGCCGCAATGCGGCGAAGACCGGGTGATCCGGGTGGTACGTCTGCACCAAGACCCGACCGGGCCGGCACGCCCGACCGGCACGTCCGCTGACTTGGATAATCTGCTGCACCAAGCGTTCGTCGGCGCGGAAATCTCCGCCGTACAATCCTTGATCGGCATTGAGCACGCCGACCAGGGTTACGTTTGGAAAGTCGTGACCTTTCGACAGCATTTGCGTTCCGATCAAAATGTCGGCGTCGCCCGTGTGCACGCGCTCGAGCTTGGCTTCGAGCGCGCCCTTGGCGCGTGTACTGTCGCGGTCAACGCGAATGATCCGCGCCGACGGAAACAGGCGCGCGAGCGTGGCTTCGACACGCTCCGTACCCTGCCCGAGCGCGTGCAGTCCGATCGTCTGGCAATTCGGACATCTTTCGATGGGCGCGCGTTCGGCGCCGCAATGATGGCAGCGCAGGCGCGCGCTCGCGCGATGCCAGGTCAGGCGCGCGTCACAACGCTCGCACGGCGCCATCCAGCCGCAGCTAAAGCACATCCAGACCGGCGCAAAGCCGCGGCGATTGAGAAACAGTAAAGTTTGCTCGCCCCGTTGCAAGGTTTCCGTGACCGCTACCCGCAGCGGATGCGACAAACCTTCATCAACCGCGAGGCGGCGCATATCGAGCAGTTCGACCGACGGCAATTCCGCGCCGCCCGCGCGCGCCGGTAACGTCAAATACTCGTAGGCACCGGAACGCGCGCGATTCAACGACTCCAACGACGGCGTCGCCGACCCGAGCACGATCGGAATCGACTCGAGGCTCGCGCGCATAACGGCCACGTCGCGCGCGGAATAGCGAAATCCGTCCTGCTGTTTGTAGGAAACGTCGTGCTCTTCGTCGACGATAATGGCACGCAACCGCGGCAGCGGCGTGAACACCGCCGAGCGCGTGCCTACCACCAATGGCACCTTGCCGGAAACAGCGTCGTACCAGGCGCGCGCGCGCGCTTGATCGTTCAACCCGGAATGCAGTATCGCGATCGGCACCTGCAAGCGTTCTCGCAGCCGCGCCGCCAGCTGCGGTGTGAGGCCAATCTCCGGAACCAACATCAGGGCGTGATCGCCGCGCGCCAGCGCCGCGGCAATCACACGCAGATACACTTCCGTCTTGCCGCTGCCAGTTATGCCGTAGAGCAGAAAGGACTTGAAGCCCTGCGCGGCTGTGATTGCGTCGACGGCGGTTTGTTGCGCCGGCATTAGAACCGGCGGCGTTACCGTGTCGTTGTTTGCGGGGGGCGAAAGCTCGCGTTCGCCGACTTCCAACCAACCCTTAGCCGCGAAATTATCCACCGCATGGCGCCAACGTTGTGACAAAGCTGCCAATTCCGAGGCATCGAGCCCGCGCGGTGAGACCTTTAGTGCCCCGAGAACTCGCTGCTGCACGGGGGCGCGTTTTATCGCGTCGACATCGGCGGCCATCCCAGCCGCGGTCAGCACCCAAAACTTCACCCGGGCCGATAAATTGTCGCGCCGACGTAGCTGGGCCGGCAACGCTGTCGTCATCACTTCACCGATCGGATGGTGGTAGTAGTCCGCCGCCCAGCAGAGTAAGGACAAAACAGATTCCGGGAGCAAGGGCTTGGCATCGAGCGTTTGAACAATCGACTTCAGCCGCTGCTTAGGCACGCCGGTAGCCTCGGCAACCGTGACCACGACACCAATGGTCGTTCGACGCGCACCGAAAGGTACGCGCACGCGCGCGCCGGGTGCGGGCAACGGTTGATCGGTGGGAACGAGGTAGTCGAACAAGCGACGGATGGGTGCGGCGACAGCGACTCGGACGATTCGCATGCTCGCGCTCATGGTCACGACTCTACCATGAGCTGAAGCCGTGGAACGGATGATCCACGCTCAGGGATTTGGAAGCTTATGAACGTAACTTGTTGTTGAGAAAGCAAGCTCGGTTATCAACAATATCTGTGGATAACACTGTTGATGAATCCAATTTGAGCCGCGCAAGCAACGAGAAATGCTCTTTCAAAGTTAACTTGACCAAAAAATAATCTACCGTGAAATATTCGTATTATCAGCGACTTAGGACAATGTCGATGGTTGGATACAAAGAGGAAGGCCGAGCCACCGGCAGAAACTCGCGTAAATCGTCACGTGTGCATAAGCGTCGCGTCCGAAACTTTGGACAGCGATAAAAGTCAAGAGGCGATTTCGGCGCGCAAGCCCCAGCTCGACTTCGCTAACCATTCGATCAAGTCTTCGGCCGGCAGCGGTCGGCTCAGATACATCCCTTGTGCGGCGTCGCACCCGCGCGCGCGCAGCCGCGCCAACGTGGATTCCTGGTCGACGCCTTCGGCGACAACCTGAAGACCGAGGTTGTGCGCCAAGTCGATACTCGTATAGACGATGGCAGCGTCGTTTTCGTCCTTGGCCATTCCGATAACAAACGATTTGTCGATCTTTACCGTATGAACGGGCATGCGCTTTAGGTAGGCCAAGGAAGAATAGCCGGTGCCGAAGTCATCGATGACAAGTTTGAAGCCCATACCCGCGAGCTGAGTGAGCAACTGCATAGCACCGCCGATATCCGCCATCACCGCGCTCTCGGTTATCTCAAGCTCGAGCCACTGCGCCGATGCTTGATGCACGCCGAGCTGTTCGGCTAGTTCCTCCGTCAGGCCGGCATTGAGCAAATCGCGCGTCGAAATGTTCACGGCGATTGGCAATTCGAACCCGCGCTGACGCAGCTCGCGCGCCATGCGCAGCGCCTCGTGCGTTACCCAACCGGTCAGGCTGCGAATCAGCCCAGTCTGCTCGAGTATTGGAATAAACGTATCCGGCATGACCAGTTTCCCGCTTGGATGGCGCCAGCGCACCAGCGCCTCAACCCCGACTACGCGGTTCGTTTTCAAGCCGATCTTGGGCTGGTAGTACAGCACAAACTGTTCCTGTTCTACTGCTTGGCGCAATTCGCCCATTAACGTCAACAGCGCCGGATGATTGCGATCCATTTGTGGATCGTAAGACATGTGACCGCTGTTACCCTGTTTCGCGGCATACATTGCGACATCGGCGCGTTGAATTAAGGTTTGCGCGTCCACACCGTGATCGGGGTACAGGGCGATTCCGATTCCGGTATGCACATCTAAGTGGTGCGTCTCAATAATAAACGGGGCGCGCAAACTCTGGAGCAACATGCGCGCCGCCATATCCGCTTGCTTTGGCGTGACGTTCGGCATAAGCACGGCGAATTCATCGCCACCCATGCGCGCAATGGCGTCGGTTTCGCGCAGTTTCGAGCGCAGGCGAATCGCCACCTGTTGCAATAACAGATCGCCGACATGGTGCCCGAGGGTATCGTTGATTTCCTTGAATCGGTCGAGATCCATCATGAACAGTGCAAAGGTGTTGCCATCGGTCCGGGCCGCTGCCACGGCCTGTTCCAGCTGATCTAGCATTAGGCTGCGATTCGGCAGTTGCGTCAGCGAATCGGTGAACGCCATCCGATCGAGATTTTCGTAGAGCCGTTCGAGTCGCGCTGTCATGTCGTTGAAGCTACCGGCCAACTCTTGCATCTCGGCATTACCGCTTACCGTGACGCGCTTTCCGAGCTGGCTTTCGTCTCGTTGCATGTGCCGCAACTGATCGACCAAGGAGCGCAGCGGCGAAATCGCGATTTTCTCGATAAACGCTAAGACAATAAGCACAACCAGCAAGGTTATGGCGGCGGCCGCGAAAAACACCGCATAGCGGGTCTGCTCCAATCTGGATGCCAGCGCGTTTTGGTCCTTAGCGACTTCCACCACTAGTGTGCCGGCAGCGGCGATTTCGATTTTTTGGCTCGCCAATAAGAAATCCGATTCGCGATTCGCGCTCGGCCAGTTTGGCGATTCATACAGCAGCGAGCCACCGGACAATGAAATTCTAAGTGGCGCCTGGAGAGTGTCTTCCGCAGTGGCTAATTCCAGAGCGGCGTCCGTTGCGACCCCAAGATAAGCTGTAGCCAATTCATCGATCGGTACATAAACGACGTGATAGACGCCATCGCCCGCCAGACAGTGCCCAGCGCTTGTGCGCGACGATGCGTTTTCGGCGCCACGCTGCAAACGTGCTCGTATCGGCTTACAGGCGTCCTGCAAAGCGTCGGCAAGATTCGCCGAGCCTGCTGCGCTAAAGCGTGCCACTAAGTTAGCTTGCGCGTCGTACACCCCGAGCTCGATCAGCGCGGGACGCGGATCGAGCGAATCGTAGTAACGGGAAATCTGCCCGAGCAGGGTTTCCAGCTGATCGCGTCGTGCGGGAAGCGCCGCCGTTAAGGTCGGCTGCTTGTCGCGCAGTGCGCGAGCAAGTAGCGCCGCCTCGCGCTCCAATCGGAAACGAACGTTTTGCGAAGCGTTGCCAAGCTGGCTGGCGAGCGCGATTCTCTCGCTGTTGAGCGAATGATCGCGGTACATCCGCCCGGTGATCACGGCGAGCGCGAGACCAAGGCCCGCCATGGCCAGTATTGCGACCACGAGGCTGACGCGCATTGATACGCCGTTGAGCAATGTTTGTCTCTCTCGGAAAGTGCTATTTTTGGCGCCCAGCTGTGGGGGAAATCCCCGGTATAGGCACCAACATGCCGTCACATACCCTGCAAATCTAATGCCACTTCCAATCTGATCTCTCCAAAAATCAATGAGTTACCCATCGAATTGGGCAAAAATCATTTGGAAGCCAACTCCAACCGTCCATCGGTCAATTTCCACCTTCAGGCTACCGCGTAATGTCTGATTGGTCGACCCTGATCGCCCAACTGACCAAGGCAACTGGTCAGGATTTCCGCTCAATTCGGATTCAACCGATCGTAAGCAAAGGCTGCATAAGCGAGACGGTCGTGCTCGAAAATGGGCCACATCGTTACTTTGTAAAACTGAATGACCCGAGCCGCCTGGAGATGTTTGTGGCAGAAGCGGAAGGTCTCGCTGCGCTCGCGGCAGCCAAATCGGTTCGCGTACCTACCCCAATATGTTGGGGGGCGGGATCCAACCAGGCTTACTTGGTGCTGGAGTACTTCGATCTGTCTGTGTGCGGCCCGCAAACACAGGCGGTGCTGGGAAAGCAAATCGCGGCCATGCACCGGACAACTCAGGCTCAGTTTGGCTGGCACCGCTCAAATACGATCGGCAGGACACCACAGGTAAACGCTTACTCCGGAAACTGGGCCGAATTTTTCCGGGATCGGAGACTCGGCTTCCAGTTGGAGCTAGCGGGCGGGATCGGAAACTATCGCCTGCAAACTAGCGGCGAGCGACTGCTTGGCCACATCGGTTCGTTCTTCGACGGTTACGCCCCGTGCGCGTCCCTACTCCACGGGGATCTGTGGGCCGGTAATGTCGGCGCAACCGTTAGCGGGGAACCGATAGTGTTCGACCCGGCCGTCTACTACGGCGACCGCGAGACCGATGTGGCGATGACCGAGCTCTTCGGAGGATTCGGTGAATCTTTCTACCGCAGCTACAACGACGCTTGGCCGCTGGCACCGGGCTACGAGTCGCGCAAGACGCTATATAACCTCTATCACGTACTGAACCATCTCAATCTATTCGGGCGCGGTTACTTGCCACAAGCGGAACGGATGATAGGCCAACTGCTCGCACAGGTTCGCTGATTTGGCGGCGCGAGGCTTACGAGAGCGAATAGTTGACTGCGCGAAGTTGCCGCCGATGTGGGGCGGGTTCGTGGAAGGCAGGAGACTGATGATCCGTACTGCACTCGTTGTAACTAGCCTGCGGCCCGTCGCCGAGGATTCACACAATACGAGCTATTGCTCCGACGGCTGGCTTTCAGCGGCTTCGCTAACTTTGCTAGCTGGCGACAGTTCCGACTCTACCCGATTACGTCCTAGCCGCTTGGCGCGATACAGCGCGCGATCCGCGCGATCGACCAACGTCGTATGCAGATCGCCGGGCGTGTAAAGCGTCAGCCCAGCCGAGAACGTCGGCACTCGCATTTGCTTCCCTTCGAAATTGCAGTGAATCGTTTGAGCTCGATTCTTGACCTTACCCAATGCCGCCATGGCCCCGTCGAGCGACGTATTCGGCAACAGTACGGCGAACTCCTCGCCGCCGTAGCGCGCGACCAAATCGTGGTGCCGCAGAATCGATAACACATGCGCAGCGTAGGAACGGAGCACTTCATCGCCAGCGGTGTGGCCGTAGGCGTCGTTGATCGCCTTGAATTCATCGAGATCCAACAGCGCTAACGCGAGCGGTGAGCCGTAGCGCTGCGCGCGGCCAATCTCGTCTTGCAGCCGACGCATAAACGCGCGGCGATTGGGCAAGCCGGTGTACTCGTCGGTAAGGCTTAAAAGGCGAACCTTATTCAGCTCATCGCGCAACCGATCGCTGTCCGATTTGATGAGACGCAAGAACTCGCTGGTACGCCGTAGCTTCACCTCCAACGAACGATGTCCCAGAATGAGTTCCTCGATCCCGCCGATAAGAATCTGCCGCAAGGTTTCAATTTCTTGTCCGTTTTCGGCTTGCTGTAAAGCGTTCAACTCGATTTGCAGCAACGCGCCAAATTCGCGATTTTGGGTAATCGCTTCGCCCACATTCTGCGTAAACGCTTCTTGCAGCTTGGCGATTTCGCCGCGCTTGCGATCGAGATGCAGGCGGTACGCGGAATTGACGCGTCGTTCGAGCTGCGAGGGGCTCGGCGACGGGGCGCCCACCTCTTCCGCCGGCTCGCCTTGCGCGCTCTCGGTGGGCGCGGTCGGCACGTCGGCGGGCCCTTCAGCGGGCCCTTCCACTTTCGCCGGTTCGACCTGATCCGGCGCTTTGCTGTCAGCGGTTGCAGTCGACTCGCCGTGCAACAAATCGTGTAACACGCTGCTCAAAGCGACCTCTTCGACCGGCTGGTCATCCTCGTTCGGTGGCGTCGGCACGTCGTTAGGAGCGGACAAGGGAGCGGTTGGCGGCGCGGCGGCGCCACCGGAAACTTCGAGCGCATGTCTCAATTCGCTTAGTTTTGTATTTATCGAATTCACGTGCCCGAGCGAGGGATTGGAGGCGTACGCGTCCAGCAACAGCCGAAGCAACATACCGTAGACGCGCTGTATGTGTCGCTGGGCGGCATCCTCGTCCGAGAGCAGCTGACTGATTTGGTCGTAGATGACCACCCCAACCGGCGTCTCTTTGAGTTCTTCAAATACCGTCAGCATTGCGGACTGCGGCTCAGCCGCATCCGCTTGCGGTGCACCCACTGTCAAATCTACCCCCCGACACAGGCGTATAAACGCCTACGTGCCCCACGTCGCACGCGATTGCCACTTACGGCGGTGAATCCCCTGACTGCTGCGACAGCTGCGCTGCGGCGGCAGCCCTCCCTTGCGTCCAAAGACTCTACCCCGCCGATTTCCAAATAACAACTGACGATGTGCGTCACCAACTCGCAAGTGAAACAACGGGAGCGGGCATCGCAGACTTCAGGAATTACACCAACTGTGTTTACTAAAGCTCGACGGCGTGACGCTGAAGATACACTTGCCGTCGCGTTCGTGATGCACCGGTTATCGGTGGTACGAGCGACTCAGTTCATGCACAGCATTAACCAAGAACGCCACATTTTCCGGATCGATGTCGGGCGTGATGCCATGACCGAGATTGAATACGTGACCTTGCCCATGGCCGAAGCGTTCGAGAATATGCGTCACTTCCCGACCGATGGTCTCCGGCGTACCGCCAAGCGCTGCGGGGTCGAGATTTCCCTGCAACGCCACACGGTTACCGACGCGCTCGCGGGCATTATGTATGTCGGTTGTCCAGTCGATGCCCAATGCGTCGGCTCCGCTATCTGCCATGGCTTCCAGCCACTGTCCGCCGTTCTTCGTAAACAAAATTACGGGTACGCGCGCTTCCGCCGTGTGGCGCTTTAACACGCTGAGAATGTCGGACATGTAATTCAGCGAGAACGCGCGGTAGTCGTGCGTCGACAACACGCCGCCCCACGTATCGAAGATCATCAATGCTTGGGCGCCGGCGGCGACTTGAGCCGTAAGATACTCCGTCACCGCGCGCGCCAACACCGCCAGCAGCCGGTGCAAGGTTTCCGGTGCGCGGTAAAGCATGCGCTTGATCTCGGCGAAGTCGCGACTGCTTCCGCCCTGGACCATATACGTTGCCAACGTCCATGGGCTGCCGGAAAAACCGATCAGCGGAACGCGGCCGTCGAGTTCGCGCCGAGCCATGCGAATCGCATCCATGACGTAACGAAGATCGTGCTCCGGATCCGGTACGCCTAGCGCGGCGACGTCAGCCTCGCTGCGTATCGAACGACGAAAGGCCGGGCCCTCGCCGTCAACGAAGTAAAGACCGAGGCCCATCGCGTCGGGGATGGTCAAGATGTCGGAAAAAATAATCGCCGCATCCAGCGCAAACCGATTGATCGGCTGCAGCGTCACTTCGCACGCGAGCTCGGGCGTACTGCAAAGCGTGAGAAAGTCACCGGCGCGCTCGCGTACCGCGCGGTACTCGGGCAAATAGCGACCGGCCTGACGCATGATCCAAACCGGCGTTACATCCACCGGTTCACGCCGCAGCGCGCGCAGTAGTCTGTCGTTCTTAAGCTCAGTCATGGGAATTTTGCCAAATAAGAAACTGGGCCAGACGTCAAAGCGGGACGTGGCCCCGTACCGTGATGCCGTCTGGAAACTAGGGTAGCGGCGCTGGGAGATCCGAGGTGCCCATCAAGTAGCAATCGACACCGCGCGCGGCGGAACGACCCTCGGCGATAGCAGACACGATGAGCGACTGGCCACGCTGCATATCGCCGGCCGTGAATATGCCCGGCACGCTGGTCATCCAATTCTCGTCGCGCCACACGTTTCCGCGCTCGCTTAGCTTGACCCCTAACTGCGAAAGCATGCCAGACTTCTCGGGCCCAACGAAACCCATCGCCAACAATACTAAGTCGGCTTTTATCGTGAACTCGCTGCCGGCGATTTCGCGAAAGTTTGGCCGTCCGTTTTCGACGACCATTTCGACCTTGATCAGCTCGATCCCGACGACACGATCGCCGGTACCTAGGTAGCGCTTCGTCGAAACCGAAAACACACGCTCCACGCCCTCCTCGTGCGCCGAGGCAACGCGATAGATCGTCGGCCACTGCGGCCAGGGATTGTTCGGCGCGCGCTGCTCCGGCGGCCGCGGCATGATTTCCAATTGATGCACGCTCGCGGCGCCTTGACGATTGACCGTGCCGAGACAATCGGCGCCGGTGTCGCCACCGCCGATGATGATGACGTGCTTACCCTTGGCGTCAATGCGCGCGTCGGCCGGTACCTGATCGCCCTCGCACAAGCGATTCTGTTGCGGCAGGAACTCCATCGCCAAATAAACGCCGCGCAACTCGCGCCCCGGAACCTTGAGATCTCGCGATTCGCAAGCGCCGCCGGCGAGTACCACCGCGTGGAAATTCTTGCGCAACTCTTCGACCGGTGTGGTCACGCCGATATGCGCGTTGGTGCGAAACTCGACGCCCTCGGCCTGCATCTGGCCGAGTCGCTGATCGAGCACTTTCTTTTCCATTTTGAATTCGGGAATGCCATAACGCAGTAAACCGCCGATACGATCATCGCGCTCGAACACGGTGACCTTGTGACCCGCGCGACGCAATTGCTGGGCGGCCGCGAGCCCGGCCGGGCCGGAGCCGACGATTGCGACTTTCTTTCCGGTTTCGACCTTGGGTGGCCGCGGTGCGGCCTTGCCGCTCTGCCAGGCCCGCTCAGCGATCGCCAATTCGATGGCACGGATGGTTACCGGATCGTCGTTAATCGCGAGCACACACGAGCCCTCGCAGGGCGCTGGGCACAGTGTGCCGGTGAACTCGGGGAAGTTGTTGGTCTCGTGCAATCGCTCGATCGCTTCGTCCCAGCGCCCGCGAAACACGAGATCGTTCCAATCTGGAATGACGTTTCCGAGCGGACAGCCCTGGTGGCAAAACGGAATGCCGCAATCCATGCATCGCGCGCCTTGCTTCTGCAGCTCGCCCGTCGGGTACGGGCTCATCACCTGCTGCCAGTCGCGTAACCGCTCCGCTACCGGGCGGTACGGTTGTTTAGCGCGCTTAAACTCAACGAAGCCGGTGATCTTACCCATGCGCCGCTTCCATCACCGCCTGATCTTCCGGCACACCGGTTTGACGCGCCTTGGTGATGGCCGCGAGCACGCGTTTGTAATCCTTGGGCATGATTTTAACGAACTTCGGCTGCGTCTTTTTCCAGCGATCGAGCAGCTTCTGCGCCAAGGCGGAACTTGTGTAGCGCACGTGCTGGCGCAGCAATTCGCGAACTTGATCGCTATCGTCGACATCGAGAGTTTCGAGTTCGACCATTTCCAAATTGCAGTAGCGCTTGAAGTCGCCTTTCGCATCGAACACAAATGCCACGCCGCCGGACATACCAGCCGCGAAGTTACGCCCGGTCGGGCCGATGACGACCACACGCCCGCCGGTCATGTATTCGCAACCGTGATCGCCGACGCCTTCGACAACCGCATGCGCGCCGGAATTTCGGACACCGAACCGCTCGCCGGCGACGCCGCGAAAGTACGCCTCGCCAGCCGTGGCGCCATAAAGCGCAACGTTGCCGATCAGAATATTTTCCTCCGCCACAAAACTCGACGACCGCGGCGGATAGATCGCGATTTTACCGCCCGACAATCCCTTGCCAACATAGTCGTTGGCGTCGCCCTCGAGCGTCAGCGTCACACCGCACGGCACGAACGCGCCGAAACTTTGCCCGGCCGAGCCGTTGAAATGGATGCGAATCGTATCCTCCGGCAGGCCCTCGGCGCCGTAGCGCTTGCTGACCTCGTAACCGAGGATCGTGCCGACCGTGCGATTGGTGTTGCGTATCGGCAGAATAATATCGACCGGTTTCTTCGTTTCGAGCGCGTCGCGACATAACGGCACGATCGTGGTGCGATCGAGCGACTTTTCGAGTGCATGGTCTTGTTCGCGCACGCGCCGGATGGCGATTTCCGGCCCTACCTTCGGCTGATAAAGAATTCTCGATAAATCGAGACCACGCGCTTTCCAATGATTGATCGCGGACTTCACCTCAAGACGATCGACACGCCCGATCATTTCGTCGAACGTGCGGAACCCGAGCCGCGCCATGTGCTCGCGCACCTCTTCGGCGACGAAGCGGAAGTAATTGACCACGTGCTCCGGATTGCCGGCGAATTTCTTGCGCAGCTCCGGATCCTGAGTAGCAATTCCGACCGG
>Ga0209640_10000547_pt1 | contig 29398 bp, 25 predicted proteins | sample RifCSP10_1_FD_184018 | JGI IMG/M metagenome (GOLD analysis project Ga0209640, IMG submission 184018) | Soil microbial communities from Rifle, Colorado - Rifle CSP2_sed 10_1 (SPAdes) (version 2) | ecosystem: Environmental > Terrestrial > Deep subsurface > Rock core/Sediment | place: Rifle... | reverse complement strand
GCCGAGTGCGACAAACACACCGCGGTGGTTCCCGGCCGACAGCGCGTCGACGAGCTGCAAGCAGACACCATAGCACGCGCCGAAGACGCCGAAGTACACGGGCGCATGACTGGTCGCCACCACCTCGGCCGGCTGGCCCTCGGCGGCCAGCCGGGTGTAGATGACGATGAATCCCGACTTGATGGCGCAAATGTCGTAGAGCCAGTTCCAGAACCCGATCACCGAACCAGTGACGAGCGCGGCGCGCAGACAATCACCGAGGTGGAACCCCGGAGCCGCTTCGGGCACGCACGCCAGGCCGAACAGGCTGGTCGCGGTTCCGAACACGAACCCATGGTGCGGGCGGAACCGCCCGATGCGAAAGCGGGTGTTGAACTCCCAGAGTCCGAGCCAATTGGTGCCGAGTCCGGGCACCACGTAGGCAAACACCACCGGCAGCGAAAGAGCGAGCCAGACCAGCGTGTGGTCGCCGTCGTACCGCCGAAGCCACAGCAGATAGCTGAGCGGAAACAGGGTGATTGGCACAACGAACTGGTACCATCGAAAGAACCTCATGACGGGCCCCGAGTCCGCGGCATCACGCCAGCCACGTTCATCGCGCCGTCGCCGGCGCCATCCGCTGTTTCAGCGCCGACGCCCAGTTCGTTACCACCACGAGCCGGCGCACGGCACGCGCTGCCGCCGAATCCGGCGTGCCGCCGAGCGCCAGGAACAGGAGGCGGCGCCCGTCAGGATGCGCGTCGGCCAGGATTCCGCGCACGCTGTCCCTGATCACCCGCCGACTCGTTATGCGGATGCTGTCACGGGCATCCATCATGGACGCCGCAATGATCTGCTGACCCTGATGGTAGTACAGCGTTCGACTGTCCTTCGACCAGAGGGCAAAGCTGCTCTGGCCCATCTGGGCGTCTCCGGCCGACACCTTCACCTTGTTCTCGAGCCCTGGCCAGCGTCTCACGTAGAGCCCCGAGCGTCCGCCTTCGCCGCTCACGTACGCCAGCCAACGCCCGTCCGGCGAGACGCGGGGGTCGCGTTCCACCCAGTCCGCCTGGAGGAGGGCGGTCACCGCGCTATCGTCCCGTCGGATCAGAATGACGTCGCTCCGTGCGCCCTGAGTGTGGACGAGAACGGAACTATCGGGTAGCCACTGAGTGGCGTAATCGTCGACGTCTGAGCCACCGAACCGCTCGGCCGGCGCCTTGCCCGCGGCATCGACGACGAACAAGTCGACGTCACCGCCGTCGTCCGCGCTGAATACGATGCGCGCTCCATCCGATGACCAGGCCGGGTTGTGCCGGCGCGATCCCTCGCGCGTGAGCTGCGTATGGGTGCCGAGATCGAGGTCGTACACCCAGAGGTGATCGTTCCGGATGTACGCGAGCCGACGACCATCAGGAGAAAACTTCGCGTCCCAGTGGTCAGACGGCGGGAGGGGGATCAGTTCGTGCCCGCCGGCAATGCTGTCGAGCCGGAGCGCGTATGTTGACGCGGAGGCATTACTGCCAGTGGTGCGTCCGGCGACATAAATGAGCGTTCCCGCCGGCGACAGAGCATAACGGGCGTCCGGGAACGCCTCTCCCAGGCTGTCGAGGACGGGTACCGGTGACCCGGTAATCCGGAGTCGGTCGGCATCAAAAGGGACCGCAAACAGCGCACCCTCGTTTCGTGCATACAGCAGGTGGCCCGTCGTTGACCACGCAGGCGAATAACCGCCGGGGACGAGATTTGTCGTATCCCGGCTTTCGACATCGATTGCCAGAAGACTCGGAGCGGTTGCATTGCTGCTGAAGTAGCCGAAGAGGAGCACGGGACGCCCGGGGATTTTCGCGAAGTGATAGGGAATCCGCGCCCCGGTCTGCAGCAGGGTATCCAGCGCACCACCGTTCTCGGACAGTCGTGTCAGCGCCCAGGTGCCCGGCCCCACGGTGAGATAGATGAAGCCGTCGTCTCCCCAGTGCGGGCCGATCGCGACTCCTTTCACCGTGGCCAGCGTGATCGGATTGCCGCCCCTCGTTGGTGCTTTGCGCACCACCATCGCGTCGCCGACTTGCTGGGAATAGGCGATCCACTCGCCATCGGGCGAAAACGACACCTTGCCGGTGTTCCCGGCAGCACTGGCAAGCGACGATGCTTGCAGACCACCAGACGGCCGCAGGTAGAGCGAGCCTTCACGCGTGTAGGCAAGCCACCCCTTCGGGCCCGCCGCTGGAACCAGGGTGGACGGAACAGAATCCGCGACCTGAAACGAGATGACGCCTTCGGTCTCCGCGACGCTCGCCTGGTTCCGGAGCGCGAACCACAATGTGGATGCGGCCAACACGACGGTCGCTCCCGCAAGGACTTCAGTCCGCGCATCCCGGGTTCGCGAACGTGCGCCAACCGGCGCTGCGACCGCGACCGCAGGGGCGGCCGCTGTCGTGTGGGTGAATCGGAACGACGGATCCTCGAGCGCATCGCGGAATTGTCGGGCGCTTTCGAAGCGGTCGGCAGGAAGCTTCTCGACGGCTTTGGTGATGGCGCCAGCGACGTGGGCTGGCACGGTCGGCCGGAGATCCGAGATCGACCGCGGATGTTCGGTGAGGATCCGCATCAGGATCGACGCCGCGTTAGGCCCCGTATGCGGCGGCTCGCCGGCCAGCATCTCGTACAGCACGCACCCCAGCGAGTAGACGTCGCTGCGCGCGCTCAGGTCGCGCTCGGCGCTCGCCTGTTCGGGGCTCATATAGTGAGGAGTCCCGAGAGAAAGCCCCGTCTCGGTCAACCTGCCGCCGCCCGCCGCGCTGATGGCCAGCGCGATCCCGAAATCGGCGACCAGCGGCCGCCCGTCGTGCAACAGAATGTTCGCCGGCTTGATGTCCCGATGGATGACGCCATGCCGGTGCGCATAATCGAGCGCGTCGGCGACGTCGCGCCCGATCCGCACAGCTTCGTCCACGCCGAGCTGCCGTTCGCGGTCCAGCCGGTCGCGAAGCGACTCCCCGTCGATGAACGGCATTACGTAAAACAGGTACGTGTCCGCCTCGCCCGAGTCGAAGAGCGGCAGGATGTGCGGATGCTGCAGGTTGGCCGTGGTCTTGATCTCGGTGAGGAACCGGTCGGCGCCCAGCACCGCGGCCAGCTCCGGCTTCAGCACCTTGATGGCAACCTTGCGCGAGTGCTTCACATCCTCGGCCAGGTACACGGTCGCCATGCCGCCCGCGCCGAGTTCGCGCTCGAGCCGGTACTTGCCGGCGAGGGCGGCCGATAGGCGCGGCGGTACCTGAGTGGTGGCGGCTGTTTCCATGGGCGCTGGCGAAGTCCCTAGTATGGGTTCGGTTCCTGGACCCCGGAAGAACCTGGGGTTAGCGCTGAGCGCAAAGTGTCAAGCGTACAGGGGAAATGCCGCGAACTGAAACTAACGGACGAACGGCGTAGCCGATTCGGGCATATCCCGTTAGGTCGCGCTCAACGCTCAACGCTCTCAGCCACCCAGCTGTTTCGTGTACTTCACGACGACGCTCCTCGACTGCGGCTGGATCCAATCGAAGAACCCGCCCGCCTGCTGGCCCTCGTTGTACACGATGAACAGGCCCGTGCCCGCGGTGCTCAGCCACCCGAACCGCGCGTTGGCCGTCCAGACTTTCGCCTGGTTGTTGTACTGCACCAGCGACTGCAGGAAGACCTTCGGCGTGAAGAAGTAGCCTACCTTGACGCCAACCAGACGGCGGATGAAGTCACCCTGGGCCAGACTCACGTCCTGATAATCCAGCTGCACCGATGTCGTGAGAGAGGCGCCACGGCGGTAGGTGACGTTAACCGTCCCGCCGAGGCGGCTCCCGCTGTAGAACGGTCCGATCTCGCTCCGCGACGTGAATGACAACGGCGCGCTGGCGTCCGAGTCCCAGTCCAGGCCCAGCGAGCCCCAGTTGTAGTCGCCGGCGGGAAGGACCACGCCGGTCGCAATCGTGAACGGCTGGCGCAGCCCTTCGTGATAGAAGTTGTACTCGGGCCCGAACCGACCGCCGCGCGCGAATTCCAGCTCGGTCATGTCGACGTGAATCTGCCCGCTCTGCCAGAACCCGTCGTGGCTGTAGTAGCCGCGATAATTGGTGTGCGGATTCCACTGTTTCATCCACGCCCACTCGCGCTTGCGCACGGTGCGCATGAAGGAAATGTCGTAGAACCGGTAGCCTCCGAAGCGATTGAGGAACCCGACTTCCGGATTGAAGTCCTCGCCCACCTGCACATAGCGAACGGCATTGTTCCAGCGTGACGTCTGATAACCGGCGCGCACGCTGTAGCCGTATTCGTCGCCGGTGCGCGTGGGGGTGTGCGTCCTGGCGCCCCACCAGTCCACCGTCCACGCCTCTCCGACGCCGATGCGGCCGTCAATTCCGTACGTGCGATTGACATCGTCGCCTTCGTCGGTCGACTGCCGCTGCACCGCGATCGCGCCGATGCGGGAGCGTCCGTTGAACTCGCGACTCACCCTGCCGACGGAGAACGACTGCGCGTCAGCATTCGCGGTCTCGTCGGTGAAGATCTGCAGCAATCCCACTGTGGCCGCCCCCATGCGCCCGCTGACCCGTCCGCCTCCGATGATCGGGACGGGGTTGCCTGAAGTATCGATGCCGATGCGCCGCGTGAAGAACAGGTCGACGGCCTGCGGCGTGCCCGCCGAGAAGACGCCGGCATTCTCGAGGAAGAACGGACGCTTCTCGGGAAAGAAGAGCGGGAAGCGCGTCAGGTTGGTCCGCTGTTCGTCGACCTCGACCTGCGCAAAGTCGGTGTTGTACGTGAGGTCCAGGGTGAGGCTTGGCGTCAGGCCGTATTTCATGTCGACACCGAATTCCCCGGTACTCTTCATGCGCGAATCGACGCTGAAGTTGCGCGCCGACTGACTGAGCACATACGGCGTCACCGTAGCGATCCGCCGGCTGGGCACGGAAATGCCCTGCAACGTGCCGGCGCGCGACAACCGGTACAGGTTGAACTGCCGCGGGATGAACGACCAGAACGCTTCCTCGTTATGGCGCCTGATGCTTCGAACGAAGTTGAGTCCCCAATCCTGCGTTGTCCCGCCGCCATAGCGAAGCGTCGAGAACGGGATCCGGAATTCGGCGTACCACCCGCGTTCATCGATCGACGTCGCGACCTGCCAGGTCGCGTCCCAGTTGAGGTTGAAGCCTCCCATCGACCCCGCCTGGGCGCGCGTCTGCCCCTGCTGGAAAACCCCGCCGCCCTCGCCTTCCTTCACCACTTGCGCGTCGTACTCGACGCCGGCCGGCGTCGTGGCGAAGACGAAACCGTTCTGGCGATCCAGATACGTGTCGAGGATCAGTGCGAAGTAATCGCTGTTGGTCAGCGTCACGTCGCGGATCTTCTCGCCCGGCACGATGCCCGCCGGTTCGCGGTCAAAGAGCCACGCGCCCACGTACAGCGCTTCGCCATCAGTGAGCAACCGGACTTCAGTTCGCTCCGTGACCGGCTCGCTCTCGCGCAATTCGCGCTGGATGAAGTCGCCGTAGGCCTGTCCGGACTTCCAGACCTCGTCGTCAAGCCGGCCGTCGATGACCGGCGCTTTCGTAACCACCGCCGCGGTGCCAGTTCGAGGACCCGAAGCACCAGTAGCAGCGATCGTTTGCGCGCGAACGACGTCGCTGACCAGGAAAGCGGCCAGGCCGGCCGCGAAGAGAGAGCAGTATGTGCGCACGATTGAGATGTTCGACTGGAAGGGAGCGGCGACGGCCGGGCAAGTTATCGCGGGTAAAGCGCCTGCTCTACCGCGTAATCGTCGTTGCAGTTCACAGGATCATTCTGGTCGTATCCGCGAGTATCCGTCCAACCCGCGCAATCCGCGACCCCGCTTGACCGCGAAATCCGGAGTCATCGGCCGTCATTCGCAATAGCGGCAATCAGCCTTATCAGGGAATCGACGTCACGGAGATCGAGCAGTTCGGCCGGTCCATGCGAGTACCGCCCCGGCCACGACAGGCCGATGTTCACCGGGCCCCATCCCTGGATGGCCGAGCCGTCGGTGCTGCCAAAGGTCGTGCCCACCTGCAACGGGATTCCCCGGGCTCGCGCGATACGGATGATCCGATCGCGCTCGGCGCGGGGAACCAGGCTGCCGTTGTCCAGACCGCGCAGCACCGCGCCGCTGCCTAACGGCGTGAAAGCGAAGTGCGGCGATTCCTTCGGCGTGTCGCTCGAGACGAACGTGTCCACGCTGTACACGCGCCTCAGGTTGACGCCGTGCCGGTCGCCGAAGAACCGGGCTCCGTTGAGTCCGCCCTCTTCCTGGACCGACCAGACGAAGATCACCTTGTGCGCGAGAGAATCGGGATTGATGCGACGAATCGCGACCAACAGCGCGGCGGTTCCGGTGCGATCGTCGCTGCCCCGGCCGGTGATCCTCGACCCGAGGAGTCGATCGGCCCTCTTATAGGATGTGAGGCTCAGGCCCGCCCGCGCCCCGCGCATGACGAGCTGCGCCGAGTCGAGCCCGAACCACGCGGTCAACGTGCCGGGCGACCTGGTGCGGCCCGAGTCCCTTGGAATGAACACGCCTCGAAGCGGAGCCGAAGGCGGAGCGGTTCCAAGAGCGTCGAAATGCAGGTACGCCGGCGTCCCTTCCCACGACGGGAGGACGGCCCCGCCGCGGCTTCGCAATGTCACGCGACCGTCGGGGAGGATCCCTGTCGCCTCGAATCCCACTTCATCCGTATGCGCGATGAACGCGACCGAGTCCCGGTCGGGTCCCATCGCGACGACGACGTTACCCATCGAGTCGACGACCGCGCGCGAGCGCGCCCATGCCGGCAGCGCGGCCAGAACCGCGGCCCGCACCGGAGCTTCGTGGCCGGCGACCCCTGGGAGGTCGGCGAGCGCCATCCATAAACGCTCTATCTCGCCTTCAGTTCCGGGGCGACGGCTCAGCGTCCGCGACGTGTCCTGGCCTGGGGTGATCCAGGCGATCTGGTCATCCGGCATCGTGACCGCAGCCGCCTGCGCCACCTGGGTCAGCAGGTCGCGGATGTCGTTCGCATGAATGGACTCGACCATGCTGCGCGCATAACGAACGCGCGGCGTGATTGTGCGGACGGTGTCTGCCTGCGCCGCACGCGGCATGGCGCCGCCTCTTCCTCCGCCGCGACCGCCACGCCCCGCGGTTGCAGCGAGGCGTTCGTCGGCGCCATCGCCGACGAGGACGATGGTCTGCATGTGGCCCACACCGGCGAGCAGCTGCGACAATCCAAGCCACGAGTAGCTGCGCTGCGCGCTGATGACAAAGATCGTTTCGCCGCTCGTGATCCGACCGGTAGCCGCTGTCGCAATCGCCGCGCAGCCTGCTCGTGCACCCGCCGCCGGCCCCGCCGCGAACCCTTCGAACGTCCACGCGGGGCGATCGATCGTGATGGGATCGAGCAACGACACGCCGGAGCGTGCGACCTCGGCGGGCGACGAAGCACCGACGTCGATCCAGAGGTTGTCCATCGTTGCCGCCGCTGTGTCGGCGCGGTGCTGTTGGGCGAAGTGGCCGTTCGCGACCGCGACCACGCCGGGAATGCGACCGCCACGGGTCATGACCGCGACGCGCTGTGCTTCATGGAACTGGTCCCATAGTGGATGCGCCGGCGTGCCGGTTCGGCGCACACGCAGATAGCCGTCGCTCGTGATCTGGCTGACCACATAGGACGGAAAGTCGAGACCACACGCGACCACGCGTCGCGGCGGTCCATTGCCGATCCGTTTTACCAGGTTGCCGTGGCGATCGAGAGACCAGGTCTGCCCAAGAGAGCGAGAGAGAGTTGCTCCGGTCAGCTCCTCGGCTCCGGGCGGTGCGAGAAGTCGAATCCACTCCGAGGCCGCCTCCGCGGGGTCCTTCACGGGCGACTGTGCACTCAAGGCGCTTGTGACGAGCAGTGAGGCGACGCTGATGCGACTGATCATGGGAAGTTCCGGGATGTTGGGGCGGGTCGAGGATGCCGTTCGCACGCCCTTGGCACAAGCACCGGATTGACGCCGTTCCAGACTTGACGGGCGGTACTTTGGCCATATATTACAGCCATGAATCAATCGGACGGTGCGGCCTCTGGTGCGGACTTGACGCTCAGTCTGCTAGGCGCGGCCCAGGCGGTGGAAGCTCGTATCGAGGCGTCACTTAGCCCACTCGACCTCTCCCTGGCCAAGCTGAACGTCCTGGCTATTCTCGTCGGGTCCAGCACACCGCTCACGCTTGGCGAACTGGCTCAACAACTCGCATGTGTGCGGTCGAACGTCACTCAGCTGGTTGACCGGCTTGAATCCGACGGTTTAGTGCGTCGCGAGCCGGACCCTGCCGACCGTCGGAGTATCAGGGCTGTGGTTACCGACACGGGAAGGGAACGTCAACACGCGGGGTCGCTGGCGCTGGCGAGAGTTCAAGACGATGTAACACAAGTGCTTACCGGCTTCGACTCGGCCCATATTGAGCAGGCACTTAGTGCCCTCAAGTGAGATAAGGTCTTTCTTGTAGCAATACTACATAGCTGTAGTGTATAGTTATAGACAGTTAACTAATATATCAAACCGAAGGAGACCAAGATGACCGTAGCAACGACCACCCAGGAAACCACAGTGCGGACTACCGAAACGTGGGCTATCGATCCCGCCCACACGCAGGTCGGATTCGCGGTCAAGCATCTCATGATCACGAACGTCAAAGGTCGCTTCCGGGAGGTTTCGGGTTCCGTCCGACTCGATCCCACCACAATGAAGCCGGATGTCGACGTCTCGATCGGGGCCGCGAGCCTCATGACGGGCGATGACAAGCGCGACGCTCACCTCAGGTCCGCCGACTTCCTGCACACTGACCAGTTCCCGGCGATTCGATTCACCGGCCGGCGGATCGAAGGCAACCCCGAATCCCGGTTCACATTGCACGGTGACCTGCAAATCCGCGGCGTCACGCGTCCCGTAACGGTCTACGTCGTCACCGAAGGGCGTATTACCGATCCGTGGGGCAATGAGCGCGTCGGCTACACCGCAAGCGCGACGATCAACCGCAAGGACTTCGGTCTCGAGTGGAACATGGCCCTCGAAGCGGGCGGCGTACTGGTTGGCGACGAGGTGAAGGTCACGATCGAGACTGAACTCGTCAGGCAGTAGCAGATCGAAACGCCCTCGACCCTCCGTGGAAGCGAGGTTGCGAGCGAGCGTTCGGTCCACGGGCCGGACGTGAGGGACCTGCTGACATCCGGCGCGGCAGGTTGCCTCTTGGCGCAAGTGGCCCGCCACGGCCATTAGTAAAGCGTGCGCAGGTCAGATCCCCGCGTCGTAACGATGGAGGGCGGGTCTGGCGGGGATCACTGCCCAGGCGGACGTGGCGAGCCGGTTTCGGCCCGGCAGGAGCTGCTGAAACGGGTTGTCGGCGCGATCTGTCGCCGTGCGTACCTGACGGTCATCGATCGTTGCGCGACGGAGCGTCCCATGTCGGCACCTGCAGGAATCCAGATGGGCGGGGTCATCCGGAAGGACCCTGCGCGGTTTCGCGTTCGTCCAAACCTCGCCGATTACGACGAGGCGCGTCGCACCTTCACTTGGGAGACGGCTCGCAAGCGAGAGCTGACTGGTCTGCCCGGAGGCGGCACCAACATGGCGTGGGAGGCGGTGGACCGGCATGCAGTGGGCGCTCGCGCCAACCACGTCGCGATGCGGTGGCGGGGGCGTCAGGGGGAGTCGCGGGACATCACGTTTGCCGGACTCGCGAGCGAATCCAGCCGCTTCGCGAACGTCCTGACAGGGCTCGGTGTGGGTGCCGGCTCAACCGTTTTCTCCCTTCTCGACCGCGTTCCCGAACTCGACATTGCGGCGCTCGGGACGATGAAAACACGCGCGGTGTTCGCCCCGCTCTTCCCCGCATTTGGCCCCGATCCCGTCCGGGCTCGTCTGTCAATCGGCGAAGCCGCCGCCATCATCACGACGCCAGCGTACTTCCGCCGCAAGGTCGAGCCGGCCCTGAAGGATGTGCCCACGCTGCGTCACGTGCTGCTCGTCGGAAGCGAAGAGGAGGTAGCATCCATTCCAGGCGCCATCGACCTCCGCGCGAAGCTCCGCGCAGCGGCAGATGACTTCACCGTGCCGCCGACGTCGCCGGATGACCCGGCGCTGCTTCACTTCACCAGCGGCACCACCGGGCGCCCCAAGGGCGCAGTGCATGTACATGGTGCGGTGCTGGCCCACCATGTCACTGGCCGCCTCGCGCTCGACTTCCACGACGACGATGTCTTCTGGTGCACTGCGGATCCCGGCTGGGTCACCGGCATGTCGTACGGCATCATCTCGCCGCTCTCGAATGGCGTGACCCGAGTGGTGGATGAAGGTGACTTCGACCCGGAGCGCTGGTATCAGCTGTTGGAGCGCGAAAGCGTGACCGTCTGGTACACCGCACCAACGGCTATCCGAATGCTCATGAAAGCGGGCACGGAACTGGCCATGAAGTTCGACCTTTCCAAACTGCGGCTGATTGCCAGTGTAGGCGAGGCGCTGAATCCTGACGCCGTCCGATGGGGCGACGAGGTCTTCGGTCTGCCGATCCACGACAATTGGTGGCAGACCGAAACGGGCGGCATCATGATCGCCAACTATCCGTCGATGGACATCCGTCCCGGGTCGATGGGGCGCCCGCTGCCGGGGATCGAGGCGGCGATCGTGAGGCGGACGAATGACCAGGTCGTGGAGCTTCCGCCTGACGAGATCGGGGAACTGGCACTCCGACCGGGATGGCCTTCGATGTTCCGCGAGTACGTGCACGAACCCGCGCGGTACGCTCGCTGCTTCGCAGGCGGGTGGTACCTGACCGGCGATCTCGCGCAGGTGGACACCGACGGTTACTTCTGGTTCGTTGGCCGTTCGGACGACGTGATCAAGACGTCGGGACATCTGGTCGGACCGTTCGAAGTGGAAAGCGCCCTGCTGGAGCATCCGTCAGTGGCCGACGCGGCCGTCATCGGCAAACCGGACACTGTGGCCGGGGAGATCGTCAAGGCATTCGTGACGCTCAAGCCGGGTGTCGCGTGGTCGGTAGCGCTGGAACAGGAGATCCGCGGATTCGCCCGACAGCGACTGGGCGCTGCGGTGGCGCCCAAGGAAATCGAGCGCGTCGACGCGGTACCACGAACGAAGAGCGGTAAGATCCTGCGCCGGGTCCTCAAGGCGCGTGAGCTCAACCTGCCCGAGGGGGACCTGTCCACATTGGAACGGGACACGCCATGAGCGCGAACGAACACGACCTGGCGCTCCTGGAGGCGATGATCCGCATCCGCCGGTTCGAGGAGCGATGCGCTGATCTCTACAAGGAGGAGAAGATTCGCGGCTTCCTGCACCTCTACATCGGCGAGGAGGCGATCGCGGTTGGCGTTATGCAGGCCCTGACGCCGGCGGATGCCGTAGTCTCGACATACCGCGAACATGGTCACGCGCTCGCGCGCGGCATCGACATGAACCGCGTGATGGCGGAGATGTACGGCAAGGCGACAGGAACGAGCGGCGGACGCGGGGGCTCGATGCACCTGTTCGATGCGCCCTCCCGCTTCTATGGCGGGACCGCGATCGTTGGCGAGCAGCTGCCGATGGCGGCAGGCCTGGCGCTCGCCGACAAGATGCAGGGTCGGCCAGTGGTCACCGCCTGCTTCTTCGGCGATGGGGCCGTCGCGGAAGGAGAGTTCCATGAAACGATGAACCTTGCCGCGCTCTGGAGGCTGCCCGTACTCTTCTGCTGCGAGAACAATCGCTACGCGATGGGCACCGCCATCGAACGCGCGCAGTCCGAGACGGATCTGGCGCTCAAGGCTGCGGCCTATCGTATGCCGGCGTGGCCGGTAGATGGCATGGACGTGAAAGCGGTCGATTCCGCGGCCCGGCGGGCCGCGGAATCCATTCGTGCGGGCGAAGGGCCGCACTTCATCGAGTTCCGGACCTATCGCTTCCGCGCGCACTCCATGTTCGATCCGGAGCTGTACCGTTCAAAGGACGAAGTGGAGCAATGGAGACGGCGCGATCCGATCCTGCTGTTCAGCGAACGCCTGCGCCGCGAATCGGCGCTCGATGACACCGCGCTCGAGGCAATCGAGAAGAGGGTGGCGGCTGAAATCGAAGCCGCGGTCGCCTTCGCCGAAGCAAGCGAGTGGGAGCCGGTCGAGTCACTCACCCGGCACGTTACGACCCTGGCGGCGCCGTGACGGCGGTCGAATCCGCGGTCACCCCTCGAGTCGAGACGGCGACTCCCCAAGTCGTTGCGATGACCTATCGCGAGGCGGTGAGGGAAGCAATCCGTGCCGCGATGCGCCAGGACTCCCGCGTCTTCCTGATGGGCGAGGATGTCGGCAGATACGGCGGAACGTACGCGGTGAGTCACGGCCTGCTCGACGAATTCGGCCCAGAACGCGTGCGCGACACACCGCTCTCGGAATCCGCGTTCGTCGGTATGGGGATTGGCGCGGCACTAGGCGGCATGCGGCCCATCGTCGAGGTCATGACGGTGAACTTCAGCCTCCTCGCGGCGGACCAGATCGTCAACGGCGCTGCCACGATGCTCCACATGTCCGGCGGCCAGTTCAATGTCCCGCTCGTGATCCGCATGGCCACCGGAGCCGGCCGCCAGCTGGCGGCGCAACACTCGCACAGCCTCGAGGGCTGGTATGCGCACATCCCCGGTATCCGGGTGCTCGCGCCGGCGACGATCGAAGATGCGCGCGGGATGTTGCCATCGGCGCTCGACGATCCGGACCCGGTGCTCATTTTCGAGCATGCCACGCTCTACAACATCGAAGGGCAGCTCGCCGCCGGAGCCGGCGCGGTCCCGATCGACCGCGCTGCCGTACGCCGTGAGGGGCGGGACGTCTCTCTCATTGCGTATGGCGGCATGCTACGCACGGCGATTGCCGCCGCGGAGCAGCTGGAGGCATCGGGGGTGAGTGCGGAAGTGATCGACCTGCGCGTGCTGCGGCCGCTCGACGACGACACCATCCTCGCTTCCGTGCGGAAGACGCATCGGGCCGTCGTCATCGACGAAGCATGGCGGAGCGGCAGCCTGGCCGCCGAAGTCAGCGCCCGGATCATGGAAGGCGCGTTCTATGAACTCGACGCGCCTGTAGCGCGCGTCTGCGCCGCGGAAGTGCCCATCCCGTACCCTCGCCACCTGGAGCAGTACGCGCTGCCGCGCGTAGAGACGATCGTGGAGACGGTGCAGCGCATGACCACTCATGCCGGCTGAACGGCGCCAGCGCGGTGGTGATCCATGACTGAGCTCCGGATGCCGTCGCTCGGAGCGGACATGGAGTTTGGCACCCTCGTGCAGTGGAGGGTGAAGCCGGGTGCGGCCGTGAAGCGTGGCGACGTGGTTGCCGAAGTCGAGACGCAGAAGGGCGTGTTCGAGATCGACATCCGTGAGGATGCGATCGTGAGTGAACTGCTCGTCGCCGAGGGATCCCGGGTCAAGGTCGGTGCTCCTATGGCCGTGCTGGTGCCGGCCGGCGTCCGGGCGCCTGACGAGCGGCCTGCGGCCGCGCCGCCGTCAGTGAGGCCGGTGATGAAGGCTGCGCCGCCGATTCCAGTCGTCAGGCTCGATGGAGCAACCGTACCGTCCGGGACGCCGCCGCACCGACCGCGAGCGTCGCCACTCGCGCGTCGCGTCGCGGCCGAACTGGGCATCGACTTGTCCGCGGTCCCGGGAACCGGGGACGGCGGCGTCATCACGCGCTCCGATGTGGAACAGGCGGCCACCAGCGCGGCATCCGCCACGCCGCCAGTCGCGGCGATGCGGCCGATCGAGGTCTCTCCAAAGCCTCCCGCCGCCACCGCGGGCATGCGCGAGGCGATCGCCGCTGCGATGGCGCGATCGAAGCGCGAGATACCGCACTATTACCTCAGTGAGGATGTCGAACTCTCCCCGGCGATGAACTGGCTGAACACCACCAATGCCGCCCGTCCTGTTCCCGAGCGCATTTTGCCCGCGGCGATGCTGTTGAAGGGAGTCGCTCGCGCCCTCACGCGGTTCCCCGAACTGAACGGGTACTTCGTCAGCAATACGTTCCAGCCCTCGGTGCAGGTCCATCTCGGCGTGGCAATCACGCTCCGCGGCGGCGGTCTCGTCGCACCCGCCATTCACGATGCGGATCGGCTGTCGGTGACTGAACTCATGGCGGCGCTCGCGGATCTCGTCAGGCGCGCACGGCAGGGCGGGTTGCGTTCGTCGGAGATCACTGATCCGACGATCACGGTCACAAACCTCGGCGAGGAGGGCGTGCGAACCGTTTACGGTGTGATCACGCCACCGCAGGTCGCGATCGTCGGATTCGGCTCCATCGATGAGCGTCCCTGGGCCGAAGATGGGCTCATCGGTGCACGGCCCGTTGTGACGGTGTCGCTGTCCGCCGACCATCGCGTGAGCGACGGGTGGCGGGGCGCGCGCTTTCTGCGGGAGTTGCGGCGACTCCTGGGCACGCCGGAGGAACTGTGATGTCTCACGACATCCGGTCCGCGGTACTGGCCGCCATAGCGCGCATCGCGCCTGAGGTTGATCCCGCGACGCTCAAGGGCGACGAGCGCCTTCGCCAGCAGGTCGATATCGACTCCATGGACTTCCTGAACATGGTCATCGATCTGCATCGCGAACTGGGCGTCGACATTCCCGAGTCGGACTACGGCAAGCTCGCGACGGTGGACGATATCGTGAACTACCTCAACGAACGGGTGCGCAGCGCCTCAAGCACCTGATTCGCAGCGGGGAGAGGAAGCGGAATCGGATCAGAACGGACGGGTCACTCGTGCCTCCTGATCGACCGCATCACCAGCCTAATGCGGAACGGCGTGTCCGAGTTCGCGCTCGACGTCTTCGACGGCCTCGTGCATCCTGTCGCGAACGCCGGCGTGGTCATCGACCGTAAGAACCATATAGACACGGTCGTTCGTCGCACGGAGCCTGGAAAAGGCGCGATGGATGGCGGGCATGGTGCGATCCCAGTCCCCCTCGATCACCGTGGCTGCTCCATTGACCGCGTACGGCAAGTCAGCCCGGCTGATCTCATCCACCACATCCGCAACGGGCTCGGCCAGCGCATCGCCGGCACCAACCGGAAACATCGTCAGATTGAACAGCACGTCGGCCTCCTGATCGAAATCAGTGAGAAGTTGACCTACCCTGATGTGTTCCCTCGAGTGGACGACGCGCGAGAGCTGACTCGCGGGTATCCACAGTGGCCATTGCCTGAGTCGGGAGCGATCCGTGAATACAGGACGCTCATGCCGAGATCCCCGGCGAGGCTGGAATGAATGTCGAGGCAGGGCCTGACGCCCGGAGAAACCAGCACTTCCGGCGAGGTCCACGACCGGTTCGATCCGATCGCGTGCAGGTACAGGACCAGCGATTGCCTCTGTCGCAAGGCGTCCTCGGGCACGCGCAGCTCAGCGGTCGCGAAACCGATGACATTGCCGAGGCGAATCCGGGTCCCGCTCGCTGGGGACGGCAGCGCGAAGACGTTCACGTCGAAGAAGGAATGATTTCGCACCTCGAGAACCACGATCTGCTCAGGCGACCCTCTCGCCCGCATTCCTCCGCAGGCACACAGGGACACAATCAGGATGAGATGGCCGCCAAGGCGCGCGTTCACGTTGGATGACATCTTCCGGATGCCTCGCGATCGAGCGGCTCGGCGCTCCGCCCGTGCGATCGGATCGCGATGAACGACGCATAGAAGGGATCGATCACGACACGTGTGCCGTCGCGGCGCCGCAACGCGATGCTGCGCGGGGTTCGCTCCTCGCAGTCGAAGACGTCCCCGGGACGCAATCCGATGACGGGACATAAGAGGCGGACGCTGTCGAACACGATTTCCACCACCTGGACCTGCTCACCGCCTGCGACGTCGGCCAGCGGCCTGAGTCGCGTGTCGTGATTCACGACTTGCATGTCTCCCCCTCGCTTGGCTCCACGATTGCGTCAAGTCGTGAACCCCCGCAGCGTCTGTGGCGAAGCTGCGGGGGTTCCGATCCGCTGGCGACTCCCCAGTGTTCCGATTCGATTCCGCGTCGCTGTGAATACCACGTCATGACGCGCGGACCGCTGGAGGTCTTACCCTCGTCTACGGACTCCCGCGGCGTGACTGTCTGCCGGTCTCCCGTGGGATGGTATCCGTTCGCGACGTTCCGTCCGCGAACGCATGGTCAACCTGCGATCAATCCGCTGCTGCCGTATGAGGGGCAAACCTGATCTCCTGTCCGCATTGCCCTGACCGTGGCGGCGCGGCTCCACGAGCCCGCTAACGGGAGCGCCGCAGGGACCGCAGGAGCCTGGGAAGGGGCCAGGTGTTTGCCACCTTCGCCCCTTCCACCCAGCCTCGCCTGGCCTGGTCGATTCCCCATCGCATGAACCGGAGTTCGGCCGTGGAGTGCGCGTCCGTGTTCACGACGAACACGGCGCCTAACGACGCAGCGCGACGGCACGCGGCGTCATCCAGGTCCAGCCGTTCCGGTTGCGCGTTCACCTCGAGCCAGACCCCCGCCTGAACCGCCGCCCCAAGCACCGCGTCGAGGTCGAACTCAATGGGAGCGCGCCGACCGATCTGCCGGGCTGTCGGATGCGCGAGGATGTCGACGTGCCGGTGCTCGATCGCTCGCAGGAAGCGCTTCGTCTGCGCCGCCCGGTCGAGCGCGAACGAACTGTGCACCGATGCCAGCACCAGGTCGAAACCAGCCAGCGTGTTGTCATCCAGGTCGAGGGATCCGTCGGCATGGATGTCCACCTCGACGCCGCGCAGGATCGTCAGCCGCTTGAGGTGCGCGTTGAGCGCGTCGATTCGCCGCCACTGCTTTCGAAAGCCTGCTGCGTCCAGGCCGCCGGTAACGCGCACGGCTGGAGAGTGATCCGTAACGGCGAGGTATTCATAACCGAGCGCTTCGGCCGCCTCCGCCATGGCCGCCAGCGTGTCGCGGCCATCGCTGTCTGTGGTGTGCGACTGAAGGTCACCGCGAATGGCGTCGAGTGTAATCAGGTGCGGGAGCGCTCCGGTTGCCGCAGCCTCGAGCTCACCGCTGTTCTCACGCAGTTCGGGCGGAATCCATGGAAGCCCGACCGCCTTGAACATGTCGCGCTCGTCGCGACCGCTGATCCAGCGTTTCCCGCGGAATACGCCGTACTCGTTCAGTTTGAGGCCACGCTCCTGGCCCATCCGCCTGACGGCGATGTTGTGCGCCTTCGATCCGGTGAAATAGTGGAGTGCAGCCCCGAATGACCGATCCGGGATCACGCGCAGGTCAACACGAAGACCCGAGCGAAGCCGGATCGCGGCGCGCGTCCGACCGCGCTCGAGGACTGCCTCAACTTCCGGATACGTGGCGAAACGCTGGATCGCTCCCGGCGCATCGTCCGTCGCCACCAACGCGTCGAGATCGCCCACCGTCTCCCGACAGCGGCGGAAACTCCCGGCCAACTCGGCGCGACTCACGCGGGGCGTCTCGCGCAGATAGGCGAGCAGCTCCTCGCCGTACTGCGCCGCCACCGCGCGCAGTACGCGTCGTTCCTCCGACGTCTGCGCCGCGACCTCACGCAGGATCGCCTCCTCGGTCTTCGTGCCGAAGCCTCGCAGTCGCCTGATTCGCTTTCCCTTTGCTGCGCGAACCAGGCCCTTCACTGTGTGAATGCCGAGCTTGTCACTCAAAAGACGCGCCCGCCGAGGACCGATGCCTCGCACGTGCATGAGTTCCACGGCGCCCTTTGGCGCCTTACGACGAAGGTCACGCATGAGCCGCAGCGTCCCCGAACTCGCGATCTCGGCGATCTTACCAGCCAGATCGTCGCCAATGCCCGGGATGTCGGTCAGCGCGCGTTCACCGTCGAGGTACGACTCGACCGGCTCGGGCAGTTCCTCGACGGAGCGCGCGGCATTCCGGTAGGCGCGAACGCGAAACTCGTTCGCTTTCTCGAGTTCGAGGAGGTCACCGACTTCCCGAAGGATGCGGGCGACCTCGGCGTTCTCGATGCGACGCCGTCTTTGGCGAGGCGGAGCGGTCATGGTCACATGTCGAGTGTGTGGGGTGAAGGGGCACGACTGCAGCCGGGGGATCGCGTGCGTGGGTGAGGGAAAACCTCACAACCTTGCGGCCGGCATCCGATTGGCGCGCCGACGTTTCAGCCCAAACTCCAGTTCAGGAGTGCGGCACAAGGAAGTGCCCAAGGAGTGTTCGCATGAGCGTCGAGACAGCGACCTTCCCGATGAACGCGCAGGTGGCGTCGCGGCTGGATGAAGCCGCACAGCTCCTGGAACAGCAGAAGGCCAATGCCTTCCGAGTCCAGGCGTATCACAATGCGGCGTCAACGATCCGGGAACTGCCGCGAAACGTTGTGGAAGTCCTCCACGAGGAGGGACTGGATGGTCTCGATCGCCTGCCGGGCATCGGCCCGGCGCTGGCGCGCGCCATCAGTCTCATCGTGACGACGGGCCGGCTCCCGATGCTCGATCGACTGCGCGGAGAGAGCGACCCGGTCGCCATTCTCGCCTCGGTGCCGGGGATCGGAACGACGCTTGCTGAGCGTATTCATGAGGAACTGGACATCGGTTCGCTGGAGGAACTCGAGGCGGCCGCGCACGACGGACGGCTCGCAGCCATGGCGGGCTTCGGTGAAAAACGCCTGGCCGGGGTGCGCGACGCGCTGGCAACGCGACTGGCGCGGCGGCGCTTGCCGCGCAGCGGCCGCGTTGCCGACGACAAGCCGGCTGTGGAGGAACTGCTGGACGTCGATCGCGAGTATCGTGCGGCCAGCGCGGCGGGCCGGTTGCACCGGATATCGCCTCGACGCTTCAACCCGCGGCGCACAGCGTGGCTTCCGGTCATGCACACATGGCGCGGCCCGAGGCACTACACCGCGCTCTACTCCAACACTGCCCGCGCGCACCAACTGGGCCGGACGCGAGACTGGGTGGTGCTGTATTTCGACGGCAGCGATGGCGAGCAACAGCATACCGTGGTCACCGCAACGTCCGGACCGCTCAAGGGGAATCGCATCGTGCGCGGGCTCGAAGCCGAGTGCGAAGCGTACTACCAACATCAGCCAACACGTCGGGTGTCGTCATGACAAACACACGAGTCGAATCATTCAGTTCATCGCGCGCCGGATTGGAAGGCGCGACGGCAGCGATCGCCGCTGGCCCGCGTGCCAATCCCGCGCGCCGGGGGCCGATCCTGCTGGCGATTCACGGCGAAGAGCCAACATCCGCCGCCATCACGATGGCGCGGCGGTTGGCCGACTGGAATGAACTGGGACTTCGGGTGGTGACAGTCGTCGAGTACGTGTACGCGTTCAGCGGCGCGCCAGGCATGCCGCCGACGGTGACGATGAACGCGCCGGAGGTGAAGGACCAGCAGGCGGAGGCCGTGCGGCGGCGCCTTGGTGACGCGTTAGGCGAGGAGACGCAATGGACGCTGGACGTCCGGCAGGGATCGCCGGCGCGGGAGATCGCCCGCGCCGCCCATGAGGTCGACGCCACATTCATCATCGTCGATGCCGCGCCGCGTCACGGAGTCCGGCATGTGGTATCCGGTGCGCGCGCGCTGCAGGTCGTTGGCCGATCGTCGTGTCCGGTGCTCTCGGTCGCACCCTCGTTCGCGTTTCCGGCGTCGACCATCGTTGCGGCCATCGACTTCAGTCCTGCCAGCATTCGCGCCGCGCAGGCCGCGCTCCTGTTCGCCGGCGACCGCACCAGGCTGCTGCTGGTTCATTCACCGTTGCCGATTCGCCTGGCGCGCCCGGCTCGCGACGCCGCGGGCGCGCTGTTCGGGGGTGACACCGGAGAATACTTCGCGAAAGTGCGCGAAGAGCTCGATCCGTTCGTTCCGGCCGGCGTGACGATCGAGACACGCACGATCGAGGGCAGCGTCGCGAGCGGCGTGCTGGCGCTCGCCGAGTCGGAGCGCGCCGACCTCATCGCCGCCGGAACGCACGGCCCGGGCCCAGTCGAGCGGTTCTTCGTGGGCAGCGTCGCCGCCGGACTTCTGCACGGCGCGCCATGTCCCGTTCTGGTCTCGCCGCCACCGTGCGCCGCGGAGTTTGTGCGCCTCGAACTGCGCCTGTCGGGTGACGCCACCACGAACGATCCCGCAGCCTGGGGTGGAGTGCTTGCTGAAGCCACGGAGCGCAACGCGGGTCGCAAGGTGACCGTCGAGGTAGACGATCCGGCAACTGGCGGCGCGCGGGTGCAGGTGGAAGGGTTCGTCCTGCGCGGGATCGTCTATGATCCAGCCGACCGTCGCGTCGAAGTCATGATGGACGAGAGGCCCGACGGTGCGGGACACCTGACGCGCACCATCGAGAAGGTCGAATCGATCACGATTGCCGCGTCGCCGGAGGGGCGGGACCGGGCGATCGAGATCTCGCGGGGGCGAGGTCACACGATCGTTCGGTTCGACGACTGACGATCGCGGTCACTTGCGGACGGCTCGGCCAGCATCCGAAGGTCCCGGATTCAACAGGTCGCCTAACGGGATCCTCAGAGGACGGCGCGATGTGGACCTGAGGACCTTCCGGAGCTGGTCCCGGTAAACGAGTTCCTCGACGATTCCGGCGCCGGAGAGCGCGTCGAGGGCGCGCTGTTGCTCGCTGCGCCTGTCCAGCGAATAGATGTCGCGGTACAGGAACAGAGTATCGTCAGCGACCTCGGCTACGTCATACCGAATCCGGATCGGCACGGGAAACTCGAGGAAGATGAGCTGTGTGAAAGACGTGTCCGCCACCAGCGAATCCAGGACCGCGTGTGGCAACGCGGGAGTGCCAACCGCGTGTATGTGCAACGCAAGGGCGATAGCGTCCTGGTTTGCCATCCGCACGCAGCCATGCGACGCCGCGTGGCCGAGTGACTGCACGGCAGGCGTTCCGTGGAGGAAATAAAGCGGCAGGAAGTTGACCTTCACGCGCCCCATGGGGTTGGACGGTCCGGGAGGAGTCGTGCGCTCATTGCGCGCCCAGTCGCGATCCGGAGGTATCCACCAAGGATTCCAGTCCACGGAGGTGATTTCATACTCGCCGCGCGGAGTTCGGTATCGTCGCATTCCGACTGCGACAGTAAAACGCAACACGCGTATGCCGCCGTCGTAGGCATCAAGCCGGTAGGCCGGGAGGTTCAGGTCGAGCTCAAACGCATGAGTGGGCGCGACTGGTCGCGGCGCGTCGAGAGAACGTGACGGCGTCACGGGCGTCCGGACCGGATTGAGCACGAGCCCTGCGACGACGCCAACGTCCGCGCAGCCGCCGGCATCCTCGACGTACGCCGGCGAACCGGTCATGACGAGCAAGAGCGGGAGGAAGAGTTGGGAAGAGCGCACTGAATGAGTCGTTGGAGCCTGACGCAGGCTCAGCGAAATCAGGCTCTTTCGCTATCCTCATACCCCCGACGTGGGCATGACGGCTCCCTGACAGATTCGTTGTCCATCGCGTCGCATCCTGCGTCGGGCGTGCTGCAGATATGAGAGCGCCGAATCGAGACTGGACCGGCGACCAGGGTTGTCCTGGAAATGGGCCGGCAGCCGTGGCTTGGGGTACGGACCGATGGGGTTCTGTCGCGCATGAGCACTGACGAGTTCGGCGAAGCACGCCCACTTCGAATCGGCATCGCCGGCGACGTGATGCTTGGCCGCCTCGTGAATGACGTCGTTCTCGAGAGGGGGGCGGGCTATCCCTGGGGCGACCTCCGGCCGACGCTCCAGTCGCTCGACGCGTTTCTGGTCAATCTTGAATGCGCCATAACGAGTCGCGTGGAGAAGTGGCGCAATGGATACTACCGCCCTTTCCATTTCCGGGCCGATGCGGTGGCGCTCGACACGCTCCACGCTGGACGGGTGGACCTTGCATCGATTGCCAATAACCACATCGGGGATTTCGGCCCCGATGGTCTTCTTGAAACCATCGCCGCGCTCGATCGGGGCGGCATCGCGCACGCGGGTGCCGGGCGCGACCTGGGTGCAGCGCGAGTGCCCGCGCTCCTGCACGTTGGCGGCCTGCGGGTGGCGGTGCTGGCATTCGCGGATTACCCCGACACCTGGGCTGCGACCGGATCGCTTCCGGGGCTGAACTTCACCAGAGTTTCGGCGACGGATGAGGACTTCGCAGCCGTCGCGAACGCGATTGCCGAGGCACGAGCCCAGGCCGACCTCGTGATCTTCTCGATTCACTGGGGGCCGAACATGCGCGAGCATCCGCCTGACGAGTTCCAGCAGTTCGCGCACCGCGTGGTCGACTCGGGCGCCGCGGTCTTCTGGGGCCACAGCGCCCACATCCTCCAGGGCGTCGAATACCGTGACGGCGCCGTGATTCTCTATGACACCGGCGATTTCATCGATGACTACGCGGTAGACCGGAAGCTGCGGAACGACCTGGGCGCCCTGTTCACCGTTGATGCGTTACCGCACAAGGCCGTGTCCGTGTCGATCCGTCCGGTGCGCATCGATCACATGCAGGTGAACGGCGCCCAGGGCGCCGATCACGCCTGGGTGGTCCGCCGGATGGAAACATTGTGCGCGGACTTCGGAAGCATTGTCGCGCAGGATGTCGACGGGACGATAAGGATCGAGCGCGCTCACCATGTCATTCCGTCCGCCCGGCTGGAATAGCGGAGGGCGTGACGGTCAGATCATCCCGGTTCACGCAGCGACTCGCCGGTCTCCAGGCGTCGGATGACGCGTGCGATGAGCGGAGCCACGGAGACCACGTGATGGCCTGGCGTGGCGGGCCACTCGGTTCCTGAAGGCTCGACGGTGTCCGTGACGACCACGTCGCGCACACCCGCGCCGGCAAGGCGATCCGCCGCACCCGGCGCGAACACCGCATGGGTCGCAACGACCGCGCGTACTTCCCGGGCACCGGCGGCTCGGAGCGCGCGAACGCTTTCGACAACGGTGGCGCCGGTCGAGATCATGTCGTCCACGATGATGCACGAGCGGCCGTCCACGTCGCCCACCACGCCCGTGACTTCAACTTCTGTCCCGTCATGGCGGCGTTTGAGGCAGAGGGCCATTGTGCGCCGCAGGCGACGGCTCGTATCGCGCGCGCGGCGCACCGCGCCAAGGTCTGGCGCGACGATAACCGATTCCGCGCCGAGCAGTGGACCGAGCGCGGAGTCCATCACCGACATGGTCTCGATGTCGTCGGTGGGGATGGAGAAGAACCCCTCGACCTGCGGTGCGTGGACATCGAACGTCACCACGTGACCGATGCCTGCTGCTTCAAGCATGGTCGCGGCGGCGCGTGCGCTCACCGGTGCGCGGCGCCCCTGGCGACGATCTGAGCGGGCGTATCCGAAGTAGGGAATGATCGCGGTGATGTGGGAGGCTGCGGCCCTCCGGCATGCGTCGGCGAGCAGCACGAGCTCCATGAGGTGATCGTTGACTGGCGGTGATGTCGGCTGGATGATCACCACCTCGCGCCGCCTGACGCTCTGGCCGATTTCCACGGATATCTCGCCATCGGGGAACCGCTCGATGCGGCACGGCGTCGGTGTGACGCCGAGTTCGCGCGCCACCTGTGGGGCGAGTCCCGCGGCCGCGGTGCCGGCGATCAGCAGATAGTCGGGTGCTGCCATCGGACTCCCGGGAGAAGTTCACTCGATTGGGAACGGTCGTGCATCCGACTCACGTCCCACAGTCGGCGATTGCCCGCTCGATGGTGGGGGAATCGGCGGGCCGGGAGCGTTCCGCGACGGCCGGCCCCGGAAGTCGGTCGGGGCACTGCCGACGGCGGAGTCCCTTCTGCCTGACAGACGCCACTGAGGTGAAGGAACGAGAATGCCATGGTGGAGGAATCGATGAATCTCGGATTCATGCGCGCCGGACTCGATGTCCAACCCGTCCTGTTCGCGAACAGAGAGGATGCCGGCGAACGACTCGGCAAAGCCCTGTTGCGGTATCGAGGGCAACGGCCGCTCGTGCTGGGTATCCCACGAGGTGGCGTTCCGGTAGCGGCAGAGGTCGCCCGGGCGGTGGATGGAGACCTCGACGTGATCGTGGCGAGAAAACTGGGCTCGCCGTTCTCGCCGGAACTTGCTGTGGGTGCCGTGACCGCTGATGGTGCGGTCTACCTCAACAAGCAGACCATCGACGAGCTCGGCGTCCCCGGGGACTACCTCGACCAGGTGACGAAGGAGAAGCGCGCCGAAGCGGAGGCGCGGGAGCGGCGATTCCGGGCCGGAAGGGCGCCGTTGCCTATCGAAGGTCGAACCGTAATCCTCGTCGACGACGGACTCGCCACAGGATCGACAATGGTCGCGGCAGCGCGGTCTGTTCGCTCACGCCACCCCAAGCGGCTCGTGATTGCAGTTCCGGTTGCGCCGCGCGACACCTGCGTTGCCATGCACGCGGAAGCGGATGAGGTCACTTGCCTGGAGATGCCGGAGTTCTTCATGGCGGTCGGCTCGCACTACAGGGACTTTTCGCAGACCGAGGATGAAGACGTGGAGCGGATCCTCGGCGTGTGGCACGCGTCGCCGGCACCCAGGACCTGAGCGCCGGTCCGCGCCGTCCCGAAAGGCGACAACGGAAGTGCGCATCGGGCGCTTCCCGACTCGAACTTCACACTCTCCTTATATCGCGCACCGCTACCCTCCGTCAACTTGTCAGGACTCGAGAGTGAGGGACCTATGAAAGTCAAAGAGATCATGACCGCCGGGCCCAGGGCCATACTGCCCGGAGACACCGTCCGTCGCGCCGCGGACGTAATGCGCGAACTGAACATCGGCGCCGTCCCGGTCGTCGAGGACCTGACGTCGAAGAAACTCAGCGGGATCATCACGGATCGCGACATCACGGTGCGCTGCACGTCCGCGGGGCACACTCCGAACTGCTTCGTTCGGCAACACATGACCGCCATGCCCCTGCAGACAATTCATCCGGACGATGACGTCTCCGAAGTGTTCGAGAAAATGGAGCGCGCTCAGGTGCGCCGCATTCCGGTCGTAACGCCCGAGGGCGTACTGGTCGGCATCATTGCCCAGGCGGATCTGGCCACCAAGGTCGGTCCAGCGCAACCACGCCAAATCGAGGAACTGCTCGAATTCGTCTCGGCGTCCGGTCCGGCGGTACCAGTCGGGCGCGCGTAGTCACAAAAACGCGGGATTGTGACGGCAGAACGGTGCCGGATCAGTTCGATCCGGCACCTGTGAGCTTCAGGTCAGGCCTGGATGTCCTCCGACTCCAGCGCGGTCTGCAGCGCGGCCTCGCGGGGTGGCGCGTAGCGGAGACGTGCCGCCATCCCGCCCAGTGCATCAACCCGCGCCGCTGCTTCACCTGACACGTGCTCGACGGTGGCGCCCTCGTCCATGGCGCGCCGCACAGCAGCATCCGCATCGGCTGCCTGGTTCTCGAGGAACTTCTGCGTGATGAAAAGTTCACGGACCTGTGCCCGTTCCAGCGCGCGCTGCGTGTCGACGACTCCGATGGCGCCGGCGCGGCCGGCTTCCGCGGCTGACACCGTCTCCTCTATCCGCTTGAGGTCATCGGCGTCTCGCAGCTTCGATGCGGACTCACGCGCGCACTCTGCCACCTGCGCATCCGTGGCGTGAACGTCCAGATGTTCCGCGCGCGTCGCGCGCGCGGCGAGGTCGGGGGCGAGGAGTCCGAGCGCGGAAGTCGCGACAACGGGTATTCCGCCGATGACGATCCATGCACCGTCGGCCGCAAGGGCGCCGATGCGCGAGGCCGCGTCGGCGAGCATGCGATCCCTCGCGTTCTGATCTTCCTTCTGGGCCGCGTCGGTGCCGGCCCGGCCTCGGGTGCCGCTATGGAATCCCGTGCGGGGCGGACCACCCATGTGGTACGGCTGATCAACCGTCGCCTTCCGTTCAATCGTTTCGAGCAGGTTGACTTCACCTTCGACGTACCGGAATAACCGGGCCTGCGTACTGTCGACCACGGCGACCAACACCGGTCGGTTCTCCTTCAGGGCGCGGACGTACGGGGCCACGCAGGGTCCGGTGCTCCAGGCAGCCATTGTCGGAACGGCGACACGAACGGCGCCGAGGTGGTATGGACCGTCAGCGGTGAAGAACCCGGTCCAGCCCCGTTCTCCCGTGGTCGGCGAGAATCCGGCGAGTTCCTTCAGCGCCATGTCGCGGCATGCGGCAAACGTCTCCCGCTCCGCATGCGATGATCCGCGGAGCCAGGATTCGATGTCATCGAATGAGTGACGAAGGTCGGCACGCCACCTGTCACGGGTTGCCGGGTCGCCGTTTTCTCCGTTCACGTAGACGCTGAGCACGGTCTTGTCACGAAGTGCGTGCTCGAGGTCAACGAGGTTCCCGTAGGTGAGCATATGTCGTGTCCTCATCAAGTATCGGATGTTGCTCAGACCCACAACGATCGGGCACTGTTCCCATGATCAGTCTGGAGCCCTGCCGGCCCGGCCGGTGTCGGTGATTGGCTGCCGGCTCCTCGGGGAAACCCCTCGCGGTGCCGGCATGCGCCGTGAGAGCTCAGCGAATGTCCGGGCTGATATGTGGTTCGGCTGAGTACTGCTGGACGCGCTTCCGCAGCGGCATCGCCTCCTCGGGCGAAAGCTTCGTGGCAATGTCGGCTTCGGCCACGATGCCGATCAGGATGCCGTCATCGCTCAAAACCGGAATCCGTCGCACCTCGGCCGACTCCATCTTGCTCACGATCTCCGAGACGTCCGCGTCAGGCAGGACGGTCTGGAGAGGCACCGGGGTCATGACCTCCGATACCCGGCAGTCGGCGTGATGCCCACGAGCGACCCATCGTACCACGATGTCCCGGTCGGTGATAATGCCGGCCAGCCGTGGCGTGGAGGGACGAGTACACACCGGCACTCCGCCAATATCTTCGTACCGCATGATTTCGGCAGCTTTCGACACCTTATCCGTTGGCGACACGAAGAACGGCTTCGGTGTCATGATATCCCGGGCCTTCACTGGAATTACCTCGCGTGGAATCGTGGTCCCTGTTGAGCGTAGTACTTCCTCCTGGCGCGACGCGTCGGGCCGTGACTCTTTCGCGCGTCGGGGAATCCCTGAAACCTCCGGGCACCGGCGTTAGCCATTGTTGTGGGGGATGCGCTGTAGGCAGGGCCTTGTCGCGACTCGCACGATTCCCGGACCCGCGACGCTCGAACGTGTTGTTGACCCTGGAAACGCATGTCATGGCTCGCGACGCTGGACCCGATCCTTCAGGCATTCCTCGCCGGGCTCTTCACCTGGGCCATCACGGCGCTGGGCGCGCTGCTTGTGGTGGTGCGTGGCATCCGGTCCGATGCAGCGTTCGACGCCATGCTGGGGTTTGCCAGCGGCGTCATGCTTGCGGCGTCGTTCTGGTCGCTGCTGGCGCCGGCGATCGAGATCGCAACGCTGCAACATCTGGTGCCATGGGTGCCTGCCGCGGTCGGCTTCGCCGCGGGGGCGGTCTTCCTCGCGGCTGCGGACCGGGCGTTACCGCACCTGCATCCGATGCGCGCGATCGAACGTGCAGAAGGGCCGCGGACCACCTGGTCGCAGACGACTCTACTCATCCTTGCCATCACCCTGCACAACATTCCGGAAGGGCTGGCCGTGGGCGTCGCGTTTGGCGCGCTGTCCGCGGCCAATCAGACAGGAGTAATCGAAGTCACCTCGCTGGGCGCCGCGGTGGCGCTCGCCGTTGGGATCGGGCTGCAGAACTTCCCCGAAGGGGCGGCCGTCGCGCTTCCGCTGCGGGCGGCAGGCGTTGGAGCACGGCGTGCTTTCCTGGCCGGGACGGCGTCGGCGGCCGTGGAGCCGGTCGCGGCCGTGATCGGCGCCGCGGCGGTCATCGAAATCTCGCAGCTCCTTCCGTATGCGCTGTCCTTCGCGGCCGGCGCGATGGTGTTCGTCGTTCTCGAAGAACTGGTTCCACTGGCGCATCAGCGCGGGCGTGCCGACGTGGTATCGCTCTCGGCCGTCGGCGGCTTCATGGTGATGATGATTCTCGACGTGTCGCTCGGGTAGCAGGATGGGCACGCACGCTCGGTCCGTCATACGGACCGCGCCAACGGAGTCCGCGCTCCGTAAGCTACCTCCCGACTCCACAGGCCCATTCCCCGACTGACAGTTTCTGACGGCGACCACATCCTCTCGATGCCGGGGAGTTGAGGTTGTCCCTGCCCGATTCGAACGCTGTCTTCTTCAGAGCAAAGGCACGATGCCAAGAGCTCGGACTCATTCAGACCGGCGCGCGCCGCTGGGCGTAAGCGCTGGCGCGCAACCTCGCGCTGCACGTGGAAGCACGGGCGCCGAGGAAACACCACTCACCATCAGGGCCCGTGGCATCGAGCTTTCCGATGCCATGCGCGACTACGTTCAGTCCCGCGCGGGCTTCCGGTTGAGTCGGTTCGCGCGCCCCATCGAGCGTGTCTCGGTGCGATTCGACCGCGTACGCAGTATCGACGCCTCGGCCCCGTCCATCCGATGCCGGATCAAGGTCGTGGTTTCACGAATGCAGAGCGTGGTGGCCGAGGCGACGGCACGCACCGTTACGGTGGCATTTGGCGACGCTCTCGACGCGAGTGCGCGCTGGGTGAACCACCTGCGCGAGCGACGTCGCCGGCGGATACGACGGCGTCCGCCCGGCGCGCGCTGATCGCACGGCTTGATTCCGGCAGCGTGTCATTCCGTAACCGCCGATGACCTGGATCTGGCCGGTTCTCTCGGGAATCGTGGCCAGCAGCGCTGCCCTCATTGGGGCGGCGCTGATCCTGCTCCTCGGTGAACGGGCGCGGCGCGCCGCCATCTGGTTGCTGGCGTACGCCATCGGGACGCTGCTTGGTGCGGCTACGCTGGGGATGATTCCCGAGGCGCTGGAGACCGCGCCAGTGGGACGCACGATGTGGCTCTTTCTCAGCGGCATGCTCGGTTTCGTGGCGTTGGAGCGGGCACTGCGGTGGCGTCACCCACATGAGCCTCATGCCGACCGGGCGCACCATCCGGAGATGGAGCCGGCGACCGCAATGATGATTCTCTGGGGCGATGCGCTGCACAATTTCATCGACGGCCTCGTGCTCGGCGTGTCATTCGGGGTCAGTACGGAAGTTGGTCTGGCTGCCTCCATCGCGATATTCGCGCACGAGGTACCACAGGAGATCGGCGACTTCGCGATACTGATTGGAGCCGGAATGCCGAAGCGAAGGGCGATCGCACTGAACTACCTTGCTGCCGTCACGGTTATTCCCGGTGCTCTGGTCGCCTTCATCTGGGCGTCGACCTCTGTGAGCGTCATTCCCTGGCTACTGCCGGTGGCCGCGGGCGGCTTCGTCTACATCGCGCTGGCGAACCTCGTTCCTGCGCTGCACCATCGGCGCGGCGCCGGGGCTGGAATCATGCAGTTGGCGCTGATCGGACTCGGCGTGTGGACCATCTGGGTAATCGGCGGCTTTCAC
>Ga0209640_10000546_pt1 | contig 29400 bp, 29 predicted proteins | sample RifCSP10_1_FD_184018 | JGI IMG/M metagenome (GOLD analysis project Ga0209640, IMG submission 184018) | Soil microbial communities from Rifle, Colorado - Rifle CSP2_sed 10_1 (SPAdes) (version 2) | ecosystem: Environmental > Terrestrial > Deep subsurface > Rock core/Sediment | place: Rifle... | reverse complement strand
ATACGCGGCTGCAGCAGGTGGTTGCGGAAGCCGCCCGCTTCAAGTCGCAGGAAAGCCGCGCCGGGCGGGAGGACTATTTGCGTCGGATCGATCATATGATGTTCGCGGACAGTCCCGGTCAGGGTGTGGTGCGAAACAATCGCTTCTACCAAGCGGAACTCGGCATTGCGTTCCGGTTTCCCGCCGGGTGGCGGGTGCGCAATCAGCCGCGCAACATCGCGGCACAGAGCCCGGGGCAGGACGCGCTCATGGACCTGCGGCTCGCCGGGGACGCGAAGGGCAATCCCGGCGACGTACTGCGCCGCGTGGCTCGTCTCGGCTCGGGCTCGGAAATCGCCCCGACCACGATCAACGGTCTGCCTGCGGCGATTGCCACGACCAGCATGTCGGGCCGTCCAACGCGCATTGCAGTCGTATTTCACGCCGGCCGCGCCTATGCAATCGGCGCGCAGGCGCTGGGCGACGCGGCGTTCAACCAGTACCAAACCGAATTCGATGCCTCGATTGCGAGCTTTCACGAAATGACGACCCAGGAGCGCCTGCTTGCGCGGCCTCTGGCGTTGCGCGTGATCACCGCGCGCCCCGGCCTCACCTTTGCCGAACTCGCGCGCCTGTCACCCCTCGGAAAGAACGCGGAAGGACACTTGCGCGTGATCAATGGCATGTACCCCAAAGGCGAGCCGGCCGCGGACCAGGCGCTCAAGATCATCGACTAGAGACGAGCCGCCTCGCCCGCACGGAGCCCCGCCGGGGATGCGCAACCCCCGGGAATCGCGACAGGCCGTGGCGAAATTCGTACAATAACCGGGTGCCTCCCTTTGCCGGTGCGGAGTCCGCACGGACTTCATCGTTCCCGATAGTCGCGCTTGCCGTCACGATCTGTGCGGCCTGGATTTTTCCCGCTCTCGTCGGGCACGACCCGTGGAAACCCGATGAGGCCTATACCTTCGGCGTCGTCTACGAAATTCTCACCGGCGGATCGTGGGTCGTGCCCCGGCTTGCGGGTGAAATCTTCCTCCACGACCCGCCGCTCTTCCACCTCACCGCTGCGCTGACCGCGACGCTGTTCTCCCCGTTGCTCCCACCGCACGATGCGGCGCGGTTGGCAACCGGCTTCTACATGGCTCTCGCATTCCTGTTCTGCGCGCTTGCCGGGCGCGAACTCAATGCTACGCGCCGCGGAGTCATCGCCGCACTGCTGCTGCTCGGCTGCTTCGGGCTCGTGGTGCGCGGCCACCAGTTGATCACCGATGCCGCCTCGTTCACGGGATTCGCCATCGCCTACTATGGGTTCGCGCTGGCCTTGCGGCGCACGAGCGGTGGATTCTGGATCGGCACCGGCATGGGTCTCGTATTCATGACCCAGGGCGTACTGGAAACGGCGATCGTCGCGTTCATTGCGCTGGCGTTGCCGTTGTTTTCGCCGTGGCGCAGCCGCGGTTATGCGGCAGCCCTCGCTGTCGCGGTCGCGGCGGCGCTTCCCTGGTTCACTATCTGGCCGGCCCTGCTCTACGCGCAATCTCCGGTGCTGCTGCAACAATGGCTCTGGAACGAGAACATTGCACGCGTGCTGGTGCGTGGTCCGGAGGCAGGGCTGCTGTACTATGTGCGCATCCTGCCGTGGTACGCGTGGCCGGTATGGCCGATCGCGCTGTGGACGCTGTGGCGTGCACGCTCCACCGGATTCGCCAGACCCGAAGTGCTGCTGCCGCTCGCGGGATTTGCGATCACGTTCGCCGTGATCAGCGCCGCACGCGAGGCGCGCGAACTGTACGCCCTGCCCCTGCTGATACCGCTTGCGCTGCTCGCAACGCCGGCAGTCGATTCCCTGCGGCGTGGCGCGGCCAACGCCTGGTATTGGTTCAGCGTTACCGGCTTCACATTTTTCGTGATCGTCGCGTGGTTCTACTGGAGCGGGCTCGAACTCGGGCTTCCCGCGCGCCTGCATGCGCACCTGCACCGCCTCCATCCCGGCCATGAGCCGGGATTCCGGCTGCTGCCCTTCACGCTCGCAGCACTCTACACGGCAGGATGGCTCGCACTGCTTGCGAAAGTGCCGCGCGGGCCGGATCGTCCGGTGTTGATATGGGCGGGCGGCGTCACCACCATCTGGGCATTGCTTGCGATCCTGTTCGTGAGCTGGGTGGATACCGGCAAGTCGTACCGTTCGACGGTGGCGTCGCTGCAGCAGGCCCTCCCGCGGCAGTACCGGTGTGTTTCCAGCCGCGACCTGGGCGAGGGACAGCGCGCCATGCTGCACTACTTCGCTGGCATCATCACGCATCGCGAGGAGGTGCCCGAACGGCGGCGCAAGTGCGACCTCATGCTGGTTCAGGGTCATCCCCGCCACGAGACGCCGCCGCAGGGCGCCTGGCGCAAGATCTGGGAGGGAGGGCGCCCGGCCGACAAGGACGAGCGCTACCGGCTCTACCGGCGCCAGTGATCCTTTTGCTGTGCTGCACAAATTTCTCGACACCTGCTTGAGCCGGGCGTAAACTCTGCACCTCCTGGCGGCGCGGACGAGACAGCGGATCCGCATCATATTCTTTCAAACAATCATCGAGTTAAGGAGCTGGACATGAACGGCGGACGCGAAGTGGTAGTGCTCTCCGGTGTGCGTACGGCGATCGGCGATTACGGCGGCGCGCTCAAGGATCTGCCACCCACCGAGTTGGCGGCCCGGGTCATCAGGGAAGCCGTCAAGCGCGCGAAGGTCGATCCCAGACAGGTCGGCCAGCTGGTCTTCGGGAACGTGATCCACACCGAGGCGAAGGACATGTATTTTTCGCGGGTGGCATGCATCAAGGGTGGATTGCCGCAGGATACGACGGCGCTGACGGTCAATCGTCTGTGCGGCAGCGGAATGCAGGCCATCGTGTCCGCGGCACAAGGCATCAAGCTGGGCGATGCCGACGTCGCAGTCGGCGGGGGTGCGGAATCGATGAGCCGCGGCGCCTACGTGCTGCCGAGCCTGCGCTGGGGACAGCGCATGAACGATGGCGGCGTGGTGGACATGATGGTGGGCGCGTTGACCGACCCGTTTGATACCGTGCACATGGGACTCACCGCCGAGAACATCGCGGAACAATGGAAAATTTCGCGCGAGCAACAGGACGAGTTCGCGGTGGAAAGCCACCGCCGCGCCATCAACGCGATCGAGAAGGGGCACTTCAAGGAGCAGATCCTCCCGATCGAAATGAAGACGCGCAAGGGCACCGTGGTGTTCGACCGAGACGAGCATCCGCGCGCGGACGCGACCGTCGAAGGCATGGCAAAGCTGCGGGCCGCGTTCAAGAAGGATGGCAGCGTCACCGCGGGCAATGCCTCCGGCATCAACGACGGCGCGGCGGCTGTGGTGCTCATGGAAAAGGAAGCGGCCGCGAAGCTGGGACTCAAGCCCATGGCGCGCCTGGTTTCCTACGGACTCGCCGGGGTGGACCCGAAGATCATGGGCATCGGTCCGGTGCCGGCGTCGCAACAGGCGTTGCAGCGTGCGGGCCTCAAGATCGAGGACATCGACGTCGTCGAATCGAATGAGGCGTTCGCGGTGCAGGCGCTGGCGGTCGCCTGCGATCTCAAGTTCGATCCCCGGAAAACGAATCCCAACGGTGGCGCGGTGGGTCTCGGCCATCCGATCGGCGCGACGGGCGCCGTGCTCACGGTCAAAGCGTTGTACGAACTGCAGCGCAGCGGCGGGCGCTACGCGCTGGTGACGATGTGCATCGGCGGCGGACAGGGCATCACGGCGATCTTCGAGCGGCTGCAATGACAGCGTGAGCGGCGATGGGCGAAAGGGGAGAGGAGTAAATGATTCTTCTTCCCCTCATGGCGGCGCCTCTCTCCTCGCTCCCGGCTCCTCGCTCCTGCCGGCGCGCGTGCGGGCGAGTTCGGCGAGGCAGAAGTGCGTGAACGCGAGCCCGCTCAGCACCGGCGCCGCCAGATTCACCAGCGGCACGTAAAAGAGCACTGCGAGCAGCAGCCCCAGCAGGAAAAGCCGTCCCTTCGCACCTGCAAGGAGAACGCGATACTCGTCGGCACTCGCGTGCTCCGACAGCGCATCGTAGCGAAACAGACGCTGATTGAGATACGCCGAGAGCAGCGGCGGCAGCACGAATGCGGCAATCCCGGTGAGCCACAGCGGCAGCGTCACGATCCACAGCATGCCGAACACCGCGATGCCGGCGCCAGTGTTGAGCAGGCTTCCGGCAAGCGTGCCGCCGGCTCTCTTTGCGAGCCCGCGGTAATAGTGTTCGCCCACCCAAGCCACGATCACCGGCATGGCGACGAGTTCGGCAATCACCATGACCGTAATCAGCACGGCCGGCGCCAGCAGCCCGAGAAACCCCAGCACACTCAGCGACCGGATCAGCCAGCCCGCACCCACACCCTCCAGCCAGCGCCCCGCCGCGGTTCCGGTGGCGAGCCCGTTGAGCCACGCCGTCCATGAATCCCAGAATATCCACGACAGCGTGCCCCAGACGGCGAGCGCGCCCAACGCCGGCAGGAACAGGATCGCCACGATGCGCGGCTCCCGCAGGTCGCGCAGCGCGCGGCCAACCGCGGTCAGAATCGAGGTCACGTCCGCCTCATGGCCAATTCAATGCAGTCGTCGCCAGCACTGCCGCAAGCATTGCACCGGCTTGCCGCAATGTATCCTGGGCGACATTCTAATCGGGCGGGCGGTGCGCCGGACAAGGTAGAATCCCGATGCGCCCATTCCACTCATCGAACGCACCTGCGCGCCGACTGCGATGACCGACTCCCCCGGGGTTCTTTCCGCCTGGCAGGCGCTCCACGATCATCACCGGCTTGCCGCCGGCTTCAGCCTGCGCGAGCTGTTCGCAGCCGAGCCGGGCCGCTTCGAAAGATTTTCGGTGCCCTGCGGGGACATTCTTTTCGATTACTCCAAGCATCTCGCCACCGACGACACGCTGCGCCTGTTGCTCGTGCTGGCGCGCCAGTGCGCATTGCCGGAGTGGATCGAGCGTCTTTTTCGCGGCGAGCGGATCAACACCACAGAGAACCGCGCGGCACTGCACACGGCGCTGCGTTCGCGCGAGCCGGTCACGCTCGACGGCAGGAATGTCGTAGCTGACGTGGAGAACATGCGCGCCGCAATGCGGCGGTTCTGCGCGGAAGTCTGGAGCGGGACGCGCCGCGGCGGCAGCGACCGCGCCTTCTCCGACGTCGTCAACATCGGCATCGGCGGCTCCGACCTCGGCCCGGCATTCGTGTGCGAAGCGCTTGCACCCTATGCGAGAGTGCAACCACGCCTGCACTTCGTGTCGAATGTCGATGGCGCGCATCTGGCAGGGGTATTGCAGGAGCTTGCGCCGGAGACCACGCTTTTCATCGTCGCCTCCAAGACCTTCACCACCCAGGAGACCCTCGCCAACGCCCGCACGGCCCGTGCGTGGATCGCTGCTGCGCTCGGCGATAGTGCCGCTGGGCGGCATTTCGCGGCGGTCACCGCGAATCCGGCGGCCGCCCGGGAGTTCGGCATCGGTGCCGAGGCTCTGTTCGAGTTCTGGGACTGGGTGGGCGGACGTTTTTCCCTGTGGTCGGCGGTCGGGCTGCCGATCGCCCTCGCAGTCGGCATGGAGCATTTTGACGAACTGCTGAGCGGCGCGAGGGAGATGGATCAGCATTTCCGGAGCACGCCGCTCGGCCGCAATGCGCCGGTACTGGCGGGCCTGCTCGGCGTCTGGTACAACAACTTTTTCGGGGCCGCGGCACACGCAGTGCTGCCTTACGATCAACGGCTGAGACGTCTGCCCGAGTACCTGCAGCAGCTCGAAATGGAGAGCAACGGCAAGCGCATCGCGCGCGACGGCACGCCGGTCACGCGCGCTACCGCGCCCGTGATCTTCGGCGCCCCGGGAACGAACGGCCAGCACGCCTTCTATCAATTGCTGCACCAGGGCACGCGCATCATTCCGGCCGACTTCATCGCGTGCTGCCGCAGCCATCATGAGCTCCCGCGGCATCACGCCATGCTGCTTGCGAACTTTTTCGCGCAAACCCAGGCCCTTGCCATGGGCAAGACCGCCGCTGAGGTCGAAGTGAATCTGAAGGCGCAGGGCCTGGACCGCGCGCAGATCGCGCGAGCCCTCCCGCATCGTGTCTTTCCGGGCGACCGGCCCACAACGTCGATCCTGCTGCCCACGCTCGACCCGCGGGCGCTGGGAGCGCTCGTTGCCTTCTACGAACACAAGACGTTCGTGCAAAGCGTGATCTGGAACATCAACGCCTTCGACCAGTGGGGCGTGGAGCTCGGCAAGGAACTCGCCGGCCGCTTGCTGCCCGAACTGGAGGGCGACCTGCCGGCCGCCCCACGCGACGCCTCGACCAACGGACTCATCGCCCACTTCAGGAAACACCGCTGACCGCCGCACGCTACCCAGGAGGAAACATGAACGATGAAACGCTCAACATGAGCATCCGCAGGTTTCTCAAGACCGTCGGAGTGAACTCGCAGCTCGCGATCGAGAAGGCTGTGCGCAAGGCCCTCGAGGAAGGCAAGCTCAAGGGTACCGAGACGCTGGGCGCCACGATGGTACTGGCGGTCGGAAAATTGAGCCTCGAGGTGAAGTTCGACGGGGAACTCAAACTCGAATAAAGTCGAGCGCTAACGCGCCGCTTTATTTGTGCGCGTTCGAACGGATGGTATGACCACCGTTCAACGCGCACCGGTCGCCCATCACCTGCTACGCACTACACTTACAGTTTAAGGAAATGCTCGCGGTAGTACTTGAGCTCGCCGATGGATTCGTAAATGTCGGCGAGGGCCTCGTGCTTGCCCTCTTTCACGAGGCCCGCCAGGATTCCCGGTTTCCAGCGGCGCGCGAGTTCCTTCAGCGTGCTTACGTCCAGATTCCGGTAATGAAAGAAGGCCTCGAGCCGCGGCATATGGCGCGCCAGGAAGCGCCGGTCCTGGTGCACGGAATTGCCGCACATGGGCGATGCGTTCGCCGGCAGGTGTCCAATGAGAAACTCGATCATCCGGGTTTCGACCGCGCTCTCGGTGAGTGACGACGCCTTGACGCGGTCGATCAAGCCCGATTTGCCGTGGGTGGACCGGTTCCAGTTGTCCATGGCGTCCAGCACCGCATCGCTCTGGTGGACCACCAGCACCGGGGCCTCGGCGACGGTCGCGAGCTGGCCGTCGGTCACGACGATGGCAACCTCCAGCACCCGGTCGGTGTCGGGGTTGAGTCCGCTCATCTCGAGGTCGATCCAGATGAGGCGGTCGGGGTCCTGAGCCATTTGTGCCTGAGGGGTGGCGCTCGTTTTCGGCGATAATTGTGTCACAGTTCGCGATGCCCCGTCACTCCGTTTAGCGTGCCCATGAATACGTTCAGCATCATCTTTCTTGCGGCGCTCGCGCTCGCCACTGCAGTGCGCCTATGGCTCGCGCTGCGCCACGTCCGCCACGTCCGGGCTCACCGCGCGCACGTTCCCCCCGAATTTACGGGTGAAATCAGCCTGGCAGCCCACCAGAAGGCCGCGGATTACACCTGCGTCAAGACGCGCTTTGCGCAAATGGAAATCGTAGCCGGCACGATCATCGTGCTCGCTCTCACCTTCGGCGGAGGGCTGCAGTGGCTCCATGACCTTGCCTCGGGGTGGCTGGCCGATGGGATATTCCGCGGCCTGCTATTGCTGGCCCTGACAGGACTGCTGGTGACGCTGGCCGACCTGCCGCTCGATCTGTACCGGACATTCGTGATCGAGCAGCGATTCGGCTTCAACAAAATGACGGTGGGGCTGTTTTTCGCCGACCTGTGCAAGAATCTGATGGTGGGCGCGCTGCTGGTATTGCCGCTCGCCGCAGGGATCCTGTGGCTGATCCGCGAACTCGGCCAGTATTGGTGGCTGTGGGCATGGGCTGTGACGGTGGCCTATGGCGTCTTCGCTCAATTTCTCGCGCCGACGGTCATCGCGCCGCTGTTCAACAAGTTCTCGCCGCTGGAGGATGCCGAACTCAGGGAACGCATCGAGCGCATGGTCACGCGCTGCGGCTTCAAGGTGAGGGAGCTGATGGTCATGGACGGCTCGCGCCGCAGCGCCCACGGCAATGCTTATTTCACCGGCTTCGGCGCCTCGAAGCGCATCGTGTTCTTCGACACGCTGCTCGCGCAGCTGCGCCCGCCGGAAGTGGAGGCGGTGCTCGCCCACGAGCTGGGCCATTTCAAGCTGCACCATGTGGTGAAACGGTTGGCATGGAGTGCCGTCTTGAGTTGCGGATTTTTCTGGCTGCTGAGCCACTTCATGAGCGAGGACTGGTTTTTCAACGGCCTGGGCGTCACGTCGGCATCATCGGCGATGGCGCTCGTTCTGTTCATGTTTGCGCTACCACCGTTTACTTTCCTGCTCCAGCCGCTCGGCGCAATGTACTCGCGCAAGCACGAGTTCGAGGCCGACCAGTACGCCGCGCGCAACGCATCGGCACAGGATCTCGCGTCGGCCCTGGTCAAGCTCTACCGCGATAATGCCGCCACGCTCACCCCCGATCCGGCGCACTCCGCGTTCTACGATTCCCATCCGCCCGCGCTCGCCCGTATCGCGCGCCTCAAGAGCACGTGATGGGCGATAGGTAATGGGCAATGGGACGTTCGTAGTACACTTATCGTTCGTTACCCATAACTCATCACCCATTACTCATTACCGATCGCCCATGACTCAGACCGTCTGCGATCTGACCAGCAGGAAGTGCAAGCCTTGCGAAGGGGGTGTCGCGCCGCTCACGCGCGGCGAGATCGACAACCTGCTAAGTCAGCTCGCAGGCTGGGCGTATGCAAATGGCGTGATTGCCAAGACTTTTGCCTTCAAGGACTACTATCAGACCACGGCGTTCGTGAACGCGGTCGCGTGGATCTCGCACCGCGAGGACCACCACCCCGACCTGAGCGTGGGCTACAACCAGTGCCGGGTCGAGTACAAGACCCACGCGATCGACGGGCTTTCCGAGAACGATTTCATCTGCGCGGCCAAGGTTGACGCGCTGTTCTCGCTGTGAAGCCTGCCGCGGCTGACGCTTGAGCCAGGGTAGCCTGCAAGAGCTGCATCGCGTGCCGCTCGAAGGGCAGGTCGTCGCAAGTTTCGGCCGCCGCTACCTGGTCGAGCTGGCCGATGCCACGATACTCGAATGCGTCACTCGCGGCCGGCGCCATGACGTCGCATGCGGCGATCGGGTGCGGGCCTCGAGGAGCGACGCCCGCCAGGGCGTGATAGAGGAAATCGCCCCGCGCTCGACGCTGCTCTACCGCTCGGACGCACACCGGGAGAAAATCGTCTGTGCCAACGCCACCCAGATCGCGATCGTGGCGGCTGCGGTGCCGGCGTTCAGCCATGACCTCATCAACCGCTGCCTGATCGCCGCCGAGCACGGGGGCATGTCGGCCCTGCTGGTGCTGAACAAGTCGGACCTGCCGCAGACCGCTGCCGCGCGCGCATCGCTCCAGGAATACACGGATCTCGGATATCGCCTGGTGACCCTGTGCGCCAAGCGCGACCTGCGGCCCCTCCTGCCTCACCTAGAAGCCCGGGCGAGCGTGCTGGTGGGGCAGTCGGGCATGGGAAAGTCGACCATCGTCAATCGGCTGGTGCCCGACGCGGCGGCGCGCGTCGCCGAGATCTCGACCGCGCTCAATTCGGGCCGGCACACGACGACACACGCCCGCCTGTACCGGCTGGGAGCGACGAGTTCCATCATCGATTCGCCGGGTATGCAGGCATTCGGCCTGCATCACCTCGGCTGGCAGGACGCCGCACAGGCGTTCCTGGAGTTCCGCCCGTGGCTGGGCCATTGCCGGTTTCGCGACTGCCGGCACCTTGTCGAACCCGGATGCGCGGTCGAGGAGGCGCAGCGCGCGGGAAAAATCACGGCGGGCAGACTCGCGAGCTACCGCCGTCTGGCCGGAGAACTGACGCACCGGGGAAAGACCCGTCGCAGGTAAACTGACGACCGCACCCGGTGGCGACGAATCGCGAGCACGACTATCCCAGCGCGTGCGCGATGCTCACGATGAGAACCAGGAACATCCAGAGCGCCAGCGCGCGCCAGACCAGCCCCACGGCACTGCGCATGTAGTCCACATCGGCCTCATCGCCGACGCCCAACTCCGGGCGGAACTGCGCACCGGCAGGCCCGCTCAACGTGCCCCCGAGCCGTACGCCGAGCGCGCCGCCGCCGGTGGCGAGGATGATGCCGTGTGCTTCGCTCGCCCACGACGCTGCCTGGGTACGCCAGCAATACACCGCATCCTCGAAGTTGCCCACGATCGCAAAACCCGCTGCGGACATCCGCGCCGGGAGCCAGTCGATCCAGAAAAAACACCGCGCCGCAAAGCGTCCGAACGCGCCGGAATCCGCATCGGAGCGAGCGCCCCAGCGCTCGGCAAGCGCAGCCGACAGGCGATAGAGGATTGCGCCGGGCGCGCCTGCCGCGAGGAACCAGGCAACGGTACCGAACACGTGGCGATGCGCCGCGACGAGCGCCTGCTCGATCGCCACGCGCGCGATCTCACTTCCGCCCAGCTCGGATGCGGCTGCGCCCCGCCACCTGCCGAGTTCTTCGCGGGCGGCATCGACTCGCGCCTCCCGCAACGCCTCCGCGATCTCGGTGAAGTGGTGGCTGAACTGGCGGAAACCCATGGTGAGATAGAGCACCGCCACGTTCCACAGCCACGCGGCCGGGACGCTGATCCGGCACAACGCCAGATACACGGCGAGCGCCACGACGACCGGGGGGCCGATAGCCAACAGCCACGCGATGACCCCGTGCTTGTACTCGCCGCCATCCAGCTGCCGCGCGAGATACATCGCGTAGCGCGCGAAAAGGCGATGGACGGGGTTGCCGTAACGCAGCGGGCGAACCTGCTCGAAGATCAGCGCGGCGAGCAGCGACAGGAACGTCATGAGGACCGTACTATGACCGGTGACGACTCGCGGTCAACATGCGAGGCGCGAGGCGTGTCGCGAACCGGCGAGCCCCGCGAATCACGAGCCTAACTCCGCGGGTACCGGATCTCGACAATCTCGACCTCGGTGTCGCCGGACGGCCGGCGCCAGGTGACGACATCGCCGGCCTTCGTTCCGATCATGGCCCGTGCCACCGGCGAAGCCCAGCTTATCTTGCCCGCGGCGACGTCAGCCTCGTCGTCGCCGACGATATTGAAGCGATGCCCCCGCCCGTTGTCCTCGACCACTGTCAACTCTGCGCCGAAGCGCACTTCATCATGCGGCTGGGCGGCGGGATCGACCACGATTGCCCGCTCCAGCTGGGCGTTGAAATACCGCTGGTCGCGCTCGATCTCGCGCAGCTTCTGCTTGGCGCCCGAATCCTCCTCCGCCAGTCCTTTCAGCCGCTCGTGGAGTTCGCTCAGCTCGCGCACCCTCGCTTGCAGCTGCTCGCGTCCATGCGCGGTGACATAGTTCGGGTGCGCGCTCAGGGGCCGCTCCGGCAGTTCGCCGGCGCTGAGATCGTCGTCGCTTTCCTTGACAAAGGCGCGGCTCATGGCGGCTCATCACACACACTGGGATGATGACTTTATACCGGTGAACTTCCCGCAATGCAATCTCCGGCGCCGCACCGGCCGGCAGCGGGAGCACGCGGGTCTCACGCCGGATACCCGAGAAAAGCGAGCAGATCGTCCTTGCGCGCCATGGTATCGCGGTAGCCGAGCTGGATGAGGGCGCGACAGTAGGACTGCTCGAACAGGAGATAGGACAGGAGCGTGGAGCCGCTGCGCCTCAAGCCACCTACGGTGTAGAGCAACGCGCGTATCGTGCGCGGCAGTTCTCGGGCGTGTTGTGAGGCGATTTTTTCGAGTTCCTCGCTCGGCGTCAACACCCGGAAGTCCACGTGGTGCAGGGTATAGCGGGAGCGTTCCAGGATCTCCCTTGGAATGACCTCGATGGTGCGGTTGATGCGCTGCAGCCGCTCCAGGTCGACCTCGAGGCTGTCGAGAAATATGCTGTTCAGCGCGTGGCCGGCGATCTGGGCGAGGGAGGGATGAGAAGCGGTGCGGATCCGCTCGGGCGGGCGTTGCTGCAACTGCCGCCCCACACCGATCACCAGCAGCCGGTCCGCCCCGAGATGCAGCGCCGGACTGATCGGCGCAATCTGCCGCATCGAGCCGTCGCCAAAGTACTCGCGGTTGATGTGCACCGGCGGGAAGATGAACGGCAGCGCGCTGGAGGCCACCAGGTGTTCGATCGTGATCGGCATCGATACGCCGATGCGGCGCGCGCGCTCCCACGGCGGGAGGTCGGGTTGTCCCTGAAAAAATGTGACCGATTGGCCCGAGGTGTAGCCGGAGCAGGTCACGCTGAACGCCCTCAACGCGCCCGCTTCGATGCGGCGCTGGATCGCTGCGAAGTCGAGGTGCCGCCGGAGCAACGCCACCAGCGGCGTATTGTCCAGTAGCGACACCGGCCGGCGCGTATACACGCCGCCTGTGAGCCCCGCGAAAATCCAGCGCGAACTGTTGCGGATCACGCCGACCGGATCGGCACGGTAGACGTGGTGCGCCCGGAAGTTTTTCCAGACCGTCATCAGGCGCCGCACGCCGCGCTTGAAGTTGTCGGCGTCGACCGCAAGCACGGCGGCATTGATGGCGCCCGCCGACGTGCCGCAGATGACAGGAAACGGACTTCGGGCGCTGCGCGGCAGGAGTTCCGACAGCGCCCGCAACACACCGACCTGATAAGCGGCGCGCGCGCCGCCACCGGTCATGATCAATCCGACCCTCGGGCTCTGCCCCATCATCCCCCGCTTCCGCGGTCTATGTTGCCATATCCCGGACCAGGCCACTTCGGCGCCGCCGGCCACCGGTCCTCGATTCGCGGCGCAACGTCGATCGTGTGATGGGGTTCAAGATACAGCATATCGACGCGCGCACCCGCCAGAGTCACGGCACCCGCGAGCCGGTTGTTGCCGGTATCGCTGAACTCGAAGTGATAGACGCGATGCAGCACCAGCGGGCCGCTGCCGTCACGCGCAACATGCAGTGACGCCAGCATGACCGTGTCATCGAGCAATTGCACGCCGTCGCTGGCACAGGCGCGCCGGGCGGCGTCGACCGCGCCTTCCCTCGCGCGCAGGCTGTCGACCCATAGCCATGCGAGGCCCGCCAGCCCGGTCACGGCTAGAATCTCGGAAATCAATCCTTCAGCATCCGGCACAGATCGTAGAGCATGCCCGCGGTCGCGCCCCATATATAGCGTCCTTGGTACGGTATCGCCATGTAATGCCGGTGGCGGCCGCGGAAATGGTACTGCCGGCGCTGGTAGTTTTCCGGATTCAGGAAATACGCGAGTGGCGCCTCGAATACACCGGCGACCTCGAACGAATCGGGCTTGAGCTCCAGGGGCGGCTCGATCCAGCCCACGACAGGCGTGATCCGGAACCCCGACGGTATCTCGTAGTCGGGAAGCCGGCCGAGTATCGTGATCGCGGAGCGGCGCAAGCCGATCTCCTCCCCGGTCTCCCTCAGCGCGGTGTCCTCACGGCTCAGGTCGGACGGTTCGACGCGGCCCCCCGGAAAGCTGATCTGGCTGGCGTGATCGTCCAGATGTTCGGTGCGCTGGGTGAGCAGTATGTTCATCTCCGTGGCGCTGCACACCAGCGGTACCAGCACCGCCGCGTACGTCACACGCGCGCCGTCCGGCAGCGCGACCGCGTGCAGGTCCCGGGCATCCCGTGGCGGCGCCGCACGCGCGAGACGCTCGACGATCACCTCGCGTGTCAGCGGCGCGAGGGGGTGGTGCGTTGATGTGAACGCGGGGTGAGACAAGCGGGTATGCTCCAAGAGATTGTTCCAAATGGGGATTTTACCCGGCAGTCGCGAGCCGCGCATCCGCCGGCATGGCACTCGCGTAGGATAGTGTCGGGCGGGTTTCCCCGCTTTAGACTTGAAACCTTTGATTTGAACAGAACAGGAGCCAAATATGAAGATTCGCAGTCTGCTGGTAGCGGTTGGCCTCGCCCTCGCCTCGGGGTCGGCGTTTGCGTTTCATTGCCCGAAGGAAATGAAGGCGATCGACGCGGCATTGCCGAAGGCGAAACTCACCGACGCGCAAAAGACTGACGTGGCGAAATACCGCGCCGAGGGAGAAGCCATGCACAAAGCCGGCAAGCATCAGGATGCCCTGGACACGCTGGAAAAAGCGAAGAAGATCCTCGGCATCTAGACCTCCGCAATCGGTTTTCACATGAGCCCCGCCCCGTGGCGGGGCTTTTTCTGTACTACGCCGGACCGCATTACCACGCGATCAGCTTGCGTTCCTTGTAATACCCGCCGTTCGGTCCGTTATCGGGCAGCGTCGCGAGCCAGACCGCGGTGTCCGCGCCCTCTTCCACGCTGACTGGTGCGTTCGGCCCGCCCATCGCGGTGCGCACCCATCCCGGGCATACAGCGTTCACGAGAATGCCCGAGCCGCTCAGTTCGGCGGCAAGCGTCGCCGTCAACGCGTTGAGTGCCGTCTTGGATATGCGGTACGCCGGCGAGCCGGCCCCCATCCCTGCAAGCTGGGCGAGCCCGCTCGACAGATTGACGATACGCCCGTAGCCGTTCTTGCTCATCAACGGCAGCAGCGCTTGCGTGAGGAGCAGCGGACCGAAAAGATTGGTCTCCAGCGTCTCGCGATAGGTCTGCGCCCGCGAGTCGGAAATACGCGAGCCGTGCGGGTCCAGCAGCACGCCGGCGTTGTTGACAAGGATGTCGAGCCTGCCGTAGCGCTTCGCGAGATAGCCTGCGAGCGCCTTGATGCCCACCGCGTTGGTCACGTCGAGCAGGTGATAATCGACCGTGATCCCCTCATCTTGCAGCGCTTTCACCGCGGCGCGTCCCTTGGCGGCGCTGCGGCTGGTGAGCACGACCGTCACGCCCCTGCGCGCGAGCTGGCGGCAGATCTCGAAGCCGATTCCGCGGTTGGCTCCGGAGACGACGGCGATCCGTGGGGTCTCGGCCACCGTCTAGCGCCGGCGCTTGCGCGGCGCCTTGATCTTGATTCCCACCATGTCCTCGGGCCGCACCCACTCGTCGAACTGCGCGGGCGTAAGGTAGCCCAGCGCCACCGCCGACTCCTTGAGCGTGACGCGCTTCTTGTGCGCGTTCTTCGCGATCGCCGCCGCTTTCTCGTAACCCAGGTGTGGATTGAGCGCCGTGACCAGCATCAGGGAATCGCGCATGAGCCGGTCGATGCGCTCCGGGTTCGGCTCGATGCCGAGGGCACAGTGCTCGTCGAAGTTCTCGCACGCGTGGGCGAGAAGATGGACACTGTGCAAAAAGTTGCGGATCACCAGCGGCCGGAATACGTTGAGTTCGAAGTTGCCCGCCGCGCCGCCGCAATTGACCGCGACGTCGTTTCCGAACACCTGGCAGCAGATCATGGTCATCGATTCGGATTGCGTGGGATTGACCTTGCCGGGCATGATGGAACTTCCGGGTTCGTTCTCCGGGATGCTGAGCTCACCGATGCCGCAGCGCGGGCCGCAAGCGAGCCAGCGCACGTCGTTCGCAATCTTCATGAGCGAGGCCGCCAGCGTCTTCAACGCGCCGTGGGCGTGCACCACCGCATCACACGAGGCCAGTGCCTCGAACTTGTTGGGTGCCGTGACAAACGGCAAACCGCCCAGCTTTTTCAGCTCCAGCGCGACCTTGACCGCAAAATCGGGATGCGCATTCAACCCGGTGCCGACGGCGGTGCCGCCGAGGGCAAGCTCGCATAAGTGCGGCAACGCGCCCTCGACATGGTTCAACCCGTGGTCCAGTTGCGACACGTAACCCGAGAACTCCTGCCCCAGAGTGAGCGGGGTGGCGTCCTGCAGATGGGTGCGCCCGATCTTCACGATGTGCATGAAAGCCGCGGACTTGGCGGCGAGCGTGTCGCGCAGTCGCTTCACGGCGGGCTTGAGTTTTCTTTCCAGCGCGATCACCGCGGCGACGTGCATCGCAGTCGGAAAAGTGTCGTTCGAGGACTGGCCGCGATTCACGTCGTCGTTGGGGTGCACCAGCCGCCTCGCGCCGCGCCCGCCTCCCAGCAACTCGGAGGCGCGGTTGGCGAGTACCTCGTTCACGTTCATGTTGGTCTGGGTGCCCGAACCCGTTTGCCAGGTGACGAGCGGAAAGTGGTCGTCCAGCTTGCCGGCGAGCGCTTCGTCGGCCGCCTTGATGATGGCCGCGCCCTTCTTCCGGTCGAGCGCGCCGAGCGCGACATTGACCGCCGCGGCCGCCTTTTTTACCAGCACCTGCGCGTGCACCACCTCGAGCGGCATCGTCTCGCCGGGAAAATGGAAATGATGCAGGCTGCGCTGGGTCTGCGCGCCCCATAACCTGTCGCTTGCCACCTCGATGCCGCCCATCGTGTCACGTTCGATGCGACCCTTCTTTGCCATTGCACCCCCTGAAAGAATGTGAATCGTGAGCCGTGACTCGACTAAAACGAACTTGCCTGCGTCGGATCACCGATCACGATTCACGCAGTTCAACAGTCGGCATGTCGGTTCACCGATCACGGTTCACGGTTCACGCCCTTTTTCTAGATCAATCGCGTCTGCCCGCCCTGCTGCGCGCCGGCGTCGGCGACGGCAAGCGCGGTCATGTTGACGATGCGGCGCACGGTCGCGCTCGGAGTCAGTATGTGCACGGCGCGCGCCGCACCCAGCAGGATCGGCCCCACCGTAATGCCGTCGCCCGCAGCCGTCTTCAGCAGATTGAAAGCGATATTCGCTGCATCCAGGGTCGGCATCACGAGCAGATTGGCCTGCCCCTTGAGACGGGAACCGGGAAACACGCTCATGCGAATCTCTTCGGAGAGCGCGGCATCACCCTGCATCTCGCCCTCGACCTCCAGATCGGGGGCGAGCCGCTCAAGCAACGCGAGCGCTTCGCGCATCTTGACCGCGGTTGGCGTATCAGCGGCGCCAAAACTCGAATGCGAAAGCAGCGCCGCCCTGGGTGTCAGACCGAAGCGTCGGATCTCCTCTGCCGCGAGGATGGCCGACTCCGCGACCTGTTCCGCGCTGGGATCGAAGTTGACATAGGTGTCGCAGATAAAAACGGTGCGCCGCGGCAGCAGCAGCATGTTCATCGCCGCATAGTGCTTCACGCCGGGTCGCAGGCCGATCACGTGATCGATGAACTGCAGATGGGACTGGTAGCGGCCCACGGCGCCGCACAGCATCGCATCCGCCGCGCCCATGTGCATGAGCATGGCGCCGATCAGCGTATAGCGCCGACGCATCTCCAGGCGCGCGAGCTGGGGTGTCACGCCTTTGCGCTCTGCGAGCTTGTGATATGCCATCGAGTACTCGCGAAAGCGCGAGTCGCTGTTGGGGTCCACCAGCGCGAAGTCGCGCCCCGGCTCGAGCCGCAATCCGAGCCGCTCGATACGCGCGCCGACGACGTGCGGACGCCCGACGAGCGTCAGGCGCGCCAACCCCTCGTCGACCACCTGCTGCGCCGCGCGCAGCACTCGCTCGTCTTCACCCTCGGTGTAGACCAGGCGCATCGGCGCCAGCTTCGCCGCCGCGAATACCGGCCGCATGATGAAGCCGGACTGGTAGACGAACTGGTTGAGCCGTTCGCGGTAAGCATCGAAATCATCGATCGGCCGCGTCGCGACGCCACTCGTAATCGCCGCCCGCGCCACCGCCGGGGCGATCCTGCCGATCAGACGCGGGTCGAACGGACGGGGTATCAGGTAATCGGGGCCGAAGGACAGGTTCTGCTTGCCGTACGCGGTGGCCACGATGTCGGACTGCTCGGCCTGCGCCAGGTCGGCGAGTGCCTGCACCGCGGCGAGTTCCATCTCGCTCGTGATCGTGGTTGCGCCGACGTCAAGCGCTCCCCGGAAGATGAACGGGAAGCACAGCACGTTGTTCACCTGGTTGGGAAAATCGGAGCGGCCGGTGGCGATCACGGCGTCGGGTTTCGCCTGCCGCGCGAGGTGCGGAAGGATCTCGGGCTCGGGATTGGCAAGCGCAAGGATCAGCGGCCGCGCTGCCATCCGGCCCACCATCTCGGGCTTCAACACGCCGCCCGCCGACAGCCCGAGGAACACGTCAGCGCCATCGATGACCTCGGCGAGCGTGCGTGCCGGGGTGTCCATCGCGTACTGTTCCTTGAGTGGATCCATCTCCTCGACGCGGCCCTTGTAGACCACGCCCTTGATGTCGGTGACGATGATGTTGTCCTTGCGCAGGCCCATTTTCCGGAGCAATCCGAGGCAGGCGAGCGCCGCGGCGCCCGCGCCTGACGCCACGAGCTTCACCGCGCCGATGTCCTTGCCCACGACTTTGAGCCCGTTCAACACCGCTGCCCCGACGATGATCGCCGTGCCGTGCTGGTCGTCGTGGAACACTGGAACCTTGCAGCGCTCCCGCAGCTTGCGTTCGACGACGAAACACTCCGGAGCCTTGATGTCCTCGAGGTTGATGCCGCCGAACGTCGGTTCGAGGCTGGCGATGATGTCAACCAGCTTGTCCGGATCGCGCTCGTTCACCTCGATGTCAAAGACGTCGATGCCGGCAAATTTCTTGAACAGGACAGCCTTGCCCTCCATCACGGGTTTGGAAGCGAGCGGGCCGATCGCGCCGAGCCCGAGCACCGCAGTGCCGTTGGTGATGACCGCAACCAGATTGCCGCGGGCGGTGAGGCTGCGCGCCTCGGACGGATCGGCGACGATCGCTTCGCAGGCCGCGGCAACGCCCGGTGTGTAGGCGAGCGCCAGGTCGCGCTGGTTCACCAGGCCCTTGGTCGGCGTGACTGATATCTTTCCGGCTACGGGAAGGCGGTGATACTCGAGCGCAGCTCGTCGGAGCTGTTCATCCATATGGCAATAACGACTACTTCTGCGGGCGGCGCATCAGTTCCGGCAGGATCGCTTCCCGGAAAAAGCGGTCGCCGGCCGCGGCGATGCGCTCGGCGCCGATCAGTTCCATCACCTTTTCTTCGGAGCCGGCGTTCTTCCACGCCTTGTACTCGTCGGGCAACTCGATGCCCATCGCCGCAGTGAGCAGCGACACGTAGTTCACCACGTGGAAGGGTTCGGTCGATTCCAGCCCGCACAACAGGCGCTGGCAGGAATGGAATACGGTCACCACGGTATCCGCGCCCGCTGCGCGGACGGCTTCACACGTCGCGCGCGTCGCGTCCGGGAGCGCTCTCGGCACCGGCGCGAGCGCCGAGCACATGTGCCCGGGCGCCGCATAGTCCGGCACTACGAGTTCGAGCCCGGGAACGAGTTTCAGAAGATCGACAATCAGCGGGTTCACATCCACCTCGTGAAACCCGAAATGCTGGTGCAGCATCGCCCGCCTCTCCACGCGATGCGTGAGCCGCGCCGCCAGACGCTCGCGGCGTTGATGCAATATCTGGGTGATATGCGCGAATGAGAACTGGGGATCGTTGTACTCGCGCATGAATCCGTTCATGTGGCGGTGACACGACGGACACCAAGTAACGACCGCACCGTGCCCGTGCTGGTTGAACTTCTCCACCGTGCGCCGCGCCATGCCCTCGGCCGCGCGCAGGTTCGCATCCTTCGCGGTTCCACAGCAGTAGCCCGCGCCGCCCGCCGGCGTGACCTCCACCCCCACCGCCTCGAGCAGGGCGATCGCAGCCCGGATGATGTCCCCGTGCCGCACCACGTTGCAACCGTACCAGAATGTGACTTTGTCGCTCACGCGTGAGACCCGTCCCTCACCCCATGCCCCTCTCCCGAGCGGAGAGGGGAAGTTCGTGGTGCGAACGAGTTGTCACTCATTCTCACTAGGGTAACTAACGCTGCCATTTCTCGATCTCGTCGGCGGAGAACTGGAGCTGCGAGAACGCGCCGATCCTGCGGAAGAATCCCTTCTCCTCGCGCGGGGCGATCTTTCTCGGAGCGCCCAGAGAACCCAGCGCGCTCATGCGCGCCACCCGCATCATCTTCATCGCATTGATGCCTTCGGGACAGGCGGCACTGCAACGTCCGGACTGGGTGCACGCCTCGATCCAGGCCAGGGCATCGGCAGTACCCGCTTCCTGCCGCAGCAGCCCCAGCACGCCTGCCACCACGTCCTGCGCGTCGGCCGCCGGCAACCCCGGCGCGTAGCCCGTCATGGGACACGCCTTGAAGCACGCGCCGCAGCGCGTGCAGCGCGTCAGCGTATCGGCAATGAACTGCCCGAGATGCTCGATCAGCGTCGCGGGTTTCGCGGGGAAGTTCGTCACGCTCATGCATGCGGCCTGGTGGCGGAAGGCAAACACTATGCCATAGCGCGCGGCACTTGTCGCGCCGGGTGATAAAATTCGCCGCGCACATGACAGCTGAAGTCCCCTTATTCAGAGAACGAGCGCGCGACATTGTCGCCGAGCATCTCGCGCGGCCCGCGACCGGGTGGGCCGTCGGCATGATCGGTGCAGTCGCGGAATTCATGCGCGCATCCGCCGACGAAGCCGAGAGCGATCGCGCGACCTGTGTTGTGACTGCCTGCGGCGCGTTACGAATCGAGGCGACGCCGGAGACGCGGGTGGTGCGATTCACGACGGCTTCGGGTCTTGCCTGCATCGCGCTGTGTCTGCCAGCGGCGCTCGCCCGCCTCAGCGGGCGCACCGTGCTGACCGAAGTCGGTCGCGATGGCGGGGCGCTGCGCGCGGCCGACCGTGACGCGTTCCTGTTCGATCTCGGCATCGAGTCGCCGTTCTTCGAATTCTGCGTGCGTACCGCCGATCCGGTCGCAGTGCAACGCCTGAGGAGCCGCGTCGGATCGTCCCTGTTCGGCGGCGGTCGAAGCGTGCTGCCCGAAATCGCCGAGCTGCAGCCGCAGCGCGTGGTTTGTTCGAGGCTTGCACGCATCGAGGTCTACCAGTCTATCGCGGACGCGGGTGGCGTCACCCCCGACGGTCCCCATACCCATCTGCTGCCGGATCTGCTGGCCGCCCGTCTCCCCTTCGCCAAAGATGAACCCATCCCCGAGGGCTGGATACCGTGCGCGCATCTCTACCTCGGCCAGCTCCCCGCGCACGCAGCACACGAGCCTGCGCACCCTGCGCACTGAGTTGCGTGACGCGCGGCAAGAACCACGCCTCTTGAGATCAACCCGCATGGCCGACGTGTCCGCGACGATCCGCTGCGATCTTTATCCCGGAAGCGAGCCGCGCCGCTCCGGCATGCTCGCGCTCGACGAGCTGCATCACATGTATTGGGAGGAATCAGGCAATCCTCTTGGCGTGCCCATCCTGTTCCTGCACGGCGGGCCCGGGGCGGGGGCAGCCGCGGCGCACCGGCGTTTTTTCGATCCGGCGCACTATCGCATCGTGATCTACGATCAGCGCGGCGCGGGACGCTCGACGCCGCTCGGTGAGCTCACCGACAACACGACGCCGCACCTCGTTGCCGACATCGAGAGGCTGCGCCTGCACCTGGCGATCGACCGCTGGATCGTCTTCGGCGGATCGTGGGGCAGCACGCTGGCGCTCGCCTACGGGGAAACCCATCCGCGGCGTTGTGCGGGGTTCATCCTGCGCGGTATCTTCCTGTGCCGGAAGAGCGAAATCGACTGGTTTCTTTACGGTTTGCGGACGCTCTTTCCGGAAGCGTGGCGCGCGTTCTCCGGGGTGATTCCAGAGCGCGAGCGGCACGATCTGCTCGGCGCATACTACCGCCGTCTGACCGATCCCGATCCCGCAGTTCATATTCCGGCGGCGCGTGCCTGGAGTGTTTACGAGGGGACGTGCTCCACGCTGCTGCCGAGCGCGGAAACCGTGGCGTACTTCGCCGGGGACGTGGTCTCCCTCGGGCTCGCGCGCATCGAGGCACACTACTTCCAGCACGACATCTTCTTGCCCCAGAACGCGCTGCTCGCGAACATCGAGCGCGTGCGCGGCATACCCGCAGTAATGGTGCAGGGTCGTTACGATGCCGTGTGCCCCATCGTGACGGCGGACGCCCTGCACAGCGCCTGGCCGGAAGCCGGCTACTTCATCGTGCCCGACGCCGGGCATTCGGCGTGGGAGCCCGGCATCTGCGCGGAACTGGTGCGCGCGACGGAGCGTTTCAAGACGCTGTCACGGCCCTGACAGGAAACGCGGGCGGGCATTCCCGTCCAGGAAGAGGTCACGCACTGCCGGTCACCCGGGCTTGTCCTTGGCCGCCCCGGCGGTCAGCGCCTCCAGCGCCGCCCTCTGCATCTCCAGCGTCTTGATCGTCATCTGCACGAATCCGACGTTCATGGTGAGCCAGTTCTCGACCGATTTCAGTTCGCCGATTTTCTTATCGATCTCCTTCACGTCCACCGTCGGCGTCAGCATGCCGGGTATCGGAAACGCCATTGGGTTCCACATCTTCTGCATGAACTCGAACAGATCCTTGGGAAGCCCTTGCTCCGCCATCGCGCTCTCCTGTGATAGTGACGTGACTTTCCCCTCCGGCACCCATTATAGAGACCCGAGGCGCGGGACACCGCGGCGGGGAACGCAGTAGAGAAACCGTAGCGGCCGGGACTACGCGTCGATCAAGGTGACGCGAATGGCGTCGCCATCACTCACGCCGCCCAGGCTCCGGGGATCACCCTGGATCCGGCCAAGCACGTTGCACGGGGTCACCAGCCGACACTCCTTGCCCTTGGATATGGGCGTAGGGCCAAACGGGAGGGCAAGCGAGCTGCCCTGCACCCAGAAGCACACGACGCCGGCGTCCACCACCTGCTTGGCGTCCGGTTCGAGCCTGGCGTTCACTGGGACGTTGAAATACACCTCCTCGCCCCAGGTGTTGGCACTCGACTGACAAGGAAGTGCCGCGATGAGAGCCCGTGCGGTCGGCGTGTCGCGCAACTCGGCAACGACTTCGCCGGAACCCCAGGCGATGCGGATGCTTGCCATCAGGCAGGGCCGCGCGCGGCCCCCCCGTCAGAGTGTGACCTGGTTGCGGGAGGTGGGGCGTGGGGTCGGCTGGTGGTGCTGGCTTACGACCTGCTGGAGGCGCCGTTTTTCGCCCAACACCTTGGCAGGATAGTGGTTCTCGCCGTCAACCGGACCGCCTCCATAAATCCGCAGCCCGAGGCTCACGTCGCCGGCGCGCTGGATGTAGTCGCGAAGTATCTGCGACCCGACGACGATATTGGCGCGCGGTTCGAATACCGCTTTTTCGCCGCCAAACGCCTCGAGCTTTTCGGCATGGTACTTGGGAATGATCTGCATCAGGCCTTTCGCCCCCGCCACACTTTCCGCGATAGGATTCAGGCTGGACTCGACCGCCATCACTGCGATGATGAGCAACGGATCGATGCTCATATGGTGGCCGGCCGCAAAGGCCAAACGGACAAAATCCAGCGTCACGTCCTGTGACACCCGGTAGCGCTTGGCAAGAAAGGCCGAAATCGCCCGATCGCGTTCATGGTCGCTCTGCGCGGCTGATTTCCGGCTAATTTCATCCAATATGGAGTCATCTGCCGCGAAATCCGCCTGCTGAGTAGAGGTCAGATTGGGCCAGCCTGGATGCTGGTTATGGAGGATCAGCCCGAGCGCCGCCACGCTGGCGGCAAGCACCAGCGTCGATAGCGCGCGACGCGCCCAAAGTGCGTGTCGGGAAAACTGCCGAAACAGGCTGCGACTGCGGATTGATTTTGCGGACATAGCAAAATCTCCTCTTCTGTATCAGACGCGCCGCCGGGTGCTGGCGACTCGCTCGCATGAATGACAATTAGCGAACCCCGAAAATCCCTCCGGGACGCCCGCCAGAAAATTGGTGTGATTCTAGTGTCAGGCGCCCAATCGTGCAATCGCCGCGTGGCGGCTCGCTACGCAGGCCCGCGACGCCGCGCAACTGGATTTTCTGCGTCGAAATATACGTGTATTCTATTGTTTAATATACTTTAGTCGATAGAGTACGGACTGGAAATCGGCTCGCGGTATTGCGCTACGAGACCCGATGCTCAACGCAAATAAGGAGCACAATGTTAGCGCTTACTCACTACCTGCCCGGTTCGTGGGGTGAACGGGTCCAATACAAATTAATACTTACGAATCATGTGCTTGAGACGCTTCTTGCCGGTTATCGCGTGGCAGCGCCTGGATGCTCCGGGAAACGCTTCTTGAATTCGGCCAACAACTCATCGCTCTCGGCGTTTCGCCCGGCGCGGCGCAACTCCTCGATCTTTTCGAGCCAGCGCCGGGGCGGCTGATTCTCAAGCGCCTTCAGGAGTCGGGCCATTTCGCCGCGGAGTGGCGCCTGCTTCGCGGCGGCTTGTGCCCGAGCGAGGGATCGTTGTTCGGCGAAAGTGCTGTCCTGCGATTGCGAACCGAACGGGCTGGCAGCCGGCGGCGCTGCCCGCTTCGGCGTTACTGCCGGCGCAGCGGCGTCAGGCGTGGCCGGGCTCTGTTCTACCGCTTGCGCCTTCCTGGCAACCGGCGCTGCCGGTGGTGCGACTTCACCCCTCGCGCTGGCGGCGGGCTGCGCATCCTCCTGCGGGCCGAGTTCTGAATCGAGTGAGCGTCCAACCGCGCCGGAGGCGCCTGCAGCGAGACTACCGGCGGTCGACGTCGGGGCCCCGGCGGGAGCAGGAACCGGTTCCGTGAGGGGCTGTTCGGCAGCGGCGCGGTCGCGCGCTTCCGTGGGCGACGCCCGCTCGCCCTGCCGGGATTGCATCGGTGCTGCCGGGGCCGGAGCGGCCGCCAGTGGCGTGGCGGGAGCCGGCACGAACTCGTCCAATGGGCGCCTGGCAAGCCGGTCAGGCGCGGCGCGCGGAGGCTCAGCACTTGCCGCTGGGGCGCTGCCCTCGGCCTGCTGAGGCCGCATCCCGGTCGTGTCCGGCACTTGCGTCGTGCGTTCCGCGGGCCGGGGAGGCGCACCCATGTCGGCCAATTCGCCACCGCGCTCCGTGACGAGGGTCACCACGGTCACGCTCAGCACCACCACCGCCGCAAGCGAGAGCGGCACGCGCCAACGGCGCACGAAGGAGCCGGCGGCGCGCGGCCGCGCCTGTAGCTCGCGATGCGCAGCCGCGAGTATCGCCTGATCCAGCGCCGGGGACGGTTCCGGCCCGGCGCTCTCGCGGTACCAACGCGCGAGTTGCGGATCCTGCAGGTCGTCCCGGGCGTTCGGCTGCGTGCTCATTGCCATTCGCCCATGCCATGGCGCAGTTTCGCCAGCGCGTAGCGCAACCGGCTCTTCGCGGTCTCGCGCGAAACACCGGTCGCCTCCGCAATCTCTTCGATGCTCAATCCGCCCTCCAGCTGCAGCATGAACGCTTCCCGCTGCGGCGCGGGCAGCCCGGAGACGAGCTCGATCAGCCGCGCGGCCTGCTGCTTGATCTCGAGCGCAGTCTCCGGCTGGTCGCGCCGGGACGCCGGAAGCTCTGGCAGGCCCGGAGGGTCGTCATCGTCCAGCGACAACGCCGTCCGGCCGCCCTGAGCGCGGAAATAGTCGACCACGCGATTATGCGCGAGTCGAAAAAGATAGGTCGTAAACTTCGCGGTAACCGTATAGCTCGCGCGGGCGCGGATCAGGTTCGTCCACACCTCCTGGAACAGCTCGTCGGCCACCGCAGCATTCGCGCACAGGCGCACGATGTAGCGGTAGAGTCCGCCGCGATGGCGCCGGTAGAGAACATCAAACGCTCCCGCCTCGCCATCGCGATAACACAGCATGAGTTCTTCATCCGGCGAGTCGCTGGTGCACGGCATAACGGGTTGCCAGTATGCGTAATCCGCCGCGTACGGGCAACCCGCGCGCGGCGGCAGCGAAACGTGACTGGTGACCCGTGACCGGTGAGTGGTGAGCGCTGCCGGGCATGGCAGAAATGCCCGGAGCGCTTTCTCCCCACCCGTTGCGCCTCATGGTCATTGCGCATCAACGTGGGTCGGGAACAAACTGCCCGGGGAACGGTGCCGGAATCCCCGCCTGCCCCCCCCGGATCACGCCCTGCGCCACCAGATTCCGGTAGGTGTCGTAATGGATCGCGATCACCTCTTCAGGCGCCGCTGATGCGCGCTCAAACTCGGCATAAGTGACGTGTGAGCTCTCGCTGCGGCCATGGCCGGTGCCAAGCTTGCGCTCCGCCCTGGCAGCCATTTGATCGCGCATCGCGCTGCCGCCCGCCCCCTGCTCCGCAGGCGCCCCGGCGAGCGAGTCGTCGCTGTGTGTCCCCACGGGTTCCGCGGGACCTTCCGCACGCTCCGGGCTGCGTGGCCCCGCGCGGCGGTCGCGGGTCACGCCCGCTGCCGGCTCGGCCTTCTTGCGAAACACCGCTACGCCGATCACACCGACGTTATCCGGCCGTCCGGTGCGCGCCGCGTAGGAATTCGCGTGCCGCGTGAAGAAGAACGCCGCCACGCGCTGCAGGCTTTTACGCCAGCCCATGATGTCGAAACCTTGATGGGCCCCGAGCACATACCCGCTCTGCTCCCAGTTGGCGGTTTCACCGGTCACGGCGTTCACTCCATCCACCGACACGACCGCGAGCATCTCCCCTCCGGTGCGGTTGCGCACGCGGACCCGGTACTCGTGCCCCGGGGTACCCACCACGTAGTAGCGCCCCTCATGCCGGTGGATCGGCAACACGCGATTGTCCAAGCGGTCAAATATCGTGACGTCTGCGACCTGGCCGACTGCCGCTGCTGCACCCGACAGCGCCCACAGGACTGTCGCTGCCAACCACTTGATCCCCATGATCATCTCCAGTCGTTGTCCGGCACCGAAACGATGCCCGGTCATTTAAACGTCGAACCAGCCGGGGCGGGGTTAACGCGGGCTTAGGAGTATGTCGGACTTTGCGCCGACATACTCCTTATGCAAAACCGCCCGCAACAAGAAAGTGAAAAAGGAGTGTAAAGACGTGTGTTCGACAGCGTGTCCGTCTCCCAGTACGGGCCATGAGGCATCATTGGGTTCGGTTTCATCTCAAATTCTCAGGCGGTTTTGCTTTTAGCAGCCTGTCGGGCCGCCAAGTCCGACAGGCTGCTGGTTGCTTGAAACGGCGGCATGCCGCCGTTTATACTGCCTTCATCCCCCGGATGACCGTCAAGGGCATGCGCCGAAGGTGCAGGTCTGGTGGCGGCGCGAGAGCGGGGTGAGGAGGTTCATGATGCCGAAGTTTTCCCCCGAAGCGATCCGCACCCTGGCCCTGGTCGGCCATGGCGGATCGGGCAAGACGACGCTCGCCGAGGCGCTCCTGCACCGGGCGGGCGCGATCGTCGCGCCGGGCAGCGTCGAACGCGGCACGACGGTATGCGACTTCGACCCCCTCGAAAAGACCTACCAGCATTCGCTCAATGCGTCGCTTGTCCACTTCCAGCATCGCGACACGCGCGTGCATCTCGTCGATACTCCGGGATTGCCGGACTTCATCGGGCGCGCCATCGGCGCCCTGCCCGCAGTGGAGACGGCAGTCGTCGTCGTCAATGCGCAGAACGGCGTCGAGTTGATCACCCACCGCATGATGCAATGGGCGCAGAAACGCAATCTGTGCCGCATGATCGTCGTCAACAAGATTGATGGGGAAAACGTGGACCTGCCCGGCCTGCTGGAACGGATCCAGGCTGCCTTCGGCAAGGAGTGCCTGCCGATCAATCTTCCCGCGGACGGTGGCAAGCGCGTGGTGGACTGCTTTTTCAACCCTGCCGGAGAATCCGATTTCTCATCGGTCGCCGAGGCGCACCAGGCGCTGGTCGACCAGGTGGTGGAAGTCGACGAGGCGCTCATGGAAAAGTACCTCGAGCAGGGAGACATCGAGCCCGAACAGCTCCATGCCCCGTTCGAGACTGCGTTGCGGGACGGCCATCTGATCCCGGTGTGCTTCGCTTCGGGGCGCAACGGCGCAGGTGTCGCGGAATTGCTCGACATCTTCGTGAAGCTCATGCCCAACCCGACCGAGGGCAATCCGCCGCAGTTTCTCAGGGGTGAGGGCGACGCGGCGCAACCGATACACGCCGAAGTCGATCCCGCGAAGCACGTGCTCGCGCACGTGTTCAAGGTCATGATCGACCCCTTCGTCGGCAAAGTCGGCGTGTTCCGCGTGCACCAGGGCACCATCACCAAGGACACGCAGCTCTTCGTCGGCGAGGAACGCAAAGCCTTCAGAGTCGGCCACGCCTACCTTGTGCAGGGCAAGGATTTCGTCGAAACCGACGCGCTGGTGCCGGGCGACATCGGCGCGGTATCGAAGGTCGACGAGATCCATTTCGACGCGGTGTTGCACGATTCCCACGACGAGGATCGCATCCATCTCGCGCCGCTGGAATTCCCGACGCCCATGCACAGCCTCGCCATCGAGCCGAAACGGCGCGGCGACGAACAGCGCATTTCCGATGCCCTGCACAAGATCGTGGCCGAAGACCCGACGTTCCGGGTCACGCACCACGCGGCGGAAACCGTGATCAGTGGCCTGGGTGACCTGCACATGCGCTATGTCCTCGACAAGATGGCGAACCAGTACCACGTCGAGGTCACCGCCAAGCCGCCGCGCATTCCTTACCTCGAGACGATCACAGCGAAGGCCGAGGGCCACCATCGCCACAAGAAGCAGACGGGCGGCGCCGGGCAGTTCGGCGAAGTCTACCTGCGCATCGAGCCGCTCAAACGCGGCTCAGGCTTCGAGTTCGTCGACCAGGTCAAGGGTGGCACCATCCCGACGCAGTACATTCCCGCAGTGGAGAAAGGGGTGCGGCAGGTGCTGGAGGCGGGGCCGGTGGCGGGCTATCCGCTGAAGGACGTGCGCGTCATCGTCTACGACGGCAAGCACCATCCGGTGGACTCCAAGGAGGTCGCTTTCGTCGCGGCCGGCAAGCGCGCGTTCATGGACGCGATCACCAAGGCACGACCCATCATCCTCGAACCGATCGTGTCGATCGATATCACCGCGCCGGAAAACAACATGGGCGATATTGCCGGTGATATCTCGTCCAAACGCGGGCAACTGAGCGGCACCGATGCGCTGGCGGCGGGCACGCTTTCGATCAAGGGCCAGGTGCCGCTGTCCGAGTTAAGCAACTATCAGGCGCGCCTGAAGTCGGTCACGGCCGGCCAGGGTTCCTACACGATCGAGCTCTCACATTACGATCCGGTTCCACCCAACATTCAGAAGGACCTCGTCGCGGCTCACGCCAAGACCGCGCCGGTAGACGAGGAGTAACGGTACGACTGGCGATGCGTGATCCGTGAATGGCCGCGGCCCGTGAATCGTGAACCGACAAGATCGATCCAGCGAATTTGATATCGTCGGATCACGGCTCGCGGCTCACGCCTTTTCAGTTCCCGATCGGGGCGCCGCTGCCTCCCGCGGTTCGGTTGACAGCCATGGATGAGATCGTCCTGCGGGCAATGGCCAAGTGGCCAAGCGTGCCGGCGCGCTGCGGACCCGTTAGCGCTGAGCTTGTCGAAGCGCCCGTTTGCGGGAAGCAGCGCATGACCGCC
>Ga0209640_10000545_pt1 | contig 29494 bp, 27 predicted proteins | sample RifCSP10_1_FD_184018 | JGI IMG/M metagenome (GOLD analysis project Ga0209640, IMG submission 184018) | Soil microbial communities from Rifle, Colorado - Rifle CSP2_sed 10_1 (SPAdes) (version 2) | ecosystem: Environmental > Terrestrial > Deep subsurface > Rock core/Sediment | place: Rifle... | reverse complement strand
AGCAGGATCAGCAGGCGGTCTTCGATCTTGCCCTGGATCACGCGGCGGAGGTTGTCGGGGGTGAGCAGGGCGGTCTTGACGCGGCCGGGCCAGGTGGCTTCGACGCGGCGCAGCTGCTCGGGACGGCGGGCGACCACGGTGACGTCTGAGCCCATGCCGATGGCGATTTCGCAGGCGTTCATCGCGACCGTGCCGGAGCCGAGGATCACGGTCCGTGCAGGCGGAGCGCCTGGCAGGCCGGAGAGCAGCTTGCCGCGCCCGGGACCGGGCTTCTGCAGCCAGTGCGCGCCGACCTGGGGCGCCATGCGTCCGGCGACCTGGCTCATGGGTATGAGCAGAGGCAGGCTGCCGTCGTCCAGCTCGACGGTTTCGTAGGCGATCGCGGTGGTGCCGGCGCCGAGGAGGGCGTTAGTGACGCTGGGCGCGGCGGCGAGGTGCAGGTAGGTGAAGAGGGTCTGATCGCGGCGCAGACGGACGAACTCGGAGGGCTGGGGCTCCTTGACTTTGACCACGAGCTCGGCTTCGGCCCAGACGGAGTCAGCGGTAGTCAGCGTCGCGCCGGCGGCAGCATAAGCCTCGTCTGGGAAGCCGCTGCCGGCGCCGGCGCCTGCCTGAACCAGGACGCGATGACCGAGGCGGACCAACTCGGCAACGCCCGCGGGCGTAAGCCCGACGCGATACTCTTCGGTCTTAACCTCGCGGACGGTGCCGACGATCATCGTTACTGAGTCTTGACCTCGATCTTACGCGTCGCGTGGCCGTTGGTCAGCGGCATGTCGATTTGGAGGACACCATCCTTGAACTGCGCGGCGGCTTTGCCGGCGTCGGCCGTCCTGGGCAAAGCGATGCGCCTGGTGAACTTGCCGTAGCTGCGCTCTGAGCGGTAGTAGTTCTCTTCCTTGACCTCTTTCTCTTCTTTCTTCTCGCCGCTGATCACCAGGCCGTCATCGACAATTTCGATGTTGATGTCCTTCTCGGTCAGGCCAGGCAGCTCGGCGCGGACGTGGAGCTGTCCCTCCTTTTCGAAGACGTCGACGGCAGGGATCTGCTGGAATCGAGTGAGGTACGGAAACGGGCGGCCTCGCCTGCCCGCCACGGCCTCCCAAAGCCGGTCCATCTCCTCGCGCATGTCGCCGAAGCCGAAGAGGTCTCGTCTCGGCGCCGGCGCTACTTCCCTGGTCTTTTCGCCGGTCTCCTGGTTGGTCACGATCGCCCCTCCTGAGTAGATTCGCGGTCAGTCCGCGTTGTTGAAATCAGTCTCGGGCGGAGGCGCGCGCGGTGTTAGAGGCTATCGGCCCGCGCAATGGGGGCCGGATGGACTGATCGCTGGGGCGATCCTCAGGCCGACGGGTCGATCGAGACGCAGACGGCGGTTTCGCCGGGGACGTGACCTGAGAGCGTCTCGATGGCGCGCGCGGTGTCTTTGAGGCCGAAGGTGTGGGTGTGCAGCTTCTCCAGCGGGAAGCGGCCGGACTCAATGATGCCGATTGCCTCGGCGTAGGCGCGGGAGTCGACGCCGAAGGCTCCGATGACGGTGGCGCCCTTTTGGATGATCGCGTCCGGGCTGAACTGCATCGGGCGGCGGCCTTTGAGGCCGGCGAGCACGACGCGGCCGTTGTGGCGGACGCATTCGATGGCGTCACTGACGGGCTGCAGCGCCATTGGCGTCACGTCGAGGACGACGTCGCAGAGCTTGCCGTCGGTGATCTCCTTGACGCGAGCCACCGTGTCTTCGGCCTCGACGTTGATTGTATGGGCGGCGCCGAACTCGCGGGCCAGGGCCAACTTCTCGGCGTCGCGGGCGAGGCCGGTGACGATGATGTTCGAGGCGCCGGCGGCCCTGGCGGCGATGACGGATGTGATGCCGCGCTGGCCCGTGCCCAGGATCAGGACGGTGTCGCCGTCGCCGGCGCCGCCGAGGTGGCAGGCCCAGCGCACGCCGGCCCCCAGGGGGTTGTAGAGGACGGCGACCTCTGCCGGGATGTCGTTGCGCACCTTGTGGAGCAGCGTGTTGGGGTGCAGGTAGAGGTATTCGGCGAAGCCACCCCAGAGGCCGGGCGCGGTATCCAGCGAGGTGTAGCCGTAGCTGAAGCGCCCGGTTCGGCATGACATCAGTTCGCCGCGAAGGCACATGTCGCAGGCACGGCAGGGCAGGTAGGACTCGACGGCGACACGGTCGCCGGGCTGGACGCCCCAGCGCTCGGCGGCGCGCGGGCCGATCTCCTCGATGATGCCCAGGGGCTCGTGGCCCGGGATGGCCTGCCCGACGCGACCACCGCCTTCGAACTGTTCGACGTCGCTGCCGCAGATGCCGCAGGCTTCGACGCGCATCAGGGCATCTTCATCGCCGATGGAGGGCCGAGGCAGCTCACGCAGCTCGTGCTTGCGGGGGCCGGTTTGTACAGACGCGCGAACCATCTCAGCCACCCGTTTCTGAAAAGCAAACGCCCCGTCTTGGGGCACCAGCTACCGAACGGCTGGAAACTAGCATCAGGCCCTGTGTCTGGCAAGCAAGTCGGGTGGTTGGAGCTTGGAGGGGCTCGCTTGCCAACCTGTCTCGTGTGACATACGCTGCCATTACCAAACCTTAGAACCTCCCTCTGAACGACGGCCTGCCAGCTCCAGCGAAGCCGACACACCAGGTTTCTCCGGGCCGGCTTCTTCGTTTTGCGGTCCGACGAGTTTTTGCGGCTGATCGATGTGAGATCAGGGCGAGCGCTGCGGACTTGCCGCAAGGGAGGCCACTGTGAGCACCGTCGAGAACCCGAACCAACGCGATCTGCTACCAAACAAGCTCGCGAAGGAAGTCCAGCACCAGATACAGTCCCTATCGAGAGTTGATATGCGCTCGTACACCTACGAGCACATCAAGAGCTCGTTCAAAGACGCGAAGTCGGATCTGTCTGTATACGACGCCGGCGGCACCCTCGTGTTGCGGGGCAGGGACTTCCACGACCGGACCTACTTCTGGCCCCCGGCGTACGTGGACCCTCGGCTCACCGCTAGCTGACGGCTTCGAGGACCGGCCGCGACCGGGAAACGTTATGCAGGTGTCGCACGATCAGGCGATTGGTGCGAAGGAAGCTGACTTCGGCGTAGCCCAGGCTCTGCTCCTCGCAGACCCTTCGAACAAAGGGGGCGAGGCGTTTCAGCTTGTTGCGCGGGCAGGCTGGGAAGAGATGGTGCTCGACCTGGTAGTTCAGCCCTACGAGCAGAAAGTCTGTGACCAGGCCGCCTCTGACGTTGCGGGAGGTCGCCACTTGCTGCTCTAAGAATGAGACGTGTGCGTCCCTGGCGATCGTGATCATGCCTTTGTGGTTGGGGGCGAAGCAGCTGGCCAGGTAAAGGCCGGTTGAAACGTGGACCAGGAAGAATACGAAGACTGCCTTCTCCAGCGGGAAGATCAGGAACGGGCCCGGGAACAGGATGACGATCGCGGGCAGGTAGAGCAGCAGGCGCGCCGGGTTGGGCCGCGGCCGGCGCTGGAGGAAGTAGCTGATGCTGCCGAGGCGGTTTGAGAAGCTGACCAGGGCGCCCAGCGGGTAGTAGTAGTAGGCCTGCCAGCGGGCGGCGAAGCGTTGAACGGGATCCTTCCTCGAATAGTCCTCACTCGTAAGCGCGAGGAACGGGACCTCCATGTCGGGGTCGACGTCTTCCTGGTTAGGGTGGGCGTGGTGCAGGTTGTGCCGTTGCATCCAGTTGGCAAAGACCAGGCCGATGGCGGCGGTTGTAGCCAGTCCGAGCAGGTTATTGCCGCGAGTCGAAGTGAAGACAGCCCGGTGGCCGCTATCGTGCATGAGGCCGGCGAGCTGGACTGTGCTGAAGCTGAAGCCGAGACAGGCGAAGGTCAACCAGAGGTAGCTGTCCGTGGTGACTATTGCCCAGGCGGTGAGTGCATAGCCGGCGAAGCTAGCGAGGATCAGCGGCCAATAGAAGGAAAGCGACCGCTTCAGGATGCCGGCACTCGTGATCTCGGCTTTTAGCCGCGCGTAGGCTACCGCGTGGGCGTCCGGCGCGGACTCGCGCGCGACTAGGGGTTGCTCTGCTACAGGTATCGAAATAGCCAAAGCGAATGCTCTCCTTCAGCCTATCTGACAGCCGTCCGGCGGGCCTGTGCCGATCCTTGCTGTCCGCGGGCGCCAAGGGCGCGCTTGTAGGCTTCCAGCGCCTGCGGATCGCCGTATCCTACGGCGCCGCTGGGCTTGGCCAACCCTGAGTGAAGCGCGCACAGGTCGATGCCGGCAAGGGCCGGAAGCGTGCACTGGCGCTCCTTCTTGGTCGTGGCGCTACAGCGCTTGTTTTCGTTTACTTCGTAACCGTGGTCCACTTGGTTATGCTCGCTTTCGGGTCGCGCCTGGAATCTTGCCGTCGCGGGTGATTCGGCTCTGGCGTTCGGCCAAAGCGAGGCGGGAGGCCAGCTCCCTCTGAGCTGACCTCCCATCCCTGGTTTGTTTGTGGTGCTGGCTTACCAGCGGCCGCGTGGCGAGGCGTAACCGCCGCGCCTGTTGCCGCCGCCGCCGCTGTTGCCGCGGTCTTCGCGAGGCTTGGCCTCGTTGACCGTGAGGGTGCGGCCCTGCAGCTCTGAGCCGTTCAGGGCGCCAATCGCAGCCTGGGCTTCTGCCTGGCTGGCCATCTCCACAAAGCCGAAGCCCCGGGGACGGTTGGTTTCGCGGTCTGTTGCGATCCGCGCTGACGCCACTGCGCCGTAGGCGGCAAAGGCCGCCTCAAGGTCGCGCTCGCTGGTGTCAAAACTAAGGTTACCTACGTAGATGTTCAAAAGATCAGTTCTCTTCTCTCACTAGCCCATTCGGGCACTTTCCGATACCGATAACGAAGGACCGGACCGTCAACGAGAGCCGAAGAGACGTGAAACGCAATACGGACTGTTCGCGGCAGGAATCGTGTCGGTGAGCGACCCGAGATGCGTCAGAGGGAACGAATCCAGAGGAGCTTGCAGGTAGCATAGCAGATCAGGCCGGGCTGCGTTGCGGGTGTGGTGTCTTCGCAGATGCCTCGTGCACGTCATATCCAGAGGGTGGCCAATCGGTTATGATGAGTGAGCCGAAGTAAGGTATTTACCCCCGAAACTCAGGCCTGCAAGCTCGGTAGCGAACACTCCTCCGTTCGTAGGGCAAGTCCCATCCCTTCGGCTCCGTGACGGAGCCAGTCTGCGCGCGGATCGCCAGCTGCGGACCGTATCAGGTCGCGCGAGCCAGGCAATCTGGCGGGAATCCCCGGGCCATCGCGGCGCTTTGGAGGAGAGAGATGAGCCAGGTTACGTGCAGATTCAGGATGGCTGGTTGCAGTCCCAGCCTGCCCTGCGTGAAGTGCCGCGGGGCGTCGAGTCGAAGGGCCAATGATCTGACCAAACCCAGGTTTCACGCCAGGGTCACTCCTGCGAGAGGCAACCGATGACACGAGGCGTGATTAGCAAGGTTGTTAGTTCCTACGGGTCTGAATGGGGACGCATACGTCCACTGGGCCTGGAAAACGAATGCTTCTTCAATCGCGCGTCTCTGCTCCAGCCGGGCGACTTCGCCGAGCTGGCGCCCGGCCAGGTGGTAGAGTTCGACGACGAGCCAGACCGCGTACACGGGACGCGGGCCGTCCGAGTGGCGATGGTTTCGGCTGCCGTTTCGGAGTCCGCGGGTATCGGACTGTGAAGCTGGGCAGAAGGCCAGGCGCCTTCGTTGCCTTTGTGGACTCGTTCACTGAAGAGACAATCCTCAAGGTCGAGTGCGATTACGATGGCGTGGACTTGATCTCGTATCGCCTGTACGACAGCTGCGGCGAGCTGGTCTCAGATTCGGATGGCCCGCAAAGCTTTCCCGCCGGCCTCGATGTCTCGTCGAGCGATGGCGAGCTTCTCCTGCACGTACCTGAAGGCCGAGGAGACGCGATTCATTACAGACTTTACAGCCTCAAAGGCGCGCTACTGACCTGCTCCGACGGCACCAGGACGCAGATATTCGGTGGCCTGCGGTTGGAAGGTAACAAACACCTGTCTGGCCGTCCCCCGGACGTGAGCAGGATTGTGGCCGCGGCGAAGACTTAGGAGAACAGCGTAAGAGATGACTATGAAGCCAACCGCTTCTGCGCGGTACAAACTGGATGAGCTTTCCCTGGCGTGGTCGAAGGCCGGTGGCCGGCTGGGCCGGACAGATGCCGGCGCCTGCGTGGTGCGGTCATGCAGGTCTATGGCCTTCGTGGGCTTGAAGACCGAGCATGGCGCCAGGGCGGTCTGCCTCAAGCATTTCGAGTCGCTCCACGAATAGAACGTACTGATCGGGTGATAGCGGGAGGCGCCGGCCGCACAGCCGCGTAAGAGGTTCCATGATTCAGATTCTCAAGCCGAGCCTTCCACCCTGTCCGCGCTGCCGAGGCAAGATGCTTCTCGATCCCGTCAGCGGAGATTCAACCTGCTTCACTTGCGGCCATATCGCGTATCTGGTGATGCCCCTGGAGCATCCGACGAACAGGCGTCTTTCTCACGGCGGAGAGAGTCTCGACTGAGTTCGTCCGGTATTTGGCCGACCCCCGCCTCTAGCGACTGTTGGCGGAAACCCGTGGCGCTAAAGTCGTTTTGGACATCATCCTGAGACATAGGTTAGGATTGAATTTCTTTAGTATCGCACGCGCTCTTTGCTGGAACGCATAGTCTGGACTTTGCTGCCTGGTGACCGTATCATCGGGCCGCAGCGACAATGCAAAGGCGGTCAGATCGATGCGCCCGGCTACTCTCGCAATGCTAAGCCTGCCCTTTCTAGCGCTGACGATTAGCGCTTTCGCTCTGGTGCTCCTTGGCTATGGCAGCGTCCAGCGCAAAAGGATGAGTTCAGATGTGGTGGCCGGCATTCTGGAGCCGACTCCAACATCAAGGCCAGCTTTGACTGCTACGCCTGTACCTACGCTCTCACCTCCGCCAGGGGCGACGCCGATTCCGACGATTGCCGCTCCATCGACGGGGGGTGGACCGGGGCCTCAGGCAATCCGCTACGGAATCGAGCTCGACGCGCCGATTCAGATAGGGCAGCACGATTCAGACTATTTGCGGCTAGCGATTACGGTGTCCGAAGACGAGATTGTGGTCATTGAGAACTCGAGCCAGGGACGCGTGGTTGTGACTAGCAAAATCAAGGCCGGTGCCTACCACCGGCTCGAGGCGGCGACAGCCCAGCTTGTGGCACCGGCGTTCGACGTGTCGGCGACGAACAGCGAGCGCCAGCTGCTAATTACAGGCGCGCCCGAGTGGCGATGGCTATTAGTGCCAAAGCAGTCCGGCCGGCAGACAGTCTATGTCAGCCTCACATTCGAGTGGCGTGTCTCGCCCGTTGTGTCTGGCGGCGACCCTCGCGTTGGTCCGGAGCCACCGGGACGATGGTTTCAACAGGTCAGCATACGTGTCGCCGGCGACCCGTTCTTCTCGAAAGGTAGTCTGAACATTGGGGCGATAACCGGCGCTTTTCTTACTTCCTTGATGAGCGCGCCGTTCCTCGTAAGCACTTGGCAGGAATGGCGGAAACCGAAACAAGCGAGCGGTGGTGATGGAGGCGCAAAGGAGACCGCCTAGCGACGAATCGTCAGACGGTCTCACTTGAATCTGGAGCGGGAGATGAGGCTCGAACGCCGCGACCCCTTCTTCGTAATTATCCGGGCCCTATGCGGCGTTTGGATGAACCAACCTTTTTCAATCCCCTTTCAATCGTCGATCAATTTGGGCGGCGCAATATGCTCGTGGGCGGACCCGTGAGCAAACGAAGAGCGACAGAATTCGATCGCGCCTTGAAGAAGAACGGCGGCCGCGTTCCGCTACAGCGCGTCTCGCCTGGTGCTTCTGCGCCTTCCGTGATCTCCATGCTGGGCAACGCTGAGGTGCAGCGCCAGCTGCGCGAGGCTCCCAATGGCGAGCCGTCCTTTATCCTCGGCCGTGCGCGGCGTGGTCAATCTTGGGGCGCCGTAGCAAGAGTGGCCGCTCCGCTCTTGCGCGAATCCGCGGGCGAAGAAGAGCCTGTAGCGGGATCGGAACAGGAGATGTCCGGCGAGGTTCCCGCAATGGAGCCGGAGGAGACCGGCCCGAGCATGGAAAAGGGTCCTTGCGACTGCAATGGCTGCAGTCCCGATCAGGACCTGCCGGTGGCGATGGCCACCAGCGAGGCCGCTGAGCCTGAGGAATCGATGTCTGCGGCAGCGGCAGGCAAACAGCGTGGTTCACGCAGCTTCAGCCTGGAAGTCGGCTCACTGAGCGTCAACTACACGAGGGATAAGAGGAATTCCGTGCCCGGCGGCCACTCGCATGACGCCGTCGAGGTCGGCGCGGTTGCACACACGTTCACTAACCCAGGGACTGCGGCCGTTTCGCCGTTTGGCAGCGAATCGTTCTTGCCTGTGCACAGTGGCGCCAAGTACACAACGGACAAGGGCAAGCTGAAGCTCGACTTCACGATAGACATCAACGCGCCGTGGGGCGTCGCCGCGGGTGGCAATACGCACGTAGCATCCGGCACCGATCCGGTCGTCACCGCGGAAGACCACGCGTCGGGAGAGAAGGTTTACAAGCAGATCGCAAAAGACCTGACGCCTGTAAAGACCGGCGGGTCTATGGTGCCGCCGCGCGACTTCTACTGGGCGAAAGACCTTACAGAGCAGCACGAGACCTTCCACAGCACCGAGGACGAGAAGTGGGCGAAGGGTGCGGGTACCAAGGTAACCAAGGACTATCTGAACGGAAAAGACGTGATCGGAGGCACGCCTGCCGAGCTAAAGAACAAGCTGGACCAGTTGCTGACGGGCGGGATCAAGGCGATGAAGGATGCCAATTCGGACTGGTACTCGGGAGGCGGCAAGCTCTACAACGACCGCCCGGGCGAGATTGCAGCCAGCGCCCATGTCGAGGACGATTACAAGGCTCGCGCGGAAGCTGTCACGAAGCAGGGCGCCAAACTCGAAGCCGCCAAGGCCGCCCCGCCGTAGTGATGACCAGCGGATCAGCGGGTCATGGCTCCTGAGAGCGACGGCGAACCAATCGATCGTCCCTGCAAGGTGCAGATTACCGGCAGCGGCCTTTTGCACCGGACTGACGCCCTACTCGAACGTGAGCGCAACCTATATCCACTGATGGCCGATCGTCTCGCCGGGCGCGGCAAGGGGGAGTTCGCCGAGCCGGCGGCTGTGACAATGGGGATGATCGAGGAGGCGTTTACCGCTCGCAGCGACTTTGGACTCCGCGCGGCCGCATTCCTGGCTGGACGCTGCGATCCAGGTGACGCCAAAGCCAGAGAGAAGCTGACGAAGCTCCTGCGCGACTTCATCACGTCGCTCGAGCCCCACGACCGGGGACCCCTGGAGGTCGAATACATCGAGGCCGCCATGTCGCTGGCCCTGCGCGGCGACCCGGAGGCGGCCCGTGCCGCCCTGGCGGCGGTGATCCCCGAGGACCATTCGGGCTCGGGCTACGCCTACCTGGCCGCGTTCTATCTGGCGCAGCTCGGCGACGCGTCCGGCTACCCGGTCGTCCTCCGGGCGCTGCACAGCGAAAACGAGCACACGCGCTTGATGGCGGTACGACACCTCCTAGCCTTCCAGCCCTATAACGGACAGGAGGTGAAGGGCCGCGTCGTTGACACCCGTCGTGAGCTGATCGCTCGATTGAGCGACCATGAGCCGTACGTCCGCGTTGAGGTGCCGTACTACCTCTCCGAAGCGGGAGTTACGGGCCTTGTGGAGTTGCTCGAGCCTCTGGTTTTGTCTGATCCCGATGAGGGGGTCCGTGAGGCGGCTGCAGAAGTTCTGCGCCGTCACCGCGTTTCGTAGCGCGCGCACCTCACGGGGCCAACTGCGTCTCGGAGCGGAAGTCGGCGCCAGACGCAGCGTGCAAGCTGCTAACAATTAGGGGGTCAGGAGAGCCGCCAATTAGGGAGTCGGCTCCATACGCGGTTAGGCACAACATACCAGAGATCTGTGGACTCAGGGCTAGCCATTCAAGGTGCGGGAGTCGTTGAGAGAGGTAGCTGTGGCGTACTACTTCTTCAGAGAAGATGCCGTTAGCCAAATCGTCTAGCAGCGGGCCGAACTGTACTAATGACTAGACGCCTTCCGAGTTCCAGACGCTGAGCAATGCCCCATGTTTCCCGGCGCCCCGGAACGAATTCACTGGAGCTTCGCCGACCCGCAGCGGTCGAGGGCAGCGATGTCGTCAAGATCGCGGCGTGTTAGACCACATTGAGGGAGATGCGGCAGCGCATCGACCTCTTCATCCAGGTGGCGCTGAAGGCGGCCCCTTCGCGGACCTGATGGCTGGCTAGCACTGGCTGTTCACCCCACGGCACAGTGGATGGGGCCTTGCTCTCGCGGTCTTCAAATTCACCTTTCGGCGAATCGGGGTAGTCCATCGAAGCTAGATTTGCGCGGGTTCAGATTCATAGGGCGCGGACGATTAGGAGCCGAATGGTAGCAGATTGGTAGCAATACGAGGGTCCCTCAACCGATGCCCAGACCCTTGATTACCACAGCTTCCTGCTAGCGATGGCGGCGCCCTCGGCCAGCGATTTCAGCTTGGCCCAGGCGATGCGCCGGTCTACGAGCGTCGATGCTGCATTGGTGCCGAAGCCGCAGTCGGTGCTGGCAATGACGCTTTCTCGGCCTACGATTGCAGCGTAATTTTCAATCCGTTGCGCTATCAGCTCCGGATGCTCGACGAAGTTGGTCGTCGAATCGACGACTCCGGGCAACAGCACCTTATCCTCGGGTATCTTCGCGTCTTGCCATACCTGCCACTCATGGGCGTGTCTTGGGTTTGAGGCCTCGAATGAAATGCCGTACGGTCGAGCGGTTAGGACGATATCCAGGATGTCCTTGAGCGGGACGTCAAGATGATGCGGGCCCTCGTAGTTGCCCCAGCAGAGGTGCAGCCGCATTTGGTCCGGCGGTATGTTCTTCGTTGCTTCGTTGACCAGCTCGATGTTGCGCGCTACAAGGCTCCTGAACTCTGAGGTGCTCATCTCGACGAAGTGACGCCCCATCGCGAGGTCCGGGCAGTCGATCTGAAGGACAACCCCGGCGCCGGCGATCGCTTCGTATTCATCGCGTAATACGTTGGCGAGCGCGACCTTGAACTCGTCGTCAGTCTTGTAGAAGTCGTTGCCAAGGAAGAGTGGTACCACGCCAGGAGACGCTGCTGTCATGAACGCCTCGGGCGCTCCTACTTGACTTCGAGCATCCAGCAGCGTCGCGATGTCCCGGTCGAGCGCTGCGCGGTCCTTCCACGCGATAGGGGCATTGCAGGCGGGCCGATGTAGAATCGTCGACGCGTGAATTGCGCGTCGTTCTGTGTACTCCGGAAAGTCGCGCGCCTCACCCGTCAAGCGGACGGGAACGCGATGTTCGCCGCCAAAGCCTGTCAGCCGGTCTTTGACGTACGTCGCGTAGCCGGGCCGTCCCATCTCGCCATCGCTGATGACATCGATGCCGCACTCCACTTGCTGCCGCGCGACTTCCAGGACGGCTAGCCGGACCTGCTCGTTGAAAGCGTCAAGGTCTTCGAGCTTGCTTTGCTCCTTCTGACGAATGAGTTCGATAAGAGCATCGGGCCTGGGTAGACTGCCCACGTGAGTCGTGAGTATTCGCTGTTCACTTCGAAGCATTGAGGCACCTCTCAGAGACGAATGGTTGTGGAATCATCGACTGCCCCTGAGGCGCGGATCGAGTGCGTCGCGCAGAGCGTCACCGAAGAGGTTGTAGACCAATACGGTGAAGGTGATCGCGAAGCCGGGAACGATGGCCGTCCACCATGCCGCCTGCCAGACGGGCTTGGTCTCCTGGAGCATGCGACCCCAGCTGGGGTTCTGGGCGCTCGAGACGCCGAGCCCCAAGAAACTAAGGGCCGCCTCGGCGAGGATTGCGGCGCCAATTTGGATCGTCGCAATCACGATTATCGAAGATGCTACATTCGGGAATACATGTCTGATCATGATTCTCAGCGGACTGCAGCCGATCGAAAGCGCGGCCTCGATGAACTGTTGATGACGCACGCCGATTGCAGCGCTCCTGATCACTCGGGTTGCGCTGGGCGTCATATAGAGTCCAATTGCGACGGAAATCGAAATAAATGTTGGACCGAAAATAGTCACGACAAAGATCAGAAAAACCAGGCCCGGATAGGCAAGCATTACGTCGATGATTCGGCTCACCACGAAGTCGCCTGCGCCACCGAGGTATCCGCTGCCGATGCCAAGGATTATGCCGACCACCGTTGATACGAAGACCGCGGCAAAACCTACGCCGAGGCTGTTACGTGCACCAACGATGACTCGACTCAGCATGTCTCGAAAGAGGTTATCGGTACCAAAAGGGTGCGAGACGCTCGGTGACGCCAGGCGCTCGAAGCTGGTGTCATTGGGGGAGTGCGGCGACATGGACGGACCGAAGATCGCCAGGAGGACGAGCATTACACACGCCGCGCCGGCCAACGCGCCCGGTGGATTGCGCTTGGCTGCTCGGAGCGCAGCTCTGGAAACACCAGGAACTGAAGGTAGAACAGGGGACGCGACTGGGGCCTCGATCTCGAAGGCCATCACGAATACTTCACTCTTGGATCGAACCAGGCATAGCTAAGATCAACGATCAAGTTCAACACAACGACGACAATTGCGAAGAAGAGAACAATGCCCTGGATTTGAGGGAAGTCCTTGAGTGTGACGGAACTCAGGAGCAATGTCCCAAGACCTGGGAGAGCGTAGATCGACTCAAGAACGACAGTACCGCCCAGCAAGGTCCCGAGCTGCAGGCCCAACAGGGTGATCACCGGAAGCATTGCGTTCTTCAGAGCGTGACGTGCGAGGACAACGCGCTCATTCAAGCCCTTTGCCCTCGCCGTCCTGACGTAGTCCTGCCTCAAGATTTCGAGCATCGTTGAGCGCGTGATTCGTGCGAGGACTCCAGACAAAGTCAGCGACAATGATAGGGCCGGCAGGAACAGCTTCTCCAGATTGCTGAGCGGATCGGCAAAGAGCGATTCGTACGTAACGGGCGGGGCGTAGCCCCACCACTTGGCTGGAAAGGTTACGAGAAGCGTGGCTACCCAGAAGCTTGGCATACTCAGCCAGCCGATAGTCATGACACGCAGCACGTAGTCGCTGACCTTGTCCCGGTGCAGAGCAGAGTAAACGCCGGCTGGCAGACCGAACGCGACGGCGAACAGTACAGATAGAACCGCCAGCTCGATCGTTACACTCAATCGTCCCTTAATCTGACTCCAGACGCTTCGCTGGCTGATGAGCGATGTTCCGAAGTCTCCCTTGAGCACATCGGTGATCCACGAGACGTATTGCTGGGGAGCCGGTCGATCAAGACCCAGCTTCGCGTACAGGACGTCGCACTGTGCTTGGTCAACTTCGGGGCTCTGCATGACCACACGACATACATCCCCGGGAATCACCCGCACGCCGGCGAAAATCAGCACGCTGATGACAACCAGGACCGGAATCCCTGCCAACAAGCGCTTCGCGATGTAGAGCGTCATAGCATCAATCGCTACTCAGGAGCAGTCGGGTCGGGCCCGACAACTCTACGCCTACTCGGCAGGGAGTGGGACACCTTGCCAGAACCTGCGGCCATCGAGTGTAACCATCCTCCCGAAAATGGGGCCCTCGTCTAGATGTGAACCAGCTACCAGCGCGTCACGGCCGACCGCCTCCTCGACGATGCGTCGGCGCGACTTGGCCGACTGGATGCGGTCGTTCTCATAAGGCGGCGACCAATCAGGTTCGGTCAGTTGCATGCACAGGTGCACGAGGTCGCCGATGAAGAGCGCCGATTCGCCCGCAGACTGGACGAGGATGCTTACCGACCCAGGCGTATGCCCGGGCGTATGCAAGATAGTGACTTCGTCCGTCACCTGTTGCTCGCTGCCAACGAGGTCCATCAGTCCGGCATCCTTGACCGGCAAGAGGCAGGTGGAAACGGTCTTGTGCAGACGTTCGTTACCGGCCCGCTCGTACAAGCCGGGATCAGTGAAATGGTTCCAGTCGGCTCGATGGAAGAGATGGCGAGCTCTCGGAAAGGTGATTACGGGTTGTCCGTCTGGCCCGGGATGTGTATTCCAACCGATGTGATCCAGGTGGAGATGGCTCGGAATGACGTAGTCGATCTCTTCGGCCTTTACGTCGAGTTCTTTCAGCGAATCGAGCAAATGGCCGTCGCCGAAGCGCCAGAGCCCCCAGCCGCCGACGCCGGCGTCCAGGAGGATGGTCTTGCCCTTGCTCCTCAGGACGAAGGTCAAAACCCGCGACCGGATCACCGTCTGGGGGTCACCACCTCGCAGTGCCGGACCAAAATGCTCCAGGGGTATCTCGTTGTTGTCCAGGTCCCGCAGGTGGGCCGCCGGTGCCGCCTCCCAATAGCTATCGCGGGCTACCGCTATCTCGACCGAGCCGACTCGGGTGATCTCCGGCATGACGATTCCTCCATGCGAGTGAACGGGCGTTTCTATGCCCTGCTGTCGCTGTTGTTTACAAGACTTTACTAGTAGTGTAAATAGCGATTTCCAATTTTCTGGGGCCTTCAATTCCATTTACTAGCGTCAGGACTTGCAGGCCACCTCTTTGGTTCATACGTTGACCGATTCAGCCGGTCGATGGAAAGATGAGATCGCTAGGGTCGGGCCGAGGGCCAGGTACGGAGAAGGGAAGAGCGTCAAACGATGGCGACAACCGTCGATGCAGATGCGGTGCTCGAAGGCGTGGAGCAGTACACGACCATGCTGGAATCGGCAGATTCCCTATCGATAGCCATCATCCTGACGCTCTGGGAGGCTAACCACGTTCAGATGCTGGCCAATCACCGAGCCATCGAGACCCTGGGCCTGCCCGTTGGCCTTGGCGGCACCCGCCTCACGATCCTGCGGACCCTTTACTTCGCGCCGGAAAGAAGGATGGCCCTGAGTGCGATCAGCCGGAAGACGAACACCAACCTGACGATCGTGAGTAACCTGGTAGGCGCCTTGCAGAAAGGTGGCCTGGTGCGGCGTGTCGGCAGCCCGCATGACCGCAGGGTCAGTATCGCCGAGTTGACGCCGGAAGGTGAGAAGGCCTTCCGGAGCATTCTTCCCGTCATGAGCTCTCGGATGCGCGACGCATGCAGCGAGTTCACTGAGGACGAGAAGGTCCAGTTCCTCTCGTTCTTGCAGCGCCTTCTCTAGGGCTTCTGGTCAAGGCTACCGTAGTCATAGACTGCTTCACAGGCTCAAGCTTTTCGCTTTGAATCAGCTCAGGGCCGCCGAAGGTCTACTACTTGACAAAATCGACTTTTGCATGATGATTCTGAGTTGAGCCGGCCAGAGACGGCCTCGCCGACCCATCTGCCTTCGCCGTCGTGAGAAGGAGTTTGAAAGTGGACAGCAGGGGGAGCTACTGGTACCGCAAGACGATATCGCGACGGAACGCCGTAAGGTCCATGCTGGTGGCCGGCGGAGGCCTGGCCGCGCTGAGCCTTGTGGGCTGTGGCGGTGACGATGACGACGACGGCTCTAGTTCGGAGACGCCTGGCGGCGCGACCGGTTCCGGCCAGCCGACTCCCGGCGGCAGGCTGATCATTCAGCCCACCGGATACGCAACGACGCTTGTGCTCGTCACCAGCCGGAATAACAGCACGGCCGGCCTGGCGGGCTTTACGCACTCCGGCTTGCTTCAGCTCAAGAACGGGCGGCCGATTGTGGGCGGCTCCGACGTCACCGTGGAACCCGACCTCGCGGTCGCGATGCCGGAGCAGGCACCGGACCAGCTCACATACACCTTCAAGTTGCAGCCCGCGAAGTTTCACAACGGGCGCTCTGTCACGGCCGAGGACGTCAAGTACTCCCTCGAACGCTACGCGAAGGCAGAGAATTCGGCCTACCGCGGCATCTGGAACTGGCTGGAGAGAGTTGAGGTGCCCGATGCTCAGACTGCGGTGGTGAAGACCAACGCACCGTACGCGGACGCTATCGGGTCGCTCTGCGGGTACTCGGACGGTTTCATTATGGCCAAGGAGCACGAAGAAAGCGCCGAAGCGACGACCAAGCTCATGGGTAGCGGCCCGTACTTGTTCGTGAACACCGAAGCGCCCGTAATCTCCCGGTTCAAGCGAAATCCAAACTACTTCAAGAGCCCGCTCCCGTACCTGGAAGAAATCCACATGCTCGGCACTGCCGACTTCTCGAAGCGGTTCGCAGACTTCTCAGCCGGCAACGTTCACGTGACTTACTGGCACGCGGCTGAAGAACGCAACCAGATTGCTTCATCCCGGCCGAAAGCCCGGAAGTTCGAGCACTTCTATGCCGGCTACAACGTCATTATGCGGACGGACCAGGCGCCCTTCAAGGACGACCGCGTGCGCAAGGCGTTGAGCATGGCGATCGACCGAAAAGCGCTCCGGGACGCCACAGGCAAGGGTGAGGGCGAGGAAGACCAGGCATTTTCCTGGACGGTATCGACGTGGGGCTTCCGCAAGCCGTCAGCCCTCGGGCAAGCGGCGCAGTACTGGAAGTACGACGTCCAAGCGGCGAAGCAGCTGTTGAGCGCTGCCAATGTCGGGAACTTCAAGACCAAAATGGCTCACTGGGAGCCCAGCGTCATCGGACAGGCCTACGTGGACCAGGCTGTTCTGATTCAAACCCAATGGCGCAACAATCTCGGCATCGAGGTAGAGGACCTTTCGCAGCCCTTCGCGCAGTTATTCTCGGGAGGTGTGGCAGGTAACTACGAAGGGACATACTTCTTCCCAGGTGGCGGCGGCGTTATCTCGGCTGCTCCCGGGCCTGCCTTCCGCAACGGCGTTTGGTCGCCTCCCGGAGGCATCACCGCGCCCACACAAAACTCCGGGTACATCAATGACGCCGAACTCAGCGCTGCTGCCGACAAGCAGGCCACGCAACTCGACCTGACACAGCGCAAACAGACGTTCAAGGTCATGGAAGAAATCATGGCTAACAAGATGTACCGCCTTACGACCAGCACTTTCACGACGACGTACTTTGCGGACGAAAAGCTGCAGGACATCCAGATGCCAATCACTGCGACCAACAGTGCGCTGGCAGGCGCCAAGTACTGGTGGTTCAAGTCCTGAAAGGCCGGATCTTGATTCGGAGCACGGACAGGATTCTGACCACGCACACCGGCAGCCTTCCGCGCCCGGGAGACCTCACAGAGCTCCTATGGAAGAAGGAGCGAGGTGAGCTCGACGACCTGGAGGCGTTCAACCAGCGGGTTGCGAAGGCGGTTAGCGAAGTCGTCCAGCGCCAGGTGGAGAGCGGGATTTCGATCGTCAGCGACGGTGAGGAGGGCCGGGCTGGGTACGCGACTTACGTCAAGGACCGGCTAAGCGGTTTCGCCGGGGAACATCGAGTCCCGGTCCGTCTCCTGCCTGAGCTGGATGACTTCCCGGAGATGAAGGTCAACCGGCCCGAGATACTGGCTCGTCCGGCCTGTAACGGTCCCATTGAATGGAGAGACTTCGCCGCGGTCCAGCGTGACATCGATAACCTGAAGTCGGCTGCCGAGGCTGCCGGAGCAGAGTTCGTCTTCATGACTGCAGCTTCGCCTGGCGTAGTGCCTCTCTTCCTTGGCAACGACTACTATCCGACGTCGGATGCGTATCTCGAGGCGCTCGCGGCTGTCCTTCAGCGGGAGTACGAGGCAATCGCTGCCTCAGGTATCCAACTACAAATCGACTGTCCAGATCTGGCGATGGGGCGGCACTTCGTGGACACCGACAACGCCGGTTTCCGAAAGGTCGCCCAGCGATACGTCGAGCTAATCGATGAGGCTACGCGCAACATCCCACCCGAGCAAATGCGGATGCATCTCTGTTGGGGAAACTATGAAGGCCCGCACCACAGAGACATCCCGCTGAAAGAGATTGTCGACATCGTTGTGGCGGCACGGCCTGCATCTATCTCCGTCGAGGCGGCAAATCCGCGTCATGAGCATGAGTGGGCGGTCTGGAAAGACGTCAAGCTTCCAGACGGTAAGATCCTCATCCCAGGAGTCATCGATTCCACCTCGAACTTCATTGAACACCCTGAGCTAGTGGCTCAGAGGATCGTCCGATACGCGAACGTGGTCGGCAGGGAGAACGTGATCGCGGGCTCAGACTGCGGCTTCGGCACATTCGCCGCCCTGCCGCTGATCTACCCCAGCATTGCCTGGGCGAAGCTCAAGGCTCTGGCTGAAGGCGCAGAGCTGGCAACGCAGCAGCTCTGGTAGCCGAGCAGGATCAGGGGGAAGCCGTGGCTGGTGCGCTGGACGGTCCCAGGCTGCTCGATGTGATCGGCAGCCAGGCGACGCTTGTTGAGAAGGCAACGTCGCCGCCACCGTGCGTATTCCGGCTTGATTGAAGCTTTCAGCAGCCAAGAAGAGCGCATGTCCTGCCAGACATAAGACCCATATCAACAATTCATTTCCAAACATTCAAAACGACAACTAGACTCAGCCAAAACTCCCAGAACGCGACGCTCTCGAGGAGGAAAGCAAATGGTGGAGCAGGGTAACTACTGGAAGCCAGATCATTGGATGCGACGTTCCCTCTCACGCCGCCAAGCCCTCCGCACGCTTGGCTTCGCGGCAGGGGGTTTGACTGCCATCAGCCTGGTTGGCTGTGGAGGCGATGACAACGACGACAGCGGCGACAGCGGGTCGTCCGGCGGCGCTACGACGACGCCCTCGACGGCCGTCGACAGCACCAAGGGCACTGTAGGAGGGACGTTTGTCCAGCAGACGTCTGGTTTCCTAAGCAGCATCATCAATGTAACCGGCGGTGCCGAAGGGGTATCTTCCCGTACTCATAGCTCGTTGGTGTCGTTCGCCTATGGCCGCAAGCCACCTGAGGGCGCCAGTGGCCTTTCGTTGCAGCTGGAGCCCGATCTCGCGAGAGCCTTGCCCGAGCAGCCTGATAACCTTACCTATGTATTCAAGCTCCAACCGGCGAATTTCCACAACGGTAAGCCGGTGACTTCAGCAGACGTTAAGTACTCGATAGAGCGCCAGGCCTTTAACCCGCAGACCCGGAACGCACGATTCTTCGTCCCATGGCTCGATAAGGTGGAGACGCCTGATGCACAGACGGTGACCGTCCGCACCAAGGCGCCGTACGTCGATGTCCTGCCCGTATTCTCCACGTACCTCAGAGTGATGTCTAAGGAGCACGAGGAAAGCCCTGAAGCCGAAAAGAAGCTGATGGGAAGCGGCCCGTTTCTCTTCGTAGACACGCAGCCGCCGGCCGTTATGAGGTTCAAGAGGAACCCCGACTACTTCCAGAAACCTTATCCGTACTTCAATGAAATGACGCTGCTTGGGCCGACTGATGACGCCAAGCAACTTGCCGACTTCGCGTCCAAACAGACGCACTTGACGTACTGGCGGGGTGAAATCGAGAGAGACCGGATCAAGAGTGCCCGGCCTGATGCCACCTTGTTCCAGTACCCCTACTCCTCTATGAACTTCTTCATGCGCGCCGACCAGGAGCCCTGGACGGACAAGAGGGTCCGGCAGGCGATGAGCATGTCGATGGACCGCAGCAAGTTCGCGGCAGTCACTTCCAAAGGCGAAGGCGATCCGGACCAGGCGCTGAGCTGGATCTTCCCGGACTTTGGCACAAGGAAGCCGAAAGACCTCGGAGCCTCTGCCAAGCTGTTCGAGTACAACCCGACCGAAGCCAAGAAGCTCCTGGCAGCGGCCAACGTCAAGCTGCCGATCCAGACGGATATGTGGCACTGGAATAGCAGCGTCGTGGGTCAGGCATATGTTGACGGCGCGACCTTCGTCCAGTCCTCACTGAAGGAGCTTGGCCTCGTCAATTTCACGGACCGCGAGACTACGCACCCCCAGGCACTGGTGGGCTGGCTCGTCGGTGATTACTCGGGCACCTGCTTCTTCATCGGCGATGGTGGTGGATTCGTCTACAACACGCCCGCGTCGAGGGTTCAGAGCACATTCTCGGCACCGGACGGCAAGGTTACGACGCCGACTGACAACCGGCCCCACGCCATCCACGCCCGGCTTACGGAACTTGCGGTTTCGCAGGCTTCGACGCTGGACAGCACGAAGCGCAAGTCAATCTTCAAGGAGATGGAAGAGATCATCGCCGACGAGATGTACGTAGTAAACTACACGACTCAGCAGCGTAACTTCTTCCTGGATCCCAGGATTTCGAACAATGCTCAGGTCCCGCTTTGGTCTTACGGCCCGGACGGAGCATTCCTCAAGTACTGGTGGTTCAAGTCGTAGTGGTGCCATGGCGGTAGTCTAACGCGACACCGGTCGCCCCGCGGCGGCTTGCCCACCCCAGACAAAGGCAGAGCTGTTGGCGAAGTACATTACTACGCGCCTGGTCCTGACGATCCCGACGCTGTTCCTGCTGACGATTCTCGTTTTCGGCGCGATCCGCGTAATACCGGGCGACGTATGCCAGCTGATCCTGCAGAGTGGTGGGACGCAGCAAGCCATAGATAAGGAGACCTGCCGGAACATCAACGCCGCCCTCGGCCTCGACAAGCCGGTCACGACGCAATACGTCTCGTGGCTGGGCAACGTGATGACGGGAGACCTTGGGAAGTCGTTGTTCAACAAACGGGACGTGCGGCATGACATCCAGATGCGAATGGCGGTCACGCTCGAGATAGCTGTGCTTGGCGCTTCATTCGCTTTCATTGTTGGGGTCCCAATGGGCGTAGCTTCAGCGCTGAAGCAGAACAAGTTTCAGGACTATGCCCTGCGCTTTATCGCGGTTGGGTGGCTGAGCGTCCCCTCGTTTTGGTCGGCGACGTTGCTGGTGACTCTGCCTGCCGTGTGGTGGCATTACGCACCTCCAGTTGGATACACGAACTTATGGGATGATCCCATACGCAACATTCAGCAGATGTACTTGCCTACCCTCGCCGTGGGGCTCGGGATCAGTGCCGCGATGGCGCGGCTGACGCGCTCGGCGATGCTGGAGGTGCTGGGGGAGGACTATGTGCGCACAGCGAGGGCCAAGGGCCTCGCGAACCGGGACGTGGTCTATCGGCATGCGCTGCGCAACGCTCTGATGCCGGTTGTGACGCTGTTTGGCCTCCAGACGGCACTCCTGCTCAGCGGCACAGTCATTATCGAGCTAATCTTTGGCCTGCCCGGCATCGGCCGCTTCCTTCTCGATTCCGTGCAACTGAAAGACTATCCAGCCATCCAGGGGGCGGTACTCTTCTTTGCGGTGGTGGTAGTGTTTGCCAATCTCGCTGTTGATTTGAGCTATGGCTTCCTGGATCCACGGGTAAGGCGATATTGACTACAAGCGAAGCTGAGATCTTCCAGGAAGTCTCGTACAGGGGTGGCTCACGTTTTCACGACGTCGTTAAGGCGGCGAAGAAAAACCCTCTGGGTGTCCTGTTTGGTGTCATCTGTTTGCTGATGATACTGCTCGCCATCCTGGGCGAGTCCATCGCTCCGCACTCGGCGACGGCGATAGATGGCCCGAGACTGCAGGAGCCTTCCTGGGCGTATCCATTCGGTACAGACAACTTGTTCCGTGACGTGTTCAGCCGTGTCCTCATCGGCGCTCGCATTAGCCTGGGAATCGGGTTTGGTTCAGTTATCCTCGCTACAGGGATAGGTGTCTTCCTCGGTGTGACGAGCGGCTACTTGGGTGGCTGGTGGGACATGGCGGTGAGCCGACTGATCGACCTTTTGATTTCATTCCCGCCGGTTGTGTTCCTCATATTCTTCCTGACCATCTTGCCGCCCGATTTCTGGACCGTTTGCATATCGATTGGCCTTGTGCTGTCGCCGGGGACTACGCGCATCGTGCGCAGCGCAACGATCGCAGTAAGAAACCTCCAGTTCATCGAGGCGGCGGTGTCGATTGGAAGTAGCCCGACCCGGATCATGGTGCACCACGTATTGCCTAACGTCACCGCCGCGATCATCGTTATAGCCAGCGTTCAGATCGGCACTGCGATCCTTGCCGAGGCTACTATCAGCTTCCTTGGCCTGGGTGTTTCCAACGCTGCGAATCCTAGCTGGGGACGCATGCTCCAGGAGTCTCGCCAGTTCTGGCGGGAGGCCTGGTGGATGGCGGTGATCCCCGGTGTCGCTCTCAGCCTTGCGGTCCTCTCCTTCAACCTTTTCGGCGACGCGGTTCGCGACGGGCTCGACCCCCGCTTACGGGGCAGTCGATGACCTACTCAATCTGAGATCTTGGTGAAAGGCGGCTAAGGGTCGACGCAAGACGGCTGCAGATGGGGTATTGTAGGGCCAGCCGCCCCGCCGGGACCGAGGCCTCCTTGATGTCGCCGAGCGAAGAACACCACCCCCAGGGCCATCTGGACCTGAACCTTCTGGCTGCGCTTGATGCGCTGCTGCAAGACCGGCATGTGACCCATGCCGCGGAGCGCATTGGGCTCAGTCAGCCGGCCATGAGCAGGGCTTTAGGAAGGCTGCGGCGAATTTTCAATGACGAGATCCTGGTTCGTGCTGGCAACGAGCTATATCCCACACCCTACGCGTCCGAACTGGTTGCCCCGGTCCATGCGCTCATGGATGGAATTTACGAACTCGTTAAGTACAAGCCACACTTTGATCCTCACACAGATCATCGAGTCTTCAGCGTCGCAGCGACCGACTATGCCATCTTTCTCTTGTTGCGCCCACTCGCTGCTATCCTGGCTGAAGAGACTCCCGGCATCTCGCTAGACATCTGTCAGCTGCATTCGGACAGCTTCGATCTGGTCCAGCAAGGCGAGCTCGATCTAGCGTTTGGCCGGCAGCCAGTCGGCTGTACCCTCCCAAAGAAGTACATCCTCGAAGACCGGTACATGTGCGCCGTCTGGTCCGGGAACGAGGAGGTTGGATCCGAACTAACTCTTGAGAAATTTCTCGAATTGCCGCACCTGGCTCATCAGGTAGGCAGTGGCATCCATGCTGCTTCGGGTACAGGCCTCATGGAAGCGGCTGGAATAAGACAAGCGAATGTGGTGACCATCGAGAGCTTCTTTATTCTGCCATTTGTTCTACCTGGCACTCGCTTTGTGACTCTTTTGCCGTATCACATTGGCAAGCGGCTTTGCGGTGCGGTCTCTATCCGAATGCTTGAGCCACCCTTCCACGTTGATCCGATCACGCTACCGATGTCCTGGCATCCCAGGAGCACCGAGGATCCGGGTCACATATGGCTCCGCAATCAACTAGAGAGAATCAGCGCAGATATCGAAGGATTGTAGAGGGAATTGCCGGTCTTCGATCGGCGGAATCATGTTGCTCTCTCATCCTCATTAATTGCGTGTCGAGGAAGCCTGTCGGCTGTCCACTTGCAGGTACTTTGTTTCTCCTTTGGTGGGGCGAGGAGCCGTGCGAAGCTTCGAAGTATTGTCCATGCCGCACGGCAGATTGCGCGATAGTTGCGCCGGTAAAAGAATAGGCCTCATACCAACAAAGCATTTCCTACCCGAAACTTCGGTGAACTAAACTCCGTTTCAAAGATTCGGCCCGCCGCGCCGGGTCTTCGCCAAACACTCGAATGACCTCAATTTGGGGGAAGACATGACGATTGATAGCGTTGCGACCCGGATGGTTGATGAGGCTCGTAACCTCTTAGCTCAGCTGCGCCCCGACCAGCGAGAGAAAATACTGCTCCCGCTTGATGACCAGGAGGAGCGGGAACGCTGGTACTACACGCCGACGCCCCGTAAGGGTCTTCCGGTCTTCGAGATGGAAGCCCTCCAGCGGCAACACCTGCGGCGCCTCTTGGCATCGGGCTTGAGCGAGGCGGGCTTTAACGCCGTCGCAGCGATCATGGGCATCGAGGCGATCGTCGATTGCTGGACCGGCTTCCCCGACAGAAACTACGGCGATTTGCCTAACACCCGCCTTCGCGATCCCGCGAACTACTTCGTCGCCCTGTACGGCAACCCGGGCGACGAAGGATGGGGGTGGCGCGTTGGAGGGCACCACGTCGGCGTCCACTTCACAGTGCGCGGAGGCGTTGTCTCTCCAACCCCTGCCTTCCTGGGTGTTGAACCGTCCTACATCGCGATGCCTGGTGACGTTTTCCTGCGGCCGCTCGCCGCCGAAGAGGACCTGGCACGCGAGCTACTCGCATCCTTCGACCCGGCTCAGCTGCAGCGCGCTGTCATCGCTCCCGTGGCGCCCTTCGACATCGTCCAGGCCAACCGCCCGGCAATAGAAGAGGGCGCCCTGCCCTGGTTCGACACATTCGGCATTGAAGCCACACAGCGCCTGCGTCAGAACCTCGGCATCACCGATGAGCTGGACGAAATGGTGAGGTATACACCCGACCCGAAGGGCATTCCATATTCGGCGATGAAGCCCCCACAGCAAGAATGCCTCGTTCGCCTTATCCGAACCTACTTCGATCGGGTGAATAAAGCCGTCGCGGACCAGTTTGCCGACAGACTCGACAGCCGGGCACTCGACGGGACGACATTTGCGTGGGCCGGCCCTGTGGTCTTGAAGTCACCGTGGCATCTCTCCGACCCGCGGCCCGCCTTTTACTACCGGGTTCAGGGAGAGCGGCTCCTGATCGAGTTCGACAACTCCCAGAACCAGACCAATCACGCTCACAGCGTGTGGCGTGACCCGACGGCCGACTTCGGCCGGAACATCCTGGCCGAGCACTACGCCACGCACCACGCGCGAACTGTGTAGGACGGCCGCTGGCCGCAACGCGCCTTTAGGCTCGCAAGGGCTCTCAAGAGATGAAGACAAGCATCGATCGAATTCTAACCACGCATGTCGGTAGCCTCGCGCGCCCTCCTGAGCTGGTTTCACTTCTCGAAGCTCAGAGACAAGGCCGCGTAGACCCGGAAGGCTTCGACGAGGCCTGCCGTCAGGCGGTCCAGAAGGTCGTCGAGCAGCAGGCGACCGCCGGGATCTCGATCATCAGCGACGGGGAGCAGAGCAAGCCAAGCTTTTCAACCTACGTCCGAGAGCGTTGGTCCGGCTTCGGCGAAGACCAGCTACCCATGCCCCTGACTCTTGACGAAAGAGAGTTCCCGAACTGGGGATATCGCAACCGCAAGCTGGCACCATGCATTGGGCCCGTTACCTGGAAGGACTTCTCAGCCGTAGAGAAGGACATCACCAACCTGAGCGATGCTGCCAGCGCCGTGACGCACGAAGAGGTCTTCATGACGTCGGTGTCGCCGGGAACGGTGGCGAACTTCTTCCCCAACCAGTACTACAAAAGCCGCACTGAGTACCTCGAGACCCTCGCCGGCACGCTCAGCCGGGAGTACAAGGCGATCACCGACGCGGGCTTCCTCCTGCAGGTTGACTGCCCGGACCTCGCCCTACGTAACTTCTGGTTTCCAGACCTCTCCATCGAAGAGTTCCGCCGCGTTATAGCCGAAAATGTTGAGGTCATGAACTCCGCGCTCAGCGGCATTCCTCCTTCGCAGGTAAGAATGCACGTTTGCTGGGGAGCTGGTGAGACTCCGAAGAACCACGACGTTCCACTCCGCTCGATTGTCGACATTCTCCTGAAGGCAGACGTCGGCGCACTCTCCGTCGTAGGCGCCAACGGTCAGCACGAACACGAGTGGCGAGTCTGGGAAGAGGTGGATCTCCCCGACGGCATGGTCCTGATCCCAGGTGTTATCGACAACACGACCAACATCATCGAACACCCGGACTGGGTTGCCGAGAGGATCATCCGGTATGCCAAGGTCCTTGGCCGTACACGCATAATCGCCGGCGTCGACTGCGGATTCGGCACCGGGTCTTCCGCCAAGCCGGCCGTCGATCCCGCTATCGCGATGGCCAAATTGCGGGCCCTCAGTGATGGCGCCAAGCGCGCGACCCAGGAACTGTGGTGACTCCTTCGCTTTATCTCTAACAGAGGAGAGAGAAATGCCGACAAACGCAGACCGCATCCTTACAACCCACTCGGGAAGTGTTCCACGCACGCTGAGACTGCAACAGATCCTCCTGGACCGCGTGGCAGGGAAAGAGGTCGACAGCGCAACGTTTGATGACGCCTGTCAGGAAGCGGTGTCCGAGGCCCTCAACAGCCAAGTCAGCGCCGGCGTCACCGTGGTGAATGATGGCGACCAGAGCAAGACGGGTTTTGCGGCTTACATCACTCAGCGCCTGACCGGATTCGACGGTCCGCCTGAGGAGCGAGTCCTGAACCTCGAGCAGCGCGAGTTCCCAGAATGGGCTGGTACGCGTCGCGGCCGGAGGCAGCCCTGCACCGGCCCGATTGAGTGGAAGGACTTCTCGATGGTAACGGCAGACGTCGCCCATCTTCAGAAGGCGGTCGCCGGCCTGGACCAGAAGCCTGCGGGCGTCTTCATGACCTCCGTGTCTCCCGGCACTTTCACCAATCACAACCCCAACCGCTACTACAAGACCGATGAGGAATATTTGACCACGGTGGCGGACGTGATGAAGCGTGAGTACGACGCCATCGCTCAGGCCGGGTTCATCCTGCAGCTGGACTCACCCGACCTCGCAGCCCGCAGTAACAACTACCCGGACATGGAGCTTGCCGACTGGCGAAAAATCGTCGAGCGCAACGTTGAGGCTGTCACCTACGCCACCCGGGACATACCGGAGGAGCAGGTCCGCGTCCACGTCTGCTGGGGTGCCAACGCAGGGCCCCACAATTACGACACCCAGCTTCGAGACATCGTCGACCTGCTACTTCGGCTGCGGGGCAAGTATCTGACGGTCGTTGCAGCCAACGGCCGTCACGAGTTCGAATGGCAGGTCTGGAAAGACACCAAAGTCCCGGACGGGAAGGTGATCATTCCAGGCGTGATCGACTCCACGACGACGATTATCGAGCACCCGGAGACCGTCGCAGAGCGCATTGTTAGGTTCGCCAACGTCCTGGGCAAAGAGAACGTCATCGCGGGCGTCGACTGCGGCTTCGGCACAAGCGTCTCGCCGACCCGCACTGACCCTAAAATCGTCTGGGCCAAGCTAGGCTCGCTGGCTCAGGGTGCCGCTATCGCCACGAAGAAGCTGTGGGGTAGCAACTAGCCGATGATGCGCACCGGAGCCGATTACGTCGAAAGCGTGCGGGACGGCCGCAGGGTGTGGGTCCTGGGTGAGGGACTCATCGAGGATATCACCACGCACCCGGCCACGAAGCCGATGGTCGACGTCTATGCCGCCTGGTACAACCGGCACTTCGATCCGGAGTGGCAGGAGACGCTGCTGTCCCCCGCCGCGGAGGGAGATGGCGTCGGGTATCCTCTCGCGTTCCTGACGCCACGGAGTGCCACCGACCTCGAACGCATGGGCCGTTCCTTTGCCTCGACGTTGTTCTCCACGGCGGGGAACGTCACTCACACACCTGCTTATGGAAACCTCGTTGCTCTCGGCCTCCTGGACACGATTCGCCGGGTCGGGCTTTCGAAGGAAGAAGTCAAAAAGGCGGAGGCATACGTCGGCGGGCTTCGGCAGGACGGCCGCTTCATCACGCTGGCAAACGGCAACGCCCCCCTCGGATATCGCTTTCGCTCCGAACCGGAGAATCGCAAGTCCACACGACTGGTGCGCGAAACCGACGCCGGCCTGATTGTGTCCGGCAAGCTCAGCATGCACACCAGCCCGGCGTATGCTGAAGAGGTCTACATCGGCAGCGCGGGGGGCCTCATGGTAGACGGCAAGAAGGCGACATTCGCCGTGTCTGTCAACGCCCCGGGTGTCACGGTCGTGTGCCGAAAAATCGCTGCGCGCCACCCGAACCCATTCCTGTCGCCCCTCAGCAGTCAGTTCGATGAGCTCGACGCGCAGGTCTGGCTGGACGAAGTGCTGGTCCCCTGGGATCGCGTCTTCTTCACTTGTGACACGCCCTCCAGCGCCGGATTCGCCTGGTTGGCGTGGCACCAGCTCTATTGTTGGGCTGCCAAGGCGGAATACTCACTCGGCCTCGCTCTCGCCTGTGCCGACGCCATGGGCCTCAAGGATAACCAGGTAATGACGGACCTCATCGTCGATATGCTGATCGAGGTCCAGAAGCTGCGGACGGCGTTCGTAGCGGCTGAACGCGACGCCCAGGTCACCGACTTCGGGGAGTTCTACCCCAACGTCCTCCACCTGGCATCGGGCAGCATGACGGCCTTCGAATCGCGTCAGAGGCTGACGGAGATACTTCGCATCCTGCCTGGCTCCTCCCTCGTGATGGCGCCGGCTGATGACGACCTGGCTGATGATCGGACCAGGGCGGGCCTTGAGGAATCCTTCGGTGGCGGTGGCTACACCGCCCTGCAGCGTGCCGGCTTGCTCAACCTGGTCTGGGACCACGTCTCCTCTGGCCTGGACGGCCGCGAGTCCGCCTTCGAGCTCCACGCGAATGGAGGCAGGACGGCGTGGCGCAATCGCCTTCGCCTCGCATTCAATGACTATAACGTTCTCGCCAACAGCATTCTGCGAGATCTCTCCGTCACCATGCCCGAAGTTGACCTAACCGAGATGATGAAGAAGCCGGCTCCCGCCCGGCAGGCCGCTGCGTTGACGGCCATAACGCCGCCGACCAACTCATAACGACTGTCGTAGGCCCCGCCTGTCGCACGCGCGATGACACGGAGGAGGATAAATTGACAACTACCCGCTCTCTTGCGCTGACCTGCGCCCTGCAGCCTCAACCGTCACTTGAGCCGTTCATCCAGGGCGCGGTTGGCGCCGAAGGCCTCGAATTTCGCCAGCTCACTGGGATCTACTACGTTGACATTTTTCGCCGAATGGCCCGCTCGCTCGAGTTTGACATCGCGTCGATGAGTTTCGTCAGCTATCTCTGCGCGCGCGAGTATGGCGTACCGATCACAGGGCTCCCCCTTCTCCTGTCCCACCGCTTTCCCCACGCGGGCGTCTTCTACAACGCCGATTCTGGCATCAAAGAACCGAAGGACCTCGAGGGGAAGCGAGTTGGTACCCGGACCTACACTGTCACGCCCGGCACGCTCCACAAGGGCATCCTTCAAGAGGAATACGGTGTTGACCTCGACAGCATCACCTGGGTGGCGGCCGAACCGGAGCACGTCGAGCAGACCACGGCCTACCTGCCGAAGAACGTGATCCCTGGAACCGGCGAGACCGGCGCGGACCTGTTCCCTCGCCTGGTTTCGGGGGACCTTCAGGCTGGCATCGCTGGCGTCAACCCGAACAACAGCGAAGCGCCGAACGTCAAACTCCTCTTCCCCAATGCCACCGAGTTGGACCGAGCCTATTACCAACGGACCGGAGCCATTCCTCCCTTCGCCATCCCGGTGGTAAAGACCTCCTTGCTGGAAGAGAACAGCTGGCTTGCCGAGGCGCTCTACGGCGTCTTCGCCGAGTCGAAGCGGAGGGCCGACGCGAAGCCGAGCAAACGAGTCCAAGAGGTCATAGGCAACGCTGACCCGCTACCCTTCGGCCTGTCTGCGAACCGCCTGGGCTTCGAGAAGGTGATCGACTACGCGTACAAGCAGCACATCATAGCGAAGCCCTTTAAGCCGGAAGACATCTTCCCTAAGCTGGACTAGAGA